>Ga0179591_1239619_pt1 | contig 12013 bp, 16 predicted proteins | sample CZOMad2_1_08_16f_FD_182891 | JGI IMG/M metagenome (GOLD analysis project Ga0179591, IMG submission 182891) | Vadose zone soil fungal communities from Angelo Coast Range Reserve, California, USA - CZOMad2_1_08_16fungal (PacBio error correction) | ecosystem: Environmental > Terrestrial > Soil >...
AAGAGCATGCACACAGCAAGCACGCCACGACCCTGGAAGTTGTAGAGGGAGGGGGAAATACTCCTGCGATCCCTGAAGGAGGGAAGAAGGGCAAGAAGAGAAACGGGTGTCAAGGGGGATCAACCATACTGACACCGAATGAACTAATGGAATCTGAGGAGAGGTCGCGAGGATAGGACGGTGGGAAGAAACAGGTCGAATGTCTCAAATCAAGGAAGGATTTTGTTTTCCGACCGCAGACCAGCAGCGTCTCGGGGGAAAAGGAAAAGAAAAGGGAACACGCAACCCGCCTTCACATTTGAAAGGGGAGGGGAAAAGGGACCACTTCAGGGATTGTGAACAGTAGAGAAGGAAGTCTCAACCCATACAAGGGTCCATTCTAGGTCACTTGCTGCAAGGGGGGGAAATCTCAGGATCTGACCGCGAAAGACCAGCTATAGAGCAGGTCTCGTATATGAGGGAAGGCATTGGAGTAGCAACTTTGGAGGGGAAACCATAAGCGAGTTGAAAGGAGGGGGAAACTCGTCGCAAAGTTAATCGGCACGAAAATGGCTGGGGTGAGTGGACAAAACGCCAATTCGTACGGGTGGCTTCGGGTCTGAAAAGAAGGGGAGAGGACGGGTAAGCGGGAAGAACTAAGGAAAAAGAAGCGACCACCAGACGACCGATGGGGAAAAAGACTCCTCAGGATTTTTTGTGGAATGAAAATGAGTTAAGAATGAAAAAGGAGTCAGATATAGTGGAATAGGGCAAGAGCCATGCAATGGTGCTCCACGGACGGAGGTGGGGACCGGAAAAAGAATTCACGGAGAAAGAAAAAACCCTGCGCCGATGGAGTCCAAAGAGGAAGGGAGAAGAAGACGATGACTGCTGCATTAGACACCAAAGGCGGCACGAAAAACTAAAAGCCTTCGAGGAAGAAGAAAAAACCTGATCGAGTAAAGGCCGAGCACACGATCGGGCACGCTGAAACGTGATATACCTGAACAAGCGAATGTCTCAACAAAGGAGAGGGAGAAATATCCCTGTCTCTGAAAAATATAAGTAAAAGAAAGGTACTGCAATTTCAGATGGAGACGATCACATGCTATCGAGTGAGCTTCGAGAGAATGGGGCGCCTTAAACCTAAAACCGAGAGAAAAGCCGACGATTGCCAAAGATTTGGGAAGCTTTTGAAAGTAAGGGGACGCCTCCGAATTGTTCAGGGCACATCAAACGCCAAAAACAGGGGATCAAGAAAAAAGAGAAGCAACGGACTTTAACGTGCGCGATCGTAAAAGACTACAGTACGTATAAGAACGGAGGGAAAGGAACCCGTATCATGAAAGTGAAAACACTGCTAAGAAAGAAAAGAGTGATAAGATAAGATTCCCAGGGGAAGGTTGTTTTGCCGCATCGGAACTCCCCACGGAATACAGTAAGACGGCTCAATTCAAAACCAGGAAAAAGCACGACGGAATTATTAATAAAGGAAGAACGTCGCTCGAGAAAGGAATATTACTGTAGGCTCGAGCTTCGGAATGAGAAGACTTGCTGCAAAAGATGAACTAGGACAGCCATCAAGCTGACAAGGCAGGAGGGGGAGGTATTAATCAAACAACTCTGTCAAAGCTCAATTGGGTGGCAAGTAAACCTAACCAAGCCACTGGCGTTCCTGGGAAGAGGGTAAGGCACCACAGTGGGAAGGGATAATCTATAGCAAAAGTATCACGGAGGAAAAAGGCTGGAAACCGAAGAGACGCGCCGAAGAGAGACCCGGAGAAAAAATAAATATCAGGATGTACTCATGTAAAAAGGTAAAAGATTAAAAGGAAAAGTTGAATCTGCAGGTCCGCGTGAAACCTTGAAGCCCGAACCATAGACTCAGAAAATGTAGGTAAAACCATCTGAAATAGAGAGGCAGGTTCTTTTTCAAAAAAACAGGCCGCTAGATGGAGGGGTCTAGCGTGGGGGTAGGGAGGACAGCATCACCTTGACAGAAGAGAACTGTAAAGCTGATGAGCGGGTGGATGTTACTAGAAGAGACGGGGACTTCAACGAGTTCTTAAAAGCCGAAAAGGAAGAGCGGAAGCTCGAAGGGGGGAGAGGAATTCGAAAGTCAACTCGTAAATAAGGGATCACAAAGAGGCGAAAAAGTCTGCGAAAAAATGAGATATAAAACGCAATCCAAAGGCGGGGGAAGAATAAATGCGAGCAGGTGTTCTTCCTAATCTCAAAGGGGAAGAATTGCCTTGGAGAAGAGGAAAAAGTACAGCTAAAGTGACAACGCGAGTTCCGGAAAGATCCGAAAATCCCCGAGTTCGTGTGAAGAGGCAAAAGAGAGTCATGAACTGGCAAAAGAGAGAGAAACCAAAAGCGAGCGACGCGATCTGGCCCGTGCATTCAAGATGCAACCTTGATGTGGGGGGGGGAGGCCAAGAACGGTGGGACGTGGTGGCGGCGGAAAACTGGGGGGTGAAGGGGGAAGAAGAGGATCGCCGTCAGCCAAAAAACTCAATGGGAAAGAAAATCATGGAAAAAAGAGAAGAGGCTGGCATCTAAGTGCGGTGGGGTTGCGCGGTTCGACTCTTTTAACTCCTAGGGAAAAGAACGAGGCCAGCGTTTAAAGGAAGGGGGAGTATTCTGACAGGGAAAGAGGGTCAGTCCTTGATTGGGAAGGGGAAGGAACCGTGACCCGCTCCGGGCAAAAAAGCAAAACGAGATGTCAACACAAAATAAAAAGGAAAGTTGAAGTCTGCAAGGGGGGGGAATCCTTCTCGGGGGGGCCTAAAAGACCACAGGACATGAAGATGGGGGGGCCACCACAGAAAAGCTAGGTAACGCTTCACGGGAGAAACAGGGAAGGAGTATACTTCTAACATTGAGTAAAATCGGACGGCCAGTGGCCTCGCAAGACGGGAATGGTGAAAAAGGAAGGTGCTCGGCGTCCCTTGTAGGTAGCGAAGCTTAAAGAGGAGAGGACTTAAGCAGAAGCAGAATAGATAATCCTGAAGCTCAGAACAGGGGAGATGCCAGACAGGGAGTTTACGGGGGGCCAACCCGAAGTTGGGGAGGGGGGGTCAGGTTGGATCAAATCACCATATCAGTTACGCGAGCGTCTTGAACCGAGACGTGAAAGGGAGTCGCAGAAAAAACGATTCAAAAAGAAAAGGAAAGGTATATGGGATGGAGGGGGGGGAGGACTCAGGCAAGTCTCGTCACCTTCCGCCACGTGTACCTCGTGCAGACAAAGGAAGAGAGGCGACCTAATACCAGAAGAAGAAGAATCGAGGACTAGGGGTGTAGATGGAATTAGGGGAGGGATGAATCAGAGCTCCTGCAAAAACACCCCAGACATAGAATTCAAGGAGGTTCTCCGGCAGGGCCAGGTACCTGGGAAGGGGATCACGCGTGGAACGGTAAAGGGGTTCAGGGAGGGGAACTGTAAAGCCCTGTATAGGACGATCGCGGCAATGAGACTCAGCACGATACGCAATAATAGAGGGAGGGAAAGGACCGAATTTTTTAAAGGGAATAACAAGCCTGCTAAGGGGAGAGGAGGGGAGAACTTGGCAACCGCTCTGGGGGGGCCTTAGGAAAGAGCGTTTCCGGACACAAGAAAGAGGTAAAGGGAAAAGTCGAGGCGCAGAGGCACCCAATTGGGGGGGAAAGTAAACAGCGAGATCTGAAGGAAAACCTTCCTACGGGGGAATCTGATGTTTCAATCATACTGCACCACGGCGGGAGATGCGCTCGTTCTATTGGAGAAATCTGCCGGGCGAAAACGACCAAAGGCTCGTTCACCACAAAAAGGAGAGAGGAAGCTCGAATTTCATAGCCACAAATGCGTGGAAGCCGAAGCTGAAACGAAAATATGCAGAAGAGTGTGGGGATCATCATCCTGAAAGAAGAATAGACGAATATCCAGTAAGGGGAGATGGAAGAACAAGCTACGGTGTTAGGAGGGACTTTTATCCGCCCGTATAGAGAGGGGAGAGCCCCACAGAGGGATGGAACTTCAAAAAAAACATATCAGAGCGAGAGAGATTCACTAGGAGTGAACAGGAGGGAAAGAAAAGGATCAGCACCACAACTCTTAGTTGTAGGGATGGCCCGACCGACGGGTTATAATGGGGAGAGTGTATAAAATCAGAGACTGACTTAAGAAAAGCTAAGACCCAACTATAAGGGCGATGGTGGAAAATTCAAAAAAGGATCACAAAGGGAGGAAGTTTCTACAATCATCTGGCGGTCCCAATACCTACCGTAAGGAGGGGGGGGACCAATTCCCCGTTGCACATTTCATAAATTGAATCCGGTCGGAAGGGAGGAAAAAAAGGCCAGGGTAACTTGACATAAAGTGAAGGTCTTTAAGAGGCCCATGACAGGGAAAAGGAGGACGATAAGGAAAAGCGTTAAAGAGAACGGCTCAGAGAAGTGAGGGACCCAGTTGGGCAAAGGGCGCAGGTGCCATCAAAAATATTACATGGGAGGGAGGGGGAACTATGTTTCAGTTAAGAGGAGGGGGGAAGGGGGTAGGAGGGAGGCGGAAACCACGACGGAACGATACCTGGAGAGCAAGGCCGAAACGCCAAAGGTCAGCCTGGAAAACGAAGTACTGGAGTGGGAGAAAGAAGGGGAGAATAGATTCACGTTAGTGTCGACAATATCTTCAGGACCAAGTCGAACTGAAGGGGAAAATAGAAGGACCCTCGGACGCTTTTGTCAATCTGAGGAGAAATCTTGTAAACACGTCGAGGAGAGAGGGAAGGGGCAGGGGCAACAAAAAGGGATGATTCAAAAGGAGAGACTCCAGGGGTCCAGAAGAGGCAGCTACAGAACGGTCGTGTCTGGGACGGAAACTTTTAGAAATCCCTATGCAAAAGGTCATGATAAGAACGTTCAATGGAAGATCATCTGCCATCTGAAAAAAACGTAATGGGAACCGGCGAGAGGGAACGGTGGCCACGTCAGAAGTTCGCCGTGGGGGGGAAAAAAAGTTAGAACACCGGACAGTAGGAATGGGAGAGAAGTTCATCTGGCTTCTGTTGTTCAGATCTAAAAGGAAGAGAGGCAAGAACCAGGTACAAAAATTAAAAAGTCGTAACAATTCAAAGGGGGGGATCGTCCCCCGAGAATATTTAGGGGGAGTCCTTAACTTCTAAGAAGGAGGGTACTCTACCGGCATTCTAGGGGCTGTTAGATTCAGAAATGGCGGTATAAGAAAGGGGAATAGGGATGGGACTGAATCCGGGGAAGACAGCTGAAGAGCGGAAAGCTTGGATGGACCTTGAAAATCACGTTTATGAAGGCAACTGGAGGGGGGGAAGGTGAAAAAACCGTCTTCCTGGTTAAGAGATGGGATCGACCAACTAGAGGACGCCAGGAAAGGACGTAAGGGAGGGGATTTGAGATGTTCGTAAGTGCTTCGGGTCGTGAAAAGAGGCGTCTACTTTACTGGAATAGCACACCGGTCCAAGAGAAGTACAAGGTCGTCGGAACACAAAAAGGGAAAGGGTGGGTGGTGATGAACATGATACGGATGTGCACAAGTTCCCCGAATGCTTCAAAATTAGAGTCACAGTAGGGGGGAAAGTAAATCGCCTCGTTCGCGCGGAATCAGGAAGGAATCAAGGAAAAGAGAAACCGCCTAGTGGGCACTCGGCGGAGTCACCTGAGCAAATTAGGAAAGAAATATTGGCAGTTCTTCGATAAGGATTAGAAACAGAGCGGGAGAGGTGGTAAGTAAAACGACTTCTCACTCCTAAAAGTTCATAAAGGGGGGAAGAGGAGAGGGAGCAGAAGTCGATCGTGTGAAAGGATTAAAAGGTCGCTGCAAAGGCGATGGAGGAAACCAGCTAATCTAAGCAAAAAAAGGGCCGGAAGAAGTTAAAAAAGAGGGACGGAAATCCGGTAAGGACTAATAATCGCCTGCGAACATGCGACATGGAAAATAAAAGAGCGCAGGGATTTAAACCTGGGGAAAGAAGAATGCAACGCAAAAGAGCGGACTGGGAAAGAAAAGTAGTTCAAGGAAACTCAGGATGGACGGAGGTGTCGGGGAAAAAAAGAATGGAAAAACGTCTAGAGAAAATCAAGCGGGACCAGGTATAAAAAGGATCATGGGCGCGATCGTCCGTCTACAGGAGGGAAAGAAGAAGGAAAAATAGCAATGGAATGGGGGACACGAGGAGGACGAAAGCGATGATCACGCAGGGTCATAAGAGAAGACACACGGATGAAGGTGGAAAGGTCTCGTACCAAGGCAAAAGTAAGAAATGCGGCAAATGGAGGCCCAGAAAAAGTGAAAGACAACAGACGTCCAGGAAAATCTGCAGGGGAGAAAGAGTACTAAGAGGCATGAATGAATTAACGGAAAGGTGGAAGCAAAGGGGGAGGCCAAAATAGGAAATCAGTCTATCTTTCCTGCTGGGGCTGGGAGACGTAAAAGGCGACACCAGGAAAATCGTTCAAAGAGAAAAAAGGAGAAAGGGAGGGGAAGATAGAAACTTCCAAGACCGGGGAAGGCAAAAAAGCCAGGAATAAACCAGGGAATCGTTCGGAATCGATCGAAAGGAGAGAGAGGGGATGAAATATGGGGGGGGGGAGGAGGGAAAACTACTATACGCCCATGACGACGCCGAAAAATTTCAAAAAAAAAAAGCACCCGAGGAAAGAAGGCCAATGGTACATCGTCCGCGGGAATTCAACTAAAAAAAGAAGCTCGAGGAGTCAACGGGGAAAGACAGAAGCAAGGTCTGGGAATTCCACCGCAATGGGCGGAGGTTGGGGGAAGGCCCAGGGCAAGACCAGGGAAAAAAAAAAAATTACCGAAGAGCAGGATTGGGTTAAAGGCAGGGCGAGACCTGAAAGGATCTGGGCCAGCGGTCCGTTAAGAAAAGCCTGGCCAAAAAAAGGAAGGGGAAAGTCCGCGCGATCAAAGCTCCCTTCGGCAAAAGAGAGGAGGTCCAAGCATCACGTGTATGGGAAAAAGGGAGAAAAAAGTCCAGGGAAAAGCTTAAAACGAATCAGGAAATGGGAAAAGCAGAAACTTAAAAGAGTCGAGACGGAAGCGCACCATAGAGCGCCGGGAGGGAGAGACTAGAAAACACGGGAAACGTAACTGCACGGCCCGAGTTTCACGAAGGCAATGAAAAAATGACCGACCGTATCTTTCAAGGAAAAAATCAGAAAAAAGGGTGGAAAGAGCCTCAGCAAAAAAACAACGAGGAAAGAGGTTCAAAAATTCATTTCAATGGAAGCCTGATGTGGTGAGTAACCAAGAGAAGGTCGTGAGTATTTACGAAAAAATCCATATCGGAGTGAGAAGAAGGGAAAGTAGTACGTCACGCAATATCTAGAGGGGCGCTCAACACAAGCAGCGCACGTATGCGGACAAGGAAAAAATTTGAAGAGAGGGAACGATGAACATACAGGTTTCGCAGATGATCGGATGAGTGCTCCTACGGGGGCGCTCTGCTCGCAGTCGTCAAAAGAACGAAAGGCAAAATCACCTTGGAGGAGGGGAAGGAACGAGGGAAAAGCAACGAATTTAAAGAAAAAGAATCCGTTCTTACGGACTGGATAGCAAGCTCGCGGGCAACCAACGAAGACGGAGCGGTGTAAGCTAAAAAAGAAAAGAAGGGATTTCGGGTGTAAAAATACCTGGGCGAGATAAAATGGAAGGAGACGCAGGGGTAAAGAAAAAGAGACTGATATACAAAATAAACGTGGGGAAGTGAAAAAGGTATAGAAACTGGCGGGGGGGGGGAGATAGGGGGCTGCGGTCGGAGATATCATTCTTTCATAAAATCGGAAGTTCGGTCCTGCAAATGGAGGAAGAAAAGTACAAATATTGGAACTTTCAACCTGAAGAATGCAGCCGGTTTGGTCGGGTGAAGGGTTACCTATCCCCATACAAGAAGGGAGGTATGAGATACAAAAAATCGGTAAAGTGGAAAGAAGATAGGAAACACAAAGCAGGAGAACTCGTTGATGGGGCGGCAGGGGGGATCGAAGGTGAAAGCAAGGTATATTTACAGGGCGCAATGGTCAAAAAAAGGTAAGGAAGACATCGTTGAAATCACTATCTTCTCGACTCACAAAGAAAGGAAAGCCCTAGAATCCGAGGAGTTTATCTGGGTTGCTGAGGCCGACCTGCGAAAGAAAGGGGGGCAGGCCCTAACTGCAGGACGAAAAGAAAATAAGGAAAGTTGAAAGCAAGGCTTGCCTGTAAAGGAAGGGATCGCGTGCGACTAGGGAAACCTTTCATGGGCGCAGGTTACTGTACGCGTCGGCTAATGACCAGGGAGACTTTAATCGATACTCAGCCAATGGAAACGAATAGGAGGAAAATCATGGATCGCGATTTGAGGAGAACGCCCAAAGCCGGGCGGCGCGACTGGAGAAGGGAAAAGGGAAAGAAAAATGGAGACTTCATTAAAGAGGGGGGGGTTCTGAAAGCGAACTTAGAAGAAGAAAAGAGCTATATTCAGAACGGCGCAGGCGAGGTCCTAAGGAAGGGCCGAACGAAGTGGAATCTGTAACAACGTACCAACAAAGATGCTCTAGGTCTTGGGAAAGAGAGAAGGTACAATGAGTCACCATTAGCAGATTCACAAGGAACAAGGAGTCTCGATCTCATAAGAAGGGAAGAATAAACAGGGGGCGGCAGTTAGAGGGAGGGAGGGGAAAAGAAACGTATGCGGGTGATCCTCAGGAAATGAGAGAAGCTAGAGCAAAAGATTCCCTCGAATCTGTGATAAAAGAACTAGAGTCGAGAGTGAAAAAAGTCTGGTGGTGAGATCCCTGCTCGCCGAAATCCCACTAATTCTAGAACACCACAATGAGCAAAAGACGAGGGAGAGGAGCTAAGAGGAACAAGTGAACATGGAGGGGGAAAAATGCTCATAAACAACAAGTGCTGAGGCAGGATGTGAACGAACGTGTTTTAGGGGAGGGGCCTGTGTTCGAAGGGTCTAAGAACGAGGAAAGAAAAAAACCCAGATACGAAGGGACGAAAATTCCCACATCGGATGGATCCAGGTCAAGAGTAGAAAATAAAACAGAGACACCCATAAGAAACGAACAAAATTAAAGAAAGGGCGGGTCCCCTGGACGGAAGCCCGGGGGAAAAACATTAGAGAACAGGTAAGGCGGCAGAAAGAAAGAAACTTTGAGGACTAAAGTGGAAAGCAGGACGGGAAAATGAGTCGGGAAAGGGGAGGGGGGAGTCAAAAGGTGAAGGTTGCAAGAATTATTCCAAAAGTAACAAGGGGGGGCCGAAAAAAAAAAAAGGGCGCTGCTTGAAAAGGGGAAAGGGGTTCAGGTATCATATACTAGGGGAAAGGAAAAACGTCATGAAAACTTCCCGCTGAGATTGAGAGCAAGTAGCAACTCGCCGTCAGTGCTCACTGGGGGGGGGGGAGAAACGAGGGGACGTGGAGACATTGAAAGCGTCGTCACTAATCACGAGTGGAAGAGAGAACCATACAGCTCCTCCGACGACTATGGTAACCTCTGAAAATCGTGGAGGGAAGAGATGGAAAACTAGTATGTAAAAAAGAAATGACAGTAATGATTTCGGCTCGTTTGGGAAAGAGAGAGAGAGAACCAACAACGAGGATAAGAGGAAAGGAAAAAAAAACAAACTCAAAATAAGAAAGGAGTTTTACCGAACTGGAAAAGCAGAGAAAATCCAGACGATGTCAAAAGGGTCGTAGAGGGAAAGGATGAGGGTATACATCTTAGACTGAGAAAGAGCCCTCGACGAACGTAAGAGGAGGGCCTTTGTGGGACAAAAGGGGGGAGCATAGACGGCGAAGTAAGCAAATGCACGGGCCAGTGGTGGGTGTCAACCCGAGAAAACGGAAAAAAAAGGGGAAGTCCAGATGGAAAAGAAGGCTGAAAAAAGGAACAAAAAACCCGGAAGCAAATCGAATGGGAAAGATTTTTGAGGCCATAAAATGACAGGAAAAGGGGAAAACGTGTCTCTACCAATAGCTGGGAGGGATCAGGGGAAAAAACACAATGTAAATAAAGAGGGGAGGGTTTCGCCCAAGGACAGACATGCGGAAGTCAGGACCGTCGGGGGGTAAGCAGGAAGGGAAGGGGAAGGAAACGGAGGTGAAATTGCAACAAGAAAAAGTTCTGAAACTATGAGGGGAAAAGAGAAAAAAGGGATCATTTGGAATGGGTTGGCAAACAGTCTTCGTATCAGGTTTTTAGGGGGGGAGTGAAAAATTTCGTAGGTGGCATCGACCACGGAAAAAAAAAGATAAAGAACCAACGTTAACCTTAAGAAAAAAGCCCTTATGGGCCAATGTTACCGCGTGCGAAATGCTGAATCTTAAACCTCATCAAAGAATCAGGAGAGGAAACGTCGGGGGAGACAAAAAGAGGTGTTCTCGCCCATCGGTCTCTCAGGAAAGAGCCAACCGCTATAACGCCAGCTGGCTCCGTCAAAAATGAGGGAATACTTCAGAGAGGCGGCTCTGACACGGGGAGGGGGGGCGTCTGACGGGAATACCTAAAAAATTAAAGACAAATTCTGCGTAAAGAAGGATCCCAAGGTCCAAAGTTGTGGAGGGACCAATTCGAGTAAAAAGCACGCGGAACAGTATCGTGTTAATTTCTTCCGTATGTTAGGATGGACTGAAATGAAAACGACCCAAGAGGGCGAGGGGGGAAGAAGAGCCCGGAATTTTAGAGATTTCATCCCTTGCGATCCGGCGGCAAATAATAAAGAATCCGGCCAAGATCCGGGAAAGAAGCGAGCAAAAGGTCTAGGGAGGAAGGAAGAGCAGGTCAAGGGGCCTCCTCAACATTCCCGCGTCTTGCCAAAAAAAAAGTCGAACGAACTCAGTAAGACCGCTGGGGAGGAACGAAGGATTGTAAAAACGGAAGCTAGAAATAAAGGAAAGAGGAATCTGAACTGGGTCCTGACGTGCGGACGGCCCCTCAAAAAAAACGGATCCCATTCAAGTAGACGTCGACAATTAAGAATTTGAAAAAAGCAAGCATTCCCGGAGTTAAGGAGGAAGAAAGGAAATACCAAGAAATGGGATGGCTGGGAGAAGCAGCAGCAAAAACCAGCTGATAACTACTTGCGACTAACAAGCCCAAGCCCAGCAAAAAAAGTCGCTATAGGTTACGGGAGAGCGATAGGAAATATTCCTTAGAAAAAAAAGGGAAAAAGGGGTCAAATGAAAAGCTGCGTTAAACGCGAGGAGACGCAGAACATCAGGTAGTCAATAGTGGGAGGGGAGAGAAAGTAATGACTCCCCCAGAAAAGAGGTCACAGGACAATCTTAGGAGGGGGGGGGGTAAAAGGGAGGTAACCTGCAAACAAAACCAGAAAAGGCGGCAGGGCACGCCAGGCCCATAAACCAGGGAGATCGAAGCATCTAGATTTAAGGGAGACCGAAGAAGAGCGAGCTAGGGAAGGGACCGAAAGGCCTCCCAATGTCCCAGGATAATCAACTGACACAAAAGAGAAAGGCCCGAGCGAGATTCACGGCTTAATCATGAGAGAAAAGGTATCCGCTCCTAGGGGAGAAAAGAAAAACAGGTAACATAAGACGACATAGCACCATCCAAATAGCAGTTGATATAGTTTTTTCTGCTCAAGGCGATGACCAGGCTCCAACGCCTAACGTAAAAAGTTAGAGACTTTGACGGAACGTCGAAACGCATTACATTGAGTCTGGGGGAAGATTGAAAAAGTTAAAAGCCGGAAAAAGAAAGGACAGCGTCCTACAGAGAGACAGATAAAGCTCCTGACGAAGAAGATATCTGCGCCAAAGGGACACGTACAAAAATATTGCTTTCGCAACTCAGAACGAAGAGAAAAAAGAATTTCGATTCCCGCAGAATCTGGAGGCAAGGAGAAAACATAAAGTCAATCCGGGGTACTACTGCCGGGTCGGGTCGGCAGACGTCGAAAGAGGATGCAGGGAAAAGTTTCAAAAGCCATAAAAAAGGACCGACACTTGGAAGAGGGGGGGCAAAAGAAGGAGGAGGATCGGAAGACACC
>Ga0179591_1283050_pt1 | contig 12013 bp, 14 predicted proteins | sample CZOMad2_1_08_16f_FD_182891 | JGI IMG/M metagenome (GOLD analysis project Ga0179591, IMG submission 182891) | Vadose zone soil fungal communities from Angelo Coast Range Reserve, California, USA - CZOMad2_1_08_16fungal (PacBio error correction) | ecosystem: Environmental > Terrestrial > Soil >...
CACTTCGACGGAAATGAAGATCACGGCCTCTACTCTCGACGACTGGCTCGGTATAAGCTTCTAGGAAGAGAAGCGTCTACGACCTGTCGATGCTCAATCGGCACAAGGGAGGCAACACCTGTCTGCAGAAAAGGGGAGGGATGTCAAAAACCAACCTCGAGACGAGGACCCTCTGATGAAACTGAGGTACCTTTCAAAGGAAGAAAAATGGGGTCGGGGTAAAGATAGCGCCGCATGGGAGACGGGGACCCATTCGAAGTCTGTGGAAGCTTTTCCCTTGGATGGAGCTTGGCAAGGGATCGTCTCATCCCAACCAAACGACGTGAGTTCAGAGAAGTGTGGGGGACTATCGGAAGAAGCAAGTTCACTGGACGAGGGAGGGATGCTACATGATCGGCCAAGAGCGATACAAAAAGAACGCCGAAGCCCCAGGGGTGCTGTCTGTACTGGACACGAAGGGAAAAAAGACGGCTCAGGATGCCCTCGAAGTGATCGGAACGAGGGCACATGGGTCTTGAATCCCTCTTTCACCGATGATGTGTCTGAGATGATGAAAGCCTCCGGAGCACTACAGAAAGGGGAACTGGGATCGGGGTTCGGGAGGGGGAGAGAGACGCCTCGGCCGTCCGCACAACCGCGCAGGGACGTCGGGATCAGGTGAGCATGAACCTGACGGAGGCTACCAACAACTTCAAGAAAAGGCAATTCGTCCGGAAGTAGAGAGCGGGTGGAAGTTAGACAACCAAACGACGACCGGAGGTACATCATAACAAGAAATTTCACAAGAAAAAAAACATCTGTAAAAATAGACGCTTACTCGATGTTAAGCGGAGACCGCCTAAGGACAGGTGGGGGTATGGGGGGGGTCAAAACCGGGCGGTCAACAGTAAGAAGTAGAGAAGGTAGAGCAATGCGGCATAATCATACCAGGAGGTGCAGCGAAATATGTCTTCGGCCTGCAAGACAAAAGGGGGGAGGGGAAGGGGAGTCACCGAAGGTGATCTAAAGCGGACGTCGATACCCAAGAAGAGCGGGGGGGGGAATGAGGCTGGCGGGGGGTCCGTTCCTGGGCTCCAAAGCATTGTGGGATCAGATGGAAGGAACTTGCCGCTCATGAGAGGAGGAAAGGGCTCCAGTACGAGTCCTGAGGAAGTTTGGGGCACGACCCATCGGAAGCGAGACTGGGGTCAAGAACCTAGAAAATCAACTCCGGAGGTGAAAGGTCGTTCACACTATACTCAAGAAAAGAAGAGACAATTGAGCTAACGTACCGGTATGGGGAACGAAGTGTATGACCTCTACTCAAAACAGAAAGCCGGAAGCCGGAGGCAGCGCGTTTCGCGCGGTGCCGCAACGCTGCCTTAGAGATCTGTCAAGGCCACCGTCCTCGGCCGACTACAAAGGGCGCAAAGCGCTCTCACAAACGACCGGTGAGAAAATTAGGAAAGGGGGTCACGCTCGACGGAATACGCAAAGGGGTTTAGCATCGAAAACTCCCTACACAGATCTGAAAGCCTGCAAAAGGGGGAAACAGAAGGAAGGGCGGCGAAAGAGCCCCACTGACAAAGGGCAGGACAACGAACCGAAACTCTTCGGGCGAGTCACCTTCAGAGCAGCGGGAACTCAACCTTCTTCTGGTGAGTCTATCGGCGAATCCGGTAAAGGAAGGACAGCTGTCAGGTCGCTTACAAATTCTAAAAAGCGGTATTGGACCACCCACTCCCGCCAAGCAAACCCGAAATAAACCTCCAGGAAAGTCCTTCTAAAAAAACATCTGAAAGAAGACCAGGAAAGCGTAAAATGGATTTGAAATCGAGGAGATGATAAGTCAACCCCCTTTCAAATGGTAATGAAGATAAGACAAGGGATTGAATAAACCTTTAAAGAAAGAGTCTGTGGCCTCATCGCGCTTAAAAGGGAGGGGGGAAATAGTGGGGCAGAAAAAGAAGGGGAACGTATCAATAGGGTTAGGCATAGACTGGGTAGTAAGTGTTCCCTAATCCTAATCGAGCAGAGGCACAGGAAGAGGAAGGTAACCACAAGGGATCCTAAAGTTTCTTCAGAACAGAACAGGTCCAAAGAAAATAGCAATCCCTCAATCAAGAAACCCCTCTTGGGTGAAGGAGCGCCCGTCAAGGTGGGTATCGCACGTCAATTCAACCTCGAAAGGAAGAACAGAGATCAACCTCACAGGTGGCAGGCTATGAATCCCTGGGGAATGTCTGGGTCAAATGCGAAGGAGACGGCGATGGGATTGAAAATGACGTATAGGGGGATGCACTGATGAGACGAAATCAAAAAGGAGGGACACAGGGAGTATACATAGGGAAGGATTTTGTATGTGGGATGTGGGGGGGTCCTCGGCTGCGGAGCAAAAAAGTCTGAGGGGAAGGAAAGTCAGAAAAGGAAAATGCATGGGGCGTGCATGGGGAAAGGGTGGGGGGTTTAATCTTTAATAACTATTGTAGGGAAGGGTCTGAAAGAAACTAACGAAAAAGGGGGAGGAAGGTGTTACTAGCATGCTTCAGGGGTCTATTCCAGGGAAGAAAAGGGTCACCATGATACCCAAAAAAGCAAAGAAAATTTTTTGATGTTGGCGTCCATCAGATGGGGGTCCGGGGTTGGGTCAAAACAAACAAATTGAGTTGAGTCCAATTGGTGGGCCGAGGGCAGTTAAGTAAAAAATTTGATCCAACACCATTGTGCGTAAACTTCTGCAGCCTGTCCAAATCCTTGAAATCCGAAATTAAAAGCACTCAAAATTGACGCCACATGGTGAAAGTTAAATTGAAAAGTGGAAGACCGACAAGTTCTCGCGACTCTCCCCCTCAGTGACAAGAGGGGGGGGGGGGAATAGGCCGCAGAAATAGCCCTGTCAAATGGATCGATTTGTTAGACGCGCTTTGTGGGGGTGGGGGGACATCTCTCGTTATGGAAAAAATGGACAACCCAAAAGGTTCGACTCTTTCCAAGGGGCTTCAGACCTTGCTGGTCCTATTGAGGAGCTGTACTACAGGAATCCGGAAAGGGATTACTTCAAAAGGCTCAAGAAAGGGGCTAAATCCTATATCTGGGGGTTGGTTGAACTAACAATGGGGATGAAATAAAAAAGAGAAAAACAAGGCATGGAAGACGCATAAAAACGTCTGCTGAGGCAAGGTGGTGGGGCGAAGAAAAGTAGAAAGGAACAGGGGATTCGCGATGCCCTGGTGTTTGTCTTCCACATGGCCATGGCAACCAAGAGGGAGAATGGGAAGAGAACACGGACTTGCCAAAAAAAGGGGGGGGAGAGGAAAGGTATGTATAAAAGTCAAGACGTGTTCCAATGTCACTGGCCGGCCTAAAAAAAGAATAGTACATTGGTCTTGTTCCTACTCGGGGGGATGATCGTCTAGGATGGTTTACTGACCGCAGAACCTGCAACTAGAAGGAATCAATCCAAGTTTAAAACGTTATGGAGAGAAGGAGACGGCAACAATGGAAGATGTTTGGCAAAGTGAGAGGAGTCTTGAATAAGGGGAAGACAATCAAGCATAAATAAGTTTCCTTGACTCATTGAATGCACCGTGACACCAACTTATTGGAGAACGCTGGTCCCGTGGGTAGGGAACATGGCAAAAATAGGAAGAAACTGTAGATTGGAATAAACCTAAGGACGGTGAAGAGGCGTACCATACTGACTCAAAAAATCGCCTGGGGAGGGAGTCGCCAAATCTAACATGAAATCCAGTGCATGAAGGGTATGGTGGGGGGAAGCCTAGAGGTTCGGGGCTTGGGGACCGGAGAAGACGGACCATGAGGGGAAACCCAAGGGGTAAAACCAAATATAAAATACCCTTACCGAGAAGAGAACTGCCTCCAGTAGGGTAATGGTAGCCCGAATCCGAGCCTTAATGAGGGTAAGCTAATAAAACCATAAAAGGCGGAAGAAAATCCGAGAGATAAACACAAAGAGGAGGAAAGAGGGAAAAAGAGGGGGGAGGGACTCCAGGAAGCCGTGGGGGAAGGAAACAGCATAGAAATTCAGCGGGGGGGGGAAAAGATCACCATCACTTGAGGGGGAAAGAAGAAGAGAGGGAGAGTGAGGGTAGGGAGGGGGTAAACGTGGCTGCGGTCTGTTCAGGGAAGCTCCTTGGGAAACTGCCAAAGCATCGATAGGCAGAAAAACAAGAAGAACTTCAGGGGAGGGAAGGGAAGAGGTGGCGGGATAGTCCCATCCGCGATGGGTGCGTCATTGGAGAGAATCAAACGCGGGAGATATTGAAAGGAATGTAAGTTGAGCATTGGGGGGGGGGGTGGCATTGGGGAAACTAACTCAACCCTAAATATAAGAATTGTAGACCTCCAGGGGGGGGGGGGAGATTGAATCACCAAGCAAGAAAGGTCTGGATTATGCAGTGGAGGCCGTAATGGGGATTAAGCTCTCTCCTTGTGACAAACAGAGCATGACAACACTGTCATAGAAATCCCCTTGTGAAAGGGGGGGGGGGTATGAAGAAAGAGGGCAGGTCGATGTGGAGGTCAATACAAATCGGAGACAAAAATCCTCTATGAAAAACCAATGTAAAACGGAGTGGGTTTTATTACTGGCAGTGACATGAAAAGATGACTTATAAATAAGAATCGCCCTTGTTGTTTGGGCTAGTAAGTGGGGGGAGTCAAGGGGGAGATGGGGCCACGGGCCCCTTGGGGAAAAACAAAACACAGAAGGAGAGAAAAACTCAATTTTCCATGCGAGGTGAGGAAGCACACCAGTGTGGGATCATAAGACGGGGAGACACATCAAGAAAAGGGGCCTGGAGCTCGGATAGAAAGAGGGGGGGGGAGGGGAAACCAAATATTATGGATCAAAAAGGTCTGAAAAAAAATAGTAGACAGGGACAAAAGGATTATAGTAGTAGCTTCGGAAGGAAAAATGGAGATACTGTCATCGGAGGATGGGGCAAATTGGGCCAACAATAAGGGATGGGTAACAAAACCCACAAATGGGAATGTAAAAAATCGGAGAATTTTCCTTTCAGATGGGGCCCTCGAGGGGCACTTGAAGGGGGGGGGGGGGGGAAAAAATTGTATACAAAGAGAAACTGTCGGGAGGAGGGGGTGAAAGAAATTTCAACTTTGGGGCATTCAAGTTTTCTGGAGAATGTTAGGCAGGGCAGGAGGAACAAGTTAGAAGAAAGGGAACAGAAACAGGGTTGGATCAAATACAGGAAGAAATGACGCGAGAAATGGTGACAGACACACTCAGGGGGTTGACTCACCACCTGACAAATCGAGACAAAGAAATCAAAACTGGGAAGGAAAAATGATGAGGCGTAACGGGGGACCCGGTTAGTGGGGACGCAAGCCTGCTCCGGAACAACTTGCGCACTTCTTCGTTTCCTTCGACTCACGCAAGAGCTTAACAAGAAAAAACAAGAATGCACGCCATGGCTCTTATGAAAGGAAGCGCAGGAAGGAGCAAGATACCACATCCAAAGTAGAAACTACAATCTTATACTAACGGGTGAAAAACCCCCACGCGCTTTGATTTCGATCGCAGCAGAAGCGGCGCATGGGGGAAAGCCTAGAAAAGGAAAAGGACTGGGGGGTAAACAGAGAGACTAGGGGTCATTGCCGTACCGAGTTAATGTGCATATGGCTTGAGAATGGGGGAAGAGAGAACCAAAAGCGGCGAGACTGAACAAGACGGTATGAGGGGGGAGATTCAGGGCCTATTTATTTGACGCTGGGTAATTTCTCCTAAAAAGTGAAGGATGAGAATTTGGGAAGGGGAGGAGGTTACTCTGAGGGCGATTCGGTATTATGGACCAAGGATCAAAAGTCAAATAAAATTTGTATCAATTATTGTCACTATTTTATGCGAGGGTCATATTCAATTTCGTAAGATGAAGGGACAAAAAAAAAGCTGTATTACCGGGTGCAGATTGAACATAGCTGAAATTCATACCATGAATTGGGGGGAAAGTACAATCTCTATCTCTTCACACTACTTCGCGGTGAGACGTTCAGAATGGAGACGGAAGGTAAAGGGGCTTTATTTGTGGATGGCGGTGCGGGGGTGGTCCAAATCATATGGGGGAAAAAAGGTCAGAACACCACGCCTTGTAGGAGAATCAAACCCGAATTACTACTAAGATCAGCCTCCTGAAAAGAACCTCGCACAGTCGGAAGGTTGGCCTCGCCACGCTCAGGGCTTCTTCAAGCCGAACTTCAGTCTGGGGGGACCAGTTTCAAGACTTCGAAGGAGTTGCCTCAGTTGGACCGTTCGGTTACACGCGGTGTCTGGAGACTCGGAGCACACAGGGAGGCTTCTTCCAAAACGTCAGCATCGTGACTGTGACTTCAAGTGGGAGCGGAGCTCTGAGCAGGCAGCGGGATCTCTTAGTCGGCAGAAACGGTGCCGAGATTAAGAGGGAAGAAAACCGCAGCGTTGGGGCGGCAGAGGAGAACGAGGAGGGGTCTGAGTCAATCAGTGAGATGAGGTTGAGCATCGAGGTCTCCAATTCGGGAGACGTCCGGGATCCTGAGCAATGTGGGGCCGGTTGGCGAGGAGGATAAGGGGAAAAACAAACGTTGAAGCACTGAGTTTTAGGAGGGGACGAACACCTATCAGGGAAAGTAAAGATCAGGTCTTGCACAACGAGGCCTGAAACTATCAATGATGCACGCAGTGCAGGGGGGACAGGAGAGTATCTTAATGTTCCTCCATAGCTACACCTGCTTGGTGATGCAGGACAGGAACCGCAGCGCAAAACGAACGCGAGACATTGTCGTAGGGGAGGGGGGACTTCGTCGTTGCGCCGCGATCACGGGGCGGGTGGCACGCTACGCAAAAAGTTGCTCGGCAGAGACGACAGAGCAGTAATTAAAAAAAACCGTTTTTCTGAAGTCATCGAAACAGACCCGGCGTGGCAGGGAAATACGTTTAAGGGGCCCGCCTTTATGATAATGTATTGAGTCGGTCGACGAGTGGAACCGAAGTGGCAAAATTCGATCCTAGGTCGCGCCGTGTGGTGCCAGCCGTGCTTGGTGAGAACCACACGGGAGGGAAAGGGGGGAAGAAAGGATACAAAAAGGAAGTAAGGGAGAGAGGAAGAGTATGCAAATAGGACAGGCGGGGCTGAAAAAGGAAAGTACAGGGAATGGGCAGTCGATCTTGTTATCTTTGGATAGCCGCCCCCAGGTACATCGGTCTCCCCCCGGATACTCCCTCAGCCGCTCGCGCTGTTCTGTCCGGCAAAAAACCAAGGACCCGTGGGAGTATGAAGGGGGCATTAGAAAATGAAAGAGACCATCTGCCGGTCGCGCGAATGGACGAGGACCAGGTCGTAGGTAAAAAAGGGTCCACTATGTGTAAGTTACACGAGGGGAAGAAAATAACCATCATGACTGTGCTCTTCTGCACGACAAATGGCCATCGAGAAGCAAGTAAAGGGGCATCACTAGGAAGAGCGTTGGACAGAGAAAATAGCCGCGGGGCGCAAGTAAAAATAAAATAAGCAACTAGTAGAGTTCATCGTGAGTTCGGCCGCGGTCCGAAGCAGAAAAGCAACTGATCTCTTCATGAACTTAGTTGAGTGTGTAAGGGCGAGGGTCGATACAACAGCACATCTGCGTAGAAAGTAGCAGACGACTTCGTATGCATGACTTATAAACGAATGCCCACGGACAGTCACCTGTAATGGCAAAAGACGCCGAAAGCAAGGTTAGTCTTCAAGGAGAGAGAGAGTGTAAGACGGACGGCGTGAAGACGGGTATGTCCGAAAGTAGTCATCTGACGTCTAGAGGGGTGCGGCCTGGTAGACATCACGACCATTCTGGCATCCGCTTCGGTACCGCCGGTTCCTACGAAATAATCTCCAAGTTCGGACGAAGAGGGAAAGGGACGCCGGGCTACACGATAAAGTAGGGAGACGAGGGGAGAGGGATTCGGGGCAAAACTCGAGCTGCATCAGAACTCGAAAACACCAACAGAGGGAGGAGGGGAAATATATATATTCACTCATGCCAGGAAGAAGCAAGAACTAGTATACGAGGAATTGGATCGGGTGAAAAGGCGTAGAGGAAGCTCTCTCATCAAACACAAACGAGGAAAAATTTAATGGGATCACGTCGGACCTGGGCAAAAAAAGGGTCGAAGAAGGTTGACGTGATGCGACCCCAGCCCTCAACAAGGACTATTAACGAGGGAGGAAGAACATGAAAGAGGCCGACAAAGGGAAAAACAAGCCGGCCCGGTCTTCCAATTCTCTCTAGCGGAGCGACACATGAGGAAAAGGAGGCATGTGGCTTCCCTTTTAAAAGTCGAGGGCGGTCGTATCGTCGTAAATTCCAAAAGAGGCGGAAGTGGGGAGGGGGGGGTAGGATCGATCCAAAACGCAAACGTGAAGTCAATCCGGGAGGTAATAGACATTCTTCTCGGCCAACGATCAAAAAGACGACATCCCTCGCTGAGTGCGGAAGGGGAAAAGGAGAGGCGGAAGATGTCCACGCGCAGACTAAAAAAATAAAGCCCTTCGCGTTTATAAGGGAAGGGGGGGGAATCCTTTTGTCGGGGGAACATACCGGGGGGGGGCAAAAGGGATTAGGTCTTCGAAAGACGAAGCGCTTACAATACAACTAGCGGAAATGGACTGGGGGAGAAAAAAACTCATCTCCCCTGCATCGGTCGCGCCGCCCAACGAGCGAAATCGGGGATATCAGGGGGACCCGACCCAAAGGAGTGGAGCACCGGAGGGCAGGCGTTCGAAGAGAGGGGGGGCTTCTCTTCTCAGGCTCGTTATGGCGCGACGAGAATAACCAGAAAAGAGTAAAAAAAAAAGTGCCGAATCCAGCAAATTCCCACACCAAAACAACACTTCGACAGGTCTCCAGACGACGCGTGAGAGAGTTTGAGAGAGGCTAAACCAACTCAATGATGATCACCCAATCTTTTACACAAACGTCTACTGAGGAGTATGTCTAGCAGGTTGGCGGCTGAGTGACAGAGTAGGCGCGCTTCGAGGGTGTCTCCTTCCCAAACTACAAATGGGCGAGGGGGTCAAAAGCGTGATCTATCGCCGCCGGACGGGATAAGACTAACGGTCCAGGGATTGAAGGGTCGGTATCTTGAAGTGGAATTCTCCCAATCAGGTCTCTGGAAGGAAATTAATCAACTCGCGGTGAGAGGGAAAAAAGGTGGCTAAAGGGGAGGTCCGGAGGAAGATTGTTTTCAGACAAAGGTAAGAGGCGCCGTTGTCGCCCATCAAGTCGACAAAAGAATTGAGGTGAACGTTTCGGGGCAAGATCGACTAGCCAACGATTCAATTTAGAGGAAGAAGGGGGACGGAAAAGAAGTGCCCTCTATTCTCAAAGCAAAAGCCTGAATTTCAGAAGCCGTCTGTGGCGAGGAGTCAACGTAGGAAGGGGCGGATACTGCGTCCCGCGCACCGTCTCGGACTACTACGAAGGCTCTAATAACGCTGCAAAAAGCCTTGGCCTCTACAAATGAAGGACACTGCTACGCGCGACGGGCCGACGGATAAAAATTGGGGGTGAATCACATCAGATAAGAACTGAACCCCAAAGAGCTTGAAAAAAGCACCGGAAGTAAAATTCTCAAGGGGAGGAAAGGAGGCCGCACGCGGGCAATTGATTCTCCGGACCCCCGCCGCATACCTTGTCGGGCGGGGAAGGGAACCCCTTCTTAGTCAGCTCTGCCTGAGGTCTGGTATCGGTATACGCGGCGACCGGGGTCCGAGCGAACTTACCTGCGGTCGGGGGAGCGGAAAAAAGGTCTTGGAGAACAAGTATTTACTTGATCCCACCACCACGCCCCAGTCCCCAAAAGAACGCCCAGCCATACAAGGAGCACAGCGGAAATTATCCATAGCGAAAGTATGTGAAAATTATATCGGAGAGGGAAAAAAAGGGGGAAACAACCTTTCAGGGGGATCGAAGAAGGGGGAGAAAAAAACTGTAAGAAACTAAGTAGGTGTTTGGGGACAAGCAAGGAGGAATAAGAAGTGAATATTACTCTCATAAATAATGGACAATAATGAACAGGGAGGGTTATTCTATAACGTGTGGAAAGGGAAGGTGTCCACAAAAGCGAAAGCAGGGAATACCCAAAAGGTAGAAAAAACGGGATCATCAGTCAATTTATTCAAAGAAAGGGCAAATCCAGGCGAAAGAATCAATCAAAAGCAAGACAAAAAAAGGGTAGGGAGGGAAGAGGTGGATCCGCACGTCCATGCCAATCAATACAATCGGAGAAATGGGAAGGCATGATCCAGGGATGAGTGAAAAATGCGAATATACGTGGTAGCTTCGGGGACTAAGCGATGCTGATATGCGGAAATCAAAGGCTGCACCAGGGATGTAGAAAGAAGTTGGAGGGTTTTTTCATAGGGGATGTGGTTACGTAGGGGCTGATCAGTCTGACTTAGGCCAGAAGATCGCTGCTGACAAGATTGAGGGGGTATCGTTAACGGGGGTGAGTGTAAGGAGGAAAAAATAAGGGGAAGGTCTGGGGGAGGGTGGGGTGGCGGAGCAGACTTGAGAAAAAAATGGGAAAAGAAAAAGGGGTAAAACAGGACATCCTACGAAGAGACAGTGGACTCCTGTTTTTAAAAAGTATGGCTCTATGTGGTACAGGGGGTGTCGACCCACAATTGGGGGGGAGGAAAAATGAGCAGAAAGAACAGTCTGGCTTTCCGGGATGGGATACAAACGGGGGGCTGACTGGGACAAAGGTAACTTCAGCAATTGCAGCAGGCACAAATGGTATAAAATGCATCCCGGGACCAACTTCACAGTTGAACCCCACCCCAAAATGGTGAGGGTTAGTATGAACAGAAAGGCCGAAAGTTCTACAAGGCGCTGGATCCTCCCCGAATGGGGACATCCAGCTAAACTTCGGAAAGGGGCAAATTGCTTGGGCTTCGAGTGGAAGAGAAGTGGGGGGGTGTTTGGGGGGGGACACTCAGCTTTGTATGAAAAAAGGGGTTCCCCAAGGAGGAACTTATCTCCCTTTGCGGGTGATATGGCCGAGAGGACTACTAGAGCGCCTTCTGGGACAGGAGGAATAAAAGAGATACTGTGCTCACTAATTCTTGGTGGGGTTAACGTTCAAAAAGCCCACCAATAGGGGAAAGGTACGGAGAGCTACTAAAGAATGGAACTGTCTCCTCAAATTCTTGAGCAAACCTTGTACAGACAATTGCAAGGAGGGAAAACGGGAGAGTTCGCATGGGATGGTGTGGTGTCCTGGTTAAAAAGGGACAGGGAAAGATGAGGAAGGGAAACAAGGAACTACTTGGAAAAAACAGGTGTCTATGAGGTGTTATAGTCATAATTGGGCCAGTGAACACTGGGGCAAGTGAAGAAACCCCCCTCCTAGGTTACATGGGTCTGGGTGTTCTCGAAAGGCGTAGGTTGGTATGACCGCACTATAGAAACCTGAAACTCTAGTAAAATCAACTAAATTGACAACCTGGATGTTGCGGAGAAAGGAGCTGCAAGAGATGGTTGGCAAAGTAGATAGTCAGAGGTACAGCAAAGTACGTGCAGCCGCATAAATTCCAAAAACCACATTTGTCTGCTTGGGAAAAAGGAAGTGGAACCCCCAACTTTGCGGTAGAACTGCTGGATAGGACCTAGTTGGTGAGGGGTTAGCCCAAATGAACAGAGTAAACACTTGCAGATGGTCAATCATATGACGGGATGACCTATTAGAAAATCGAAAGCAAAATAAAGACGGGGAGTGGGAGGGAGAACCATCTTAGGCACAGGGACTTACAGGGGGGTGGTGCAATCGGGATTTGGGGGGCGGGGAACAAGGAGATCACGGGGAAAATGCAGGCAAAAAAGGGGTTTAAACAAGCACGATTCAATCTATACCTAGAAACGAGCAAGATTCGGTCAGTGGTGGTGGGGGGGGGGGTGGAAGGTTGAAAAAATCAATTACCTTGAGGAGGAAATATAATACCAATATACAGACCGTATGTAAGGGGGAGAAAAAAAATCAGAG
>Ga0179591_1256170_pt1 | contig 12012 bp, 5 predicted proteins | sample CZOMad2_1_08_16f_FD_182891 | JGI IMG/M metagenome (GOLD analysis project Ga0179591, IMG submission 182891) | Vadose zone soil fungal communities from Angelo Coast Range Reserve, California, USA - CZOMad2_1_08_16fungal (PacBio error correction) | ecosystem: Environmental > Terrestrial > Soil >...
GGGGGACGGGAAGCGCTCATTGGTCCGACAAAAAAAAGAACTGGTTTAACTGGCTAAGATACGACGGGGAGGGAGAGGCTGCCCAAAAGAGTAAAAGATAGCGTGTCTTCTAACCAACCATCCTGCGTTGACAAGGTGTCCCGCTATTATGGGGAGGGGCCTGAGAGAAAAATCGATATCCCGACAAGCATGCCGCGGAGTCGGAGGATTATCGCGGGGATCCCCTTCATTGAGGGAAATGAAAGTACTCATGAAAGCCCAGTAAGAAGGAGTCCGGTCCATGCGGATCAACTTTCCAGACCCTGCAGGGAGGAATATTAGAAGAAGGTAAGCGATCCCATTTATTAGGGTAGGGCTGCGCCTAAAAACCAGACTGGTAGGGGTTCCCTGAAACAATTAAGGGGATGGGCTAATTCCCGAAAAAAGAACAGAGGTGGTGTTTCACAGCCGACGGTAAAAGGGAAGGCGAACGCTAGGCTACGGTCAATGAGCCTCAGAAACTCAAGTATCAAAGTGGGATCGGAGCCTAAAGCGCATGAAAAACGACGGGGAGAGGGAGCGCCTTATTGCCGAGCACACCAAACGGAAAAAAGGGGCCCCGGCGGGGGCAAGGAACGGAGGGGAAGACTCCGCAAAGCATACTGGAACAGACAGGAGGCATAGCTGCGAGGAAGAAGCCGCAGCGATTCGGGGGAGCCGGTGTCAACAGCGACACGGACTTAAATGTGGAGATGGCAACTGCGAAGGGGAAAAACAAGCCCGTGGAAGCTACAGATGTTGTTAAAGACGCGGCAGTGACGCCGAAAGTGCAGAGAACATAAGGTCGCTTGAAAAGAAGAAACGCACCAGGATCAGGAAAAATCGGCGGGAACAGCTGGCGGCTGATGCGAAGAATGCTGTCCAAACCTAGAATACCTTACCGCAGGTGTTCACACTTGGAAGACTGCCTTTATTTCCTTAATCGGCTGGGGAAAGAGGTGGAAAGAGGAGGAAGTTGAAAATAAACGGCAGGAAGAACAGAGACTTTGAAAGCACCGTCTGCGAGCAGGCCAGGGCGAACAGAGGGGGGGGTTTCCTTTGAATGAGAGATGAGGACGGTCAAAGACCAGGGGGGAAACCATACGAGATCTTTCATGATGGCGCCATGAGAGGTAGATAGAGCGGAGTTCGCATTTACAGGGAGGGAGGAGAGTCAGGTCAAGAGGAGATAGGCTGCAGAGGTGTTCAAAACCATATCTTCTGGAACTCCTGACAGGGGGTCGAGGCCGGAAGACTAAAAAGTCGATCGAAGGCGGACCAAAGGGGCAAGATGCTCTAGTATATACTAGAGGGCGAGATTTTTGAAAAGTGACAAAAAAGGGAAGAAAACCTTGCGGGTCAAACGTAAACGGAGAAGCGGGGGGTGACGATAAAATAGAAGACGCGGTTGCGGGAGAAAAAAAGGCGTATTACGTGCCTTGGGGTCAGCGTTGAATTAACCCGAGATAGTAGGAAGTGTTTGAAAGACCGAAAAAAAGAAAGAATCCTAAAAAGGTAACACATCACTGGGTAATTGAAATCGGGGATGGGCCGTGTGCTTGAGCTTGAACACGAGGGGATGTTAGGAATCAAGGAGTGCAGGTCAGACTGATCCAAAAGAGCAATACGGGTCGCTTCTTAGTAGGGGAGGCGAAAGAGACGGGAGGTGTGGTTCTCACAGGGCATCGGGAGGCGCTCCTGACGTATCTTCATTATATTTCTATGGGGTGGTCCTAAAAAAATCCATTTGGAGGGTAAGAGCATCTGGAAAGTGGAGCATAGGGAACGGGCTACAGGGGGGTACAGAAAATTTCATCGCCGTACGTAAGGGGGAAAAACAGGGCCTGCGGGTTTCGTCGTCTGCTGTGGGGGGGATTCGCTCTCCCAGACTAGAGAGACTGAAGACGCTGACGTAGATAAGATGATTCTCGTTAAATGAGATGAAAAAAAGGTCGATAACCTCAAACACAAATCTGCGTGGGGATAGATCAGCCTGCTGGGGATGCCGGAGAAAACAAGGGGGATTTGTGTAATGGGTTTACCGGCTGCGGGCATTCGGCTGGGCGAGCACATGCAGTGCCTCTTCTATCCAACTGGAAAACCGGTACAGTATAAAGAGGACGGATTGAAGTCTGTTGTCATGTAACAGGTCGTTTTCACCGGAACAATCTGACGGCGAGCTGAAGGACTTCAAGGTCACGCCAGGGAAGGAAGAAAAGCACTGTGTTTGATTCACGAAAGGATGCTCGAGAAAAAAAAAAGGAGGGAGGGGCAAAATACATTCCGGGATAAAAAAACCCGGGGCCTCAACTAAGTGATCAAGATCCATTCGGCAGGAGCTGACCGGGAAGGGAGGGAAAAGCCTGGGGAAACCACCGTGCGAGTCCCCTGATCAAAAGAGGAGAAGAAATAGTCAGCTTGATTAAAGACGGGTCAGGTGGCGAAGAAAAACGTCAGCTTACGCGCTACTGGACCGACCTGGTCCGAAACATGCCATACAGAAAGACCTTGAGAAGAAGGAAACAGCATGGTCGGGAAAGGCTCGCAGGTCTGGGAGCTTTGTTCATTCGGTAAGGGCCGGTTGGGGGCAGATCAGGAAAAAAAAGACGGGGAAAGAAGGGAAGAAACGGGCGCTCCATTTTTTCCGAGTGAAGGCAACAATACCTGACGACAGAAACAAGGGGAGGGCGCTGAAGCACCAAAGAAGGCGCAGACCCTGGGAGGGTACTATTTCCATGAGATAAACTAAATAAAACAGAATTCGAAAGGTACCCGGAAAAAGTTTCTTGAGCGAAGGGGGGGAAAACATACCAAAAAGATCAAACGACGACGGAGGTCTGGGGTCAAGAGCCAGGAAGGAAGAAGGACGGATGGCCCAAATCAACCTCCTAAGGCGGGAGGCCGCACTCAAAAAAAAAATGAGCTCTTACCTCGGAGTACCTATTTGGTACTGTCGGAAAAAAAGGACCAACAACTGACCTGATTAATACTAAAAGGAAGAGAGTGGAAAAAGCATCATCCCCTCATGTCGGGGCAAGTAACGTGACATTGTCCTGGAAAATTGACTAGGGTAAGAGACGTTGGTGCATCTCCCGTTCGAGATCAGGGGGAGCCTGAAACGAACCCCCCCACTGAGCCAAATCAAAAAAAAAAGCTAGTTGGTCGTCAAAACGGGGTCTTAAGAGAAATTAAGTAATTCGGGGGATCTCTGAAAAACCGCAATCAGTGACTAAAAAAGGGGGCACCAAAGGTTTACTGATGGAAAAACCTCTTTCGAGAAAAAACGTCACAGCAAAAACCAGGCAAGACGGGGGGATCTCAATATGCGGCACTTCACACGGGGAGGGTCTAAGCGATGGACGGGAAAGCGTCTCATCCTCTTCGCGACTAACTGGCTGGCGAAGAAGATCTGTTCTTTGACGCCGAGGGGACGTCAGAAGGAAGGGACGGACAGATAGAACTGCCAATCGCGAAAGCCAGGGGATTCCTTCCGATTAGATTAGAAGAAGAAGGCCATCTACGCTGAGAGGTGACACAAAGAGATTCAAAAAGGGGGGAGGACCGTCCTGACTCCCTAGGAGGTAAAAAGAACAGGATCGCTGCAAAACTGCTCGCCGGAACGGATGAGTCCAAGGCATTTCGCAAGACGGCAAGTGGTTCGACAGAAAGGGAGTAGGGCGAAAATGTTTACCAAAAGGGACCCACGCCCGATACCCCCGAGTACCTTCTGACCACGGACGAAAGAAGAGGGGGACAGGCGGACAGAAGGGTCGCGGGTAAGGGAACGAGGATTGACTTCTCATCCATCGTCTTTCAAAAGAAGGAAGGATGTAAGAGTATGGTGCCGGTACATAGGGGAACTCCTGACAGAGATCATCTGCAAGTTCGTCTGACTCTTGATTCCTGCGAAATCACAAAAGAATGTGAGGGGGTCAGAGTCCAGAGCGTTGGACGGACCTCACGAACTCAGGAGCAAAGCGCGGAGGACCATTTTGTATTGAAGGACACGGCATACGGAGGGGGGATAAGACGTCATCGTGGGCGCATGAAAGGGGAAGGTACGGTGAGGGTAGCGAAAGAACGTCCAACGTCATTAGAGCGAGAGGACGGGAGATCTGGCCATACAGAGAGAACTTCCATCGCTGAGAAGTGCGCATTATGAGAACTCTGATGGAGAAATTAAGTATGGGGGGGGACCTGATATTAGAGCGGACCTGGGCGAATAAAAAAAAAAGGACCCATCGTGAGGGGTAGATGGAAGAAAACAATAAACAGGGTAAGGGTGGTCACGAAAGGGCGAGAGATTCATAACGCGACCTGTAAACCCTCATGTTACTTTACGGCCAGGGGAGTGTCACTAGCTGGGGTAGAGCATTGCGTAAACGAATCCCAGGGGCGCCGGCTTTAGCGAACAGGAGGTGTTTTCTGCGTCGTGCTTTTGGTCGCCCAAGGGGGAAATGGCTCCGGCTTAATTCTCAGGGAGAACTCTACACCAGCATGCAGTTCCATAAGGTGCCGGTATAAACGGAGATAATAAAGAAGACCTCTAAAATAGGTGCATACTTGGCAAGAGAGAAGAAAACGACACGCTAAGAGGAAAAGAGGCAAAGGTAGGGGCGTTTAGGAGCGGCCCGCCGCTTTGCGCTTTTCCTAATACCCTAACAAAGGCGGTCGAGGACGAAAAACGTCAGTTGAGAGGAAGGGTTCGTCGGGGAAAAAAAGTTCCTCCTCCGAAAACAACAACGGATTGCTTCAGCTTAAGGAGAATATCATAAGCTTTCCTCAACAAACCTTCGCGAAAGCGGGGAAGGGCCGTTGTTTCGGGGGGCTAGGCAACAAGAGCGACAGAAGCTACACGGCGACTCAACAAAATTAAGGACTCCAAGGGAGGGGGGCGGAGCTGAAAATCTGCGCGGAGATTTACCGCCGACAACTCCAGATGTAGAGATTGCGGGGAGCACAGCAAGTCGTGGACTTTAGCAGCTACGCGGACAATGCAACGGTCCTTCCAGCCTATCAATGGACGGAGGCCGCAGTCGGGGCGGGTCGCAGACGGAAATTCTGAAAGGTGAGATCGTACATGCTAATCAGGGGCAAAGGGAGGTCCACGACACCTTCATTTTGGAAGGGGAATGAGCACTTAAGAAGAGGAAATACAAGACCTTGGTGGGGTGTGCTGTCCTGCCTATTTAGAGGAGACTGAAGCGTAGGTACTCGGCAGTGGGGGCGTGCTACGAGAGACGAGACAAATTCACGTGAACAGGATCATCAGGGTCCCTGAGAGAAGGAAAAGACCGCCCGATGGCGGAGAGATGGGGTGCAGAAAGGGCCGTCAGAAATCCTTTTTTCCAAGCTGCTGACGGATTACTTCCAGCGAATAAACCTTCCTAGCAGAAAACATCTCTACAAAGCTATGGCCGATGACTCTGCCTGAAGACTGTTCTGGAGGGGCAGGGGTACACGTCAAAGAGACACGGACAGTCTCGCAAAATTTGTCATGTAGAAATGTAGAGGGAAGCAAACGACCTCGTCCTCTTAAAATCAAGTCGTTGAAATTCCTTGCAGAAACGCAGAAAAGTGGGGGAGAGCCGGCGAGAATGTGAGCGTAAGCACAATCAACAATATCACCTTACAGCGGACCGCTAGCTGGATTTCGAGGCCATGCGCCAACCGGTAGAGACCAGTAACGGACCGGGCCTGCTCATAAGAAATGGAACGAAGGCGTTGCAAAAGGTCTCATCTTTTCAAAAAGAGAGGGTTTAAAAAAGTTTACTGAATAAGGCGAGAAGAACAAGACGGCATGGCGAACATGTCTGGCAGGGGGGCAAGGGATGGCAAGCAGCGAGAAGTAGTCCATCTTTGAAAGAGCTTGGAGAGCGAGAAGGAAGGAAGGGAGCCCGGATGAAGAGGTAACCCGAGGGAGAGAAAGGGATTATTGAAGGCACATTTCATCGATCTATACTCCGACTGGAAGAGGAAGGAGAACGGGGGTAAGTATCTGATCTGAGACTGAGAATGGGGAAAACGGCTACCGAGGTTCAAAAAAGCCCAGATTATCTTCGAAAGATAGCGGTGCAGTTTCAACTACCGAATCATAGATAGGGGAAGCATATCATGATGAAAGAAGAAGGTTTAAGAGAGCACTACGCAGTAGCCATAACTCAGCTGGTCTCGGGGTCTAAGTATTGCCGCCTGGGTGATCTCACAACCTGGGATTCAGGGAAAAGGGGATCAGGTCGCCTCGGTACGAGATCAGAATATAATAGACGAGTTGGCGGGCTGAACAAGATGACCCTTTTTGTTTTTAGCAGGGTGAAGGCGGAGAGATAACGGGATGCCATCACAACTATATTACATGGGCTAAAAAAAAATGAGGGTGGAAAAGTAGTATGGTTCGGGAACGTGGTCGAGATCGCGATGTAATTATACACAGGTTCGGTGGGTCACGTAGAAATAGGCGAGAGTCACTCGAGACACATAGGTGAGTGGAGGGGGACTACAGCCAAAGCTGCGGTCAGAATGGGCCTACGTCAGTCTCCAGCTGGCTTTTAGAAAACAGGGAGAGTCCGGTTAACTGTGCGCTGTTTGAAACTCGGTGGTTGGAATCGAGAGCAGGATTGGGATCGTTTTAACCCAGAAATGAGTCTTACATACCAGGTTCTATTCAATGGGGAGAGGGAGTAACTCGAAAGGGGGAGTAGTAAGGTAAGGGGGTGGGGGGGGAAACTTTACTGGTAGAAATCAAAATTGGAAGAGAAGGGAGGGAAGGAGTTCACGCTCTTCCTGATCCCCGGTCCTGAAAAACAAAAATCTCGACAAAGAGGAGATGGAGCAAGGCTCAAGGCCGATTGTGGGGATATGGCGTGATTGGGTAATGGGGACCGTGGAGTAAGGTTCGGCTTCAGTCTAACGTGCTTAATCGAATGACAGGACCAAAAATTGGGAAAAGCGAAAATCAAGCGGAAATGGATGCAGGGCTATTAAGTAACAGGTCGGGGGAAACTAGACCGAATGGGCAAGATCTGAAAACGGCCCGAATGATCTTGCTTAAAAGGAAAACTATTCCAGGCACAAGGGGGGACGAAAATAGAGAGAAAAAAACACGAGGAGTGAGGAAAGAGGAAGACTTTCCCCGCACAATTTGCCATAGTTGAGGAATCTTCTCAAGGTATTCCTCCCGTCAGGGTCACATCCTTCTAGGAAAACGACCTTGAGGGGCCCAAAGGAGAAAAAGAGAAGCCGACATGGGACTTATTTGACAGTGTTTAAGAACGCAGCAGAAGAACTGAACTCAGAGAATGGCCCCTCAAAAGTTTCGTAAACCGTAATAAAGATTGAGATGAAAGGACAAAAACAGCAGTTAGGCGGGAAACTTGAGGGGGTCGGCTTTTCTCGTTCCTGGGGGTTTTCAATAATGCAAGAGGAATCCTTTAGAACACTGCTGAAGTTCGACTAGATGGGGCCGGGAAGACAAGATAGAAAAATTAACGACCCCTGAGTAGGAGTAGGAACCATCGAAACTGCCCGGGGGATGTACGAAATGGCATCGGTTTCCCTAGGAGTACCACGAAAAAAAAAAAAATGCGAATTACCCGGAAATGATTTAGCCTTTCACTCGGGAAAGACACAGATCGAGAGAAGGGGGGCCCGACAGATGAAGTTTCTAAAAGCAACTATACCGCGACGTCTAAGAAAAATCAAGAACGGAACTCTGCTTTTTCTAAACGCTACTCGAACGGGTCAACTGAAGGAATGACTAATAGAGGGAAGGCAAGAGAAAGTAGAAAAAGCCCATCTGAGAAAAGTTGCTGAATACGAAAAGGGTCTTCAGTAAGAACTTTACCTCCAACGGTTCACAGAAACGTCAGGTTCCTTCAGATTCCAAACAGGAAAGGGCATCTAAGAGAGGTTCAGTCCTAAAACGCTACGATATAGTAGACGGGCTTCGAGCAGCGACGAGCAGTGTCGAAAAGGTTAACCGAAAGAAAGGTTGCTTCTCGAACCTCGTTGCTTAGGCAGTCACAAGGAAGACCATCTCGACAAGCGAAGACGACATAGGCCGTGTATCGCTTCCACATTCTGCAATAATCGATGCGGGAGAAAAGCTGAATAACCGGAGAGCGGACAAGTCACCGTGCGCGGACAGAAAAAGAAGATAGAAGGCTGTGGCTTTACCCAGGGCAGCAGAGAAAGAAAAATCGGACCCCTTACAATCCAGAAAGAAGGCGCCAATGAGTCTCTAACGGGGAGAGGAAGCAGACCTTCCAGATCTCATAGGTCCTTTTCAATCTCTTACAGGAACTTTCTGGACTTACTTAAAGTACAGCAGGGCAAAGAATGGAGGACGAGTCTGGCGGCAGGGCTAAGGTCCAATGTATGCTTGGTTTATTCGAAAAAAAACGTAGGGGGTTAGACCTCGAAGGAGTATTAAAAGTAAAATTGGTACACCCTAATCCATGAGAGACCCCGAAAAGAAAAAGATAGAAACCTGGGTTGCAAGAATTCCGGGAGGAGGTGAAGCGGGTCGGGAAAGATTAGGTAATGTGACGAGCCATCCGTCCACGGGAAGAAGACCCTCTTAATCTGTGATGGTCAAGCTGAAGACTGAAATAGGCTCGATCCTTTCTAGGGGGGCTAATGGCAAGGGCTGCAACTAAAATACTCTGACCGCTGTCCAGAGGGTATTGGCCGCCGCTCAGGGAGGAATTGCCAGATGGAAAAAAGCGCGACTGCCTTTTCGTTTTAGGCCAAAAAAACAAGAACCAGGAAAGCTCTTTTTTCTGGTCAGGGGGGGAAAAAGCGATAGGATTAGGGGAGTGAACTTAGGCAGAAAGGGGTCCGAACATGGGTGGGGGGGTTAGTCGACTTCGGAATGGAACCTTAATTCTCTGGGGGGACAGCGGATTGGCGCCTTGCTGGTGCTTCTCAAGAGTCTAGAATCAGGGCTTGAGCGAGACCTTATGCGGAGAAAACGGCGGAGGAGAGAATAATGGGGCCGGAAGGTGGAGGGGAGGAAGAGCAAGAGGACCGCAACGAGCTTAAGTCGTAATGAACACAAGAATGCTATTATGAGAAAAAACATAGCTGAGCTTATCTGTCACCCAGCAGAAAACTTAGGAAGGGCCGAGAAGGTCGGGAAAGAGAGTGGAAAATTCTCATTCAAAGGGACCTACTCAGGGTAGGAAGAAGTACCGTAAAGGAAACTACGTGGCGTATGGCCGGCGCAATTGTTGTAGTAAAAGAGATGTCGGAGGGGGGCCTCATGGAAGAATAGAATGACACGAACTATTTAGGGGGGAGCCCTCTAAACAATCAATCTCCCTCCTATAGGGGCAGGCTGGTTATCGGGAAGGGGGGGAAAGTCTCGCATACCACATCCCCTATAAAAGCTTTGGAGCAAAAGTCGGGAAATGGATTCTTTTCGGAGTATGGTGGAGCCGAGTCAAAGGGTTAGACGCTGTTCTGGACCTACCGTAAAATTCAGGGGAAGGGCAGCGCAGCACGTTGCGGAAGGAGGGATGACTGCCTCATCTCTCTCAAAAAAAAAAGAACAAAGTAGGTAAACAAAAAGATTGGGGGATGAGTGAAAAAGGTCCTCAACTCAGGGGGGTCGGGGGCGAGAAGAGGGTTGGTGGAGGGAAATCTTTCAAAGCGCATACCAGAAGAGAAGAAGGCTAAAACAAAACCCAGCACTTCTTGTTCTCCGACACGGATGGTCGAGCTTCAGCTATCTCGAACGCCGAGCATGCCTGAGTAGTTATTAGCTAATTTTATCACCAAAGTAGTCAGGTGATGAATGACTCAGGGGACAAGGCTACCATTCCTACCATGCCGGGGGACGCCTTTAAAGGAGATCTGGGACTTCATATGACTCTTCTTCGGCAGGGGAAAGAAGGGCGAAACTAAACATTCATCCGCCGACCGAATTGGGTCATCAACATACCAAATTGACTTTACTTCAGTGGGGCAGAAGAAAGGCACTGGAAAAATGGTAGGGTGGGTGCGAAGTTCCACGGCGGGCGAATACAGCGGTCTTGCCGCCATATTGCCATTGATCCCTCTAACCTCCGCGGGGAATGGGTCAGCGCGCTTGGTCTCAGGAGAAGCTGCATACCACGTACGGAGGATTTCTATTAACTTTATTCTATGCAGCTGCTAATCACTAGCACAAAGCGCCTTAAGGGAGGGAAGATAACATACAGCACTGACCCAGGGAATCGATCGATTACGGAAAAGGGGAGGAGGAGGGGGGGTGGGATGGGGGTGGGAGGGAGGGAGGGGGGTGTGGGGGAAGAGGGGAGTTGGGGGTAGGAGGGTGTCTGCAGTCAACTCTTAGGGGGGGGCGTATCCTTGGTGGCTGCCGACACGTAGAGGCTCCACTTCCCCTTCTCGATGGGGGGGCGCATTCAACACGACTGAGGGTTAACCAACTCAAGTGTAACTAAGAAGAGAAGTAAGGTTCGTTGCATTCCTGCAAGGAGAGGTAAGGGGTCAAATAATATACCTATGGAGGGCAGTAAGCAGGCATCACCGCCTAGAATCCTGATCGTCTAAGAGGCGGAGGGGATTCAGTCAGTAAGCATAGACTTGACGGCTACAAAATGACGACTTCCTTCAAAATTTTTCTTTCCCTCATGGAGTTGAAGGGATCGCGGAGAGGGGGTCGTAAATCAGGCGGGAACGTTAATACGACCGGCAGGAAAAAAAAAAAAGGATTTCATCCTTTACAAAAGCACCTTGGGAAGATTCATAATAGAGCGAAGAAAAAGGGGAGCCATCGGGTTGCCTGGGGAAAATTTACTCTATATTGATTGCGCCAAGTGCAAGGAAGAGATGGGGGGACCAAGGAGAGATCTGTATTATGACTGCCATGGGCATCGATAGGACGCGAATGGGGGGAGGCCGATTCGGAGTAGATATTGGGCTATCTTCTCTTCTGGGCAGAAGAGCGGGTGGAAAAGAAACATTCTTAACTACTAGCAGGGGGCAGGGTCGAGCAGGAAAATACTTGCGCTCAATATGGGGGGGGTGAGGAGGACAATATTGGCAAACTGGAAAAAAAGAGTAGACCTCTTGGAGCTTTTGAGGTTACGCCGCCATAGGGGTCCGCGCAAAGCACAAGTAAGGAGGGCACGGGGAGAAGGGGTCTCGGGCGAAGAATAGAATAAGGTACCTCGGGGTTTGGTACAGAACCTAGTGAGAGAGAGTTGTGGTTCGCGTGAATGGGAGTTAAAGATAGCCCCCATCTAAAACGTCGAGTAAAATAGACCGTCTATTACTCATAAGTATGGGCAGCTAGGAATGGATGACTTTGCGATGTAAAGCACTCTATGACATTTTATCGCAGTTGGAGGGGCCTGATGGGGGGGGTCCTAAAGAAAGAAAATACTCTGGCTTTCGCTCTTCAATAGGAGAGGTGAGGGCAAAGCTCGCGTCGGATTGCTGGGGGTTAGAAATCGTAAGAGGTCGGCTTAGACTGGTCCGATCACGCCTTGAGCTTTCAGATGTGGCAAGGCATCCGCAAGGAAAAAGGGAAATCAAAAGGTGAATCATTGGGGTAAGGAACAGGGGAACCAGTTTCAAAAGTGGGGGCTCCTGAACGGCTTGCTGAAAGAGAGAAAAATGCTTGGCTTCGCATTGGTGGAACATTCGGCAGAAAAATCGTATAGAAAAGGGGAGCTGGGGGTCATAAAGGATAGATTCAAGGACAGTCCCCCTTTCCTAACAGACTCAAAAAGAGCACCGAACGAGCGAAAGAGAATCACTTCCAGAAAGTGGTGGGGAAGGGATTATATGTGATTGGTTGGGAGGTGGTCCAGGGGGGGAAGCAGGTCTTGGGATACCTACATTCTTGCTTCCAGCACCAATGGGAAAGTCAACAGCTCATAAAATGAATAGGGCGGCGCGAGTCAGGTGGGTCATCGTGGCTTTTCCGATCTGCTCATAGGTACCGAAGGATCGTGAAGGACACTGTCTCCGGGAAATAGCGTGTTA
>Ga0179591_1376257_pt1 | contig 12012 bp, 15 predicted proteins | sample CZOMad2_1_08_16f_FD_182891 | JGI IMG/M metagenome (GOLD analysis project Ga0179591, IMG submission 182891) | Vadose zone soil fungal communities from Angelo Coast Range Reserve, California, USA - CZOMad2_1_08_16fungal (PacBio error correction) | ecosystem: Environmental > Terrestrial > Soil >...
AAATCGACAAAAGAGAGGGGGGACGAGATGGGGCCGGGGAAAAAAACGGAAATCCGCGGTGAAATAGCCTTGAAGGAAGGCAGGGAGACTACCCGGCTAGGCCCAGAACGATCATCAAGGGCGACGAGTGCGGTGTCACGGCAGAAAATTCACGCCGTCGCCAGGAAAAATATTTCAAAACGAGCTATGGGAGGAAAGGCATGCCCCGCGGAAAAAAAAGTGGATTGCGAAGGAAAGCAACTCTTCTAAAAAAACTCTGACCAGGGCGGGGGGAAACCGGATTCACTCCATCGGAGAGATCTGGGAAAAAGGGATCGGCCAACTAATAATCGACAAGGGATTGGAAACACATCAACGCGACTACCAGATCGCGGACGAAAAACAATTGCAACAAAAAACGAGGTGGCTCCACTAAAAAAAAGCGCCGACGGCCCGTTTCAAAGAAGTATATCATTCCAAAAACGGAGCGGCGGGTACTCAAAAGGGAGAGAAGAAGCGAGGACCGCCGTGAAGGAACGCTTCTTGATTCGAGGTAAAGGGGTCGGGGAATGACCGACGAGGGAAAAGTTTCCGCGACCCGAAGGGGGGCGAAAGACTGGCGCTTGGGAGAAAGCCGGGGGGAAAAAGCCTCTTCTGGAGACGTGCGCCTTCACGACCTGATAGTTTCGGGCGTCCCAGAAAGGTGACGCTTACAGGGGGGGAGGGGTCGGTCGAGATCGGGGAAAGGAAGGGGCGGGGTCAAGAGGCGTGTCTAATAAAAGCCCGCCAGGAAAGAGAGGCCTTCACAAGGGGGTCTCGCGCGTTCGAAAAAGCAGAGACTCGGCGAGGCCAGTCGAACGGGATCCCGTTAAAAAACCTCCTCTTAGGGGGGAGTGCGGCCAGGACGCATTACGACGGCTTCAGAAGTAAAGAAGTTCAAGGCATTCAGAGGGGAAAGCATCAGCCGAGGCTAGTTTAAGAAGGCTAGTGGTCGAGTCCGGGGGAGGTCGACGACTCTATCTGAAAACTATGGCCCGGGAGGAGGGGAGATGCTAGGAAGGGTCTCCGCCTATATCCAGAAAGAGTCAAAAGGGGCGACTGATCAAGAAACTTATCTCCATGGACAAGAATGTATCTCCAAAGCAGTAAAAGCTCATCTGGGGATAGGCCCCTATTCTCTCGGGAGTCTAAGAGAGGGAAAGGGGCTCTCATTTAAAGGAGGGAGAGCTCGGTCAAAACTGAACCTGATGACAGAAAGCTCTCGATCCGAGCTGAACGTGAAATATCTTGAAAAGCGTCTTGGGAAGAAGAAGCGAAGGGTGACGGGCGTTATCCTTTGTCGCGGTCGGGAGGAAGGGGGGTAGGGAGGACGCTCGTGCGGCGGGGGAAGGGAGGGTGTCAAAGAAAGGAACCGGCCAATGACTCGCAAGGGGGGAGGGGCTGGGTCGGCTGGAGAGAGAAGATAAATAGAGTTCCGGAGCCCCCTCGAGAAGAGGAGGGTGGAATGCCTGTTACAAAAAGGGAAAGGAGCGTTGGAGCGCTCTCAGTGAGGGGAAAATGTGAAAAACCTCCAAGGGTCTAGGTGTCGACAAAATTTGAATTCCACAGAATCGGGCCGGGGCTACGGTGATTCTAGTTCAGTCGATTCCCGCTTCTTCCAAAAAGTACGAGAGATGCGGCCTGCGTTTCTCGAAGGACCGGTCTTTATCATCAAAGGGAAGAGGGGTTGAAGCACGCCCACAACGCTTAGGTTAGGAGAAGTAAGGAGAATTTTCATGAAATCTGGGGGACAGGATCGTAAAAAGACCGCTTTCGGGAAGAGTCGGTGGGGAGCGCGCTGGACAGAACTGGGGGGGAAAGATGGCCCCGAACCATAAGGTTAGGTCCCGCACTTTCACCGAGAAAAGCAGGGGAGATCCAGGAACCAATCATGAAGGGAAGTCTCGGGTGCTACTTGGCCAATTAAAGGATAATAAACTCCCTTGCTCAAATGGACCGGGAAAAACCAATCCGAAAAGGCTAAAAAAGAAGGTCTAGAAGGAGAATAAAAACGAATTAAGTACCCTAATAAGAAAAAGTCAACATCCATTGGAGATTCCTTAGAGAGAAGTCGTTCGCAAATACTTTAGATCAAGATGAAAGTAAAACGCCCGAGCCCAAGAAGACTCTTCGAAAGCAACATTGTACCTCAGGGAAGAAAAAAAACTAAAGGGGAGCAGAACGTCCACAGGAACCTTCTTTTGAGAGGCAAGTCATACCGCGCCCGGAGGAAGCCAACAGGGGACTCCCGTCGCGAAGCGCGATCAGGCGACGGAGGGGACACGGTCGAGAACCGGCACGTGGGAAAACTCAGTAAAAAGGGGGAACACGTCGGGGTGTAAAGAACTGTAGCCTGTACTGGTGAAAAAAAGAGAAGAAATCTGGGTCATAAGCGACGGAAAAGGGGGGGTAAAGAAACGGCTGCCATGACGATTAGCCAACTTGGGGAATGCGAGAGTAGCCTGGGGGCCGCTTTTCCTTGGGAAAATAAGGGGAAAATCCTCCTACAAGGAAGAGGGCGTGAGTTAATCTAGCGGGACCTTCAAAAATGTTTCCAAACACCCCGGTCCGAGCCTCCCTTTTACCAAGGTTAGTGAAACGAAACCACTTTTTCTCTAACATGCCTCTCACTGGCGCTTTCCCCCGAAGGTCTTTGGAGAGACTCCCTTAAGGGAAAAACTCCGTCCAAGCCTTTCGGGGGAAACTTAAGAAAACACCGCAAACCTGACCAGGATCTGCCAATCTTCTGGAAATGTGGGTCTGAGTGGATAGATGGCTATCAGGGTCTTTCCTCTAATAAAGAAGTACAGGCCTCTTCTCCCGCACTTTTGAACCGGCTCCAAAACGGACAAGACCCCTCTCTTGATCGCATGAGAAAAAGTGAGAGATCAGGTGACGCGAGAGAGCCGATAAAAAAAAGTTTTCGGAAAAAAAACCGGGGGGGAAAACACCGGGGGTCGCGTCCCTTTAAAAAAGAGCCAGAGTGAGAAAAGGAGGCGCGAAATGCGGAAGAGGTGCTAGAAAAAAGTGATAAAAAGGAAAACGCAATCGTCATTGAAGGGCGGCGACTGGGGGAATTCAAAGTGAACAAGGAAGAGCAAGAAGGGGGCTCTCGACGCTCGCGAAGGGGCAGGCAAGAAAAGGCGGATAGAGTTCCGGGGGGGGAGCCGAGAAGACTCCGGAAAAGGGTGCAGGGAAAAAATAGCGAGGATCCGCAGAGAAAGGTGTGTGAGGAGGAAAAACGAGAAAAAACGATTTTTGAAAAGAGAAAGTTGCGCAAGAGCCGATCAACGAGGAAAAATTCAAAATCTCGAAACCAAAACTGCAGGGGTAACGCGAAGGGATAGGGGCAGACGGAGAAAAAGCGGCCTCTTCATCTCTGGGCAATGGGGGGTAGGAGGGAGAAAAAAGAAAGGAGGGAATATCGAACTCAGCGAAGAGGAGGAAGATAGGTCAGAAGAAAGGGTTATCCGTCTTCACTGCCAAATCAGGTAGCCGAGAAAAAGGGCTCATTCTTACCTCGCAAGGGAAAGGGAGAGACGCGGGAAAAACTATCTCCCATTAGTAACCAAATGAGGGTATCGGTGAAAAAAAAATCCCTACAGGGGAAGGAGGTCAGAATGGGATCAAAAAGGCAAGTGAGGGGGAAAAAAAGAAGGGCGCTCGCGAACAAGACGGAAGCCAGAAGACAAACGGAAAGAGGCAGATAGATGCCTAGGGGGGAAGGATTTTTCTCCGGCTCTAAAGGGTTCAATTGAAAAAGCAACTGTTACTTAATTTCAGGGGGGAAGAGGCCTCTCAGGGCAAGAAAAAACGAGAAAGACAAGTGCGGGGAAAAAGAAAAGGACGGGATCCCTCCCGAAAATGCGAAAAAAAAAAAGAGGAACAAAATCCGGCGGGTAGGAAAATCCGATCTGCAGTTCTATCAGGGTCAGGCAAACAAGGAAAAAGGCCGGGGGGAAGAACAACCGCGACGTGAAGGGAAAAAAAGAAAGGATGAGAGGAAAATATAGAGGATTGCGCAACCGGACGCTGGGTCGAAAAAAAAAGGACGTCTCACCGTGAAAAAACCCCGGGCTTGGGGAAAGAAAAATGCAAAAAAAATCACGTAGGCGTCGAACATGCCGGTTCCGCAAAAACTGCCGCAATCAAAAAAGAATTGTCGTGTCTCTTCTGGGGGGGAAAGCAGTCACGAAAAGCAGAAGTCATTAAGAAAGGCAATTGAACCCGATCTCCAGGATCAGGAAAAAAATGTCGCAACGAAACCGAAGAAGACGCTGTACCCGCGCGGGGGAAAATGGGGAGTCACGAAAAAAGAAAAAGTGAAGGGAGCGCCTGGACGCGCCAAAGAAACTTGCCCGAGTTGCCCAGGGAGAGTCTAAAAAGGCCGGCGGTGGGAACGAAAAAAAACCAGAGGCAGAAAAACGGCAGGTTGTACTGGAAAGAAGAACGTTCATTTCCCCAGCGTAGGGGGAATGCGAATTGAGAAAGGGGAAAAAAAGGATCCGCACGCATCGACAGGGTCCCAAAACGAAAAAGGGGGAAAAAAAGAAGTTTTCAAAAGGGGGGAGGGGACCCGCTTTCGTTTCTTCTGAAGGAATAAGGGAACTGGGAAAAAGCAAAAGTCGCTGCCGCTGGAAAAGAAAGGCCGCCATAAGCCGTCTGAAGATCGAAAAAAGAAAACGGTACCCCAAAAAAAAAAGAAAAAATGAAGGGAAAAAAATTTTGGGAAACGTGATCATCGGTGATTCCAAAAAAGAAATCTGGAGGCAGAAAAAAGGCGCTGCTCGTTTTCGCGAAGAACCTTGACCAGAAAAAAGAAATTTGGCGAGGGAACGATTTGTCGCGGAAAAAAAAAAAAGGGGAAAACGCTGAAAACAAAGAAAGCTGCAGCTCAAGAGCTTGCTCCAATAGGAGAGGGAGAGTGAGAAAAAACTCGAAGAGCGAGCGGAGAAAAAAGTCATTCAAAAACAGGAAAAAGCTTGATGTCTTTTGGGGGAGAGGATCTAACCTTGCAAAAGGGGGGGACGCGCCGACGCCTCTCCCCCTCTGGCTGTAACAAACCAGAAGAAAAAAGTTGCGAAAGGAGAGAGAAACTATCCCTGCAGGAGAGCACAAGAAAAAAAACAAGAAAGGAAAATCAAGGTCCTTTTTATCTTCTGAAGAGATCGCTTGGGGGGAAGCGTCTTGGCTGAGACAAATGCCGGGAAAAGGGGGAAAGGGACACGCGGCCAGCAGGGATGTTCAGAAAAGAAGCGTGGGAGCCGGGATGAAAATGAGAGGACCAGCAGAGGGGGGAACCGGATCCTTTGCTGGGAGGAAAAGCAAGGCAAAAAACCCCCTCAGGGGGGGGAAAAGGAGGCAAATGTCTATATGGAGGGGGGGAACATAAGGATTGGGGGGGGCCCGCTAGCCGTCTAGGGAATAAAAGGAGTTTTCGTGAGAATCTGGAGGGGTTTTGAAGGAAGAGATTACCTTGGCGTATCGAAAAGGAAAGGACGGCTGCTTCGCAAAGCAGGACACCCTTGCGAGCCAAAGGAGTCCGGTTCAGGAAAAAGGGAGAAAAGGGAACGGACCCGAAAAATTCGGCGGAAAAGCGCTATCGATTCAGAAAGGGGTAAGTAGAAGTCAGAGGGGGGGGGGCCACCATCGGGGGCAGGTAGGAAAGAGGGTCTGTAACGGTCCTGCTACGGGACAGGGGGACCGTTCCGTCTCCAGGGAGAGTCCCCTCCCTGCCGGGGAAGGACAAGGTGTACAAGAGGGACCGCAGTAACGGAAAAAATGCAAATTGGGGAAAGCGGAGAGAAAAAAGTCGCCTGAGAAAAAAAAGGGGGATTAATTGATTAATCAAAAGAAAAAAAAACTTGAACGGCCTTCGTTCATGGAACGAAGGTGCCCGTCGGCACGAGGGGAGGGGGTCTCGTGCGCTTTGGCAGGACATGATGAAAAAGCCGATCAAAAAGCCTGGAAGCAACCGGTGGTCATTCGAGGGAAGTCGGGGTGGTTTGAAGTCGGCAGGGGTAGAAATGGTGCAAGAAGGTTTGGGGGGGGAAAAGGGGCCGTTAAAGGAGGACTGAAAGGGGTAGCACCTCTCCTGAGATTGGAGAGCAAGGGAAGGGTCGAGGGCCATTTATTGAATTGGAAGACGAAAAAATCCCCTGGAAAAAAAACGAAAAAGGTTCAATAGGAAAGAAAAGGTAGGAAGCCTACGACGTACAAAGCGCAAAAAAAAGGGAACGGAGGACGGAAAAAACGCCCGGCTACAAAGACGTAGGAATCAGGTGGGGCGGGGGAAGAAGCCCTACTCTAGAAGAGAAAGGAAAAAAATCGGATTGCAAAAAAAGCGCCGGCCGCGAAAGAAAGGCAAAAAGACGAGGGCAAAAGCGCTTCGCACCTCAGAAAAAGAAAGGGAGAAGGATCTTCGAGAAAATGGAGGAGCAAAACAGAAACCGTAGTTCAAAGAAGGGAAATTTCACACCCAAAGGTGACCCAGAATAGAAGCCTTCTCCCCAAAAAAAAAGAATCAAAAAAGAAAACTTTCGCTTCTTTTCTTGGGGAAAACAAAGAAACCTTCTCTCTAACGAAACGCGAGGTTCAGAATCAAAGCGAACCCCCGAAAGAAAGCTCCATTCCACCGCAGGAGGCCTCTTGAAACCCTTTCCTTCCTCCGTAGGGGGGACGTCGAACAACGACTGCGTCCCGTAAACGACGTCCTGCTCGCACAGATTTTCCCCTCCTGCTCACAAAGGAGGAGGGATAAAGGAAAGCCCTTGAAAAGGAGCAGCTCCTTGAGGTTCGAAAAAAAAGGAAAAAAGTCTTACGGTGCAGACAGCGGCACTCAAGAAGAGGGGAAAATGGGGGGGACTTATCAACGGAAGTTCCGCTGAACAAAGGCTCAAATAAAGAGGAGCCGACGGGGTACGAGGTGGGGAGAGGTCTGGCAGAAACCAAAGCCTCGTCGACAGGGTGGAAAGGGAAGCGCGTGGACAGAAAATCGGGGGGAGTGTCGGCGAAAGGGGGGAAGGGATAAAAAATTTTGATCTCTTGGAAAACGCCCTAAAGCGCAAAGACATCGGGGGAAGGCCGCTCTCGGAAGACGAAACAAAAAAGGGTGCCCCTCTCCAAAAGGGGGTAGAAAAAGACCGTAAAAGAGGCTTCTTCTTCTCCGAAAGGGGGGAAAAGGAAGTTCGAATCAGAGGTCTTCCCAGGGCTCCGACCACCTGCGAAAGAGCCCCCTCTCAAGAGTGGAAATAGGGGATATCACCAGTTAGGGGTTGTCAAAGAAGAGAGAGTCGGAAAAAAAAGCTCCTACCTTCAGGAAAGGGAGAAAAGGTCCCTAGGTAGGGGAAAGGAAAACATACGGTAAAAGAGGAAGGGCCGAAAAAGAAAAACTCTATTCGTAACCCAAAAAGGAAAGACTCGGGCAGAAAGGGGGGCAGGTACCACCCAAAAAGAGAAGGGTCGAAGGATCAAAAGGGACGAGGCGAAGCCCGGCTCCAAAAAAAACATTGCAGAAAGGAGGGAAGGCCGTTCTGCGAAAAACCGCCTCGTAGGAGAAAGAAATTCTAGAAAAAAAAAGGCCTCTTTACTACTAAAAACAGACAGCGAGGAGACGTCCGGTGGAAGGAAAACAGCTCCTCGATGATCTCAAGGACGACTTCGAGAGAGCGGCGCCCAAAAAAAGGAAGCTAAGAATGATCAGGTTTGCAGGGAGAGAGGGGCTAGCGGACGTCGCGGAAAAGGGCAATAAAAGGAAAGAGAGTATCTACGGGGGGGGAAGATAGAAAAATCTCCGACCAGGAAAAAAAGGGGGGTGGTTTAAGAGCCAGCCCTTGTCGAAAGGATGCTGCGCCGGAGGGAAGGAAGGCCCGCTTAAAGGAAGGAGGTGCTGGGGGGAAGAAGGAGGGGGCTCTTCTTTAAAGGGGGGGAAGATGGCGGAAAGGGGGGACTCTCTCGATTCTAAGATATCTTGCGGGTCCTCCTTAGAGAGGGATAAAAGCCTCGGGGGGAACTAACTCTCCTTATTCCAGAAAATCGAGATAGAAAGGTTCCATCTTCGATTTTATCAGAAAAAAGAGGATTCTGAAAATATAATCTCTTCCGAGCTACGGGGACGCTGCCCTCGAAGTGGAAGAAATGCGTTTAAAACCCGAAATTGGGGCAGCTTCAGAAAAGCAGCTATTCGAAGTCAAATCGAGCGAAAACTATTGCGGAATCTACTCGCCTGATAGCCAGGCTAGCCTAGGAAAGCTATTTTCTCTCCTCACATCAGAGGGGAAGAAAGATCTGCAGTCGAAAGCGCTACCATGGGCTGGGAAGGGATTCAAGAAACAACGCTCGCTTTTCGGAGGAAAAAAAAGGGAGGAAGAAAAGGGAATAGGCGTGACCCCGCCTATCAAGGAGAAACTCGCACAGGAGACGACGTGCCCACAATTGAATAAGAGTCGTAGAAGAAGAGGAAACGCCTCAAGAGACGAAAAAAGGGAGTACTCGGGGAATAAAAAAAATGTCTTCTAAAAAAAAAATATGAGAAAACGCGGACCCACAAAAGGGGTGTTGAGCAGATATCTCGTGAGAGTGACGGGTCTTGATTCTTTGAAAGGGTCCTCGGAACTTCCTGAAAAAGGCCTAGGAGGAAAAAAAGACTGTCGTCGAGCAGGGGGGATGATTCTACCTGAGGAGGACCTTCTCGGAGTAAAAATCACCGGCGGAGCAGAAGAAAAAGTCCTCAGACGCATGCTTTCTGCGGGGAGAAAGGGGCACGCCCTTACTAGGCCGAAAGGGAGGGTCGCGCAATGTGCGAGATGAGAGGACCCCCTACCGACCTGGTGAGAAACGATGGCACACGCAAGGAGCAGCGCGCGGCGGCAGGCAGGACTACGGAAAGCAAGAACAGTCTCCCAAGGGGAAATAAAAAGGGTCGAGGGACAGTTCTTACGAAGGGCAAGTCCAAGGTTGTCTGAGGAAGGGGAGCGTCGGGAGTCAAATCGGACGAAACCGTGCCAAAGAGAGGAGAGAAAAAACTGGACTCAAGGCAGGAGATCCAAGAAATAACCTCAGAGCATCCAGAACGGAGCGAGAGAAAAGTCTATCTACTTAGAAGGCCGTACCTTCTACTATTAGGGGAGAAGAGGGTTGTGTCCAAATCCACTATCGAAATAGGAAACAAAGAACCGGGCAGAAAACTCTTTGCTTCAAGAAAAAACGCAACCGATACCTCCAAAGGAGGAGGAAGAAAGTTCCGAGGAAAAAGTCGCCAGAACCTAACCTCCAGGCGATGAGGTGTCACGGCGGAAATAAACCAATTGCGGAAAAAGGGAAAAAGCGGAAGGCAGATCGCTTCGGGCGGAGAGGAAACGGGGCGGGAAGTTTCCCGCGAGGAACCGCCGAAGAGGAAAAAGAGTAAGGGAAAGGCGTGGCTGGGGGGTTGGTGACAAAGCCGGCTACATGCAAAAAAAAAAAACCAGGCCAAGAAGTGAACGCGGGGAACTCCTCAAGGGGGAGTGAAAAAAGGATTGTTCAGAGAGAATAGGGGTCGTGGTGGAAAAAAGCAACTTCGTCGACGCCGTTAGACAAATGTAAAAAAAAAAGTGTTCTCCTCCAAAAGAGCGAGAGCCAGAAAAAGGAGGTGCTGAAGATTCCCGAGTCGAGGGGGAGCAAAAAAAGCAGGGGCTCCGTTCGGTCGAAGAAATAAAAAAAAGTCTTGAGGGCGATGCAGATGACGGGGGGCCCCCCCCTATTCTGCAATTGGGGAGCCGAACCGCCGGATGTGGGGGGGGAGGTAGGATCGCCTCTGCCCTTGTGATGGATTTTAAGAGGGGCGAGGAATGGGGCATCGAACCTCTTCCTCCCGGAGGGACTTGTGAAAGAGGTCACCTCGCCAAGGGCAAAGTAGAAAATAAAAAATTAGAAAGAAGAGGACCTCCTTAGGTGCTACGTTAAAAAGAGGAAAGATCGATACAAAAGGGCTCCTGCCAAAGGAAAACACGCACACCGGAAAAAGTCTAAATTACGGTCGCAGAAAGCCAAGAAAGAATCTTCACAAGGGAAACACCGGAAACTCGAGATTGCGGGGAATGAAAAAAAAAAAGGGAAGGATCTCAAAGCCCAGAGAAAACACTCGAGTCCGAAGGGGCAAAGGTGTTACAGATGAATCGATGCATCAATAGTGGAAGGAAAAAGGAAAACGTTTCTCGCAAAGTTTTAATTAATTCCGAGAAAAGGCGCAATTCACTGAAAACGCGTCCCCCAAGGATTTACGAAGAGAAAGCTCTGAAAGATGGAATTGGAAAAGTTCAATGTCCAGAAGGAGGGGCGTGAACAAAAAAAAGAAAACGTAGCTTATATAAGAAACCACTAGACGAGCAAGGGATCTTGAGCAGGTCCCAAAAGAGATAATCTTATAGGGAGGATTCAAACAGACAATCGAGAAGACGCACAGGGAGCCACGGGGGGGGGGGGATACGATAACGTGCTCTACGGTGTGAAAGACAGGTCCCTTCCCGGGGGAAAAAGCAGTGGCCGTCATCCGAAAGGAATCTTCTGTTCAGGGGGGGACAATCGGAAAGAGGGAGTCACCATGGGGGGAAAAACCCTATCTCGAGACTGAGACCCTACGTTTACCAAAGGAAGGACGGAATGAAGGGAAAGGTTGAAGTCATATCCGTGAAGGTCAGAGAGAAGTCCCTTACTTGTGAAGGCAGGAACCCTACGGGGAAAAACCTGCCGGGGACTGCTGAACCACCAGTCCGAGTACCTTAAAAGGGGGGAGGAACTGCTTGTATCCCAAAGGGAGGAACGTAGGCAAAAAAATTCGTGGCGATACATTTCCAACAAGGTTAGAAGAAATGGAGAACCGCAATTGCCGGGAGGTACTCCGGCTAAAGAAAAAATCTAGTGGGAATTCAGGACTATCACCCGGACAAATAAGGAGGGAGTGAAAATATCAGCCGGCTCTAAAAGATCTTTTTCGAAGAAGAGATTGGGGGAAGAGGGATGGTTTCGCGGGGAAAAAAAAAAAAACCAGGAAAGGAGCGGCGAGGCACGGGCTAGAGCAAGAAAAACAAAGGCATAGAACGCATTGGAATTACTGGAACCGATAATCTTAGGAATGACTTCAGAAGCGCAGAGAAAAGATCTTTAGAACGGCGATGAGCTGCAGGCGAAAGGGGGCAAGGGGGAAGGGAAGAAAGGCCGCTCACAAAAGACATTCCACATTGTGGAAACGAGGACTCAAATCTGGCCGGGGGAAGGGCGGAAAAAGCAGGCAGAAGGGGAAAGTGCTCTGAGACCGGGCCAGGAAAGGAAAAATATCAAACGAAAGTAAAAAAAATGCCGCCTCAGTGGGTAACGCGTGGATGTCAAAAAAAAAGGCGCGTCAGAAAAAACATGGGCCAGGGGGAAGGGATTATGGCATCATCAACGAAAGCAGAAGAGACGAAAAAGCAGAAGCACTTCGAAGGTCGATCAGGAGAAGGGGAACCAGCGGATCAGGGCCATAAAATGGAAAAGCGCGCCCGGGACAGTACGAGGGGGGGGGGGGGGGTTGGGGTGTTTAGGGGGGTACATGACAGGGGAGAACCATTAATTAAAAAAGGGGAAGTGTTGGAGAATACGCGGGGCTGGCGGAAGCCCGACTGATGCAGTACGAGGAAAAAAGCATCGACAAGGAAAAAAGGAGTGATCCGGCGCGGTCCGCGCGAAGGTGCCAAGCTCTACAGAAAGTAAGGGAAGGTAAAGCTCAGCTAGGAAAGGGGCGAATGGGATTTTGAAGAAAGAAAATCCTGGAAGCGAAGCAGCAGTTCTCATCCACCTATAAACATGAGAAAGGGGAAGGGGAGAAGAGCCCGCCATGACGAGAAAAAAAAGGACGGATTGCGCTCGGGATCGAAAAGGGAGGTTCGAAGCAGAAAAGGGGGGCATTGACTCTCGGCAAAGGAAATTCTTGGCCTGGAGGAAAAGGTTCAAGGGAAAAGAACTGCCGGTGAAACGAAA
>Ga0179591_1320347_pt1 | contig 12010 bp, 16 predicted proteins | sample CZOMad2_1_08_16f_FD_182891 | JGI IMG/M metagenome (GOLD analysis project Ga0179591, IMG submission 182891) | Vadose zone soil fungal communities from Angelo Coast Range Reserve, California, USA - CZOMad2_1_08_16fungal (PacBio error correction) | ecosystem: Environmental > Terrestrial > Soil >...
CTCGCCTTCGTCATCCAGAAGCATGCCGGCGAGCCGGCTGCCTACGGAATTCCGGCTGGATCTCGACGGCACGCTTGAAAGCTGGCCGTGCCCAAGGGACGAGCCTCGATCCGCGCTTGCGCCGCATGCGGTTTCACACTTGGAGATCACCCCCCGCTACGGGACTTTCGAGGAGTGTACCGAAGGGACAGTACGGCCCGTCACGTGATCGTGTGGGACCGCGGCACGTGGAATCCGATCGGCGATCCTCGCGAAGGCTATCGAAAAAGGATCGGAAGGGCAAGCTCAAGTTCGACCTCGACGGGGGAGAACTGCGTCGTCGTTGAACCTGTGCCCGTGCGCTGCGCGACAACGAGCGCCAGTAGCCGTGCTGCTCATCAAGGAGACCGATGACGAAGCGAGGGCCCCGCGAAGCGAATACGATGTCGTGGAGGAGCAACCGCAAGTGAACAGAAGTGAAAGGTCGACGGTCAAGTGAAAGTTTCCGAGCAAAGGTCAAAGGCGCTGCCAAATTGCCCCTCACTTTTCTCCGCAGCCTCGCCACCCTGGTGGAGGACCGCCGAAGGGCGGCGGCTGGATCTATGAGATCAAGTACGACATCTACCGATCGTCGCGCGCAATCGAGGGCGACGACTGCGCCTCTTCATCGCACGGCACGACGACGAGCAAGCGAAGACCCTCGCGCGACGCCTGCTGCGCACCGTCGAGCGAGTCGGCTGCTCGACGGGGAGGATCGTGGTGCTTTGGCGCGACGGCGTGCCCGACTTCCAGGAGCTGCACCGCGCCTTCCGATGGCTCGATACATCGCAAGATCCCCTTCTACGTATTCGATGCGCCCATCTCGACTGGGAGGACCTGCGCCGCATGCCGCTCATCGAGCGCCGCGGCATTCTGCGCGCCGCGATGGAGAGAGCTCGGCCGACATTCAATTCAGCGGCACATCGAGGGGGACCGCGCGCGAAGCTGCTGAGGAGCCTGCGGCAAGGGCCTCGAGGCTCATCGGCAAGCCCGCGGACGCGCCGTACTCAGTCCCGCCGATCCCGGCTGTATCAGAGCTCAAGTGCACGAGCGCCAGGAATTCATCGTGGCGGGGTTCACACCGATCCGAAATGGCTGGCGCCACCGGCTTCGGCCTTCGCTGCTGCTCCCCTCAACGATGCGAAGGGGCGTTTCATACGCGGGAAACGTCGGCACCGGCTTCGACGACGAAACTTTCGCACCCTCACGCGAAGCTCACGCGCTTCGCCATCGAGAAATCGCCTTTCGACGTCCGCCGAAAGGCGTGAAGGGCCCACGGGTGGGCGCAGCTGATCGCGGAGGTCGCTCACCGAGTGACCGGCTACGGCCGCATCCGCATCCGGTCCCTTTCCACGGGCTGCGCACCACAAGGATACCGCAGGCGATCACGCTGAGCAACGCTGCCACGAGGCGCCGAACCGCCGCAGCCTGAAAAGCCTGCCACGTGGAACCTCGCGCCGAAGACTCCGCCTGCGAAAGCGCTGCCTTCCTCCTTAAGCGTGCGGCGGCGAATGCAGCGAGCGCTGCGAGCGCGCGGTCATCAAGTGAGTCAACCCCCACCGCGTCATCGAACAAGCGAGCGGCGCGCGCAAGATCGCCGTCGCTACTACACCGCTCGCCGCTGAATCCGGCCACACCCTCAAGGGCCGGCCGATCGCTCTGGTTGCGGGCGCCACAGGGCTTTGAAGACAAGCTTTTCTTCCAGAAGCACAACGACACTGTTTTCGATTCCCGGCATCAAGGAGCTCGACCCGGAACCTGTGTCCGTAGCATCCGCCATGCTGTATCGCGACGCGCGCAGGCCCTCGTGGGCGCGGCGCAGTGATGTTGGTGGAGCTTTCACACGTGGAACTCGACCACGAGGCGATCCGAAGCCCGACCGCGTCATCTTCGACCTCGACCCCGGTCAAGTCATCGGCTGGGACACGCTCAATTAGGCGACCCGAGCTCACCGCACCGCCTGCGACATGCTCGGCCTGGAAGAGCTTCTTGAAGACGAGCGGCGGCAAGGCCTTTCACTTGTCTTGTCACTTCGCTGTTTGGTCATACTTCGATGCCTATTTCTTATAGATCTTTTTTCCACTCTTTGAATTTCCTTCTCATCTTCTACCGGAACGATCCGGCAGGTACTCTACGATAGTGACCTTGTGCCCATCTATCGTAGAACTAGGCGAATTCCACGCCATGGCGGCTCGCGCCTACGATGATACTGCTGTTGGGTTGTTCCCGGAAGCGTCATAGCGTCCCGGAATCCGATGACCTGTTTTGCGTCCTGTTTCAGATTTTTGGCTCGCGGCGCGGGCCCGTATCGACGAGGATGTTGTTTGCCTTCCACGATCGGGGTCTTGCCATCCGCACCCGTGACTTCCAGCTGACCCTTTGGCTATCAGCTTCCGTTGCCAAGGATCACATCGCTCTTATCTTTCTCAGCAGAACTGTACCCTTTGCTCATTTTATCAGCTACTCCTCGGCTTTCTTTTGATCAGCTGGCGGGAAATCGCCGTTGCCCGGTGGCTTTCAAATGCCAAATCTTTGCAATTCAGGATATCCCTGATAACCTGGGCGCTTTTTCAGCAATGCTTTGGTCGGAACACCCAGTTGATGCAAACTCCGCCAGGTTTTCTCTTTCCCACGATTGCTGTTTTAAAAGCCTAGCGTGCGGCGCGGATAGCGCTACATATCCGCCAGTACCACTGCTGCCACGAACGCCTAAATCGTATGCCCCATGGCTAACTTTTTTATTTTAAAATTTATAAAATGCGACCGGCGAAGTATTCACAATGCGGAAATCCCAAATGCCCCGGGGGTGGTTGGGGGATTGCCCGGGCAGTGAATGAAGAGTGGCGGGCGACGATTGCAATTAGCGCCGAGGTTGTAACATTGCGGCCCATGAAGCGTTTAAACTGGGATATATGGCTATAGCCGTTCTCCTATGACGTAGAGCTGGGGTGTTCGGGAAACGGGGTTAAAGGGAGAACGTGGCGAAGGGGTCACTTTCGATTGATAGCAAAACGGAATAAAACGGAGTGTGGACCTGACCCGCGGGAACTGGGACGAGAGGGACGCCCGGAACTGGAGGGCGTAAGAGGCGTCAAGGGCTGCGACCATTCTTGGTGCTGATTCCTGTAGACCTGGGAATTGCCGCTGGCTTTTTCCGGAATGGACGAAGTCATCATCGGCGGCTGAGCCGGGGCTATCCTGAAGTATCGCCTCGGAGATGGTGCTGTCCAACGCGTTGGAATGCCCCGTCATCCTGACCATGGGCCGGGCGGGCACCTGATCACGGAGTCCTGTTTTTCTCAGCGGGCTGCGGAAGGTGGCGACGGAGACGAGAAGTCGTCCCGCAGAGCACTGGCGTCCCAAATATGGTGTTTTCATTTCCATCCAGTACCGGATATGCTCATCCTACTTCGTTTCGATTTTACGGCGACTTTGGGCCAAACTGCAGTCTATAAGGACTTATTCCGTCGCATTCTTCTTTTTCCACCCGAATACACCCGAGAAACGAGCCGCGACCTATATCTCCACCCCGGAAGTCCTGAATGCCCATCATCGGGCCGTCAATCAAATGTTCGAGAAAATGTATCGTATACCGTATGCGGAGTGATTTATCACCGAAAACGTGATCGGGTAAGGATTTTGAGCATTTGGTCCAATGTATACTTAATTGTGTGGGAATCAGTGCATGTTAAACCAAAAGATCGAAAGTCACGTTATTATATTGTGACGTCCTTTAACACAAATGCCCCTAGAAAGGATAAATTTGACTACTTATTACTATTTACTATCATGTTAACACGCCCAATTTGCCATACAACCTCATTCCTTTCACACTTATCTGAAAGAAAAAGGATCAGCAGCTATTTTGAGAGGTTGGTAAATCACTACAGAATGATAACCTTTTCCTAGCCTGTGATCCCTGATACACAGGTGATGTTTTGTTTTTGTATACATTCACCTTGGTCTTTTTTCACAAAAACGCGGCTGCTCTTTGGTCTATACTGTAATGTGTGCTGCTGGGTGGCATTGTTGCCGCTATCGGTTTAACGTGATGCATGACGGGGCTCAGGGCAGCTTTTCCAATATAAATTAATCATCAGTTTGGCGGCTTTTCTCTCTGAATTACTTGCGGGAACAGTTTTTAGGGGAATCAGAAACACAATTCAATCCCCATGCTTCACCATTGGCCGGATTGATGACGATATAAGACATTCAAGCCCCTGGTGCGTATGAGCGAAACGCAAAGAAATAGCAAGCGGCATACATATCAGCACCGTGTTTTTTCTGGTTCCTTTATCCCTGGCTGTACATCTCTGGATCTTTGTGCTGGCTATTAAAAAATAGTTTTCAAAAGCAAGGTAGGTCGGAATGCCTTTGAAGAGAATGACGATCAGCGACCATTTTGTGTTTCTGGGTTTTCAAGCTTTTCAACGCGTTCCTTTTCGTTTTTGTCCCGATCTATACTATCGGCTTTTCCTGATTGGCTGGTCGCTTTATTATTTCACCTGTGGGTGCAGGGTTTTGTGCTGAGCATTGTATTCCGCTGGCGCATACTCGAACATACCTGCCTTCCTGTCGCCAATGTGGAGACCGGTACAGTGGAGGAGAATGGGCGTTCAAACAGATCAAGACGACGCTAACATTCGTCTACCAATCACCCCCCGGTAGTATCCTGGCTGGTTGTGACTGAATTTTCAGATCGAGCATCAATCTTTTCCCCACAATAAATTCTCACGTTCATTATCCGCGATAGCAAGATCATCCGCCAGGCTTGCCGGAGTACGGTCTGGTTTAGAATCTATTTCAAGAGTGCGTTATGGTGCCGTCGCTTCGACGTGGCCTTTTTGCGCCAGAATGGGTATCGAAATATAGGCTCAGCCGTATACAGGCAGGGAAACCCGGGTCGGATCTCAATCTTTTTTTCATTCTGCAGCCTTCTCTATTCGGGGGGCGCTCTCACTTCGATCTTCTCCCTAATTCGTTCCCAATACAAGGGGAGGTCGGTATCTATGCAACTGGTCCGGGTCCGCTATATATAATTTTAACTCCCGAATTGAGTGTTCTATGGGAAGCTGGTCTTCGGTTCCTCCCCTCCCATACCTTATATAGGACTCCTTTAATGGGAACAAGAAGAACAAGAGACCCGCATATCTTTCAGGCTAAAGCTAGTATTAGGCTTGCTACTGCCGGATCTCTCTCAAGAAAGAAAAAATAAATGGTACTAGTACGAGAAGAAAAAGCAAGAATAAGAAAGAAAGACGAAGAAAAGAGAACCCAAAGAGAAAACAAGAGTTGAAGAAGAGAACTAATAAAGCAGATAAAAGAAGAATCCCTCCCCCCTTCGCGCTTCCCTCCGCTTCCCGCACCCTCTCCCTCCCTCCTCCCTCCTTCCTTCACCCCCTTCCCCGCCTCCTCCGCCTCCCCCCCTCTTCCTCCCTCCCCTCGCCCTGCCCTCCCCCTCCCTCTCTCCTGCATCCCCCCCCCTCACTCTCTCCCCCTGCCTGCCTCGCTCCTCTCTCCTCATTTCTTCCCTCCTCCTCCACTCCCCTCTGTTCTCTCATACCCCTCCCCCCGCCCCCCGCCTCCTCTACTCCTATGTTCGGCCCCCCTCCTCCTCTCCCTCTCCCTCCCCATTCCCCTCTACCCCCTCCGACCTCTTCTCCCTCTCCTCCGCCCCTGTGTCCCCTTCAACCCCCGCTCTCTCCCCTCCTCCGCGCCTCCTGCCCGCTGCCCTCCTCCCTTGGCCCCCCCCCGCCTCCCTCCTCCCTCTCCTCCCTACCCCCTCTCCTTCTCCCCCGCTTCTTCGCGCCTCCCTCCCTTCCCCCTCCTCTCATCCTGCCCCTCTCTTCGCCTTCCCCCTCCCCCCCCCTGCCTCCATCCTCTCCATTTCCTCCCCTTTTCTCCGCTTGTCCTCTCATCCTGCCCTGCGTCATCTCCTGGGCCCTCCGCTCCTCCCTCCCTCCCCGCGCCCTCACGCCGCCCTCTACCTCTCTCTCCGTACTCCGTGACAGCCTCCTATTATCTCCTCTCCTCCCCTCCCCCTCTCTCCCTACCCTCTCCCCTCCTCCGTCCGTCCCCTCACTCTGCCTCTCCCCGACCCCTACCCTCCCTCTCCTCCCTACCATCTGTCGCCGTCCTCATCACTCCTCTCCCTCTCTCCTCCCCTCCTCTCCACCTACTCTTCTTCTGCGCGCTTCCCCTCTCTCTTCCCTCTCATCCTCCTTCCTCTTCCGCCCCTTCCTCCCCCGCCTATCCTCCTCGCCTCCCCCCCTTTCGCTACACTCCCTTCCTCCTTCTCTCCCTCTCCCCTCCCTGCTCCTCGCCCGACTCCCTCTCCCTCCCCCCTCCATCACTTGCCGATCACATCGTTTCTCTACGACCCCCCGAAAGACCTCATCTCCCGCTTCGCCCTCTCGCCGCACTCTCGCGCCCCTACGCGTACCCCTCACCAGCCTCATCAGCCTTCTTCGTCTACTGTACTACTCACTCCTATCCGATAAATAAAAAAAATATTATATAATAACACCCACAGACTTCATAACCTACTGTATAAGCCGAAAGCTCAGAGCACGCAAAGAGTAACGATAGACCTCGGTTTTTCCCTTCTGTGCTCCCCCACCCCTCCCGCACCCTCCTCCCCTCTCCTCCCTCATCCTTCTTCCCTACTCCTACCTTCTCCCTCCCTCATCCCTCCTCTCCTCTCTCCTTCCTCCCTCCCTCCCCCTTCCCTGCACCGCCCTGCCCTTCTCCCTCTCCCCGTCCCTCTCCCTCATCTCGTCTCGACCCCGCCCGCTCCTCCCATCCTCCCCGCCTCCCTCCACTCGCCTCCTCTCTCGCTCACCTCACTACCCCCCTCCTCCCCGTTCCGGCCTCCTTGCCGTCCCCGTCCCGACTACTCTCCACTCCGCCTCGTTCATCTAACCCCTCGCTCTCCCTTTCCATCTCCTCCTCCCCTCCCCCGCCTCTCTCTCCTCTCCGCTTCCTTTCCTTCACGCCCCTCCTCCTCCTTCCCCCCTCGCGCCCCCCCCGCCGTCCTAGCGCTTTCTCCCTCAATCCCCCCCCTCTATTCTCCGTCGCCTCTTCAGCCCCCCCCGTCCATCCCCCCACCCTTATGCCCTTCCCCTCCCTCTCCCGCTCGCTCTCCACCCCGCTCCTCACTCCCTCCCCCTTCCCCACTCGTCCCACCTCCTTTCCCTCCCTCCTTTTCGTCCTCCCCTACCCCCATCCTCAGTACGCCACCACACTCTCCTGCTCATCGCCTCCCCGGCCCCACCTCTCCCCTGTCTCTGCCTCCTCACTCCTATTCGCCTCCCTCCCGCCCTCCTCTCCCTTCTCTTCCTTCCTCCTTGACTGCCACCCCGCCTCCTCCCTCCTCTTTCTCCCCCGCCTACTTCCCCTCTCCTCCTTCCCTATCCCCTTCCTCCTCCTTCCACCCTCCCCCTTCATCCTACCTCCTCGTCCTCTTTCCCACGCTCCCCCTGCCCCCGCCCCTCCCCCTCCCCCCCCCCCTTCTTTCTTCTCCCCCAAGAGATCCGCAGTAGAAAGCCACTACTTGCTTTTAGCCTGAAATTGCGGGTTGTTCCCCATTAAAGGATCCTCTATAAGGATTGGGAGGGGAGGAACGAAGAACAGCTTCCCTATAGCACACTCACTGCGGGTAAACTATATAGAGCGCCAGGACCATGTTTGCATAGATACCGACCTCCCTTGTATGGGAACGAATTATGGAGAGATCGAAATGAGAGTCCCACGAATAGACGACGGCTTCAGAATGAAAAATGTGAGATCCCGACCCGGTTTCCCTGTATATCGCTGAGCCTATTTCCCTACCATCGGCGCAAAAAGGCCACGTGCGAACGACGCATACCGCCACTCTTGGATATTCGATATAACCATACGGCGTACTCCTGGCAAGCCTGCCGGATATCTTCTGATCGCGGATAATGAACGTGAGATATTTTTGGGAAAAAGATATGCTCGATCTTAAAATCAGTCCACCAACCCAGCCAGGATACTACGGGTTATTGTACGAGTTAGCCGTCGTCTTGATCTGGTGAACAGCCCCTTCATCCTCCAGCTTACCGGTCCTCCACATTGGCGACAGGAAGGCAGGATGGTTCGACAGTATCGCCAGCTGGAATACAATGCTCACCCAACCCTGCGACACAGGTGAAAATAATAACCACAGCCATCTAGAAAAGCCGATATTATCGATCGGGACAAAAACGAACCGGAAAGCGTGAAAAGCTTGAAACTCCCAGAACACAAAATGGTCGCTGATCTCATTCTCTTAAAGGCATTCCCGCCTACCTGCTTTTGAAATATTTTATATAGTCCATGCACAAAGATCCAGAAGATGTCAGCAGGGACTAAAGGAACCAGAAACATACAGTTGCTGATATTTATGCAGCTTTATTTCGTTTGCGTTTTCGCTCATACCATCCAGGGCCTTAATGTCTATATCGTCAATCAACTCCGGCCACATTGGTGAAAGCATGGTGGTGCAGTTGTTGTTTCTGATTCCACATAAAACTGTTCCCGCCAATATATTCGAGATAAAGCCGCAATGATTGATCCATTTATATTTGGAAAGCCTGCCATGAGCCCCGTTCATGCATCACGTTTAAAACCGATAGCGGCAACAATGCCACCCAGCAGCCACATTCCATTTATCGCCCAAGAGCAGCCGGTGTAAAAAAGACCAGGTGAAATGTAATACAAAAGCAGAAACTCAACCCACATCAGATCAACACAGCACTAATTAGGCAAACAAAGACCATTATACTTCCCTGTAAGTTGATTTACAACCTCCTCAAAATAGCTGCTGATCCTTTTCTTCAGCTCGTGTTAAAGAATGAGGTGTAAATTGGCAAATTTGGGCGTTAACAATATATAAATATTAATAATTAGTGCAAATTAGTCCTTTCTCGGGCATTTGAGGTTAAAGGACGTACAATATCATAACGTGGAACCTTCTCTCTTGTTTTTTATACATGCATGATTCCCACACAATCAAGTATCCATCTGACAAATGCGGGCAAAATCCCTTACCCCGATCACTTTTTTCGGTGATAAATCCCTCCGCATACGGTACTCGAGCATTTTTCCGAACATTTTGATGACGCCTGGGATGATGGCAAATTCAGGAATTCGGGGTGGAGATATATGTCTGCGCTCGTCTCGCTGTATTCGGTGAAAGAACTGGCGACATAAGTCCTTAGGACTGCCGTTTGCCTGCAAGACGGCGTCATATCGAACGACTTAGGATGAGCAATCTCGGTCTGGATGAAATGAAACGACATATTTGGACGCCAGTGCTCTGCGACGACGCTTCCTCGTCTTCCGTCGCCACGCTTCCCCATCCCGCTAGAAAAAGGACTCCGTGATCAGTGCCCCGCACGTCCATGGTCAGGATGCCGGTCATCCAACGCTTTGGCCCAGCACAATCTCCGTGCGATACTTCCGGATAGCCCGGATCAGCCGCGCTGATGCGCTTCGTTTCATTCCTGAAAAAGCCATCGGCCATTCCCAGGTTCTCCTCCGGCCATCCAGCCCAAATGTCGCAGCCCTTGCGCTCTTCCGCCCTCAGTTCCGGCGTCCCTCTCGTCCCCAGTTTCCCCGCGGCGGCAGGTCCACCACTCCCGTTTTCTTCCCGTTTTGCTTCTCCATCATCAAGTGGCCCGAACTTCCCAGCTCTACGTCCATCAGGATAACGGCTATAAGGCCATATCTCCATTCATGCTTTCATGGGCGCAAATGTACACCCGCCGGCGCATAGTTCCACTCGTCGCCGCACTCTTCATCACTGCCCGGCATCCGCCCCACCACCCCCCGGGGCATTTGGCGATTCCGCATTGTGAGGTCCTCTCGCCGGTCGCATTTTTATAAATTTTAAACAAAAGGTTAGACATGGCATACGATTTAGTCGTTCTTGGCAGTGTTAACTGGCGGATTGTAGCCGCTATCGCGCGCCTCACAGCTAGTCTTTAAAACACAATCGTGGAAAGAGACAACCGGGCGGAGTTTGCCTCACTGGGGTTGTATTCCTACCAAAGCATTGCGAAAGCGCCCAGGTATATCAGGATATCCTTCAGCAAAAGATTTTGCATGAAGCCACCGCCGGCGAATTTTCCCGCAGTGATCAAAAGAGCCGTAGGAGTAGGCCGATAAAATGAGCAAAGGCGTACATTCCTGCAATGAAAAAAATAAGATCGATGTGATCCTTGGCAACGTAAGCTTATATCCAAAGTCAGCTGGAAGTCACGGGTGAGGATGGCAAGACCCAGATCGTGGAAGGCAACACATCCTCGTCGCTACGGGCGCCCGCAAAGCCGCGCTCTGCACTCGAAACAGGACGGCAAAAGGTCATCGATACCGGGAAGCTATGACTCTTCCGGGAAAACCCAACAGCAATTATCATCGTAGGCAGCGGCCGGCCCATTGGCGTGGAATTCCGCCTATTTCTACTATAGCATGGCACAAAGGTCACGATCGTAGAGTTCCTTCCCCGGATCGTTCCGGTAGAAGATTGAAGAAATTTCAAAAGAGCTGGAAAAGATCTATAATAAATATGGCATCTAAGTATTTGACCAAGCGAAGTGACCGTGGGGGGGGGTAAAGCCACGTGCCAGGCCCTTGCCGCCGATCGTCTCAAGAAGCTCTCCAGCCGATCATGTCGACATGCGGGCGTGAGCTCGGTCGCTCCTTGACGGGTCCCAGCCGATGCCTTGACCGGGGTCGAGGTCGCAGATGACGCGTCTGGCTTCGGCGACGCCTTCGTGTCGAGTTCCACGGTGGTGCAGCTCCACCACATCCTCCCCGCGCCCACGAGGGCCTTGCGCGTCGCGATCTCCAGCATCTCTATGCTCCGCCACAGGTCCCGTGTCGAGCTCCTTGATGCCGGGCATCGAAACAGTGTCGTGGTGCTTCTGGACGAAAAGCTTTCCTTCCACGCCCTGTGGCCCCGCACCAGCCGATCGGCCGGCCCTTGAGGTTTGGCAGGATCCAGTCCGGGCGATGCTGTCGTATTAAGCCGACCAGGTCGACTTGCGCGCGCCGCTCGCCTTGTCGATGACGCGGTCGGGGTTGCTCACCTTGATGCCCGCGAGCTCTCCGCGGCTCGCTTGGCTCATTCGCCTTCCGCCCGCTTCATGGAGGAAGGCAGCGCTTTCGGCGGCGGGTCTTCGCGGCGCCGAGCGTTTTCCCCTTGGCCGGCTTTTCACGCTGCTGCGGTTTAGGCGGCGCCTCGTGGCAGCGCTTGCTCAACCGTGATCGCCTGCGGATCCTGTCGGTGCGCAGCCGTGGAAGACCGGATGCCCCTATGCGGCCGTCCGCCGGTCCCACTCGGTGAGCGACCTCCGCTATCACTTCGCCTCACCCAGTTGCCCTTCACGCCATTTCCGGCTGGACGTCGAGGCGATTTCTCCATGCGCGCGCCGTTGAGCTTCTGCCTTGAGGGTGCGCAACGTTTCGTCGTCGAAGCCGGTGCCGACGTTGCCCGCGTATGCAACCGCCACCTTCGCATCGTTTTGATGCGAGCAGCAGCGAGCCGAGCCGGTTCGCCCGCCTTTCGGAGCGGTGAACCCCTCCACGATGAATTCCTGGCGCTTCGTGCACTTGAGCCTTGATCCGGCCGTGGATCGCGTGGACGATTACGGCGCCGTCCGCGCGCTTGGCCGATGAGCCCTCTATGCCCTTGCCGAGGCTCCCCCAGCAGGCTCGGCCGCGCGTCCCCCTCGTGTTCTCGCTGATTTGGACCTGTTTCGGCCTTGCTCTTCTCCATCGCGGCGCGCATCAGGCCGCGGCGCTCGATGACGGCAATGGCGCCGGTCCTCCTTTCGAGATAGGCCATCGAATACGTAGAAAGCGATCTTGCTGTATCGCGCCCAGCGAAGGGCGCGCTGCAGCTCCTGAAGTCGGGCACGCCGTTCGCAGCAACACCACGATCTACCCCGTCGCCACGCCGACTCGATGCCGGTGCTCCTCATGTCGT
>Ga0179591_1338534_pt1 | contig 12010 bp, 8 predicted proteins | sample CZOMad2_1_08_16f_FD_182891 | JGI IMG/M metagenome (GOLD analysis project Ga0179591, IMG submission 182891) | Vadose zone soil fungal communities from Angelo Coast Range Reserve, California, USA - CZOMad2_1_08_16fungal (PacBio error correction) | ecosystem: Environmental > Terrestrial > Soil >...
TCCTGTCTGGGGGCCGCTCTGGGAGAACACTCACTCCCAATGACAGCGTGCCGGGATCTAGAAACGACAACAGCATAAATGCGTCGGGAGAGTTCGATACAAGGGGACTGGAGTACACTGCCATGACGTGAAGGGAGAAAGCTTGAACCGGCTCGGTTAGAGGTTAGTGGCGGGCGGTCCTCTGAGGATCAAATCAGTGCCCCGAGGGATTTCTTCGGAAGGTTTACGAAATAGAAGTGCGATGCTGATAGGAAAGAACTCGGAAACCTAGGCAGAGAAGATTCGGATAGTAGCTCGGTTCGGAGAACGTCCGTGAGTGGCAAAAAAATTTATCAGGGCCAATATTACCAAACTTATATCTCCTTTCACCTTTAGAACGGGGTATGTAACAGTCTATTGGAAAGAGGGGACTTTCAGAGACGCATCCGTCCCGGGTACGAGGTTCTTCGGGAATTTAGGTATCTTCGTGCGCGAATAACAATTAAAGCTGAAGAAAGAAAATGAGTCTTATGATAGACTTTATGTCTTTAGCAGAAAGAGCTACTTCGAGGTCTTCGGGAGAATTGCAGGAGCATGGAGGGAAAGAAGTCAACGGACGAGAAGGCCCCAACCCAAAATTCATACTTCGGAGTCACAAGAAGGAACTTCTTCGTACTTCTTCACGGGACGGTAAGATGTTCACGCGGGGAGAAAGAGCGGACCTAAATCCGAAGGGGGGCAGAGGTTAACGGGATCTGGGGGGATGGGGCAACACTTCCTTCTTAGTTCGGATATCACTATAGCATTCACAAAGTCTTTCATTGAAAGAGCCAGCGCCGTCCTTTAAGGAGGAGGAGGTCTTCCGGGATGTTCATCTCTAGTTAAAGAGGGGTTTGGCGTAAGTCATCCATCGTGCGGGCAGAGTCGACAAAGTCAGAGAGCTAGAAGGTCGAAAGAGCAGAAATCTTATTTCCGGGGGGGGAAGGGGGAAGAGTGGCGCGAGAGTTTAAAGAGTGGAGGAGAACGCTCAAGTCGCTATCATGTTCGGGCAAGGGAAGGAAGCGTACCACGATAACCCTTGGCCTTGTAAATCATCTAATTCTCCCAATCTGGAAGACTGGCTTTATCCAAGCCAAAAGGGGGAGAAGTTGAAAAACTAATCACTATCTAGGCAATCGAAAGATAATAGTACAGAAGCACATAGAAGCGTTCAGGGGTGAGGCCCTGCGAAGAGAGCACCGAGGTAGTCTCTCCAAAAATGGTGAAGTGCACAGGGACGATTAATAAGGGGGGACAGTTAGCCATGAAGCAAAAGACTCTATTCAGGAAGAATTGACAGTTACGCTTACTTAAAACTTGTTCAACTTTTTTACACTGAGGTAATAGGACTTGTGGGTCCTATTAAAAACAGAAGGGATTGGGCTTGGTCTTTTTCTTTGGTCAGAGTGTTTCGTGTCGAACGGCTCGGGGAATCGGCCGACGTGGCATCAAAGCGGCGCAGCGGTAAGTATCGCCACGGTCTTTGTGTCACTAACGCAAAAGGATTTAAACAAAAAGCAGTGGCGCGGAATAAAAGGGAAGGCGAGAAAACTTAGCAAGGCACGGACACCCCAAAACTTACTTAAGGTTCAAACACCAAAGGGGGCCTGGTTACCAATTTTAATTCAAAAGTATGAAAACAAAGGTTTTGGTACAAACGAACAATCCTTAAGACAAAGTAGCAACAATCGAGAACCAAAGTTTACGACAGGATAATAATAATAAATTGGGAGCAGGGAAATATACTCAGAGACCGATTGACCCAGCGGCGATATGTCGCAAAAGCTTAACGTCAAAGCGTGTGGGGATGCTTGAATCCAAACCAAACGTCTACAATCTCTTGCGGGGCTCGCTGACTTCGGAAACAATGCTCCGCTAAATTTGCCGGAAACGCTCGCCCAACACCCGGAAAAGAAGTGCAATTGTCGAATTCGATGACATAGAATACTGGGAAAACGTGGAGGAGACCAAGAACGGGACAGATATACTCTAGTGCAAGTATAGGGTATCGACAAAGGGATTTGCCTCGACGTGGGGAACGCACTTTGTGGAAAATCTTTGCAGTCTAAAAAAGAGGCATCGAACGTGAGCGCCCCCGGACGCTTAAGATAGTTGGAAAGCAGGGAGTAAATGTGAAAGCTCCACCGAAGGCTATAATAGGCTTTGGTTGTTCATATGAAGCCAACGACTTTGCATTAGCGGACGGAGGGGTCCATGCGCCATTATATGGAAATTTGCCGCTGGACAGGGCAGGCAACGGGTAAGTGGGGACACCTGGTGCAACGTCAGTAAGGGGGGACCACCCGGCCGAACGGAGTCAAAAGGAACCGGGAAAAACTGGGGTTGACGAAGTGTGAACCAAAGTTGGTGGTAAAGCAGAATTCGTTAACCTTATTGAGGAAGCTCTGGTTAGCTTCCGAGAGAAGGGTTGTCAATTTGTCAAAAGGCGGGACTTGAAGTACCAGAAAGGCAATCTATAAAGGGGAATCATTCGATCAACGGACATAACGACCAACATCGCAAAAACGAGGGAAAAAAATACCTCCGATAGAACTCCAAGGGGGAATGTCATTCATGGGGAAGTAAACTCTCTTTATAACCGATTGCAAAAAACCACTGAGATTAGAAGGAGGTGGAGCTAAGGTACTTCTGCTCTTCAAGTCCTGCTCTGGCATCATGTCCGAAAAAGGCGCTTGTCCATAGATAAAATGTACCACCAGAAGGCGGTTTTCCGACGCGAGTCACAGAAGAGTGGTTAGCTGTGGGAAAAAGTATCTGAAGCTCTCTATGCGAGCTGAGAAAGTAGGGGGAGACTGTGACGCGGGATGCAGACTTCTGTGTGCGTGGCCTTCAACCCTTGGAATGGGATACAGAAGTGAGGATCCACGGGTCAAACCAGCCCGCGGGAGGGAGGAGCCAAGGTGGGCATTTCTGTTTAACATAACCCATCGAGCGCTAAGGATGCTGCACCTTTTCAGCCGGAAATCCGCTTAACACGCTCACTCTCCCACGAGAAGCCAATAAAAGCACAAACTGGTTGGATATGAGGGAGCAGAGCCTGAGAGCTGTAAGTTGACTCCGTACTTCGTAATCGGAGAAACTTACTTCTATCGAACGAACCGGTCACTTGGCAATCTCCTGAATCCGAAGAGAATCTCTTGCCAGATAAAGAGAAGACCAAAGCGGTGACCATGTGACATCCTATCGTTAGAATACCCATAAGCGACGATGGACCGGGTTAAACAACGCGTCCGTATTTAAAAGGTCCGAAAGCGGAGTACATCTCTCGGGAGAATCATTAACGCCGCATCAGAGGGAAGAAGAAAGCAAAAGTTGCGAAGGAGCCAGAATCTAATTTTGGCCGCCGATGGAGGGATCATATTGAAGTTATAGTAGACTTCCCACACCGGGAAAGGGGGGGGAATTCGACAACTAACTAAAAAGATCTATGCTTCTATGCTAGAAAGACAATCGCTGAGCGCAACATCTTCAGAATCAGATCAAAAAGCCAGGAAGAATCGGCCGTTTATTCTTTAGGCAAGGAAGAGGAAACAAGAACTCCGAGGAAAGGAGTTTAAAGTCAAGAGGAAGAAGTCAGAGAATCTGGAGATAAAGGTCGACGGTATAACTTGAAAAAGGGCTGTTTGGATGCATCTTCGGGGGTTAATTAAAAGGCCGTCAAGGTTCCGAAAGCCATCGACCGCGACGAGTAAACCGTCGCGAAGCATTCTCTTCTCTAAAGAAAAAAATACTCAATGGGGACGAGCGCGAAAACCAGAAGAGCACCTAAAGAGCCGGGGATATTTTATTCAAAAGAAATGAAGCTTCGACTACTGATCCAAATAAAAGAGAACTAATGAGGAAACTACGCTGTGCAAGGCTGAAGTGAGGTGTCTAGTAAAGAGATATGATTGGGGGGATACTTTCCGGGGCCACTGACAGATGTGAAAGGTCTTTATGCAGGTCATCTGAAACCTCCCACAGCTCAAAAGCGAAAAAATCTGCTCAAAAAACACGGAAGAAAGATCGCTATGTAGTCGCGAGGGCTCTTGACTGTCCTCTCTTATGGTACGAGAAAACCTAACCGAAATAGGCCGTTAGGGACCCGGCACGATGACAAATCATAGAAATTATATTGAAGGAGGAAATGCCTAGAAGCTTCGGAATTCCAGGTGACCGATGTATCCCGAGTAGGTTGTGATCTGGTCTGATTGCCTCTTCCGGCTTAGAAAAAAAAATACCGACTGTCCCTGGGTGTCTACTCGGGGCAAGCATTAAGACTCCTAGGCTCGTCTCTCTCTCCTGATCGCGAGAAAAGCTTCTTCTACGATTCGGCGCGGGGAAGAGGTCTTGCTGTTACAGGCGGCGTACCAAAGGAGGGTCTCTCCTTTCACTGGGCGCCGCGGTCTCGGAGGGAGTCTCATGCATAAAAGAAGTTTAAATCTCCTCTCACATCACTACGGGGACAAAAGCTTCGTGACTTAGAGAATAGGTCTAGACTACCACACATTAAACGGGGCTTCTGCCTTCATGAGCTCTGGTCTGTTCGGACGGGGACGCGTCGCTGTTTCGAAATACTCAGCCTGAAAAAAAAGGGTTGATTTTTAGATTCTAGTGATGGCGAGCCGTCGGTGGGGTGGTTTCAGTCCACTCTCGGAAATAACTGGACCTGTTTAAATAGATAGCGGGAATGTGACGGAAGCAAGGACGAACTTGGCTCTTCTTCTTCTTAAGATGGCGGTTAGATGCTTTGGGATCTGTCCTGAGAGGGCTTGGACCCGGGGGAGGATTCGCTTTCTCGGGGACAGGTGGACTAAATCAGGGGCTGAATGTGGTAGGCAAATGTATAGGAATCAAAACAGTGGGATCTGGATAAGTTTAGGCAGTCCGGACCACTCGCGTCGTGATGATATTCTCCGGTTGGAGTTTCTGAAGGTATTTTAAAGGGGAGAATCAATACATTACGGGGCGCACGATATTATAAGAGCAGTCTAGCGTCCTCAGATCGAAAGAAAAGGTATTTCGCGCGGCGGCAGGGATAGGGGATCGAGACGAGATTCTCTGTCTGGGGCTCACACGTAGGAGATTAGAATAAATCAGTTTGGAGAAAGAAGGCAAGAGGAAAAACGTAAAGTGCCTTTTTCAATTGAAACCAATGCTTCGCTTACTAGGGGTCGAAAAAAAAAGGACTCAATTGAAGAGCAACGAGCACTAGCAAGATACAAGATGGAGAAGAAGAAGGAAACTCTTGTAAGACTGACAAAGGGACCGTGGGCAAATCACATGCGTGTGAAGGAGGGCAAGGGGGGGAAGTCGAGTCACTTTAGTGAAAATAGGCTTTCGGCCCGATAAGAGAAGAGATTCGAGCATACGGGATAGAGAGATAATACATACCAAGTTCGAACTTTTCACGTGGGGGAGTTAAGAGAGAGTTAACTGGACGAATATGTAGGTCTGGACGTAAGTTTCGGGGAGCTTCTCGTGGGGATCGAAGAGGGCGCAGGCCGAGGGAGTATCGAAAGAGGATGAAAAAAGTAAGGAGACTGGGACTGGCAAAAAAGGCGATCGAGTAGAAGAAAGAAATAATTCGGAAAGAGAGAACACCCAACCTTTTGAGGCAATATAAAACACCCAAGCATACGCAGAAGAGGGACCACCTGACGGTTTACACAGAGGCAAAAAGGGGAGACAATCTCTGAACTGGAAGGTAAAAGGAGGCAAGAACTGGAGAGTCTCAAACCGAAAGAAACTAGGAACATCTTCTCAAATCCTGATTTTAGGGGAAAGGATGAACTTTTTCAAAAATTTAAAGAAAAAACAAGCTGAACAAAGTCCTCAATCTCGTTCAGAAGAAGGGGAGTACCGAGAGGAGGAGCTGAGCGTGAGAAGGTGGAAACAGAGTCGAAACACACCATGAAGAAAGGTCATTAAAAAAGGACGTAAGTTTGAAATCGGATATCAGAAAAAACACAACGGAGGGGAGGAAATACTGGTCAAACAAAGTAATGTTGTTAATCGCTCGAACAGTAGAAAAGGGGGACTAACAGGGATTGAAAAGGCGGGGCAGGATGAAAAGAGAAGACGAAGCAGGCAAGGCAGTCTGCTTCAATTTAGAATAGGGGGAAAATAACAGCCTCCCCCTCGGGACGACAAACGACTTCGTTTTTGGACAAACAGAGAAGAGGAAGAACCCGAGGGGTCAGGGGAAGGGCCGGGATGCGAAGGGGGGGGGAAAGCCATTGAACTCTTATTTGACCTTATGTCAAGAGGGAAAACGGAGGACAACGGTTGGAGACAGGGGAACGGAAGGAGGAGTGTGAAAAAAAAGAAAGTCAAAAAGATTCCTGGACCAAAAGGGTGTTGATTAAACGCCAAAAAGTTTGGGGAGATCCTGCTTTAAACTGACGTAAAATGAGTTTCAAAAAGTCAACGACGCGAGCTCAGAGTTCAGGGAAGGAAGGGAAGTGAGAAATAATCAGAGGAGCTCCGTCAAGTCGCTGAAACAGGAAGTAAAAAAAAGAGAAAAGAAGAAACTGAGGAACGACAATAAATAGACGACGAACTAGTTTGAACCAGACTATTAAGAAAATAGGTATCGAAGTGGGGAGACTTAAAAGGATTTATTGAGGGGGAGGACCGTCTTCATCTAATCGCGGAAAAAAAAGAAGCCTAAGGAAGTTCTGTGCCGAGTGAACGACGTGCCCGTGTGAGCGAGAAAATTGGAAAAGCACCTCAGGGGATGAGAGGAGGTCAATTCACTGTGACGTGGGACGGGAAATTCAAGCTATCCGTAAAATGGGAGGACAGTGCTGGCAGGTGAGGAAATCGAAGAATGGTCTACAGAAAAAGGGTTAACGAGCTGACTTTTCCACACGCAAGCGATCCCTTGTTACTCTGGAGGTGGAACCAGGATTATCTCACGTGAGAAGACCGGTCGTCCATCCAAGGAAGATCACCCCGGACGCTAACCAGAAAAATCCCGTTGATTGGGGAATTAGAACTGACTTAGACGGAGACAAGGATCGGCTTAGCGGACAGTGGACATGAATTGTTAGTCTCAATCAAAGGGATCAACTGAGCTCGCTAACAAAGAACTGGGCCGACTCCACGGAGAAAAAAATCTCTGGGGGGCTAAACCGTCCTCGCCTATCCGGGGGGAATCACGATCTATGCGTCGAAAAGTCAAGCCTTCGCGGGAAGTAACCTACGAAAACCGGAAAATAATAGAAGGTTTAGTGTCAGATCTCATCTCAGAGACAGAAAAGAAAGAGCTCGCGAAAAGAAGCATCGAAAGTTTAAAGATTCCTTAAGCATTTGACATCCTGAGGGGAGGTTTCCTCTCTGCGTTTAAAAAGGGTCAGAATTCACACACCGAGTCGATGATCCTTCACCTACTCGAGGGGCTGGCGCTCGTTATCTCTAAAATCAAATCTAAGTGGGCATCAACGAGGAAACTCCTCTATCATCTCCTAAGAATACAAAAGAGGAAGTTGTTATTAGTTCATCAAGACTAAACTAAATTCACTAAGTCGACAGACCTAGCCAGCTCGGTTCAATCTTAACGCAGGCCTTTATAGAGAAGACAAGGATCGCAGAGGGCAAAGGCTCGGAACTATGAAGTGGACTTTAAAGATCCGAACTAATTACATCCTCCTTCTTTCACGAACGCTGAGAAGAGTACTCTGAAGTAGCAAATGCTCTCATCGGTCGAGGTCAGTCGCTTCGAGAAGTCAAGCAAAGATAGTTACTTGGAACAACCATCCTCCTTCCCGAAAAAAAAATTATCGTGACAAGAGCAGAGGGGGTTAAGTCCTCTGAAAATAGAAAACAAGCAGTCTCCCGATAGTACCTCCTTCATGCAGTAAAGAGTGTCTTACTTTGTAGATGATAATCTATAAGGGTTCTCGAGTGGCCGGAATCCGTCCAGGGTGGGCGGGGCGTTTATCGTAAAAACCCCTCCCACATAGCGCCAAGCGACCCATATCCTAAAACAACAACGATGATTAGATAGGGTCTTCTCTAATGGGGTCTAATCAGGTTTTAGTATTCAGATGTATTTCTCTCACTCCCTCCAAATCGCCAGGGAAAAAAAATCTAAAATCTCTCTTTATCAGAGACAGGTCTCTAAAGCGACGGGTCCCTCTATCATCCGGGCGCTTCTTTGTCATTATGTGAGGCACTATATTTGTGCTGCTTCTCACTGACTCGTAAAGAGGGCTGTGGTCGAAAGCGAAATTTCGAGAGTCGCTCGGAAGAGAGAAAGTCAAATTCTTCGCGCCTATTAGTCTCCGCTTCGAGGTAGTCGGGAGGGACTTGGAAGGCTTGAGGGATAGAGTCACACTGACACTCGTACTAGACTAAGAGGTTAGACTCGTCTCGAGGTCAGGCGAAGGAAAGCGGACGCTGACTCTTGCCTCCTCACAGAGACTTTCCGCCCTCGAGGAAGACATTTAACTACTACCCCTTGAACTGTATGAAGGATCCTACTTTACTTAGGCGCGTCCGGGTTCTAGAGAGGTTGAACTGGACTCTCGTCAAGGACTTATCCCGCGGAGGGTCGTCTATTTAGGCCAGTTTTGTGGGGGGAGGAGCACTCTCGTAAAGAGACATGAAATTACACGGTCGGACGCTGACCAACATTCATACTAATTCGGAGGAAAGAAGGATGGATTAGGTAGGGCGCGCGATTCACCTTAATCTCTGCAGAAGGAGAACTACACTCCTTCTATTTAAAGTTCTACTTGAAGGTCCTTACCGCAATTTCAGGAATTGGTAGAGACCTGAAAGAAAAAATCTCTGGACGGAGAACTTCCCCTCGAGCTGATAAGGAGGCGCACAATTTGAAGCGGTCTGGTATATTTGACATGGGGGAAGATCGCAAACAAGGACATTAACGAGACCATTCTCTATTCCAAGATGGGAAGGAGTCAGAAAAAACAAATCACCGCGGGATGTCGCTTTGATCGGAGGTCTTCTCAGAGCGAGCTATTTGTCAGAGTAATAGGGACGAAATGTTAGAGGAAGGAATAATGCTTTGCGAACAACCTCAAAAGGGAACCACTGGGCCACTCTGTAACATGACACTAGACAGGGGGGGACTGGCTAGGTGATTTAGAATTTTGAAGGTGACGGGACACTTAAATTATAAAAGAGGGATCTTTTAGCGTAGATCTACGAAACTGTAAGTAAGTTCCGGCAACCTCAAAAGATTCGGCACTTCTCTCTGCAAAATGGGAACTACTAGTTCACATCTAAAGGTGAATTGCCGGGGTACCTCGAATTACGCAGATTCGATCAAGAAGTAAGAAAATGGCTAATACCAGAGTGTAAGTTTCCAAATTTCGGGGATAAAGCTGCCGTAAATAAAGGGGGAAGGGTAAAAAACTATGGGTCTTATTATGGTTTATCAGGTGATTTCTGAGTGAGGCTTAGGCGGCGCCGTAGCGAACGGAGGTAAAAGAGGGTAGGTAAAATCTCGCAAAGAAACTTCCGGGGGACTGAAAATCTCTATCTGTCTAGAAAATCGAAGAGGGCTTCCGAAGGGGAGTTCAAAACCAACTTTTGTCAGGACTTTCAGGTTCAAAAAGCAAATTGGCATCGTTGAAGAGTAACGGAAGGTTGGGTCACAAATAAATGAGTGTTGAGAGGGTTTATCAATGCTAAAAACCGTGGAAATTTACCTGGACTGTCAGCACGGGGAAAAAGGAACACGTAATTAGATAAAAGAAATGGGGGAAACTCTGGGCTCATCACTTCGAAAGCATCTTCGCCGGAGGATCTTTGTCGCAGTGTCATTACCGAAGACGGCAGCGCAAAAATCATTTCAAAACGACGCTTGTCTCTTGCGGCGGAAAAAAGCTTGCCTATTGGGCTGCGTATGGAACCCCCTCATTCAATGTCTATGGGCTCAGAGCGGGTGATTTGAATGACGAAAGATCAATACAAGAACAAAAAGGAGATGAAAAAAGGAACCCTCATAAAAGTATCTGTTAATCGCAGACCATTCGACGAAAAAAGTTGATCATGGGGAAAATCCAGGGGAACGAAGGCCCTGAGCTGACAATAAAAGGATCGAAATCTGCGGCACTGATTTATACTTGCCGGGGGGGCGAGGTGATTTTGTGGGAAAAGCCAGAAAGCGGGTACTACTAAGAATTGGGGGGGGTCTTACTAATACCAAAAAACTCGGAAAATGCGTTTCTGCCAAAGACAGGGGTGTTTTCTATTAGTTGAGTGGAAAAGAAAAATGAAGTCTCCGAACTGTACTTTAAAAGACAACGGTCAGACAGGCTCACTGGGGAAAACGACGGATGGGACCACTGCGGAGCGACTAGAAAGTACCGTCCTGTACCACGGGGTTGGGAAGGAGGGTCAGGGGGAGTAAAATTGGGGGTAAAAGTCAGAGAAAGCCTTCTGTCCAAGAAGGGAAGCTAGCTCGCAGCGTTTTAGGGGAAATGCCTGGGGAAGTGACAAAGGCAAAGAAAAAAATTTCCTCGAAAAGAAAGGGCCCGGCGCCGCAGTGTCAAGGGAAAGGAAAATCAACGAAACGACTCATGATAACATAAGACTCATACATACCCATCGTTTAAAAAAAACGGAAGACTCGCTTCCCCGAAAAGGCTACTTTACCACGATGAAGAAGCTCCTTCAGTCGAAGAGAGCTCCTGAATGCAACTGGAACGACAGTTTCTTGTCAGAATGGGGAAAGGGAACACTGGGTGCAGAAGCGATCAGTCCCCTGCTGGTACCGCATGAGACAGGAATGGTAGTAACAGCGTGATCGAAGATAGGAAGATCACACAAAGGTGAGGTGATGAAGCTGGACTCAGTAACGTCAAGAGGTGCCGAGACCTGGCGCACTTTTATCAGAGAGTGACAAAAGAAACTGTCTCAAGTGTCCTCGTTCAAGGGCTGGGGCTACAACAAACTCGTAGAGATCCGGATTACCGGATCAACTAGTACTCTTAGGCGAGCTCTCGAGTCACCTTACATGAGACTAACTCTACATCAGCTGTGCCTTCATTATCTAAGTAGACCGAGCATGACTCCTATACGGGGCATCCGAGTCTTAGATGCTCATCGGACCTGATAAATCTATTAAACCAAAGGGACGCTGACTGTCCTCCTAGGGAAAAAGACCAGCTCTTTTGAACTCCTTCCCGCGAGAAAGAATGATTGTCGGCATACCCAAGACTCTGGGAAGGAAACTTCCAAAAAGGAAAAGGTATAAAACAGAGATTTGAGTGCTCCTCTCTTCAAAAGAAAAACTAATCCGGATGAAAAAACGCAGTATCGACGTAAACCCAAGTACAAAAAACTTCGTCTTGCTATTCCTGCGAAAAGGGTGTGAAGTCCTCCTTAGTTTGTGAATATCGTTGTTTACCGATCGGGAAGACGGACCACCGGGGACATAAAATGCGAACCAAGCTCACCCTCTTCGATCTCAGAAATTATAGCTCGTTGCGTGAGATACTCCATCCCTTCACGGAAGAGAATCCGAAAGATCCAATAAATAAGAGTAGTTCGCATGGAAGACGTGTCACCTCCCTTAATCCGATGGAGTATAGGTTCAAGAGATGTACTAAGTATCTGGAGTAGGGGCCTACTCTTACAAAGAGGGACATAAATCGAGTACTTTTTACAATCTCAGAGAAAAAAAATGGCAGGAGTTTGCCTGAACCAAAATAGAGCCTCTTCTCTCAGGATAGACCGAAGGAAAAAAAAAAAACATTCAGCCATGCACTACTACAGCAAGGACATAAATAAAATCCGGAAGAAGTTCATAAGTTGCAGTGGAAATAATCAGTAAAAAGGAATAGGCAAAATCCTCACGTCAAAAAACTGTTCAGGACGCCCTGTCAGGAATTCCCGCCCATTTTTATGAGGAAATTATAGAATAGAAGGGTTTCGGGCTGGGAGATCCACGGCCACAGTGTATTCTTTAGTGCTAATCCAGTCCCAATCCCCTCCAACGAGGCGAAAGGTACGACAA
>Ga0179591_1340117_pt1 | contig 12010 bp, 15 predicted proteins | sample CZOMad2_1_08_16f_FD_182891 | JGI IMG/M metagenome (GOLD analysis project Ga0179591, IMG submission 182891) | Vadose zone soil fungal communities from Angelo Coast Range Reserve, California, USA - CZOMad2_1_08_16fungal (PacBio error correction) | ecosystem: Environmental > Terrestrial > Soil >...
GGGAAAGCAATTTTGATTTATTAGGACGCAAAAAAAAATGATAAGAATAACGCACCCTAACATTGCCGAAAAAAACGGAAAAAGAACGGAGCGTAATGTTGTGGGAGGAACAATTTTAGGGAGATTACGGAAAAAGGGACAGGGATTTACCTAAAAAGGAAAGTCCGACCGCCGTTACCTTCGTCTGTACCAATAGAGGGGTAATACAAGAATACAAATGAAGAAAAAAAGACTCTCAGAGAGGAAAAACGAAAGGGAAAACAAACGTGGATGTCAAGGGGAAACTTTCCATTCTTGCCTCCAAAGGGTGGTTGGGGGGGACGTAGCCTTGAACGGCTCGGAGAAGGAAACTTACAATCTGGAACGGGAGGAGAAAGATGGGGGGGGGGTGGGGGGTTGGGGGGGGGGGATGGTGTTTCAACCAAGGATAAAAAGAAAGAGAGCTTCTTCAACAAGGAGGGGAAAATCCTGGGGAAGGAAGGGTGAAAACGACCTCAAAATGCCATGCTCACTACTCAATGAGGACCCGGGGAGGGACCGCTTGGCCAGGGGAAGTGGAAGAAGAGGCATAAAAAGGGAGGGGGGGGGGCTTCGACGTCAAAAAAAGATGGGTTGCCCTTAGGAGAAAGGGGACCAAAGGGGGGGGGAAAGAGGGCGGGACTTTTGCCTTCTTAAAGATAGGGGTCTCTCTTATTTGATCAGGGCCGTTGGACAAGCCGGAGATTGCCAAGGGGAGAGAAGCCGAGCAAGCAGGGGCGGAGAAGAAGGGGAGAAAAATTTCAATAGAACTTGTTCACGTTCACAGGCGTAAGAAAATTCCGTTCAGGTGGTACTAGGACTGTTACCCCTATCTACATTCCTGGGGAAAGAAAGGCAAGGAATTCTGGGTAAGTTAGGAAAAAAACAATTGCTCTCAGCTGTTGGAAAGGATTACGGGAAAAATGGTGGAGCCTAGTAGTCCTTCCAGCAAAGAAAAGGGAAGAAAAAGGACACTCGCAAAACTTGACGCTGTGGTAATCAGGAACCCATTAACTCATGGAAGAGGTATGCCCTCTCTTCGGCCGACATAAAACAAGGGGAAACTAGGGTGAGAAAGAAATAGACGACTTTACGCTGGCAGACAAGTTAACCGAAACGTCCATCCTATGACTTTAAAACCAGGCCTAAAGAAAAAATGTCGAAATAGCGTAAAATACCGATTCCGCTGAAGAAAAAGGGGAAAAAAAATCATCATCGGCGGGAGGGATTTGAACACCTTGAAAGAAGTTTAAAGAAAGGAAGGTTGACAAGACACAGGCGCTCCTCTCGCGTATAGCGAACCTTGGAAGAGGCTAATCAAATTCTTCCTATGTCAAGGCGCAAGGGTATTAAAAGAAAGAACGGTGGGGCCTGAAAGAAAAAAATTCAATTAGGGGGGAAGGGAAAAAATAGTCTGCTTCATCTATCCCCATTAACATTCCGGAGGGCGGAAGACCCAAATCCCCCAAGGGGATAAGAAACCACCCCCGGGAGGAGGAAAGAGAATATATCCGGTAGTAGAAAGACGCGATCAACACCTGAGGAATGTATGGGGGGAGGGGAGCATCGATGACTTCAAAGTGACTTGGGGGGTCAGGAGAAAAAGGGGCACGAAAACAGAAAACAGGCTTCCTTACAGGGAAGAATGGAGGGGAAAGAGGCGTGTCGGGAGTCGTGGAGATAAAAGAGACTGGCTCCACCTTTATTCGCGTGGAAAATACGGTGCAACTTCAACCGCGAAGGAACGTGTCGGGTTCTCCGGGGGGGGTGGAAAAGGGAGTCCTGGATCGGATTCAAGCAGGAGACTTCGGGAACTTTTTCCGGTAAGCCTGACCAAAGGCCTGAAACGGTTTTCGGAAGACAGCTAACTGAATCGGCCGGGGAACCCTTGGTTTTTGCCCGAAAAAAAAAGAGGGAGGGATATCGCCACTACACAGGCGGGTGGTCGTTCTTCTGCCGCGGATGAAGGAGGAAGGTCACTTTTCGGCGCGGGGAAAGACGGGTAGAAATATCTGGCCTGAAGGAAAGAAAAAAAAGATAACAAGGACTTTCCGAGAGGGAAAGGACTCGGAAGGGGAGAGGTTCCCTGACGGCGGCAACCTTGGGAAAAAAGACGTCAGGGGAAAAGGATACCGCCGTAATTTCTATCAAAGGAAGGAACTCGCCGAAAAAGAAAGTCAAACGAGTAGGCAGGGAAAAAACTCCGCGCAGAGCATTGGCACCATCTTTTCAATTGGGGGGATCCTTCAGACTTCTAAGATCGGCTAATCTTCAGACAGGTTGGCGACTCGGACGAGGGGACGGCGTAAAGTACTCCGAGAAGGAGGGAGTTCGAAAAGGAGGATCCGCAAAATGTCCCGGATCTCAATTCAAAAGCTTAGGAAAGGGCCCCAGAAAATCCTCTCTGTTGAACCTCAACGCTTCAAAGAACTTCAAAAGGAAAATAGGATGCCAAAGACCCTTTCCCAGAGTCAGGGAGAGAGAAAAAGAAGTTGTTCTTTCCATGGCATGGGAAGAATTCAATCCCATTGGGTAATCGGGGGAAAAACGAAGACAAAGTTTGTACTGAAAATGGAGGACAGAACGGGTCAGTATTTAGAAAAGCCCAACGCCGATAATACTGTCAGGCACTCTCATTTTGTTTCCACGAAAAAGAAAAGACCAGTGTGCCGGGTTATTGGGGGCTCTATGGGGTGGGTTGGAAGGCCTTGTAGATATTGTTGTCACACTTGGGGATCTGGGTCCAAGCAGGTCAAGGAAAAAAATAGCAGTGGGATCGTCTTCGTTTCACAAAGAATAGTTTTGTTTCAGGAAAAGAGGAAGACCCGATTGGGAGGAAGGGGAAAAAACACCAGAACGAACCGTCTTCCGTCTTCCTTGCGGCGTAATGGAGGTTGGGGCGGGGTTCTAGGGTATGACTCTGGGCGGGGGGCAACAATCAAGGTAGGGGAGTCATATCAAAAGCAACCACAAAACAACTTAGGATTATGGGGGAAGAGAGAATCCTGAAATGCAGTGTAAAAAAGGAAGCAAACCAGTCATTCAGACCAACCGCGATAAAAAAAAATAGCAAAAATGCCTCGCAAGCTCCGCCGAGAAAAAGGACTGTCATTTTGTTTGTACAAAGACTGATAAAAAAAAAAGAGGGGGGGGAAGGTGAGGAGGCACACCGGAACAGACTGGACGAAGGCATCACGAAAGGGAGGAGCCGGGACAAAAGGGAGAGCCCCAAAAGCCAACGGGTGAAGACGTCGCAAAACAAGCAAATCTCTTCGAGAAGAAGAGAGAAAACTTACAAGGAATCACGGAGGTGGAACTCGCAAGGCGGTGCTGGAGGTCCGAGTGGCCGCGTGCCGAAGCGTCGTAACGTAAGAAAAAGGACAAAAGGAGAACGTCAAATCTGCGGCGTAACAAAAAAGAGAAGAGGGGGAAAACGAAAGAAAGGAAATTGAGCACGAAGAGAAGGGAAAGGGGCTTCGACTGGGCAGGGTCCTTTTGAAGCAAGAGGGAATCCGTAAGGAGAGTGTCAACAAAAAAAAAAAAAAAAAACAAAAAAAAAAAATGTAAAAAAAAAAAAAAAAGACTAGAGGGGTGCGGTCCGTCTTCCGCCCACGAAGGTGGATTATGAGAAACATGAATCTGATAACGAGCGTAAAAACCAGTCAAGATGAGTGACTCGTTTCCACGGAAATAGGGAAAGAGCGAAACCGATCACGTCCGAAAAGGAGTAATTGAGGGAAGACAAGAAAGGAGAAACGGTAAGACTTGTTCCCGTGCTCTTCCGGCGTGGAAAGGTTTGAGAATGTATTGCTATCTGCCCATCAAAAGAAAGTCCGGGAAAGGGGTTCTGACGGACGTCTTGGGCAAGGGGGGAAGCAAAGGAGAAGGCTGCTCTCTGGGAGGGAAGCTACTTTAAAAGGGAGGAATCTGGGGTTCTTCCGCGTCGAGCCGGCCATGAAAGGGGAGAAAGATAAATCCCGCGCACTCTCAAGGTGAACGAGTCGCCCCTTTTCAGCAAATCGACAAAGTACAGAAGAGTGTAAGCAGAGGATCCAGAGGAGTAGGGAAGGAGGACAACAAGAAAAAGGGAAAAACGGTAGGAAGATTACGACGTACGAGATAAGGAAGGTCAACGAACCCGTCATCTCGAGGCCCTTAAAAAAACAAGACCAGAAATTGGTAAGGAGAGACGAAGATAATATCCTAAGTGAAAAGTTGAAAAAAGGATCAGGCGAATGGTGGTTCACATGGTAAATACATCAATAGGGGGGGGGAAGAACGTGGGAAGAAAATTCAATTTGATTCCAAAAAACGGCGCTACGCGGGGGCTAGAACATCTAACCGGCCGAGTGCTAGCATTCGTGCATAAACCGTGAGTGTTCTTTACAGGAGGGAAGAGGGGGTCTCCAAGAAGAAGGGGACGTTTATTACTAGTATGAATAGTCGACGTGCTCAGATCCCAGAAGGGGTTGACGCAGAATCCATCAAGGATCTCTCTCAAAAAAAACGTATGGGATCGGGAATGTCTGCAAAGACGCCGCTATCATCACCGGAGGATGCTGCTAGAAGCCAGAGAGGACATCGATTAAGGAAAAGGGGAATTGTTCACAATTAACCACCGAGGGGGAAGAAACCCTTCACTGACGGACGAATTTGAAAGAGGCCCACGGGGAGAATAGGGGAGGTAGCGATATGCGGCAAAAATGCTGTCCTCAAACATTTGAATTAGAAGTGAAAACTGAAAGGGAGGAACTCAACCTGCACTCGATTATGAGCTGCTGGGAGCAAAGCTGGGGAAAGGTCGGATCTGAACGCCGCAAACACCTTTCGCCCATGGTTCCTGGTCTTACGGGACCACTGCCATAGCGAAAAAATGAGGAGGGGTAAGTCGTCTGATCACCAAGGGAAAAGGGGTGAAAAATTCATCGCACGTGGAAAAAAAGATGTTGGGAAAAAAAAGAAGGGAGGGACGATGAGACCGCTTACCTTCGTTTTCCCGGGGTTTCGCTCCCTTGATGAAGGAGGAGAGGACAAAGAGGAGCGGGCGCGTTAGAGGAGCCTTATTAATAAAAAAAGACTTCAACCCTCTTCAGGGATCGGGAAAGGAAGACAGAGGACATAATAATCGTAAGCAGTGGACACTGACGTCCGTGGAATTTCATGACCGACTCAGTGTCGATTTGATTGGGGGAAAGAGGGACCAAAACCTGCCCTTCCTTTTCGGGGAAAAAGGAAGGGAAGGAACGGGAAGGTAGATCGGCAAGTGACGGAAGTTGAGGAAAGGCGTGCGGCTGTGAAAGCTCGCAGAAAAAAAAGGTTGGGCGCTCAAAAAGTCCTTGTGAAAGGAGGGGAGACAAGAAGAGGAGTTGGGAACGAGTATTTATCATCCCAAATGTGCACCGAGGCTCCGACGGCCCAAAGATCTTCTGGTGGGGAAAGGACAAGACAACAGCCGACTTCCAAAGATGGCCCTCGGATTCTACCCGGGCAAAGAGAAATTCATAAAGAAGAAAATCGGGCAGCACATGTATTTAGCGTTGAATTCTCCGCCCATAGGTCATAAGGAGAAAATCTCAAACGTTGGGGAGGGGGCCTGGCTGCAGAAACCGGTTCCGGAAGGGAGCTTCAAAGAAACAGAAGATACGGCTAAAGGAGACTTAAGCACTCTCAGGGACTCGGCCTGGGGAGAACGTTTCCGGGGAGTTTGGCAGGTAGGAGGGTTTGAGGGGCATTGTGAGAGGGGGAAAACAAGGTCGATGGAGGTGTCCATAACAGGTCACTGCTTCAAGGAGTATTCCGGAGGAATTTTAGTGAATCTAGGTTCACGGGGTGTGACAAACATCAACAGTCTTGGGATCATTAAAAGAAAAAGTAAAAGAAGTAGTCTTCTTGTCCGGAGTCGAGACGTGCCTTGTTCTTTCTATATATTCAGGAAGGACTTGGGTGGGGGCTCACTCATAAAAAAAAGGTGGGATCGAAAGGAGATTATAAAAAACAACAACGGAAGAGGAGGAAGAGATATCTCGAGAGAGTGGGAGTTATTAGGGGACGACAAACCAGGAAAAGATACAACGCAACCCGCAAATCGGGCGGGCGCATATAGAAAGAAACGAGACGGATTTTTGGACCTGAAGTAAAACCAAGATCGGGGAAGGGCGGGAAAGTACGGAGGGAAAGGGAGGGGAAAAGGAAAAGGAAATCGATGCAATGAAAGGCAGGACTTCTTCGGGACATATAAGAAGGGAAGAAGAGACAAGTACTTAAAAGAAAGAATACGTCCACATCATCTATACCAAAAAAAAAAACTGAGAGGGGACGCATCCCGCGTGAGGACAACGGGGGGACTTTGCGCGTAAAAGGACGTGTACCAAAAGGGCGTTGCGAAGGCAAAAGTACAACGTAAAGCGCAGTGACAAGATTTACCAACAAGTGGAGCGAATTTTTAAAACTCCCTCAAGCTCAAAGGGGATGGAGAGTGAAGAGTACTCAAGGGGGGGAGCTGGGTCGAGTCCCATCCGGTGGGACTTGAAGAAGGAAAGGTCCAGAAGACGTTTCTGGGGCGGAGGACAACAGGAAGGGGGTTTGGGTAAGTGAGGAAGAACTAAGTTAACGGAAGGGTAATTCGGGGCTGGAATAAGCGCTCGCGTAGGTAAAGGGCCAACTACTACAGGCCACAAGGAGGGAGAAAGAAGAAGATCACGCGCAGGATGGGAAGGAAGAAAAAACTCAAGGGGGTGTGTGGACAAGAGAAGTTATCTGCCGGACTAGGCGTAAGAAAAGGGGTCCCGTTGACTCTTTCATTTGAACTTCCACAGCCCTGAGGGAAAGGGCGAAGTCATGAACTTCAAGTCTTACAAGGGGCCGAACTACAACTAAAGGGACTTAGAGGGGGGGGGAGGACAAATCTTGACCGCCTTATCGAGCTTTGATTTCTTGCCATCTCAATCATGTCGGACAGTTCTAGACCTCAAAAACGAGGGAACCGCCTGGGTAAAGAAAGACAGGCATCAACTGAAAAAAGGTAGTGACGGGGAAGAAAAGAGGAAGATCTCTCGGAATGAGAAATCACAAACGGTTTGGAGGAAAATTACGAAATTTACAAATAGCCGCCGGGGGGAAACCTAACAACTAATCTCGATGCCGGGACAAGAAATCCGTACCATGATTTGTAGAAGGTCTGGGAAGGAGAAGGAAGAATCAAAGGTTCCTCTGATGTACCACCCGGAACACAAGAAGGGCCAGGGTTTTTCACCTGGTAGTTCATCGGGAGGGAACTCAGAAAAGAAATGGAGCCAAGTCAGCAGAGTATAACGATCACGTAAACCGTAGAGGGGGAAAGGGGTCCGGCAAAGGGGGGGAGGATTTGGAGAATTAAAAAGGCAAGTTCGAATCATCAGGGGAAAAAAAGGAGAGAAACATACACTTCCGGGTGCTCGGGAAGTTCATGAGGTCCTCTCTCAACCAAAGGGGGGAAAGGAAAAAGAAAGGAAGCCTTAGGGGTCGACGCCCTCTATCAAAGCGGAAGGTAATGAAGGGTGTGATGCCGCCTACTATTTGAAGAATGACTAAAGAGGTTGGAAAAGTCGCTGACCCAGAAAATTTCCTAAAGGAAACAGCCTGGACTTACTAAGAAGGGTCAGAAAGAGGAAGGGGGGGTTGAAGAGTTTCAGCGATACGCTAGCGTAAAAGGGGGACTTGATTCGAGTTAGAAGATGAGGAAAGTCCAGGTTTAAAAAAAACCCCCCAGGGTGGGGAGGACGGCACTTTTGGGGAAAAGCAAGAGGAAAGGAGAGGAAGGGACTCCAGAGAAAAGAACTTTCACAATGAGCCTTGTAAGGAAGGTGGAACAAACCACGGGGAAAGGTAGGGGAAAGGAAACTTCCGTCGGAGAAAGAAAAAAAAGCTTCATCGAAAGAGAGGGTGATTTCGCGGTCGACAGCGGAATACGATTACCACTGAGGGAGGGGCGTTCGCTGCCCTTGACCAGCAGGACTTTGCGCGTAGCTCGAAATATGATGGAAAGGTCGCCTTCTTGAAAGAAGAAAAAAGAGGTTCCCCGCTTAAGGGAGAGTCCAAAAAAGGGAAAAGACAGAGAAGAATTCTCTTGGTACTTCTAGCACCCGGACCCGAAGGAGGGGATTTAATGTCCTCCCCGGAAATGGGGGGCGGGGAAGATAGTCAGCTGCGTACAAAAACGGGAGTCAGGGAAGGGAGTGGGAAGCATATCCTGAGCACGGCAAAAGTACGGCCTGCGGATTGCATCAAGACTTGGAGGCGGCTGTTCAAATCTCGTAAACAAAAGGGGATAGAGGAGGCAAGGTTGGGGTTTGTGGGGGGGGGGGGAAAAAGGAGTGAGAAATCTCCACGAGAAGGAGGCTGTCATCAAGAAGAAGAAGCCGTCAAAATTTGGAAAGAAGAGACATAAGTCACGGAAGGGGAAGGAAACATAAATCTTCTTGGGGGAGGCCCTTAAAAGGAACCTTCCAAACGGATGGACAAAGTTGAAAAGGAAAGGGGGACCCTAGTCATTGGGTTGGGGGGGGGGGGGAAAAAGAAAAGTAACGCAGGAAAAGGGGGAGGAATGTAAGTCAATTGATGTCGTGGTACAGCCCATAAAAAGGGCTTTTGGAAAAGCAAGGAAGGAGAGACGTTTCTGTGTCCTTGCTCCAGACGGAGAGCCGTCCACGAAGCAGAATACGGGGGGGGGGGGAAGGGGGGGGGTGTGGGGAGAATACCATCAGAGAAAGGGAGACACGTTTTCCCTTTAGGGTTTACGATGATGTTGAAGGCGGGATTGGGGGGGGGGGGAGTCCGGAGACTTGTCTGAATCAGACGTCTGATGGTCCAGAATCAGGCCGGGAGAGGGGAAGAGGGATTGACTCTTAAGAAGGTCAAATCACACATTCTAACGGGTGTTAAAAGGAGAGAAACACAAGATATTGTTGATCTCAGGGGAAATCGCTCCGTTTCTGCTTGCCGGAGGTCGATTTAGGGGGGGGAAAAAAGTGAAGTGCGGGGTCTTTCTAAGGTCTATGAGATTGGGATGGTGGCGTCACTCATCTAAAGGTTAAGGAATGAGGATCTCTCGACAACAGAGGGAAAAGAAAGATATTGTTGGAGGGATGAGGGACGGAAAAAAAAAAAGTACAAGGAGGAAAAATAGGAAAAGAAACATCGAGTTCCTCGCCAGACTACTCGACGAAAAAAAGAGCGTCTTTTGTTTTAAAAGCTACCACGGGGCCGAGACGGCAACACCTGACGAAGAAAAAGGAACGCGGATAAAGAGGAAACCGGGGGAAACGTGCTTCTGTCCCGAGAAGACGGGGGGGTACAAGATCTACAAGTAAGTCACAAACAAAAAAAAACGGACGGCTCAACATCAGATACCACGAAACGGGTAGGGGCAGCGGAAGAGGGATCTAAGAGAGGGGGACGGAACGGCGACTTATTCTGCGGTGGCCGGAGGAGGAAAATGGTCGCCATTCCACAAAAAATTACAACGTGACCGGTTCAAGAAGTACAGAAGGGTCAGTTTTAAAACGCCTGAGGAAATGAGCAATAGAGAAAGAAGCTTATGGAAGGTCTTCCTGTCCCGGATGGGCCAGTTCCGGGAAGAAGTTTGGAATGCGTCTTTAAAAAGGGGACGTGAGGGGAACAAAGAGTTCTGGGTAAAAAAGGGGAAAAAGAAAAGAAGGTGGGAATATGAATCACGTAAGTTAAAAGAAGAGATCGATGAAGCCGCGGGAGATTGGAGGTAAAAGAAAACCAACAATGTACTACTAGGGGCCAACAGGCAAAAAGAACCGAGAACGCGCAAGGAAAAAAGGAAAAGCAGAGCTAAAGCAAGAGGGGCAAGGAAAAAACTCTTTCGGGAGCCTTTTGGTCGACAGCAATATAAACCTAGGACAGGGGGGCGACTTAGGACCGAGGTGGTCAGGGTGAAAAAAAAAAATTCTGACTAAGCAATCAAGATTACGCTGGGAAAGTGACAAAAAAGGGAAGAAAAACAAGGGAATGGCGACACGAACTATAACCTCCCAAAGGGTACGAAAGGCAGGGAACTCATGGTCATACAGAAAGCTAACTAAAAGGGAAACAAACGAGGTAGGCGTATCGCGCGCTCAGGTCGAAGAAGACAACTGTTTACCCGCTGGGGCTATGGCAAGTGAGAAATTACCCCGAGTCATCAGAATGGCTAAGAACAGGCCATGACAAAGTGGGAGTAAAGGGAGAGGAACGAGACTTTCAACTCTTCTTACAAAAGGCATCATCATTTCATTTTAGTGAAAGAAAAAGAGAAACGGGGGGGAAAAACTAAGGTGGTTTAAAGACCGGCGCTCCCGCAGCGTATCTCGAAACGATCACGAAACCGGCGAAAATCAGTACCTGCGCAAGGGATGTTCTTCCATGCCTATTAGGGGAGGGAAAGCTGGGATGAATATGCTCTAACCACCAAGGGATACAGAAGCGGGGGTGATCGCGGGGGAGAAAGCCATCAATATCTCTCAAAAAAAAGAGGAAAGAAATAGAGATCCTTTATGGTCTTGGCGACGCCCGCTCAGTTAGTCGGGGGATCGGAGCAGAAAATGGGAGCGGGGAAAGTAAAACCTTAAAAGGTTGGGGGGACGGCGCCACGTATGCACTAGTGGCCGAACATCCCGGAAAAGAAGGGGAAGCGGGCTAAGGTGGAGGACTAATCGGTTTAGGGGGTACACGGGTCGGAATCTCCGGCTGGAGAAAACTTGAATTGGCGAGTTTTCGTATACTGCACACCATGCCCGCGATGAAGCTAGGGATCCGGGGGGTAAAGTCATCTGGAAGGCAGGGGAAGAGAGAACGCCATTCGCACAAAAGGTCCTGGGGAAATTGGAAGGCCACCGAGATACGTGTTTCTGTAGGGAGAAAAACATATCACTAGGTAAAGAAGGAATCGGGACACAGGGGGGTACTCCTAGGAGATAGATATCGGGGGAAAAGCGTAGGAACGTTGATTGCTGTCGCGAAAAGGAGGCGGGGTCTTACGCGTTAAGTTTTGCGTCGTGCCGGAGAGGTCTATTGAGAGGGACTTAAGAAAGAAATTCCAAAAATAAGTCGGTCCATAGCTTAGCCATCGGAGTCTCGTGGTCCGTAGTCGGAATGGACGTAAAGTGTCCAATGTCATGACCTGTTTTAATTAATCGAAGGAGGGGAAAAGGGCACTGAGGGGAGGGAAACCATCACGGACTTTTTCTTACGCCGCATAGCAAAGCCCGTTGTTGCCGAAAGGAGGAGCAAAAAACCGGTCAAATATTGCGGCGTGGAGGGGAGGCCTGGGGGAGGAAAGGGTGTGCAGAATCTCGTCTGGGGTGGGGGAAAAAAAAAGTCGGAAAAGGAAACGCGATCGGACTTCAGCACGAAGGTAATCAGCAGAGGGGACCGAAAGTTCAAAAAAAAAGGCGGGGGGATTTTTGGTGGCGGGCTGACCCTCAGAGAGAGGAGGGTGCTATAAAAGTCCTTCAAAGGGGGAAACCTTCTGAAGAACACCCAACCTGGCCCAGCGGCAGAAGGGAAAGGAAAACAGGGTCTACATTTCAATTGAGGTCTTTGTCAAGAGTCGGTGCAGCTTTTTCGGTAACGAGGAAAAAAGGGGTAAGAAGGCAACAAGGAATGGGACTTCTGGGAAAACGGCCACAAGAAGAACGGAGCGCTCCTTCCAGCACGAGGATGGAGCGTGCCAAATGACCACTTTCAAGGGAGAGGGAGGGGGAAAAAGGGTAGGGTTAAAAGCCTTGTAGATCTTTCTCACCAGCCGGAGTCGGTGGGTCCATATCGGAACGGGAATGAGGTAGTCCTGGGAAGAAATCTGGGGAGTGGTGCCGAGACATCACCAGAGGTTATCAAAAAGGGAAAAAATAAAAAGAACGTCTTCTCTTTCAGTCGGAAGTGCGATGCGTGAGGGATAGGGAGGGACGCGCTAGGGGTTTTTGGCGCCACTCATAAACAAGGGTGACGA
>Ga0179591_1204277_pt1 | contig 12008 bp, 14 predicted proteins | sample CZOMad2_1_08_16f_FD_182891 | JGI IMG/M metagenome (GOLD analysis project Ga0179591, IMG submission 182891) | Vadose zone soil fungal communities from Angelo Coast Range Reserve, California, USA - CZOMad2_1_08_16fungal (PacBio error correction) | ecosystem: Environmental > Terrestrial > Soil >...
TCGAAACAAAGGGCCGAGACACCGTCCGCCTGAGTATTAGAAAGGAAGGAGAGGTACTTGAACAAGGAGGGGAAAACAGTCAGTCCTTAATGAGGAGGAATCGGATATAAAACTCTGTGCGCAAAAAAGTTTCGGAGAGAGAAAGAAAAAGCCATCATTCGTGCAGACGGGGAATCTAAGACCATCGGGGAAGATGAAAAGGCACCGGGGGGGGTCCAGGTCGCGGAAGAAGTTGAGGTAATGGGAAGGATCAGCCTGAAGGCACATTGGATGTTGAAACCGCAGTTCTGAGAAAATCAAAAGGGGCTCAAGCGAAGTAAATCAGCGCCAGTGGCTACAATTTACTTGCCAGGGAAAACTGGCCTGAGCACAGGTTTAGAAAAACTAAGAGCGCCTCACACGGGGGGGAAAGGTCCCGACGGGCCGGTATTGAGGATGTAATTGCAGCCGAGGAGGTGGGCGCTTAACCACTCAGGAAGAAACCGAAGCACATCAACCGTGTAGACCCATCCTGACAATTAGAAAAAACGGCCCTACGAGGGCGCGCGAAGCCGGTAAGAGAGCAACTTTTAAGGAGGCCCGAGCTGGGTGAAGGTTGGCGCGGGTCCAGTCCCCGCACTTAAAACGAAGGGAAGGTGGGGGGGGATCGGCGATGTTGATGACGAAGTCAGGGGGAGGGAGGGTCTAGAGAGGGGCGGTAGAAAGGTTCAGAAACTGGAAGGAGGAAAGGAAAATATCTCGGCAGGAGGGATCTCGGAGATCTTGTCGCCTTTATCTCTCCTCTTCAAGGCAACAAGTGGAAGGGAGATTGGGGGAAAAAGCTGGCAGCGAGAAAAAGAGGACTGAGGGGCTGGGAAGGGGAGAACTGCGGCCGCGGCAAACATGCAGCCCCTTGGAGCAATTCTTTTCATGGGCCTCACAAAGAAACCACACCTCTGGCAAAAAACGAGAAATAGAACGTAGCGGGAGGGGGGAGAAAAGTCCTTTCAAATGCGCCTTGCGAACATCCAAATCGCGGTAAAGGGGCTAAGGCGTTGCGCGGTTCGCTCAGTCCGCCAGACTACCCGGACTGCAATTTTCAGGTGGGGCGCCCCACGACGGAACGAAGCCTAACAGGCACTTTCAAGTTCTCGAACCGCGGTGAGCTTCATCTTTGAAAAGTCGGCGAACCGGAGGGGCAGATAAACCGTCCTGCGACTAGGGTAGGCTCACGTCAAAGATCTCTAGAAAAGAGGAAATGCAACGAACATTCAACAAAAAAAAAGACGAACGGGTGGAGAACACTCTGCGGACTGACGCTTTGTCTGTCATAGGTGGTTGAAGATTACATCGAGCAGGGCGGAGAAAGCGGCAGGGGGAGAAAGGCGGCTGGCGATGGTGGGGAGGAAAGGGAACAATCGGAAGTCGATGAGAAAAATATTACAACAAACTCGCCGACAAGAGCCTCCGACCGAAGCGAGCAGCACTTCCGAGGGTAGAAGTAGAGATTCTCAAAAAGCGCAGGCAATGGACGCGGCCGAAGGGAGCAGTCCGAAGGAGCCCTTTTTCATCTACTTCGACTCAGGATTGCGAGGAAGGGGGGAGAGGTCAGCCTCGCGGCTGCACTGCGAGAAGGGGAGAGAAGGGCTGTGGAACTGGAGGAAAAGCGACTTCGCTGAAACCAGCAGAGGGCACCATACCTTCTAGGGAGAGTCGGTCTCAAAAGTTTCGAGGGGAGAAGAAGAACAGCCGCCGAGGTCCTGGATCCGTCAGAGCTACATCAATCAACGCCCTACCGCAGGAAATGAACAGGAAGTGGCACATCGTAAAGAGAAATCACTTGGATCAACATTGAATCTCAGTGGGTTGTATTTGAAAAGGGGGTGCGCTAACTTTAACTCGGGGTGAAGGGGTGCGTCGGTAAAGGGGCAGGAAGTAAAATTTAAAAAAAGCCGGAATAAAGCGAAGATGACCTTTTCGCCAGTACAACGGTTACCGAAAATTCTTTTACAAGAGGGCGCAACCAAAATCAGCTTCCCATTTTAATCCAGCCCGCTATCTAACTCTGACGTTTCTACTGCCCGAGCCTTGCGCTCGTGGGGGGGGGGGGAGAGCTACTACCTTCTCATATAGGGGCTCGGATCTTTTCTATCCCATATGTCTGAACAGTAGGGGTGGTGGGGTCGCCCGCATACCCGAGATCTTAATCCTACTTGTTGGTCGCGCTTTCATCTACACGTCGGAGGAAAAACAACAGGAAAAGTGAAAAGAGAGGACGCGCTGCGCAAGCGAAGGGGCTAAAGCAAGGGGGGGAAGCGGGGGGAGACCACCCCGCGAGAGGATTCTCAAAAGGAAGTGGGAGAGATCGATGCGGGAAGGAACATGCCGGAATCCCCTCTAAAAATACTCAATGACACAAACCGCCCTCGCATTTTACACGAGCGACGCGAGCAACTAAGTCGCGGGAGTCAGAGACCTAAAGGACTAGTCATGGGGGACGATAAGACAGAAAGCGGCTGCACCAGGCATGAGATGGCGAAGGGCATGGTTGGTCATCATGGACCGCTGGCCGAAAAAAAAATCTTGGGGGTACTGTAAAGCACGACAAAAAAAGCTGACCACGACGGCCATCAAGTTCCTCAGCTGTGGTAACTTTTGACTTCCATAGGCGGGGAGTGAGTACCGCGGAACTTTGATCGGATTACATTTTTCGGTTACACGCTTGAGGAATCATCCTAAGCAAGGCCGCTACAACTTTCCGAGCCAACTTGATTTCATATTTCAGCTTATATCTGAACATCAGAGAACAATTCCGCGTGTGTTCACCTATCTTGAATATACTACTCAATAAATCCTTCAAAAAAAAAGCTCAGATTAGGAGCCCGATCCCATGAGCGACGCTATGGCATTGAGTCGACTATCTACCTGTGGAACTTCATATTACCCATCGGCCGCTACGAGGAGCTGAATCTTAACAGACAAGCGGCAGTCTCGTAGGAAAGGCTTCCACAGGGGAACACGAAAACGATTTACACTCCCCGAAAACTTACCCTGCACAAAACCGCTACCCTGATCTCTGCCGCGTATCGACATCTCCTTACAGATGCGAAGACGCACTAAGAGCTCTACCGAGCGCGAAAAGACAAAGCACTTAAACGTGAGCAGATCGTTCGGCTAGAAAAAGAGGGGCCGCGGAATCACCGGCGGCGGACAGACACGGCGCTCCCGCGGAATCAAATTCTTACTAATCGACTGGGGGCTACGAGTCCGAAAAGAAAATTCCCTATCGGAGATAGATTAGCACCGAGGGGGTCGCAGGTGGGGGACGCTGGAAGCGAGGAGCGACTGCTCGGGCGGGGACTGGTAGCACGACGCGGAGTTGTAGGGGACACGAAGCGCTATCCTTTTGCATAGGTCATCTTTGGACCAAAGCTCTAGGACTGCTGTCCAAGGAAAGATCGACTAATAAGTGTCGCCAGTACTTCCTCCTTCTCCGTGTGAAAATTGGCTGGTCGGAGGGGAGAGGTGGATCGACGCCACTGGAGACTACTTTTGGGACTATCCCTCTTCTAAAGACAAGTATGGCCCTACCAAAGAGAAATGGATGGCGCTTCTAAAGAAAGAAACGAGACGAACGGATCAAGCTGAGAAAAGCACGCGACTCGGACGACTCCGATCAGACAGGATCGCGAGCCAATACAGAAAAAGGATGGGAATCAGCCGAGAGTTCCCTGTACTGGGGGGGGGGCTGAACGTAAAAGGAAGCGCGCTGGCGCGGAGATGATCTCATGCTCCAAAAAAAAAGGCTTCCGAGCGCTCGTAGAATTTGTTCAGACCAGAAGAGGGATGGGGTCGGCGAGGCTCCACTAGAGAGGGAAAGACCGGACATCGCTAGAAGATCGACACTAAAAAAGGAAAGATGCCTGGTGCGAGCAGGTGGAAAAGGCTAAATCGAGAGATCGATTCTTCAATCGATAGCGCCCATAAAGATTGAAAAGGAAAAAAAAAAAGGGGGAGCGGCAGCGTCGGCATGGAATCCTTCCAAAATCGCAAATCATCGTACGTGGTCATGGGGCGCGACCCAGGTGAAGACGGCTGATCCAACCTCCGGGAAGGGAACGGCGATCGTAAAAACAGATATTAATCCTCGTCCAAGAAGAAAGAGACTTTCTCAGCGAGTGGGTCTAAGCGTTCAAGGAGATTCTAAGAAGAAGAAGAAATTCTCCCTTTCTCGTGAAGGACACATTCCGAGCGAGAGTCGGACGGATAAAAAGGAGTGCGAGGTGGGTAGCAAGTCCACAACGGAGAGGCAACCTAGCGCCGAGGAGCTAAGGGAGAGGGGACCGTACGGGGACTCCGAGAAGGGTCACGAATCGATCGGGTCAAACATAGATCTCTCAAACATGCGAGGGGAGGGGGGTTGACCAGACCCGCCGGGAATAGGGACTCACCGGGAAGAGCAGATCGGGACGGAACCAAAATTACGAACGTAAATGCAGCGATCGAAAAGGCGCACCGGAGCCAACATGGGGTATCAGAGGAAAAACAGGAGTGGAGAGAATAAAGCAGAGGATGGAGAGGTAAAGTCGGGGCAAGTGTCGGCATGCAGGGAACAGTCCGATACAGCTCAGCCTGTTCGCATTTCTGACTTTTTTCGTAGATCAAACCTCCGAAGAGGAAAGCAACGTCCCCGCAATGAAGGCAGACCGTGACCACCTGTAAGCCGAAGAGGAAGGGAGAGGGGGGGAGGGATCGCACTGCGATCTGCTCAAAAAACGGAATTAGTCACGCGCGACGGGCGAGCTGGGGGGAGGATCCGAAGGGAAGGGATAGGGGGAGTGCCAGGCATCTCGGAATAAAGGGGGGGGGGGATTTTCTGGTAGTGGACACCGAGCCCGTCGGCCCTAGTCAGGCGGGGAGGGGGGAGGGGAAATAAGACGAACCGGTCGTAGCGCAAGAGGTGCCTCTTTAAACCAAAATTAAGGAAAGAAAGGGCCCATGGTAGTTGCTCCGAACTCTGATCTTACAGGAATAGGAGGGGAGGGTTGCGAAGGATCTTCACGCAAAGAAGCAGACATTAAATTTGAGGTCAGCGCAAGCCAAAAAAGGTTCAGAATGGGAGAACAGGAGGGGCTGAGAGAGGGAGGAAACTTAAAAGCACGAGACTATGCACTTTGATCCACCGGTCCTTAAACTCAGAGTACGACTCCAAAGAACGGCGTACCTAAAAAGGAGTAAGGTGAACGCGCAAAAGTAAGAAAAAACACAAAACCGTCGGGGTATTCGAAAAGGGTCTCAGGCCAACTGCAGCTCATTCTCTGATTGAGTAAGCCGATGCTCGTCACAAGCTCTCGGAAGCGGTTGCTGGCGGAATCCGAACTATATATTCGAACGCCGGAAGTCTATGTGCAATGCGTAAAGGGCGTTGTTAGAGTTGCTGCCCGGTTCAGCGTGGGTGGAAAGAGGCCTGTGAGCTAGGAATCATCCTGCGGAATCAGATGGCGATGCCGAAGCCCTGGGGAGCCCAAGCCTTGAGCAGTCAGGGGAGATAAGGAATCAGGCACGTAACGGGGAGTTGTCTACCACTCTCAGACTTCAGTAACACTGAAGCCTCATTGAGACGAGCTCGGTCATGTGGTAGGACTAGGGGGTATGGATGATTGGGACAGATCCCAGGTAGCAAAAACGAACGTCGACGGGGATCGAGCGACGCTTCCGGACGTGCCGTCGACTCAAAAAGCGGTCGACGCTCCGTTTGAACTGACAAACACCGTTTCAAGGAGGGGAGGTGAAGTCACGGCCCCGACACCTCAGCGTTGGTCCTAAGCCTTGGGTGGGCTCTCCTGAAGTAGACTCTTAGAAATCAACGGGTTGTCCTAGGTTCTCAGAAATAGTGGGGTCCAGTGCATCAACGACAGCACACAAAGACCTCGCGGCGAGGGAGGGACGCAACAAACCCCTTCCATAACCAACCACAAATTCTAAGTCACAGGTGGCGGGAGGATGACATGGCAACCCAGAGAGGGAAACCTTGTCGATCTTCAAAGGAGGGTACAGCGCAGGGGGACGATATGAACGAGGGAGGTGGATAATACCAAGAAATGGACGACTCTCATCCGACCTGGTCAGCGGAGAGGACTCACATGCGAACTACAAAAAGGAGTAAGCTAACACCTCCCTATTGGAAGAGCGATGATCTCCATCAGGGACCTCATAGTGAACTAGGTTCGCCGGTACTTTTTTGCACCCGGGGCGTCTGCGGGTTCCTGCAACGAGACGTCTGTCAAGCTAATTTCACGTTCCTGTGGGGGTCGTCTCAAAAATATCACGGTGTAAGAAAGAGTAAATGTTCTGGGGGACGGACTTGTCTGTTACCTTTCCGCGGGGATTGCGGGTTTGACACACGAACTCCTCTGGACTTTCCTAGTTGGGACAATGGCATCAACATGACACGAAAAAGTCCCAAGGCGGGGTCCCCTTAGCAAGATCGCCCCGCGGCGCTTCCTCGGGTTCACGGGATCGACCTTCTCTCATGGTAAGGCCTCCGCCCCAGCATATTCAAAGGCCAGGGGTAACCCGTACCGTCTGAGGGGGGACTGAGTAACGACTCACCCAGGGTCGTTCTAGGACTGGCGAAAGTGAAAACATTGAAATTCTTTGGACAAATCAAGAAAAGGTCTATGTGCTTCGAGTGGGATAAGTCTCCACCTCGCTCCGGTCCGGTGAAAACTGAGCCTATGCGCGAAGACTTACAAAAAGGGAAAAGCTCCCAGCGGGTGTTCTAGAAAGGGAAAGGGCTGAGTACGTGACGGAATGATGCTTTGGGCGGGAAACCACGGCCAAGGTCACTATCGGATGAGAGCGGAAGACAAGGCGTCAAAGCACCTCTACCTCTAAGAACGAAGAAAAGGAAATTGAACGAAAAGGGTAATAAAGGGAGGACGGGGAAAAAAGAAAGCGACGGATAAGAGGAAAAGTCACAGGCCCGCGGTTTGAAGTGAAGGGAAAAATGGGAAGGGGGGCATGGGGAAGCATGCATTCGTTGGGGGGCAGAGCCACGGGGCGCAACAGGAGAAAAAGGGAAGGGACCCCGGGTCTCATTAAGGAGGCGTAGAAAAGGAAAAAAGTGAAGGCCGAATACGCAATCAAGGCGAACAAGTCTAGAGACACCCACGATGAAAGGTGATGGAAGTAAAAACAAATGCAAAAAAGGACTAAACACGATTGTTCGACATTCTAAAGAATGAAAGAAATAACTCCGAAACTATCCAGAAACACACTGCGAGCTAAGCTGGGGACATCGAGCACGTACAACGTGAAAGAGTCATCCAAGAAGGTAAGCTATGTAACAACGTATAGGATCGATCGGTAACTCGTTGGGGGGAAAACGCTGGGGTAAAGACAGGTAGTTGGGAAAAAAGGGATGAATATCGGGAAAATAAAAAAACCGATCGGGAGAAAAACATAGAAGACCGGCAGCGGGGCGGACGGAAGAAAGAGCTCTTCCGGATTTCCCACGAAACAGGATCGGAGCGTAACAGGGAAACATGGGAGAATAGGGGAAGGAGGAGAGACGCAAAGGGAAGATCGGCCGAGAGACGTGGCGGGAAACCGCAGGCCTTCGGCGATCGTTCATCACCTTAGGAAAAACAACCGGGGGGGGAAGGACAAAGCCTCCCGCAAACAGCGGGAGGAAGGGCACCGGGGATGGGAGATAGTTGCGTTCTGACAAAAGAAATAGCGCAAATATGGGGGCGACTCCTATGGAAACTCCATCGGGCATGAAGGAATAAAGGCTACAAGTGAGGCCGGCCTGCAGGAAAGAATTACAAGAAACGAACAAAACTTCAACGGGGGAAAAAAGAAAAAGGAAGCGCGCGTTTATAAAACTCAATGCAAGATACGTTCAAAAATGTGAGAGGAGAGAGGCTTGGCTGGCGTCCAGAGAAAAATCGAAAAGAAAGAAAAGCAGAGGGAGGGGCGCAGAAACTTCACAACCGGAAAGTGGGGTGCGACGAGGAATTCTCGGGTGCAAGGTAAAATATTCTGGGCCTGCCACCTCGTTGTTTCGGGGGTGAGATCATAAAACAAAAGTATTTTGGGAGAAGAAAAGAGATCTGCTGCCAAAAAAAAAGCTTTGACAGCCGAGTAGGCGGCCGGAAAAAAAAGAGAAGGACGTCGCGCACAAAAAAAAAAGTACGGGTGCCTTAAGGCAAACTTTAACGGAGGGAAATAGGTTCTATTTAGCGGAGACGAGAGAAAAGACCAAAAAAGAAGATACTGGAAACAGGCGAAGACTTGCCCGGGTGAGGAGACAAAAAGGAACAAGAAAATTTCTCTAACCTTGGCCAGAGGCTCTGAAGAGTAGTCTAAAGTTCCCGGAGTAGGTTTAGCTTCTGGAAAAGGCCGTATCGGGGGGAATCTTCTATCCTTTGACGATCAAAGTTTCGGTGGGAGTAAAATCCAAAGGAGGAGGCGGGGGCCGGCGGAGGGGAAAAAGATGCAAGTCTGCATGAATGCCACTTATGGTCTATGGAAGAGGGTAAAGGAAGCGCTCTCCACGGATTCCTTACTTTTGTCCCTAAGGAGGTGAAACTTTACTAAAAAGGAAAGAGAGGTCGGATAAGGGGGGCACAGGGGAAAATAAAGAGCGAGCAACGAGGTTAATAAGGAAGAGATGCTAGAAGAAAATCCACGGGCAGGTGTGTTGGGAATGTGGGGGAAGACCCCAAAAACAAACGGGGAACGTTGAAAAAGGGAGGGGTCTCTTAAAAAGCGTCGTCAACTTAAAAAAAGGAAGAACACTAGGAAATAGAAAAAAAGGTCCCGTACGCTAGCTCTAATCCGGGTACAGCGAGCAAATGTACGGATGAAGGGAGGGTAAATTGTAAGTTTCGTCGGGGGTAAACGCCAGGAGCGAGGTTCTTGGAGCGGGAGGATGTTGAGGGGATAGTCGAAGAACAGATTTGGAGGTCAGAAACGTTCATTAAGTAAGGACAAGGAAGAATAGGGGGGCTGCAGTGAATCGATGGAACTTGTCTATTTATTGGGGCTGGAGGCGAGCCGATAACCCCCTTTAAAAGAACTTGGGAAAGGTTTGTGCGCCCCTTCATCGCCAGACACAAACTGAAGGGGGGCTCCTTCTAACCGAGGAGGACACTGCGGCTTCCCCGGAGCAGTGGGGTCATTGATCTCAAAAACCAAACGGAGGGAGGGAAGGTTCAGAGAATCGGAGAAAAGCCTTAAAAGGGGGTGAAAATCATTGCCCCATAAAGGCTATTTAAGGGTGGAAAGGAGAAAGGCGGTTGCAGGAATGGGAATAGCGAAGAAGCAGCGGAGGGCCATTGAAAGGGGGGCGGTCCCCCACTCATAGAAGAAAGGGGAGAAAGGGGGGGGGGGGAGCAAGGGGGAAAAGGAAAGCCACCGAACGTTTAAAGGAGAATTGCCTGGCAATTCAAAGACAGAGGCTCCGAGCAAAATGCCGGAGCCGAGTATAGGCTCAAGGGAGAATCCGGAGTCTGAGGGGGGGAAGAAAAAAAGAGGAACAAACTTCAAAAAAAAAAGGCTCCGCGGTTTGGAAGTAGATACCTCCTCTCTATTAAAGCATTTCTTGGAAGCCGTGGTTAAAAGGCTACAGTGCGGTCTAACAGAGGGGTGGGAATTAGGCGGTAGAGGTGGGGGTGAGAGTCACAAAAATAGCAGGAGAAGGAGAAGGAGTGAAAAACTCCGATCCGCATCTCACGGGAAAGAGGGAGAGACAGACATGCCAGCGGTGTAAGGAAATAATGCTCAAGCAAACCAGAGCAAGGAAGTCTCTCGGCTCTACAAGAGGGGAGTGATTCCTTCCGAATCACATTGGGAGATCAGAATGTAGGGCTCGTGGCACGATTCAGGAGGGGAATTAAGTAAGGGATTCACTCTCGAAGAAAGTATGATTAGTGTGAGCAGGAGCTGCGCTAAAACGAGGGGTCGAAAGGAAACCATCATGGAGACTGCAGCTGCAAAACAGGTTATGCTGGCTATAGACTCAAAAAAGCAGAAGTTGCCGGTTCTCGGGAGGGGCGAAATCCCGGACAACTGAGACCAAGGAAAGGAAGGGGGGGAGGAGAGTAAAGAAGGTAGTCCCCATGTTAATCAGAAGGTGGGGGGGGTGGGGGGATGGACTGTTTTGGGAGAACTAACTTTCCAGAGGGGAGTGGTGAGGCTGAAAGTAATGGCTAAAGAAGGAAAAGAGGAAAAAAGTTCACCGGGTGCGCTCGAAAGGAGGCGCCAAGAAGTGGAGCTCTTGAAGTAAGAAAGGGGGGCTTCGACCGGTTTAAGTAGAACAAAAGCTACAAGAGGGGCTTTTCAAAAGGGGAAAACCAGTTCCAAGGGTAACTGCAGGCGGACCTTGAACAGTCGCTCAGAGGGGTGAATTCATACATCGGGGGAGTACAGGCTTCAAACAAGAACTAAATCGGACTAGGGGGGGGTGGGGGACGAACGGAGTTCAAGAGAACTGGACTGGATATGAGAGAGAGGCAAAAGGACGCTTGTCTACAAAGGGAGAAAAAAACAAATAAAAAAGAACTTCTTCAAGAGGGAGGAGGTCTAGGCGAGCAAAAAAATCCATCCAGAACCGAAAACCAAATAAAGACATCAAAAAGAACAAAAAAGGGTGAAAATCTTCTTCCTAGATCACGACGAAGGATTGGAATACCAGAAATCTCAGGGCTCTCTCCTGGGACAAGAAAAACTGCACTTCGGCAACTTCAATTAAGCAAGGGCCCATGTGGAAGACTAAGCGACTCAATACCTACTTTCTGTGGGAGGGCTCTGAATCCGCCGTCGCACGCAAGGGAAAGACTCGGGAAAGGTGGAGGTCCGTCCTCAAAAAGGGGGAAGGAAGGGGAGGGAAAGAAGGATCGAGGGAACTGGTGAGTTGAAGTGGCGAGACGCCGCCGCCTAAGGGAGGAAGACAAAATTCTAGCAAGGGGGATTCTGTGACGCGGATCTCGCCAATAAGAGTAAGGAAAAAGGGTCCGCTTCGTTAAGGACCTCGCCACCAGCCAGAAAAAGGAAGAACACGGGGAACTGAACAAGGTGAGACAGAGCTAGAGTCGGTCAATCCAGGAGAAAGAGGTCAATCGAATCTACTAGAGGAGGAGACTCTTCGTAGGACCGACGCAGAGAGAGGTGCACCTTTAGCAAAAAAGGAAACGAAAAACTTCACAAAGGACCTATAAATGTAGGGGTCCTCGAACAATCAGCTAGAAGAGGAAGTCAGCCGGCGCGCGGAAGAAGAAGTGAGCGGAATCGCAGGTGGGATAGAAAAGGCTTCCAAAGCCACATTCGGGACACAGAAACACTTGTCTCATACAAGAGTCCGGGGGGAAAAAGGGGAGGAAGATCAGAGACGTAGCATTCCTGAATACTCTCCAGTCGCCGAAAGTCCTAAGAGCTAATCATCTCGAGTGTTCGAGGTGGGAGGAGGGGGGCTGGAAGCGTTGGGAAGAGAGGACGAGGATAGAGCAGGAGAGTTTGTTGTGTACCGCAAGAGAGAGGCCTGTTCTGAATCGCGAGCTGGACGGAGAAGGAGAACAGGTCTAAAAATCGGACATGTCTCAAAGAAGAGATATATCACTATCAAGGATGGGTAAGAGTACGCTTTAGGGCTAACCAACTTGGAGGTACTGCGAATAGGAGCCCGATTAAGGGGAGGGAAAAAAAAAGGAATCCAGTGATGAAGCAAGAGAAAGGGAACTCATAAACAGACTAGATTCCACTGAAACTGCTTCTGAACGCACCGCTCAGAAAGGCGACCAGTCTCATGCGTGAAGCCAAATTTCGAGCAAATAAAAGATGTACGGAGAGCCGAATGAATTTAGGGTCTTCTCATCCGAAGGAAGCGATTTCCGCAGAGGGAGCTAAAAACAACGCCCACAAGATCCTCGAGCAGGGGCGAATTGGGGGGCAGCTCTCCAAAAAAAGTGAGGGAAAAGTAAAGGCTAGGCGGAAAGAGGCTATAAGGAGAGAAGGGACATCAGCTC
>Ga0179591_1321093_pt1 | contig 12005 bp, 11 predicted proteins | sample CZOMad2_1_08_16f_FD_182891 | JGI IMG/M metagenome (GOLD analysis project Ga0179591, IMG submission 182891) | Vadose zone soil fungal communities from Angelo Coast Range Reserve, California, USA - CZOMad2_1_08_16fungal (PacBio error correction) | ecosystem: Environmental > Terrestrial > Soil >...
CACCTGCAAGGTGTTGAGGGGGGGGGAATCGTCCGCGAAGGGGAGTCGCCTTAAGGAAAGCAGCCCCAGACACGCAAAAAAGAACCGTCCGGCATGCTCTTTTCTGGGGAGATCTCTTCGGAAGAAAGGAAGGAACCGGCGGAGGGACCCAAAAAAAAAAAAGAGTGTCAAAGGGAAAGCCTGCAGAAAAGAGGAAAGGCTTTAGCCAAGGGGGGGGAAGGAACCGGACCCTGCGAACCGATCCGCGGAAAAGTATTGCAGTCCTCATGGGGGACAAGGGGGGGGAGGGGAACCATAACGTCTACAGAAGGGGAGAACTTTAACCGGCACTAAAAAAAAAGAGGTCGTCTTCGCCTGTGCCATAAAGAAAGGGCATCTGTCCCGTTTCGGGAAGGAGGGGGGGGGCGCGGGGGCAAGAAAAGAAGAGATACAGACTCTCTCAAAAAAAGATAGAAAAAGAGAAAGTCGTTGCCGCTAAGGGGAGACTGGTCCCAAGCTCTCACCTCGGAGGCGGGAACCCGGGAATAGTCCAAAAAGGGGGGGAAAAGGCGAAGAGTTGGTCACGGGTGCGCTACTTGGAGGGGGTGCATTCAACTACCGTAAAAATACTCACGCGTCCTTTAAAAGAGTACTGCCAATGGGAGAATCGAAAAATCAGAGAATGGGTAAAGTCCAAAGTTATCAGAAGAACTTTCATCGAGGAAGGGAGGAAATTTTTTTTCTTGGGGGGAGAGCGGGCGGGAAGGAAGGGGAGAAGGGTGTAGAGCAAGACGAAGGAATCCTTACGTGGAGGGAGGGGACTGGTGAAGGAGGCAGCATGCTGCGATCCAGAGGACCCGGCTCGACTCTTAAAAGAAACACAACGGCGACAAAGAAGGTGGCAGAAGAAAGAAAAACGGTCTACAAAAGGTGCATTCAATCGTCGTGGCGAGGCTTCCGGTAATTGGGGGGGGGGCCGATTCTTACAGAAAATGGGTCGACGTCGTGAAATGACTATTCTGGAAACCGGGGACATTAATCCGGGGGAATCTCCGGGAGGTTGGACCTGAAAAATAAGAGGGGGTTCCTTCGGATCCTGTAGGAAAAAATTCGGTGTCCCCTGACAAGGGGGGAAAAAAGAGGAAGGTGGCCGGGTCGGGGCAAAGAAAAAGGAGAATCTTATGGAGGGGCTAATTCCATGAGGGAAGAACCTCGAGATTATCAGCTAAGGGATACTGCAGAAAGAGGAATACCAATTCCTTATCAAAGGACAAAGAATTTTTCTCTTGACGCGTTACCGTCAAAAAGGAAGACCAAGCTGGCGGAAGCTAAAATTCCAGGAAATAAGCAAAAAAACACCCCAACGACTTCCTTTCGGAATGCAGAGAAATGCCCCGAATCAATTCGAGACGACCCATCTCAAAAGATGACTTTCCTAAGGGGGCGATCCGGTTCCTTGAAAGCACCTCCAACTTCAAGACCTTCAACCGTCTAGGAAGAAACACCAGGGAGACATCTAAGCCCCTAAAAGCCGATGGCGTGCCAATAACAGGGCGCATACTCCGCGACTGAGAGGCTGGGGGGCGGTCCTGGAGACCCATGCCGGGCCGGTCACATGTGAAGTTTAAAGAGGGGCTCCTCTGTGCCGGCGTACGGTGTCTTCGATTCAGAGAAACGCTTCTGTTTGAAGGAAGTTGGCGGGTAATCCTTGGTTTGTCGGGGGGTAGACCTTTCTTCAAAAGGAAATCGGTACCCTGTAGGCGGGTCCCGTTGTGCGGGTGACCGAGATGGGTACCGCAGGGGGGAAATACAGCTGGGGCAGTCTAATTCGACAGGAAGACCTCCGGGGGGAGGCCGATCGGTGATTGTCGTTTCACCAGGATTCCATTTTAAAAAAAGGTCAGGTTTCGGGTGCAGAAGTAGGGTGGGCGAGATACCAAGCCTGCTGGTGTCTTTATCTGTCGCGCCGCTTTAAATATCCGGCGCCGGAGAAAAGAAAAGAGGGCAAAGGGATGAGACGGGGTCGGCGCCGGAAGGGACACTTGAGACGACCGGGAGCTGGTGACGAAACCCGTCACTCCGAAGGGGGAAGAGAAAAAATCAAAGAAGGGCTGCTGAAGGGGGGGGGTCTGGAACACAAAGCCGGTGCTTTTACAAGAGAAAAAATAACGGAAGGGAAAAGGGCCTCAAAAGGTGGTGGGGCAGAGTTCGGGAAAGAAAAGAAAACCGGGCCGGCGGGCTAGGCTTACTAAGTTTTGAAAAAGACCCCGTGTGATTGTGACGTCAGCCGGGAGGGGGGGGAAGTGTCCCTCGGCGCATTCCGGCGAAGCGACAACATCTTCGGGGGCGGGGCGAGCAGGAGAGGGTTATAAGGTGCAGGGGGGCTCCGTTACGAGGGGGGTGGCCACCTGGTCTCTTTCACCACGGTTCTACCTCAGGGACAGTTACCAAGGGGACTCTCCGGGAAGAAAAACCGCCGAACGCCTGGAAAGACGATTGAGAGCGGGGCCCGACTATCGATTTGGAGACCCTTCTTCTCGAACAAAAAAAGGCTTGTTACATGTTTACGACAGAGTCTAGCGACTGTAAGAAGGGCCAGCAATTCACGGGGGGCCTCAAAGAAAAGGTCTTTGGTTCTCCAGTGCTGGAAGGGCGTGTGCGAGTAGAAAAAAGCCAGGAGAATTAGGTAAAGTTTCTTTGAAGTTCGAGTGTCAAGCGTCGTTTGGTGGTATTGCAATTCATCAGCTCAAAACAACAACGTAGGAGAGAGTGCCTCTCTTTTCAATGGCAACGGTATCCAAGACTGACACTCGAAGGACCCAGAGGTTTGGCCGAAGGGGGAAAAAACGCTGATCTCAAACCGCCGACCGAACTGGAGAAACCTGGCGAGGAGTTATGGCGCTACCCTGACGCCGAAAGGGCCAGGGTCTTCCAACAAAGGAGGGAAAAAAAAAGTGTTTCGCGAAGAGCGCAACGGTGGACAGTCAGTGACTCGGCCAGGAGGTCTACACAAGGCTGCGGCGGTGGAAAAGGGGGGGATCAAGGGTGGGGGGGGGGGGGGGGGGGAACTAACTATCTGTGGAGCACCGGTGACAAGTGGCACGATCCCGCACTACGAAGCGCACGGTTTCGCCCTAGAAAGGAGATCCGTGAAAGAGCCCCGCCTATTCACGTGTCGCTCTCCTTACTTTCCTCGGAGGGCCGCACAGCGACGGCGAAAGGGAAGAACTGGTCAACGGTCCAGGTCAGAAGGGCTCGAAAAAGGCCTGCTTTCCGGTGAAGAAAAAGAACCGTTTTCGGACACCTGCCCGAAGCGGGGGACTTAAATTTGTTCGCCAGAAAAAGAGGACGCTTGTCAAAACCGTACCCGTCAGCGGCCATTGACTGGTTCTTATCAAGGGTTATCAGTCTATCAAGTTCACCTTGTCACCTCACCTTTCAAAGTACTCTCTCTACCGACGATCTACGGGGGCGTAGGAAGAAGTGCGATCTTTGAACAGTCGGAAGAGGAGGCACCCTCTAAAGAAGTTAGGGGCGGCTACCGTCCCGAGAAACATATCTCGATCGCACCAGGATCTGCATAAACCGGGCAACGACAATCAAAGAAACGACCCCAAAGAGGGAAGGGGAGAAGGCCTGAGGAGGCAGGATGGAAACAACTACCGGGGAGGGGTCACCAAAAAAAGGACCATCTCCGACCGTCTATCTGGCTCAAGCTTGTGAAGAACGTCTCCTAGAAACCGAGAACTGACTAGTGGGGGGAACCTCCACCTTTTCGGCACAGGGAGAAAGGTGAGGGGAGTTACCTCGCACAACGTTACTCCGGCCAAAACTCGCGGCTACAAGAAAACCTAATCTAGGGGAAAAGAAAGATTTTCTGGCAAAGCAGGACCTCGAAAAGCAAGCGGTCTCGGGAAGGGCAAAGAGGGGTTGGGAAGCTTACTTTTGGGAGGGGAGGACTTCGACGGGGAGGGGAAAAGGGCTGTCTTACTTTTTCTTTGAGGCCAGGCAGGCCGGCTGTAGTGCGGTTAGCCCGGGGTGCGGGTGCGCGGGGGAGGGGAAGGAGGGGAGTGTTTTTCGGGGTCGTGAAGTTTTACTTTGGCTGCGTAAAAAAGTCGGTGGGTGGGGGTGGGCTTTAGGGAGGTCGGGAAAGGGGGGGTTGGGCCGTTTTCGCTCTAACAGCCTACGCAACGAGTGCCGGACCCGCTTCGAGAACCACCTTGTCTGCCGTGTGTCTCTGAATCCTCGTCCTCCGTAAGAGGGGTGATAAGAAGGAGGTCAGTTGCCCCACCTGGCCTGAAGGGAGTGAGAAGAGGCGATTTTTGCCATTTTCAACGGCTGCAACGACCGGGCCCTCCACCGCTAGGGAGGGGGCGGGGAAGAGGGGAGCTGGATCCTCATGGCACTAGGAGAAAAAAAGGACAAAGCCCTGCTATATGGGTGGGAAGAAAAGTCATCCTTACTTGACAGGCACCGATCGTGGTAGAGCGAACATCCTAACAAGATCCGAGGAACCATAATGGAGAAGTCCCTAAACTACGACAAAAGGAGTTACTGCACGCGGGGAGAAATCCTTTTACGTGTGAGCAGATGTCCTGTAGCGAGGGGAAACGAGGTGTTGATAGTTGGCCGCTCCGGGTGAGAGCTCGTCCCAATGCTGGAGAAGCACCATACACCGCCAAGCAGGTACGGCTGCAGCGTGCGGAGAAATCTCTTCTGACACCGGGGGAGAGTCTGTCAGGTCCGGACGCTCGCCACCAGAAAAAAACTTGTCGCCTAGAGCCCGGACTGCCTCAGCTGGCTACTTGAAGCAAGAGACTTCGAACCGAAAGGAAATTAGTGGCAAATGGGCACAGCCGCTGGAGGGTTAGGGGGGATGAACCTAAAGAACCTAAGTAGACGAGGAGGGGGAAACTCCACCACGGAGGGGGGATCAAGGAGTCTGCCTGTTGGCCACAGGAGGCCTCTTCCCAGGGAAAGAATCGCGGTTGAGCGAGTGGAGGAGCTTCCCGATCAAAAGAGGTTCAAATCAAAAACACAAGGGAGGGGGGGGGGAAAAGGCTATATAACCAGAGAGTATCTAAAGGACGCTGGACTTAAAAAACGTCCTAAAAGAAGGCTTTCCAAGGCTACGAATACCTGGAAGCTTCCGTTGTCAAGGGAAGCGCTAACGACTGTCTCCTGAGTCAACTACCTTAAAAAGGACATGATTAAAACTACGTCTCGTTCGCAAAAAGAAACGTAAAGGATCAGCCCGAGGGGCCCGTGCTCTCCGAAGGCGGGCATCGATGCCGGGGGGAGGATTCAGAGGACCGGGAAAGTCTCGGGGGGGAATCCTCGATCGAAGGGCGCGCAGAACGACAATCCTGACAGGCTGTGCTTTTCTCTGAGTCGCAGGCATCTCAAGGGACTAAGCAAAGGGGACGCGTACACAAAAACCTCGTGCGGAAATAACCCAGGTCTGCCTCACGCACACGACAGGACCGGGTCGAAGTCCCGCCGGGGCTGTCTGTCGTGCGAAAAGAATCTTCTGATGGGGGGGAAGCGGACGAGGATCTGGGACGTCGTTCGCATTGCGCGAAAAAGAGGAAAGTCCTGATGCCGTTCCTGAGGGAAAAAGGAGAAGGGCGTTGGGGACCTGAGCCGCATCTTTGCCAAGCCGGGCCGAGACCCGAAAAACCGAGGGGGGACGGGGTCGGAGATCCAAGAAGAGGAGCCACGAGGGGGGGGGAAGAGGCCAACTTCTCTCTTCCTCGGCGACTATCAAAGCGAAGGCCAGGAGTGTCACAATGGTGTCGCGTACGGGTTGAGGACTAAAGTCTGGAACCGCAGATACCCTTTTGGGAGAGGGGGAGGAGAGCGTTTCAAAAGGCAGCGACCCGGCCACTCTGAGGAGGGCCCGGCCCCTCAGAATCCATAAGAGAAAAACCCGAAAAGAGAGAAAATTTCTATCTCAGGGCCACTTTCCCCTCCCCGCACCCGGACTACCCAGTCAGCACAGCATTCAACTCCGAAATGAAGGACCTCAACCAGCTCCTCTTAAATTTACCCGACCTCCAACAAAAAAGGGACCCTTAAGCCGTTCGTCCCGAAGCTTCAACGAGAAAAGTCATCTCTCCCCTCACCCTAGCGAACCGATGCGCCTACACCTACTAGGACTCGGTTCCTTGAACAGCACAAGGATGTTCTTGATGAGGTTCAGTGCGGCTAGTTCTGACTGGCCTTCCTTTACCGGGTGAGTGAAGGGGAGAAACATCCAGCTGGTGATCACCCGGACAGGGGGCTTTTTTGAGAGGTCCAATGAGGTTTTATATGAAAGGGAAAACTATTATCCTTATTCACCATCTTTATCCAGAAGTAACCCGGTATTGCGGTGGACCTCTGGGAGGGGTTACCGATTTGTTCCCGAAAGCCCACGGAGAAGGCGGACGGAAGAATTTTCTTGACGGGGTTTCTTTTGCTTACCATTAAAAGTTTTTGGAAGCCGTTCAGGTTCTTGGGGCTCGTGGGTCCTTTGGCCCAACTCCCTTCAACTTGGAGGGGGGAGACTTTCGATACTCTTGGTCAAAGATCGCACCGGAAGAAAGAACGCTGAACGATTTTTCTGAGGAAGGGAAGGCTTTCGAAGGGGGAAGTCACGGGAAAGTGGCGACCGGTTATCGACTACGTGACCCGGCTTGCGAGATCAAGGGAACCAGCGGTAGTGAATTGCCGCTAGGTTGAAAACGGGTAGGGTGTCGACGGAAAGAACGCATCACCAGGGGGGGGCTTCACGAAAGGGTTTCCGGGTCTTACTGCCGTCCAGAGTCTTCTCTTCTTACAGTTGCCAGTGAAAACTTACAAAGTGGGCGGGCCGTCGCCGTCAGCAGAGAAGCGGGACATGGGAGGGGAAGTCCGGCGCGGACATCGTCCGAGGAGGGAAGGAACGGTGCCTGGTCGAGGAACCGGGGGAGAAGACGTCTTCTTCTATCGCCAACCGGTGTCAAGTCTTTCTCAACCTTTCTACGCGGCCGTCACACCGCCTAAAGTGGGGGAGAAAAGGTTACTTGCAAACACGGAACAAAAAAACCCCTTTGCGCTCAGGATTCTCTACCAGAATGCTGGGTCGGGGACCCGGCCGGAGTAGGTCAGTTAGGAGACTCACCTGTGAGTCAAATCATCCTCCAGTAGTGTGGATCCATTGGTCCAGGGGAGGGCTACTCAGGTCCGAAATTCTCAGAGGGTTTCATCTGTCGGGGGAGATTTTCATAAGTCTGTGGTACTCGTTTACAGGAGTCATCCACTCTCAAAAAAAACTTATGGGAAGGAAAATATATATATGGATGGAAATCGGAAATACCAACGCTCTGAAGAAGCTCAGACTAGTGGGAACTTTTGTCGATCTCCGAGGCATCGTCACCGGGGGGGGGACCGCACTGGACCCACCAGGGAGCTGAACGTCTTTCTGGCCTGAAAACGCGAAGAGAAATCCTGTTAACGACAGGACCCAAGCGCGAGGGAGGTAGATCAACGTTTTACGGGGAGGGTCAACCTGAAGAATGAGGGAGGGACCATCCTTTCTCCAACGGCTGTCTGCGGACTGGCCGGCGGGGTACCTTCTGAACACCGGGGAACGTAGACCGGGAAGGACTCCGACTTCCAAGAGGGACTTTTTCCTCCCAGAAAATGATCACCTAAAATGGCCCCTAGAAAGATCACGAAAGAGCTTCCTAGACTTTTACACGAGGAGGAAGACAGTCTACTTCTACGGAAAAAGGGTCACTAACAACTTGTAACAGCCTTTCAAAGACAAGGTCAGCCTCGTCCGGCGTCCCGCCCTTTCTTACCAACAACTGAGGAAGAACACGCTCGGTGGGTCAGAGGATTCCAGGTGTCGCAGCACGGCGACGCTTTTCCGGCCGTCGCGCGGGAGTTTGAGAGAGACGACCTTCGTGAAAAGAAAAGGATTCACGCAGCTCAAAGGGGGAGACCCTTTTCAAGAAGGGATCTTCTTCTACCAGCGTCCTCCTACGCCAAGATCGTAGGAGAGGTCGGTAATTACTCTAATCTTACAGAGAAATCACCATCTAAAAGAGGAGGGGGGGGAGAGCACTCCACTACTCCACCGAGAAACCGAACCTGACCTTCGAGATGGCATCCTGAAAGGACTCCGGACGGAAAAAGTATTTCTTGATGATCTTTTTCTCGGGGCGGAGCCAGCAGGGGGAAAACCATGTGGATAAAACCCACATCACAAACATCATTTAACATCGAAGGGGGGAAAGGTCTTTCTCAGCGGGGGGGGGGGAAAAGGGGCCCTCTTTCACCGGGTACTACTCCAACGACTTCAAGAACGACTGGTTTGGCAAGTGACAGGTTGGGGTATGTCGTTACCGAGAACCACCTTTCATCCAATGAGTATTTCAACTCCTGGCGTCGCCACTCGTCGGCGGTCAAGCAGGTGTGTTGCCCTCCAGTCCATGGAAAGCTTCGCGGAGGCTGAAAATTTCTTGGAACATAGGTCTTCTGAAAAAAGGGGGCGCGCTGACGTGGAGTTTCTGGACTAGGTTTGGGGAATTGGACATTGCTGTCTAGTTTTTCTGTTGGAGGGGGAAAACGTCTAGCGGTTGGAAGAAAGTCCTTCTTTGTGGCGTAGGAGACTGGGTCGGTCCTGACGGTGAGGGGTCGTCAAGGTGATGGAGTGCGCCATCCGAGGGTTTCGGATGGGGCGGACGGTCGTGGCGGTGGTTCGCTCGCCCGAAACGCCTTACGCGTGGGGGGGCGCGGGGCGAGGACAAACTGTTCCGTGCCGTTGCGAGAGGGTCGTCTCTGTCAGCTCCACCACGAAATCCACGTAGATCCTTGTGCCTCGGGGGGAGTAGTGCAACGAGGAAGAGGAGGGGGGAAAAAGGGCTCAAACGAAAGGGGGAGGGGATCTCCGGCCACCGGCGAGGCAAACAACCCCCAAAAACCAACAAAACCTCGGCGTCAGAAAAAAAGCTGGGTGGAGACCGGGCACCTCTGAGGAAAGGAAGAGAAGGGGGGACCCATCTAACTGCATAAAAAGGGGAAACGGCCGAGGGTCCAGAAAGAAAACAAAGACAGGATCATTCCGACTCGAAAAAACGATCAGCCCGGTCACGACGACGGAGGTTTGGCGGACTGCACAGAGACCAAGTTCCTGGTACGTGGCTGCCAGATGTCCTGGGGGTTGGAAGTGGGGAATCCGCGAACGGCAGGAAGGAAACCGGCTTCGGGGCGACAGCAAGAAACAGACACTGCACATACCTCCCAAAGTAATGCTCTGTCTTGAGATAGATTCTGAAGGACTCGGTCGGGAACGCAGATACCCAGAAACAAAGGAACGCCCAAAAGTCTCTGCGAAGTGCCTCTATGCCGCCGCGGAGAGCCACGCCAGACGTGAGAACCAGAACTGGACAGTGCTAAACATAGTTGCAGGAATAAGGGGAAAAAAAAAAGGGGCTATTGTTTACCAGTTAGGTAGCTTTACCCGTCGAGGAAGTAGCGCTGCGCACTTGAACCGGCCGAAAAAAAGAAGGTCTTCTTCGCCGGGGGAAGAAGGGAGAGGGCCCTCTTCCCGGGTCGAATAGGAGGTGGATCGCTTTGTGCCGGGACATTACTGCACGATCGTGGAAAAAATCTCGAAAAGAGAGAAATAATCAGAATTACGAGAAGGAAGCTACAAAGGAAACTCTGAAGTTCCAAAGAAAACCGCGAGCGTTCCGACCAAAAGACCCTAGGGCACGGCGGATACTTCTCTGAAAGGGGGTTTCACAGGGGGAGCCTAGGAGAAGGCCTGGTCCCCGAGAAAAGGCAACCTCCGAATTACTGGAATGCCAATACTGGGGGGGACGGGTGTTCGCAAAGGGAAGGGCTCCCGTACCCTTGCTGCACGAATGCCGTGCGACGGGCGCAGGCGGGCATAAGCAAGCATTTCTGGGGGCAGGAAGGTCTCTGAAAATACCTGTAATCGACTCAGAGGCGCGAAGCGAATCGAGAGAAAGAATGGAGGTGGTCTTTTCGGTGCTGGAGGGAAGAAGAAGAAAAGACTGCTCAGGAAGAAGAGGAGACGCTTACACCACAATCGAAAAAATTACCATAAGCTCCACTTAACGGACAGGGAAAAAAGGGCCAATGAAGACATAACACGGGCTGGGGCTCCTGGCGGCTGTCTGTGTAGGTATTGTGGGAGGGGAAGTATCTTTTCTATTCTGGGAGTTTCGTCTATCTGGGGGAAACGCTCTTTCCGGGTGATAGGGGGGGGGGACACCCGACGCTAGAACTGAATCCGAGGAGCTTTTGCATGCGGAGAAGGGGAGACCTGTTCGTGGTCCCTAGCCTAGGTGCTGCCTAGGTGGCCGTTGCGATCCCCAATGTTAAGCCACTCGGTCGATAGGCCTTCTAGGAAAAAAATATTCATTAAGTGGAAAAAAAAGGGTCATCTACGAAGGGGGAGGGGGATACGTCCTAAGAGACCACACAATCCTTCTTCCCCAGACGACCGGTGGCCTGCGGGCAATTACGCTGGCGTAATGCGTTTGTCGGCAGGGAACCCTACCTGCACAGAAAAGAAGAACCCCCCCAACTCAAATTAATACTCCGGGGGGGGGAACCATTCCCCGAGGAAAAACCTCAAACTCACAGAAGTACGTCCTAACCCAGCTGCAAACACTCCTACTAGGAGAATCAACTCCTCGGAAGAGTCCTTGACCTTCAATGTACCTCCCAAGTAAGAAGCCCTTACTCCTTCAGCTCCTACTTCATAATCCCCTACCAGAGGGGGAGGACTGAATCGAGGACCCTAAACACGGACGTACCGTAGTTAGGAAAGGTCTAGCCTCCTCTACTCTTTCTAGGGGTCGGCCCGCCGGGGAAGGGGGACGTTCCTCCGGATGCTGAGACTTTTACTATTTGGAAAGAAAAAAGGGGGGGTCCTTCTTACCTGGGGGGGCTTTCTATTTCAAATCCCCCCCCTCCCCGGGTGTGTGATCGGGGCTCACGTTCCCCAAAACCAAGGAACGTGGTTTCCTCAGGAAGTATCCTGGAGAGGAGACGTGGGGCTGATCGGGACCCTGGAGGAGAAAAAAGTGGGTCGGGGGAATCGTTTATTGGGGGTAAAGTGTTGTTCAAGAAAGGGCCCGAAGGCGAAAGGAGAAAAGCCCTCAAAACGGTGTAGGAAGGGAATGTCTTTCAGGACCAAGGGAAGAAGGTTTGTCAGAAGCCGAGGTTCGGGTGAAAAAGCTCAGGTGGAGATCGGGAATCGAAGATCACTTGCGGGTAGTTTTCAAGTTTAGCTGTGAGAGGGAAGGGGGGGAAATATCCGCACGGGAGGAGACGCCTACCGATGGCGTAGGATAGAGATCCGAGGAATGGCAGTGCTAATAAAGGGAGAGGGTACTAAGGGGAGGGTTCACTAGGAGGGCTTAGTATCACGAGAACAAAGGTAGTCATGAGTCGTTCTGGAAAAAGGTTTTGTGACCCACTGGAAAGGGAAAGGAAATATCTTCCTTTTCGAACTATTCTAATTTTTTAGGAAAAAGTTTCGTAAACGGACTGTCTCTTAGAGGTTTGGCGTTTAACCGGTCCTGGAAAAAGGTTCTTTAACATCCTTCGGCCGAAGGATGGAACGCGGGGACCGTCGACAGTCGAACGTTCTCGGGACAACGCAAAGTTGATTCTGTAGGGAACCCGTTGCGAAGGGGAAAATCGGCTTCTATCGCCGGTCTAGTTTCAAGGGACGGATGAGTGTATACCCAAAGGGAAGAGAATTCAGTCCAAAGAGAACTCCTGGAACGTCTGGGGGGACCGAGCCGACGACGTGGATCTCGTCTTCGAAAAACCTGCTGGGTAGAGGGGGTAATACCCCTCCGGCATAGAGTCCGGGAGAAAAGAAATCACCGCAGAGCTCCAGGGGGATCAAATTAGGAGAGGTCCGAGAGGCTTCTACGCGAAATGACGACCACATCTAAGGGCTGGGATTTTCAGGGGGTGTAATCCGGTGAAAAGAGAAGTATTTCCAGAGGGGC
>Ga0179591_1236139_pt1 | contig 12004 bp, 14 predicted proteins | sample CZOMad2_1_08_16f_FD_182891 | JGI IMG/M metagenome (GOLD analysis project Ga0179591, IMG submission 182891) | Vadose zone soil fungal communities from Angelo Coast Range Reserve, California, USA - CZOMad2_1_08_16fungal (PacBio error correction) | ecosystem: Environmental > Terrestrial > Soil >...
AAAAAAACAAAACTAGAAAGAAGAGGATAAAAATTCTCAATCCGGGAAATCTTGGTTATTTTTCTTTCTAAGTACCATCTTGGAGTAAGCGGGAAGGAGCATCAAAAAGAAATAGGAGAAGACCAAAGTAGGAAGACCACAGAACGGTGATGACCTCTTTGGTGGGACGTCGGCGACGCGGCGGGGAGAGGACACGGCCAAGGGAGCGGCCTCGGGGCCTTGCATTCTTAAGAAGAACCGTTAAGGGGGGGGGAACGAGAGAAGAGGGGATTGAGGGGGCGGTAGTGGAGAGATCTGGTTTAAAAAACGATAAAGGGGGGGGATATCTTTTTCGAGAAGTTTAAAGCAAAAAGGTGTGGGGAACCTGGCGTTCAGTAGAACGGATTTCCGCACAATACGAGTGTGGGGACGGGAGTGAAGGGGGCCGGCGGTAAAAGGTAAAGGTGGGTGATGTGACGAAAGAATTAAAAAAGGGGTTTCATTTGGACAAACAAGACGCACCCATGGGCCTAAAGCGATCTCCTTGAAAGCCAGGCGTAAAGAAGGGGGGAATTGGAAAAGCCATTAGAAAAAGGGCGAAAGGGGAAGAAAGGAGTAAAAAGAAAAAGGACGTTAAAAGACACAATCTACCAAAACTAACTAAAAAGACATAAAGGCAGAATCCTATCGGCTTAAGAAAGAATACCTGAAGCATCAGAGAAGTGGGGGAAGAAGCGGGGGATTAAGCCAGGAGGCAATGAGAAGAAAGGAAAAGGACCCTAAAGGGGTAAAAGAGAGTATATTGTCAATCCTACCAAGGTTAGAAGGAGGCTGGAGGAAGTCATTCTGACCCCAACTTGTAAGAAGTCGACGAAAAGTGCCCATTTCCACCGAATCGGAAAAGAGAAGAAGGAGCGCATCGAAGGGGGGAAGGAAGGGGCGTGGAGAAAAAAATGAGAGGACCTGCCAAAGGTACCCGTTGGGGGAGGATTCTTTCTCTTGCTTGTAACCGTGATGACCGTGCTCTTGGCGGAAAACGGCTGAAGAAAAAGGCAGATCAGGGACATGGTGTCCGCCGAAGCGGAGGGATCGTCGCGCTCTGGTCAAGTTATCGTCCTATGGAGAACGAAGTTCGCCGTCCTGTGGAGGCTGACTGGAAGAAAAACTGACTTGACTCGGGAATCACATTAAAGAACATCAGAATAAAAGAGTTGCAGACCGGGAGATTATGGGCTGATGGGTACGGGGGAAAAGGAGAGGAAAAGTTCCTCAAATCACTTCCCAACTAAGGGGCGGCGGTTTGAAAAAGGGGGGGAAGGGGGAAGGAACGCTGTGTGCGATGCGATACTTTCATTCCTAGTTTATCATCGGCGCGGTGGATTCACAGAGGTTGGGAGAATCATCTTCAGAAGAGAGGTCAGAGAGTAATCTATCTATAGAAGGGTTAACCTATCTTCTATCGGTGTGCTTTATGCATAGGTGACACGACTTTCAAAGCGAGTGTCGGGAAGGGAACCATGGGGACGGAGTGAAAAAAAAAATGACTCCAGGGGATTTTCCTGAACTTACGAATGAATGTCGAGGGGAAAATTTTCGCTAGGAGTATTACTTTCTGAAATCCTCAAGGTTCCTCAGCAGGGGGAGTGGGGGAGAACGAAGAAGGGGGGGAGACGAAATAAGAGAGGAGGAAAGGCGTGCTTTTCGTTTATATTGTCGCAGGATCCATGGAGGTAACAGGATAGAAAAGGGGGGTTCTTATTAGAGAAAAGGAAGACTGATCTTGTTAGGCGCAGGAACTGGCAAGCAAATACTGACGGCGTGATTCGAGTCCGGGGGGAACACAAGGGGGAAAAAAAAAGATAAAAATAGCTTCGGACAGAAACCAATCTATAAAAAAAAGTAAACTAGAATCTCCATTATAAAAAGTAGATGATGAGGAAATGAGAGACAAACTTGAATAAAGCAAAGTCAAAATCAGCCCAAAAATAATTTTCATCCAAACCCCTCCTCATCTGTGGGCAAATTTACAATGGGGGCGGGAGAAGGAAAAACAGGAGGGTTGTAGAAATTCAAGGACACCAATGAGACCTCTAGACCATCTGGAGGTGACACCTCCGGAAAGAGGGGAAAAAAGAATCAGAGGAAAAGCAAAAAGGCTGAAACACGAGCTCGCTCAAACACAGACCATGGAGGATTAGAGAAGATAGATGCTTGTTACTAAGGGGTTGATGTAAAAAAGGGGGGAGGGGGAAGGGAAACAAGGTGCAAGGAGTGTGTACCCGATGGTGACACCGATCGTTCTTGGGGAGAATTACCAGAAAAAATGAATCAGGTCCGGATTCCCCGGATCCACTTTCCAGTAAAAACACAGAGATGGAGTGAGGGGGTGATGAAAAAAATGAATGTTGTAAGGGGGGAAAACATCGCGTAATGGGGGAAGGGGGAGAGCATTGCAGAACTCAGCTAATTGTATAGTATTCGGTTTTGGGATAAAAAAAGTTGGGAGGGGGGAAGGAAAAGCAGAGAGGGGGAAAATCGGGACCTGTATGATAGGGATCGAAGGACCAAAGCATGGTAAAAGACAGGACGTTGCGGCAGCGGCAGGCAAGGGGAAGAAAAAAAGAGACGTCAACGAAGAAAAGATCCTAGATGGCGTATCCGTCCCGAACGAATACGTCTCAAAGAAAAGTCACCAAAAGCAGCTAGCGTTCCGCAACGAGGGAAGTCAGTCTTCGTCAAAGGAAGGAAAAAAGGAAAAGGAAGGTCGTAGGCTTGGTATCTAATCACACAGAAGTCCAGAGCAAACCGCCCTGACCGTCGGCAGGGCCTGAAAAAGCAAACTGACAGAAGACAGGAGGGGCAAAAAAGGAAAAACCAAGGACCCGGTTCCCAGTAACTGTGTTCCAGGGACTGGGAAAACCTATGCTACAATCAGTACAGCTCCGATCTGGGAAAAAGTATACAGGATAGAAGAGGAGCGCCTGAAATAAAGGGAGAAGGGAAAACGCAAATGTAGTCCAAAGCCCGCTAGAACACTCGAAAATGAAAAAGCCTATCTCTTTAAGGGGAAAAAGAAAGTTCCTGCAATCCACAAAAATCATTTTCACACCGGGGGGAACCACAGAGGGCAGAGGGTTAAGTGGAGACAGGTCACCAAGAAAAGTCAGGAGAAATATAAACGGTAGGACGAAACGATAATCGTCCCAAGCCGAAGTGGGGACCGAGACCAGCCGTTGGGGTGGGGGAAAAAACGAAAAACGAAGTGAAAGAGGGGATCGAACGACATTCCGGGCGGCAGGGGAGTCGCTCACCAAGTTAGGAGGCCGCTGGGGAGATCGTGCACTTCCCTCATCTCTGGGGGAACAATTCCTATCGCCTCGTGGAGGAAGACGGAAGAAAAAGCGGAAACATCATCAGGAATTCACATGGCCACCCCTCAAACAGGGGTATTGAAGCCTCGAACAGTTTTCTTCCAGACGCACATAAGGGACAGGCATCGAATATGCGGGGGGAAGGAGGGATCGAAATTTGGCAGGGAGGCGACCTTCTTGGGGGGGCTTCTCTGGAGGCCCAGCGGCGACGACCTTGACAATCGAATTGATCGTTGGACAATACTCTGTATTGGAATGCGGGGAGTAAAAAATGAAGACAGAGGGGCCAGGCCCCGAGCTCCCACTGCTCTGGGAGGGGCTGCAGGTCTTAGCCGACTTCGGGAAGTTTTTGGGAGGGGAGAGGGGGGTCTCGTTGGCTTAAGAAAGAAAAGAGGGAGGGACGCGGGATGCCCAAATGTGTGAGGAAATCTGAAAAAAAAGCTTTCTTTATTTCATGCGAAAGGATCTGTGAGAGGAAGAGTATGGAGCGCTGGGGGGGAACAGTAAAAAGGTGAGGGGAAGGAGGTCGGAAAAAAAAAAACCAAAAAGGTGAACGGTACCAATCAATTAAAAAAACCCAACCCTCGAACCGGCAGGGAAATATCGTTCGCCTGCCAAGGGAAAAAAAACACACCTGAGAAAAGGGATAAAATAAACCAAAAACAGAAACCACCTGTTAAAACCGAATCCAGCGGCAAGAAAGAAAGAAGACATCGAATAGGATAAAAGCGCCGGGCACCCGGCTCTTAACGGGAATGGAATGCCCGATATTGCCCTGGGGGACCGTGGAAGGTGGAGACAAAGAAAGCGTAGCACGGGGGGGACAGGATACACCACTTAGCGCAACCGGGGGGTGAGCGCATGTGTGTGCGACTCGCTAAAAAGGGGGTTTCGAGCTTCCATGAAAGACGGGGGAAACACGAAAGAAAAGACACGGCGGAACACAGCAAAAAATCCAGGAGGAGAAGTCACCTGAGATCTCTCCACACCAACAAAGGAGAAGAGAAATAGGGGAAAAGTAGGTCGAAATGAGATGGGGTGCCTGGCTTGCCAATTTCGTGAGTTCAGACGTCTTTAGAATAGAAAGAGGTCGGCGTACGAAAAATGACCAATGGGAAAAAAAAAAGAAAGGGGAGCGAACTAGGGATCAGAACGCTTAGCCACCTCCTCTTAACGGGACCATGGCAAGCTGAAATCGGTCTGGCAGGACCGATCAGTGACAGGGATAACAAAATAAAAACATGGAAGAATGAGGTATTGCCGAGGATTCTGAACTTGGAATGTCTCTTTTGCTAATTTCCCAGGTTTTTTCACACTCGTCCGGCGCACGGAGTCAAACAAGGACGAGTGGGGGGGGGGACCGGGCCAGTGACCGGTCCGTAAAGGTCACAGTTGGGGTTATGTTTCGCCAATCATGACTACCTGGTGTAAGCACCAAAGAAGAGACAGGATCTCTCTGGAAAAACGGACTGAGGAACTAAAGGGCGGCAGAAGGCGCTTGTCAAAAACAGCATTAGGACATCGAGAGACGGGGGGAAAAACGTTAAAAACGAGGAGGAAGGCAGTAGATAAACTAGACCAAAGCCTCCAATCACCGTCCATGAAATATCGTAAAGGCAACTAAAGCAGCACTTTGGTAAGAGAGGACAACTGGAAGAAGAGGGGAAGGAACCGAGAAAAATTTGTCCCTACAAAAGTGAAAAACCTCTGTTTGCAATCCGGCATCGGGACTTCTATTAGGAAAAGAGGAAAGGAACGACAAACCGGGGGAAAAAGAAAGAGAAGAAAAAACTGAAAAGGTCCGAGACAGACTGGAGAGGGGTGAAAAATAGTCCTTTCCTTTCCGCGTAGTTAAGAGCCCACCTCGCCCTTCACCCCTGCGGCAGCTCCCCTTAGAGGATTGAAGTGTGGGAGCCGTATGACAGGGTCGCTTTTCTTACCCTTGCGGGTATGAATAAGGGGGTGAGACTTTGTCCTACGACTATTCGGCATGGCTAAAAAACAAAAGAGGGAGGAATAGCAAGAAAGGGAAGAAATGCCGTTCCAGGGGTTAAGGGAGGATTCGGAAACACCAACTGATCGGTCACCTCAGGAGAATGCGAAAAGACAAAAGAAAAACGGGATTCAAAAAACTAGAAGTAAGGCTGCACTGACCAGGATCTCTCACTTGCATTCAAAGGGAGGACAGGCCAAAGAGGAAGAGGGGGGCCAAAGGCAAGTGGTTGTACCAAACATGGCTCTAAAGGTCTTCTGCATCGGGGCGGTTCATAAGAAAAACAGGGGAATCGATGGGGGAGGACGTGGGAGGCAGGATGGGGGGCAAGATCTACCGGTTAGGAAAATGCGAAAATTAAGGGACAGCCTGATAGGGAAGCGTTTTTTGAAGGGCTGTCTATGAGGGTTGGGCAAAAGGGCACAGGGAGTGAGGGGACGGACTTGGAAAACGGTCTGGAAAGAATACTCGAACGTCGGTAGTTGACGAGAATAAGGAGATTGACAGGGGGGCGAACGGGAGAGACGTGAGGTTAAAGGGTAAGAGGAAGGTGGAAAGTTTTTCAAGGTCGAAGTCCGAAGAAAAGAGTCGGGGAACGAGAAGTCTTCGTCTCGTTTAAGATGAGCCGTAAGGCGAGTGGAGGTAAGGGGAAAGGACAGAGAGGGAGCTATTACAGTCCTGAGGAAAATAGGGACCTTTCCTGCAGCAAAGGGGGGACCGCACGGGATAAAAAGAGCTTTCAGGTAAGTAAAGAAGCAGGGGGCAAAAAAACAAGTACTTTCTCCGCTAGACCCTCACAACGCGTGGATCCAAAAAGAAACTAATTATACAAAGATATTGGGGTTCAACGTAAAAGGCTGTCTACCAAACTGGAACGGGACCAGAATACCTCTACAACTATGTGAAGCCAAAGATCAACTCCCGCCTGTGGTAATTTTCCGGATAAGGGGGTACCCTCCTGAAAGGGGAGGTCAATGCAGGGAAAAAAGCGAGGGAGGGGGGGAAGCCTCTGAGACAAATAGAAGAAAAGTGCAAAAGGTTTGACAGGACAGCACCTTTAAATCCCACAATTCAAAAATAAGCTATTATCCACAAACGGGGAAAGGAAAGAGAAGGAATAGGGTATAAAATTGGGAAAAGTTCTTGCCTGGAACCCGTGGCAGAGGGTCAACAGAGGGTCTAGCGGGCCGCAAATCGGGGGAGGTGATGAATACTCAGCCAAGGAAGGATGGGAGGATGAAAAGAAAAAAAAATGGAAAAACAGAGAGGCGGGGGATAAGAGGGGAGGTCGGACTGTGGCGGCGACTTCCTTGGGGGAAGATCATTGACTCAATCAGCTAAGGGGATAGGAAGAGTGAGGGGGGTGAGAGCTTGTTTTGGGATCGGCAATGCAATGTGGATCTGGGCCCGGGGTTCAGGAATACGCCTTCATGGAAACAGGACTGGGGGGGAGGACGTGGGCTGAAAGTCAGGGAACGTCGAAAAATAGGCCGATCAGACTAATCATCCAATCTGCTGGCTATTCCGGACCTACACTGATAAGCGCAAAAGAACGCGAACAGGCGCAGCTCAGAGCCGCTTGGTTCGGGTCTCACCCCTTAGTGGACAAGTCAATCAAAAACGCCACACTAGGGGATGACACTTGATAACACATTTAGTAAAGAAAAGAATGAAGAAGGGAAAAGAGAGACACACCCTAACCCGGCTTACAGGAAAGAAAATCCACTATAAAAAGTCATCGTTTTACCTAACTAATCACACTTCAGGGTACCTTAAAGGAAAAAAAAATAAGGGGAAAAAGAAACGATGAAAAACAACCTCTCCGATCGGGTCCATCTCTTCTGACGTATAAGACCGGAATAGTGAAGAAGAGGAGAAAAAAAGTTGACGCCACAGTTCCTCTGATCAATAGGCAAGGAAACCGATGAGATTCAGGTACTACAGGGACCGGAGACAGGATCAAAAAAGGCAGGCAAAAATCACACCGAGAGTTCCGAAGTTGAAAATGTCTAGAAAGGGGTCAGAGAAGGTCGAAGGATGGGGGCAAACCGCCACTAGGAGAGGGTAGGTTCAGCAGGCGTTTAACTGCAGTAAGGTGTACACTCCTAAATGCTTAGTTCAGGGTAAGGAGCTCCGAGGGGAATAAGGGAAGAGGTAAAATATGTTCCCTAAGATGGGAATTTCAGGACAACTCAATTATCGAATTTCTCAGACAAAGCACGTATCCTGAGCATAGCTGGGGAACTAAAAAGGGAACAAGGGGGGACGAAGGGGTAGGGAAAAACCGTTCTCTGGAACAATCTTAAACAGCATTCGATGGGGAGCTTTATTGAAAGTCTACCGGAGAGGGGCGGAAATGGCAGGGAGGGAGGAAGGGAAAAGGGGGGGGATATCAACTGAACTTTACTTTCACCCAACATCTCGACGGGTGCGTTTCGAGGTCTCGTTGGCCTATCTAAGGGGGGGGTCGCACCTGTAGAAGACACTTTACGAAAAGGACTGTAAAAAAGGGGGCGAGGGAGGAGGCAGGGAAAAGGCAAAGCCATCGTAGAACGATTAGGTGGAGTGGATTATTGGGTAAAGGCATTTGCTCCTCAAACCAGGTCGTGGACAGGGCTGACAAAAGGATAGGAGCGCTGCCGAAGGGGAGGGAAAAAGCGCAGAGGCCGCATCAAGGAAGGACATATATAAAGCATGGTGGAAATAGATTGGGCGACAGCCACCCTTGGAAAGTACCGAAGGGGAACACGAAGTAAACAAAACAACGAGGGAAAGGAGGGAAAAGTACGCGTATCCTGCAAGCCAATGTTACAAAAACCAGGTCTCCACTAAATCTACCAAGGAAAATCATCAAACGGTAAAGAAAAAGAGAAGCGGTCAAGAAAGGGGAAAAGAAATAGAATAGGAAAGAAAGCCTAAAAAGGACCGGCTAAAGACTTCCAGGCAGAGGCTGGGACCAGGTTACTGGGTAAGTTGGGCTCAAAACTCCTCGTCGCCTAAAAGGACGGCAAGAAAAAAGGGAGTTGCTGCAGGAAAAGGAAGTTAGGAGAAGGGGACGATAACAAACTTCGTAAGGACGGAGTGCCCTAACTAAGTCACCCTAAAAAACAAAACTAAACCTTAAAAGGGGCTTAAAAATTTATCTAAAAAACAACAACTTATTATTAGGTAAGAGTTTATCCATAAGCTGATTGGGTTATTGGGGGGACTAATTACAAAAAGGGAGGGCGTTGGGCATGAGAAAAGACTGCAGAAGTAAAGGCAGAACCAGTGGTCGACCACCGCCCGTGTGAGACTCTTGGCTTATCTCTACGCTAACTCTCTCACTCCCCCAAGGGCACGTTCATAGGGAATAGAAGTAGGACGTAAAGGTAAGAGGGGCCATGAGCGGTGCACCTATTCTGTGTGAAAACCATTGGTATGGAGTGGGGTAGTCAGTGTCCACCCCCCCCCCCCCCACAACAAACACCCAGCCAACCCCAACCCCACAACACCCCACAAAACAAAACACCCCCCCAACCCCCCAACACAGGTCGCCCCCCTCCATACACACGAAACAACCCCAACCACCCAACCCGCGCCGCCACGCCAAGGAATCCCCGGGGGTGCGCCCCCCACCTCCCCGGTCGACAACAAACCGCACACCCCCCACGCCCCCAGCACCCCCTCCAAAACCCCACCCCCGTCCGCCCCCCACACCAAACACAATGAAACACCCCCCCACCCCTTTCCCTCACCACAACACGAGCCCCCCCCCCCACGAGCCCAAAAAAAAAAAAGGTTTTGACAAACGGTCAGCGTCAAGGAGGGAAAAAGACGGTACCGGGACATCGGACGTTGAGACCGGCGGTAACCGTCACCATTGGGGGGGTTGCTTTTCGCCAATCAACAAGAATTGTTTCATGCAACGCTCTATCCTCTCGTGAAAGAGAATCTCTGAACGACAGTCGAAAAAAAGGAAATGCGAGGGGAAGAGTACAAGAAAAAACAGAAGAAAACGACGGGGGAAGCCCGATCAAAAAAAAGAGGGCTAGGCGCCAACTCTACCACATCCTACAACCCTCAGAAATCCGAGATGAGGGTAAAAGACAAAAAACGGAAAAAGGGGGAAAAGAGGGGAGAACAGGATCGAAGGGCGTACCCCTGGCCCTCTCCGAGTTCCACGTAAATGCAAGGGGGAAAATCTTGTCGCCAGCGGATACTTAAATTACTATCCCACCCAAGGAAAAAAAAGAGACGAATGGGGCAAAAAGACAGTTAGAGAAGACCTTAAATCTAGTCCCGTCTGTGGAACGAGACCACCGGAGGTCCCTGAAACCCAAGCAGAAAAAAGGAGGCTTAGGGAAGAAAACGATGAAGGGGGAAACTCAGTGCGGTACCTTCTGGAGAACAAGAAGGGCCGATACAGGGATCACCGTAACCTATATCTCTATTCAATGGGATCTCCAAGTAGGGGGAAGGGGCAGTGACGGAAGGAAGTAAAGGGAGGGAGGAAAAATGAGGTAGAGGACAAAGAAAGACGATAGGACATCATTCGTCGGAAAAGAAAGGATGGCCTTGCTAATGTGTACAGATCAAACACTTGATGAAAAAGAGAGGCCAGAACGATCGGGATGGGAAATAGAAGGGGGGAGACCGTAAAGTCGTCTTCTACGAAGTGGGCATTAATATGAATCCGGCGTGAATGTTGGGTGTAGCGCTGCTCCGCGAGGGGAAAGAAAGGGAGAATCGCGGGAGGAGGGAAAAGTACTCGAATTTTGTGTTCAACGGTCGACAGAGGGGGGGCCCAAAAAGCGGAGCGCGGGAGGAACCCTGTAGTGTGAGATTAGGGAAACGTGACTAAAAGGTTAATTCGAGCATAAAAAACCAAATACAGATTTCATTTTCGGGTCCGATAAGAGGGGGGCGGTCTTCTATATCCAAATGTTGAAGAATCCTTGGGGAAGGGAGTAAGGGGAGAAAGGGGGAGAGGCACGACGATAACCTTCGCGATAGCTGTAGATTGATGGACCCTATCAGTGTATTACGGATCCTCTGAGTATAGGGATTAGTAGGCGAAGCGCTGGTGAGAGGAAATGAAAAGAAAAGGGCAGAAAAGTCAAGGGTTACCTACTCAGTCAGTCAAGCGGAACAATTTAACCTGATCCACGTCTTCTTCCACTATACAAAAAACAGAGTGAGAAAAAACTAACAAAAACATACAAGGAGATTAAAAAGGAGACAATGATGATACCAAGGAAATAGAAAAGATCCCACGCGCCCATCATGTCATAAAAAAGAAACGGCTCTAGGTTTTCGTATGGACCTGAAGGTGAAAAGGGGCAAGGACAACGATTTCCTTTTCGTTTCAGGGGGGGGGGGGGGCAAAAAAACTCTCTTGGCCTCTCTACCCATCTTAAAAGGAACAAGAAATTTCAAAAGGGGGGGGGAAGAAGCATCCGGGTAAATCACAGTCAAGGCAACACTCGCAACCAACGGGGTGAAAAAAAAAAAAGATCGGTGTGGGGTACTTGGTTATAACATGGGACTTCCAGGAACCAGGAGCTGGGGGGCCATAGGGGGTCGCCTTCGACACAAGGGAGGAGTTAACTGAAACCCCTTAGTCGGGTCAGGAGGCACCTAGCCCTAAGAAGAAAACAGAAAAGGGGGGGAGGGGGGGGGCAAATGGAGCTGTGGCTCGGAGTTCCTTGAGTGGGAGCACATTGAGCCCGGGTAAGGGGGATAAGGGAGGGGAGGGTAAGTTTGGGTGATCACGATGTTGTTGGCGAGTCACAGCTAGAGGGATCGGTGACATATGATGGGGCCTCAGGAAAGCAGCGACAATCAAGGGATCAAAGGCGGCTGAAGGGAGGAAGGGAGGCAAAGACCGTAAAAATCTGGACAGAAACGCTGGATATCACTCCCTCCACTATAACTGCTCCAAGAGACACGGGCTAAACGAAAATAGTTAAGAGAGGGTGGGGAGGGAGGATAGATGACACGCTTCTGGATTAAAGGGGCAGTCTTCTCACTGAAGCATGACTCAATACGCCTTCAAGAAAAAGACAAAGAAAAGGAAGTAAGGGCATGAACTAACCTCCAGGAGCGAGTCAAGGAAGTTTCCGAAAGTATGAAACCATGGTCAAAAGTCCACCGGGCAGGTAGGGGGAACAAAACGAGAAGAGGAAAAAAAAAAAATACAGAGAGGGGGGAAATTCTCCTTGAGCTGGGGTCCTCTTAAATCTCTGCGAGGATGCGCCCAAAGATGGGACGCACCTAGAGAGCCAACAGGGCAAGGGGGAAAAAAAGACGAGGGGAAGAAAGAAATGTGTTGCCTCAGTCCAATTCTTGGGTGAAAAGCTCAAATGGGGGGGGGGGGGGGTGGAAGGAGATGGTACTACACGGGTTCAAGAGAAGTTCACGTTCAAAGCCAGAGGCCATTGCCACTACCGGTCTTAAAAAAGGAGGTCTCTTGGTCTAAGGTGGAAAAAAAGTAGACCGAAAATGGTTAACCCGGGAACGGCACTGAGTAGAACCATCTGGGGGGGGAGGAGAAAGAACCGAGGAGCTACAAATTAGAGGAAAATGAAGTAGCTGCAAATCTTGATCAGCCGGTAAACCAACTCTTGGAATCACCAAATACGCAAAACCTCCACTTGGGGCTCCGTTGGACATTGGCAAG
>Ga0179591_1339835_pt1 | contig 12003 bp, 13 predicted proteins | sample CZOMad2_1_08_16f_FD_182891 | JGI IMG/M metagenome (GOLD analysis project Ga0179591, IMG submission 182891) | Vadose zone soil fungal communities from Angelo Coast Range Reserve, California, USA - CZOMad2_1_08_16fungal (PacBio error correction) | ecosystem: Environmental > Terrestrial > Soil >...
CGGGCGAAGCGCAAGAAGGGAGGGGAGCTACACGACTAAGTTCTTCAGGCGGCAGCGGCTATCGTGGTCAAAGGAATAAATCTTGTATCACTGCAAAGATTCACCGAGGGGGGGGGTGCGCAACCCATATTCGGAGTCTGGACGACAACCGTTTCTAATGGGGCATCATCAACGCCATGATTTCTTAATATTTGGACAGCGGCCGTTCTCGAAGGGGGCAGTTCGCCAGATAGCTCGGGGGGGAGGAAAAGTAAAAACGATCAGTCACCTTCGCTCGAATCGGCCGGAAGTGACGGCATGCCGCAAGGGGGGTTCGGGACCTAAAAAAAATGTTCCGGCCACGGACTTACAACTCTGCCGTGACTCCGCCGGGGGAGTAGCTGCACTATGACGCGATAGAAACCCGAAGGCATGGTCGGGGGGATTCCCGTCGCCGGAGGGATCGCGGCGTTTGACTTCATATTTTTGGGAAGGTCCTTAGCAAGGAAGGGAAAAAAAAGCAGCGATCCTTGTCCCACGCCTTCGGCCACCGAGGCCATTAAGAAGTAAAGGATGCGTTTTTGCTGTGTTGGTGTGCCCCGCGCCCCAATGCCCTAACGGATGAAAGGAAGAACACGAGCAGGTTTTTGCATGGGGGGCAGAGGCCGAGCGGCGCGTCCCGGCCGGAAGACGGGCACTCTGCAAGGGTCCTTTCCCGTCTCACAATTACTTTGTATGGCATGGAAGGGGAAGATACAATGCAGGCCCTTCATAGGCCTGAGGGCTTCGAGCAAATTACCAGTGTTCATTGGCGAGGAATCTCGGAGGTGATCCAGGGCGCGACTGCTCAAGATAAGAGGGGGGGATGGCGGGAACGCTGGGCGGAGATCTACAACTTATGGAAGAATAATGGGGCGGGGAAAATGGGCCCGAAAAGTCCGAAGAATCTGGGGTGGCAATTATCTCGGGGGGGGGGGGGGGGGGGTGGGTGGGGGGGGGGGGGGGGGGGGGGGGGGGGGGGGTGGTGGGGGGGGGGGGGGGGGGGGGGGGGGGGGGGGGGTTGGGGGGGTTGGGGGGGGGGTGGGGGGGGGGGGGGGGTTGGGGGGGTGGGGGGTTGTTGGGGGGTTTGTGGGATTGGGTGGGGGGGGTGGGGGGGGGGGGGGGGTGGGGTGTGTTGGTGTGAGTGGGTGGGTTTGGGGGGGTTTGGTGGGGGTTGGTTTGTCCGCCAAAAGAACCCTAAAGATTGGTGCTGTCTCTAACACCTCGCAATTGTTTTTAAAGGGAGGGAAAACCTCCAAGGCGTGCACGAGTGGCGTCTTGAATATACAATCATCGACATTATTAGAATAATTGAAGAGGGAGGGGGACAGGGGAGGGGGAGCGAGCAAATCGAGGAGGGAGGGGAGTAGGGAGGGAGGGTAGTGGGTTAGAGAGTGGAGGGAGACGGAGGAAAGGGCGCTCTCTCATCTTTTCTAGGGGCCTCTCCTTTTTTCCGATCAGAACATTGGGGGGAAGTAGAGTGTGGAAAGGGAAGTTTAAGGAGGGCGCTGGAAAATATGCATCTCCCTAGTAAGAAGACTTCAGCGGAATCGGAAATTCGGAGAGCAACAGGTACGGAAAGGACTTGCACCTTGCTTGCACCCTCAAACAAGAGGGGAAAGAGGGCATCAGAATTGCTCTCGTCATAACGACTTGCCAAACAAATACAGTAAGAAGGGAGAGCGGAAGAAAAGGCAAATGTCCGGACATCTTCCAGATAAATGGCAAAGATCTGGGAAAAGAAGGAGATTTCCGCGGTGGGGGATATCAATCTTTAGAGGGCCCTGAGAGAGCCAAAGCCAGTAATTGTGATGGATTGGGTACCGTGCGGCGTCACGGGCCTTCAGGAAAGCAGCCGGAGCTCAGTAGGGATTAGAATTTGTTTGAGGCGTTGATTACGAAAACTCTGATACGGTGAGGGTCAAACGGGAAAAAGACACAGGGGCTCTTGCTCTTGTGCAGCAACAAAGAGCTACACCATCCTGAAACGCAAGAGCCTTAAGTAAGCCTAAAGACTGGGGGAGTGGGCATCGTGCCGCCGGGGAACAGCGCGGAAAGGGGGTGAGGAGGAGGTTCAGACCGGCGTGAAAAAATTCATTGAAAGTGACCTGTGGCGTCTCAGCCAGTTCAGCTGCGACCAGTTTGGATGAAACGACCATACGGACGCTGCTATGTCGATAAAGACTGATCGGTCATCGGATCTCAACCCATATTTTGACTTCAGGAGAGCACAGGAGTTCGTCAGGCAACTCCTAATGACTTTAACACAAGACAATGCGCAAAGCAAGCGCCGGGGGGGGAAAATCCAACTAGTGCGGGGGGGAAAGCTCTTAAACGCAGGGGTCATTTCTAAAACGAATTCCTTGCAGGTTGGTAAGTTCGGCTGGAAGTCTGGGGGGTGGTCCTGAAGGGGAATCTGGAATCGGGTCACATCGCTTAGAGAGTCCTTGTCGGGGACTTCGGGGGTGGGGGTGGGTGTTCTTAGAAGCAACGTCACAGTTCCGTACTGTCAATCCTCCTTGGGGCGGGGAAGAAAGAGGGGAAGGCTTTTGCACGCGGAATTCCCTACTTCAAAAAAGGAAAATATGGTTGAGAGCAAACGTTCGAGGTTAGTCGCCTCACGAGCGAACATGATCCAGAGAACTTTCGTCTTGATGTGGACAGGAGGGGAACCTGGAGGGCAGGAATTGGTGCCGACGAACAGTTTATCGGATCAAAAAGATCAGTGGGAGTGGAAGGATTGAAACGTAAAAAAAAAAAAACAAAAAAATACCCTTATTTTCCTTTTATGGTCAGTCCAGGAAAAGCCCTAAGCATAACGGCGTAAAAGGCGGGTTTGGCCTAAAAAAGGATCCAAGAATTGAGAAGAGCACGAAAGAGTGCGGTCGACCTGGTCAGCCTGGAGTCAAAGTTGGGGGGGTTGTGAAGCAGAGTGTGGCTCCTCAACTTAATTAGGAGCATAAGGGCAAAGGGAAAGGGTAGAAGGGGGGCAAGTTCGTCATCGAGATGGCGTGGTCACCAATAGTGTGCTGCGCCACGGATGTATGGGTTGGAGCGCCTCAGGAGGAGGCGCGATCAGGTAGACGTCCGAGTGGGGGCTGCACCTAGAAGACCTTTATCTCCGATGCCACGACAGTCCCTAGAGAAAAGCCTTAAGCCTGGAAACGTCCTGTCATGGGGCGTATAGAAAAGATTCAAAAAACGGCCAAAGAATCACAACCGGAGGACTCATATTGACCGCGAACAGAATGCAAGGGGTTCTTGGGCGCGAAAACATCATTCTAAACCTAAAGGAGAGTGATGGTCTGAGGGCAGAACACAGGGAAAGGAACTGCAAGGGCTCTTCATCGGGGGAGAACGATGCAGTGCCGGGACCCGGCTAGAGACTGCCAGAAGTCGGCGACACCGAGGAGCATGAACCCGGGACATATTGAGAAAATGCAAAACTTGAGCTCCTCCGGGATAATCCTATCGCCCCGGAAGGGGACCTTCCGCGACGCTATTCCTGTGGCCGCTTAGAGCCAGGGGGGGGGAAGGGTTGGGCGCGAAGCTGATCTCGGGACAAGGGCCCGCAATCTTCTTCATTAAGGACGTATCTCTCATCAAAAAAAAAAAATTGATTGGAAAGAAGAGATCAGGGGGAAGACCTGGGAAAAGGAATGTTTGCCAGTTCAAGGGGCAGAAAATCTGGAGGGAATGGGAAGAAATCTTCTGCAAAACATCGAAGTCAGCGCTATCAAGGCATCGCTACTTGGAAGTTTGGAAGAATGTGATTGAGAGACTCCATAATGGCCGGATTAGCAGGGGGGGGGTGGCTCGGGGGAGATTGGGTTCATGAGGGGAATCGGTCGGTAGTGTCTGTGCAGTCGATTTGAGGGTTTTCAAGGGTCCAATTCGCTACTCTGCGCGAAGAGGCATTTCATGCCGAGAAAGGTTTCGGGACTCAGCGCGCCGCGGGACGCATGCTTTTGGGGAGACAAGAGGTAATAAACGCAAGCGTCAGAAAATTCCGCAAGATTGTCTGCGCAATATCGGAACGTTGGGATGCGGCCGAGATTTTCTCTCGAAAGACCTACGGTTGGGCAGGAGTAACTCCGCCAAAAGTTCTCTCCAAGGTACTGAGGCATAAGGCTCTTAGATCATGGCCTAACCAAAGGCCTTCTTATTTACGTATAAGGAAACCTATCGGCAAGGGGGACGACGGAGCTGGTCAAAGATCGTGACACTGGTATTCTCAGGGCCGGCTCTGCTAAAATCCTACTTTTTTAACCGCATAGAAATAAGCTGTCTGGGGGGACGAGGTCTCTCACCCTTGCGGACCTTTGCCGAGGGAAAGTCACTAGACTGATCGTAATAGCTGATAAGGCCTTACGAGGTCTGAAGTAGCGGAGGTGAAGGTCGTCTTGAATTCTGCATGCGGGGATATTCACTCAAAAAGAGGATGTAGGGTGAAAGCCTTTGGCTTTGTCGCCTTTTATGATATTTAAGGGCATTGCTAAACTGAAATAACTCAAAGACGGATTCAATAGAATAGTCAACATAAAAAAGATCTTGGGTGATGAACGGCGAAATGTGGAGACAGGGGAAAAATGGGCGTCAAGGAAAGTGTCGTCGATGCTCGGTACACATCACGCGAAGGCAGAAAAGGGCTCCTTTTCATACCTGAGAAAGCGAGAAACTATTTTAGAGCACCATCGGGGATTTTCTGTGCGGTCTATGAGGATGTTCATTTACCTCTTTCTGGGATGACCTCAATTGAGTCTATTTCCATTAAGGATATCATGTCCGGATGTCTTCTCTCCTGAGAAAACCCGAGAGGGCGAGGGGGGGGGGACGGGGTCCCCCCGAAACCTGACGACAAGTGACATCGGCGAGGAAAATATATGCCGGAACCTCTCCCTGAAGACAACCGCATATGTCTAAACCGTTCACCTAAAAAAAAGGTCCTTCAAGGATGAGGGATGGTAAGAACAATGGCCTTGGAAGAGCAAGACACTCCCAGCACGCCAACTTCAGAGGGGCGCCAAGGAGCTGGTGGTTTCTTCCGGCAGGATTTTGTTGAACAACTGTTCAAGTTGTCCTGCGAAACTCTCAATGGCCAGAGAAACGAAGTGGAGGGGGGGTGTGAAGCCTTGAATACTTTCATTCCGAAGAGAGAGTTTCTATTTTGGGGATTGCTTACTGTAAGGTCGCAACTGGTCTCCCGAAGACCTTTGACTTTAATAAAGGACGCGAAGGGATCCTCACGTAAAAAGCGACTAAATGAAACTCTCGTTGGCTAGATGGGGCACTAGAACAAACACGCAAAGTGAGGAGGATTAAGGTGGGAACGGCGGCTGGGCTACTCATCATTTGGGGGTGAGCAGACTCAGAGCGCAATGGAGGGGGGTCCTGCCGGTGACTCACGCGTATCAGAGGGGTCCTAAAAAAAGGCAACCGTGTCTCGGGAAAAAGCATCAGGTAGGGTCTGCAGCCTTAATCTGAATCCGAAAGCAAGAGTCCTAAGGATTTTACGCCTTAAAAGGATTCATATAGACACGCGCACAAGCAGAATCGAAGTCATCGGAGCTATACTTGAAGGAATTCTCTTTTCGACAAAGGTCCTTGGGCCCTGTGGTTGGAAGAATTTATACGGTAAGTTTCTCGACCCTTCGAATATTGGTTTGAGGTGAAGGAGCCGCCGGGGGAAGGCTAAAGACCGATACGGGGCTCTCAAATCATGCGTCTAAGATGCCGATAATGGAACGAGTGCTAGAGGAATCTAAATCCAATTCTAAAATCTATAGAGGACGATGATACAGGAGACCAACTACGACTCCAATTAAATACTGAACGTGTCGATGAAGGAGAAACGAGCTAGTACTTCAGCTTATTTCGGTGAGGTTATAAAAGCTAGGGGAGAATTCATTTATTTTGAGGCATCTCTGTTAAAAAGTTAGGAAATACTCCTAGAGAAGCAAAGAAGGAGGGTATCGCTGGAGCACTAATCGTGAACATAAGAACTTACCAGGCTAGTGGCTATCTCTTCGAGTTTCTTCTCGACTTGGATGAAGAGTCAAGGAGGGTTGTAATACGTTCAATCCCAGGCTTTCCCATGACAGATAGACCAGGAGGACAGGAATAACTCAACGACCTAAGTCTTCAAGGGGAAAAGAAAATTTTCCGCGCTTGCTAAGGGACGCCGAGGCAAACGACGAAATCGCGCGCCAGTCGATGAAATGCTCAATGACCAAGGGTGCCGATAAGAGACATATGCAAGGCTAAAAAAGGCCGGCCAGCTTTGGGAAGTTCCAACCCGGGGAGTATCTCGGTGATGCGAAAAGCTCGAAGAAGTGTACCTTCATAAACGTGGCGCGACACAAAGAAAGCCTTCTACAGGGGAAACTGCCTTCATAGAGGTGGGGGCTGAAAGGAGAAGCTCGCGTTTCGGGGAGCTCTTAGGAATGACTTTCCAAACAATCTCAGGGAAAAGGAGGATGGGAGAAGGGGCCGGCTCCCCTCCTGCAGGGGTAGTCAAGGTGGGACTGGGGCTAGGATTCGGATTCTATCGAGTCACCGAAATTGGCTATTGAACTACTCTCGGGGCTAATTACGAAGGAGTCCTCACCTTGGAAATGTCAATCGCGTCAGTGGCAAGAAATTTGAGGAAGGCCGTAGAAGGCCAATTGAGGGAGAAGCGGGGAAGTCGTCTCTGAGTTCTCACCGACGGATCGTATTTGCTAAGGCGGTTCGAGAACGGCCGCATGACCGACTCAACGGGCGCACAGGAAATCATTCGGAGAAGAGGCCCAAGGAGGAAACTTTTTCCTCGTCCCCGGACTACGACTAGGGCGATCGGCGAGCAAACATACTGAGGGGGGCCTTAATGATCAAAGATGGGAAAGTCTAAAAACGGGGGTCAAGCTATGTACCCTTCTTGACAAAAAATCTAAATTCTGAACTGCTCAAAAGCTCTTGCCTTCTACAGAGGCATGAGGGGGGGGTGGGAGAAGGCTCCCTCGACGGCGCGGCGAAGCGGGTGTTATTCCAAAAAAAGTGAGATACACCACGCTTCGGAAGATGCCTGTGCGCGAAAGGACTCAGCGGTCGGAAAATGAAAACGATCGAATTTCTTGAAGCTGCGGAGTACTGTGGGAAAAAAAAAGGTCTGCAGAAAAAATCTCGTTTAGCAACAGGCGTCTAAACGAATATGGGTCAAGGACTACAGAAACCCTCCTTCGTATTAGGGGGACCGGTGCGGGGCGCGCAATCCGCAGGATTTACTGTAAGTGAATTGGAGGACTGTCAGGGAGGGAGACTACCTGGAATTTCTCAAGGACGGGGACAGAAATGGACCGATACCTGCCCTGCGGCCTCGATGGGGAACGGGCATGGCATTGAGCGCCCACCAGAAAGCCTTGAAGCCACGGACCGAGACGACGGCAGGGAAGGCGCAGAGGGAGCTGTCACTCCCATTGTTCTATTCCTGCGAGGCGCCAAAGGGGGAACAGGGGGGGAGATCTTTCAGGCTGGTTATGCTGCTATAGGTGTTTGTTAAATTCGCGCAATCATGTTTGCGGAGAAACTACTGTAATTGCCCTCCGAGAAAAACTCGGTTAATCTTCCATGTACTTCGTTAATTGGGGTTACCGGCCACTGGACGACACTTATGCATAATAATGTCGCATAGTCATACCGAGGCAGGTTGCACGGCATAAGGGGAGAGCAAGGTCTAGGCCGCCGCGGATATCAAGTGAGCTGGCGCTTAGAGGGAAGAAAAAAAGGGATTTGGGGTTTAGTCACTGAATGTATCTACTGCCTTAGACGAGAAAGTGTCAGCCTTCAGGTGGAATGTAGGCGTTCGGAAGGTCTTAAGGGGGGTTGCTATATCGGTAGGGGAGAGGGAAACTGGACCTCGCGGAAAATATCATCTTTAGCAGTTTGAAGGAAAGACGTTTGCGGTCGACAGCCGGATTTGACTAAATCCTGGGGACTACACTGCTGCCGAACGAGTCCTCAAGTGGGGTGCACAGGGTATCGAGAGGTAACTTGTCTCCGTTGACGCCATTCTATCAAAAAAATTTGTTAGGAGAGACCAAACAAACTTGAAGGACGTAAAGTTACAGGGGGGTGCATTTAGATCCATTTCAGGCTTTTCTGCAGGACGGAGGAGAGCAGAGTTTCGCGCTTTCCCTAATAGCTTGGAGCCAGACCGTTTTTGCCGAGCGCATGGGACGGAGGCCGTCCAGCAATGTCCTCTAGAGTTGAGATGGGGAGGTTGTGGCAAGTGTCATCTCGTCCCGACAAGAGGCATCTTCATCTATGCGACTTCTTGCGCGGAGGCAAAAAAAGGTATGAGTCACCCGCAAACCTTTCTTTAAAGACTGGCAAACCTATCAATTGGAGAGCATAAGCCTGAGCGTTTTTGTGCCACCAAATGGGGGGAAGAAGGGAAAGAGCAACAGAGCTGTACGAGGCAGCTTCAGGATGGAAAAGAAGAGGGCTGTCCGAGATTGTCTTCGGGTCGAGAAAGAGGGATGGGGCATCTTCCATCCTTCGTACGGCAGCTTGATTGGGTTGGAAAGCAGGCGGAGGTCAGAGTTCAGGAGGACAAAGAGACCTCGCTTAGAAGCTCGTTTTCGAGAAGGGAGGGCACTAATGTACGGTGATGGGAAACCGTCGAGTTCACAGGGAACGCTTGGAGCATTGCAGGCAGGTGCTCAAAGAAACTGTTCCTTCCACCGACTTTCGAGGAAGCGATGGAAGAACGGGCACCATTCGTGCCCCAGGACGTTTGAGGAGGTGAAAGGAGTGATAATTCGGTCCGGGAATGGGGATTAAGTAGAAACTCAAGTTATTCACCAGTTTCTCCAGTGGGCAGGACAGCGACCCACCGAACCGCGGTAGGATAAAGCATTATCATCAGCCGTGATCTCAAAGTGGGATACTTCTGGAGAGCAACCTTGCGAAATCTCCTTACCACGCCGGGCACGGGAGGGGAAACAAGAGAAAAGGCTGCAGACCGCCGCGAGAAACCTATGAAGTTGCTGCGTCTTTATTTTGATGCTATGCAAAAATTGGTTCATGGCTCACCTCCCGAAGCCTTGCCTGGAAGGGGGGGGGGCATATGCCACGGCCGACGGATTCTCTGATTCCGACGAGGCAGAGGTCCGATGCGGTGGGTCACGTGTCGAGGACTTCTTTGTTTTCAGGGCATGAGGTTGAGCAGAATGGAAAAAGGGAAGCCGTTGGCTTGAATCTTCTCCTACGGTCCATGTTGACTCGTGATAGAGAGACTTGCCATCTATGGGGACTAAAAGTTTAAGCCACGTCGATAAAATGATCTTCTTGTTCAATTAAAAGTCTTTGAATGTGGACCTATCAGGATAGCACTGTGAGACAGCAGACCATACGGGTTCCGGGTACGACATGTAGCGGATCAAAACATAGCATGGGGGGTAGCATACTGTCAAAAATCATCTTATTTTTCGATTGGAGTGGGAGGAAATAAAAAAAAGAACCACGCAATTGTCCCGAAAGAACTCTCAAAGGCTGTGTCAGAGAAGGGTGGGGAGAAAACGAAGAAAAAAAAAAAATCCAGTCTAACTAGCGAGGCATCAGGGACGACTTGAGAAAAACATCTATTCTCGAGCGGGGCACAGAGCATAGGGAAACGGCAAAGGCAAATTTTTAGATCGACAAAGTCCGCGAGAGATGGGCCAGGAGTAGTTGCCAGAGTGCCGGCTCCGCCTGCACGGACTCTGTTCCTGGACTTGACAAATCGCGGGGAAGGGCAAAGACGTCAATAAGAATGATGGTTTTCTGCACCTGAGCGGAGTGAGCGCCTGTCAGAGAAGCCATTCCCTTGGGGACTATCCTCTTGGCGGTCACGGTGATCCCGTCAAAAGGAGGTCTCAATGCCGGCACGCGAGTCACACCGGCAACTCATATTTGCAAGGAAGACTCATCGGCGGAGGGAAGGGCGATGAACTGATCTTCTCCACACAGCAGATGCCGACAGGGAAGGGCTTGGCGGAGCAAACTCACGCTGGGTCATGACTTTCAGGGGTCTGCATGAAGCGAAGAGCCGGCGCATGGGGGGGGGGTAACCGAGGATGGAAATCTACGGGGAGCAACATACCGTTACTCTACCCAGTAAAAAGAGAGTCTCCAAGTCATCACGGCGCCAAGGCACCATTATGCTTCAAAAAGGCTCCATCCAATAAGAACGTGTGCGAGCCCGAAAGATGGACTGTGATCGTCGCGAGTATCTCCTCTTCGTCATAGGCGCGGGTAAAAGATCGGGACCGGAATCGGAGAACCCGATTTCGGAATCATCAACAAACGGAGTAGGAGAGAGTCACTTCGGAGACTGAACGAAGATTGTTTCGGGCCAGGGGTCCCTAGATCAGTGGCGTGAAAAGAGGAAAAAGGCGAAAAGGGATCAAGGCATATGACGGGCGGAAAGCCCTGAAAGGGGGCTTAAGATGGTAGGCGACTACGCATAATGGGGGCCGGGCGCAGAGCAGGTGGAATATGTTCTCTTGTTATGCTAACTTTCTCGCGGGGTCGTGGCGAAGGCAACTAAGGGCGAGCTGTTTTTTAAAAATGCAGGAAAAGGTCGCATTAGGCCTAAATATTAAAGTGCACTGAAGCCTCGAATGGAAGGAGAACAGCAAAGGCGGTCAAGAATGCTTTGTGCTAAAGTTCATAGACAAGGAGAGACATGCAAGGCAAGTTGGTCGCGGCAATATGGATCCATGCCCGTGTGAAGGCTGGCGGTCGAATAGGGGAAAACTCGCGTTTTGTCATAAAAGATCAAAAGGCGAAAAGATCAAACTCGAAAATTACTGGGGTCTCGATCCGGAAGACGGCGACCAGAAGTACAACGGGATCGCGTCCGCGACCGAAGTGTAAGTACCAAAGCCCGGGGGTAGAGGCCGGAAGTCGATCACCTACGACTGGTGGACCCAGAGAAAAGGGGTGAAAAGAATCACCTTTCGAGGGTGCCGCGTCGCGAGTCAGAACGTCCGGACAACGCTTCAAGAGTCTTTGCTCCTTACGGGAACGCAGAGGAGCGACGGCTCTTGCTTGACTGAATGGTTAAGAAAGGCGAAAGCTATGTAAGGCCAACAGAAAGTTCTCCTGTTATGAGAAGGGCAAAGTGATGGGTGGTGTCTAAACAAAGAACATCAACGACAATATACGTGTGGGCACTTAGAATACAAGAACCTGCCTGGGAACCGCTAACAGAAGATAATGGCAAAAAAGGGGATCAACCAGTGAGCGCACTTCCAATCCAAGAAGAACGAAGAAGTGAAATCTCCTGTTCGAAAGAGGGCAGGGCGACGGAAAGTCCGACCGATGGGATCGGAAAACAGGTACTTTCATTAGGAGAAGAAACGGGCTAAGGGTCGACGTGTACAATGCGGCTAGGAAATAGGACGAAAAAGGGCCGTCGGTGGCTTCGATGGACCTTAAGAAAACCCCTAATCAATGATATTAATAAAATTACTCATAAATATGAAGGCGGGGCACTAGGCGATAGAAAAGGCCGGTTCATATTGGCAAACCGTTCACAACCTAAAAGCGGGGGGGTTTTTAAACTTAAATCTTGTAATTGATCATTCAAGAAAAAGCGCCGCACCTTCATAGTAAGGCGCTTGGGGCTTCTTCGGGGGCTCATGGGGGTTGTAACTTAGTGAGGGGGGGCCTCTAACGCTCATTTGGCCCGAAAGTCATGTTGCGATCAATGACTTACAGAGTTTATCCGCGACGGCGCGTGTCTGAGATGGGCAGAAGGGGAGTCTCAACTTGGCGCAGAAGAAAAGGGGGAGTGCGACTGGGAGTCACTACGTAATGGATCACGACCCGGTTCTGAAGAGAGACTCAAAAAACGCAAGGCCTTTGGGCTTGGGAAATTAGGGAACGGATCACGGTCAAAGATTAAGAACTCCGGCGCTTACGGAATCATGTTGCTGCCCCCCGCCCTGAGGCAATGGGACG
>Ga0179591_1135743_pt1 | contig 12002 bp, 18 predicted proteins | sample CZOMad2_1_08_16f_FD_182891 | JGI IMG/M metagenome (GOLD analysis project Ga0179591, IMG submission 182891) | Vadose zone soil fungal communities from Angelo Coast Range Reserve, California, USA - CZOMad2_1_08_16fungal (PacBio error correction) | ecosystem: Environmental > Terrestrial > Soil >...
AAAAAAAATTTGGCCGGTTCCAGTTGGGAAAGGCGCGAATCTGATGAGATGGACCTCGATTTCTTTGATCCCGTTCAAGAGAAGGTCTCTTATCCCTTTGGGTCCTTTAGAGATGGAAGGGGAAGATATTGCTCGGGGGAGAGTCAGGGGGGGGGAATATAAAGCTGAAGTACAAAAATCTGGCACCAAATCGATTTACGCACAGGCTGGAGACCGAGGGGGAGGGTTGGTGCCAAGATTGCAGAATGTGCGAGGTTGGGAATCTGGGAGAGGGGGAAAGGAGAGCCTTTTATGGATTCACTGAACTAAAGGTAGTCAGTATCCAATGCTTGAAAAGGATAAAAGGGGACAAGAAAGAAAAAAATAAGATGGAGGTCAAAGGGGCAACGGATTCCTCTAATGCAGCCAAAAACGATAATATTCACGAGGCGCCACGAAAAGCCGAGCACCGAAAAACCACTTACTGGAAACTATCAACTAATTTACTCTCGGGAAAAAAAAAAGGGGGGGAGGGGGGCCTTTGGACGCAAAAAAGGCAGGGCTCATACGGAGAAAAACAGGGGAAAATCAGCAATAAATTAAGGGTCAACGGTTGGAAAAAATTAAACTCGGAAAAAAAGGATAACCCGCGAATGGGGGCAATCGGAAAATCCTGGAACTGGGAGAAAAACACGACCGGCCCGTCCAAAAATCGAAAAAGAAAAAAAAAAAAAAGCAGAGACGTTTAGAGTCGGCCAGCTCAAATCTGAAACCGAAAAAACCTCACGACGAAAATTCTGTCTGAGGAAGACTGCCAAGGACGGATAATAGCGAGATGCGCAGGGAGGGAAGGGGGGGTTGTGTTTGGGAGAAGACGGGGTACGGTGTGCCCGTAAATCTCAGGGTGAGACAACTGAAAAAGACCGGAAACAAAGGAGGCGGGAGGCCTGGGAAAAAAAATTTTGCCCTAACGGAGAAAAGGAATCGGGAACACGGACACAAAAAACTACTTCGCAGCTTGAGAGAGATGGCCCGGAAAAAACCAAAAGGTGCCGCAAGAGAAGAGAAAGAAAAAAAAAATGATGAATAAAGCCCCCCCTGTGGACGGTTACTCGAAAATTAAAATATCTCTCCCAAGAAAACAGTGGGGGGGGGGGGTAGAAAAGGGGTTTCCCAGGAATCCTGGAAGGTTCGCCTGGGGTATGATCTCGCACCTAACCGGAAAAAGACCAAAAAAAGAAAGAAAAGACTATGAACTCGAATCCTCGACGTCACAAGAACGTAACTCTACGCCGGATAACTGGGAAGAGGAGGATTGGATGAAGGGATGAAGAAAACGGGGAACAGAATTTAAAAGGGGATTCTCCCGGCCTTCCCGCACCACTAGACTATCTGAAGTAGGGGAAAAGCGGCCCAGAAAAAAAAAGAAACCGGGAAACAAATCCAATACAAACAAATGACATCTCGATAAGAACCCTCCCCAGTAATCTCAAAAAGAGGAGGGCAAGAAACAAAACGTATCTCAGGCAACCCCAGATAAACGCCCATCCGCGTAACAGAAGCAAGAGCGAGCACTGCAACAAGAAAACCGGGGGCGAGCCTGGGGACCGTGACTGAGGACTGAGTATTCAAGTATGATGACGCAAAAGGGGGAGGCATCAAAGAAGGCCGGCCAAGGAAACCGACCAACTCTGGGGAAACTTCAAGAAAAGCCCAAGAAGGGGGGGGGGGGGAGATACTGTATTCGGCCCCAGGGGGAAAGAGTCTGAAGAAGAAAACTTCTCAATCAAAGAGTCGCGAAGTGTAAAAAGAGCAGGCCAGGTAAAAGAGAGTCCCGAGCAGACGGAAAAAAAAGAAAAGTCAATGACTTCAGCAGGTCCAGGCTATCAAAGGAATGAGCACACAAAATGGGGGGAAGAATGAGCGCTTAGGGGGGAGCACGGGTAGTGAAAAGGAAGAATCCCGGGAAGTTCAGAAAAGGCGGGGGCAGGACCTCACAAGTTTGATCAGGAAAAAGAAAAGTCAATGGAAAGTCATGAGAGACATGAAAGGGTCTATACGGAGACTTCAAAGGAGGAACCCTCCTTATGTGTATGACCAGGGGAGGGGGGGGGTGTGGATAAGGTGGTGGGGAAAAAATGGAATCTTGAGGAAATGAAAAGAACGGGCTGCGCGCAGGGGTGAATGGATCAGTAAAAAAGGGGTTCGGGCGAAGTAGAAAAAAAAAAAAAAGGCACTTAACGCGACGAAACACAACGCCAATGGGCAGCAAAGGGAAAGAAACGGCCAGCACGGAAAAGCACGTCGGCAGACGGTAAAAAACGGTGGAAAATGGGGTGGGGACCGCACATCACGGAAAGGGGACAAAAAAAGGGGGGGGAAATTTCGGCGGCAAGGCAGAGGAAAGAGAAGCACCTAGTAGTGAAGAAAAACTAAAGAAGGGGGGGACGCCGTGTCACAGAACATCAAAGAACGGAAAGAACAAGAACAAAATAAAAAGTCTAAGGATCGGGAGGGTGGGGGGACTGCCACGGGGTTCAGGTGAGAAGACCGACAAGAAAAAAGGACTTTCGCTTACAAATCAAAAGAAGAAAATTGGGGGAGAAAAAAGGTAAAAGTAGCGGGGACAATAAACCATGAAACCACGAACTGGGTTAGACTGAAACCATTACTCCTTAAAATTAAGCGCCTGAAAATCGATTAATATCCAGAGGGCGAAAGGAGGTTGAAAAGGAAAAAGGGAAAAGGAGGGAAGGAAAGAAAAAACCTGTCAAAAGACTGGGAAAGTGAAAAAAACAACCAGGGCAGACCGCCTGATATGACTCAAATCTTGGAGAAGACTTCCTTCGTAAGGTCCGGCAGACACGCTTGAAAAGGGAAAACGATTCCCCCCACAAACACAACCCCCCCCAAACGTGCGGTTACCAGGGGTATGGGGAAGTTCGGGACAAAAATGAAAGTCGACCGAAAAAGTGACGAAAGTCCTCCACAAAAGATCAAGGGTTTTTGGGTCGTAAAAAAAACTACGCAAGGGAAAGAGTGGGCCATTTCGACCAGCGAGAAGTCGACCGGCAAAAAAACTGACGTGAAAAGGTCACAAAATCCTTAGTAGCACTGAAGAACAGAGCTCTAAAAGAAAATCCCAAATATAGTAAAGCCGCACGGGGGGTAAACGTCAAGTCAGTTGGGTGGAAGAGATTCGCCAGATGGGAGTGATATGCTATTCCAGGAGGAACAATCAGTCTGGGGCGTTCTTTCAGACAGTGGACTCAAAAAACAAGGACTTGGCAAATCCGACACTTGGAAAAAAGGCAGGAGTGTAAAGGGCCCACGCTCCCTCCGATTCCGAAGGAGCGCGAGGAAATGTAAAAAACCCACCGTAAAAAGACCACGTCGAAAGTAGAGATTTTTAATCCTGAAAAAGTAATGCATATTAGACTTCAAGGAACCCTTTACCGGTCACGACAAGGAGGGGGTCGGTAAAATATGAAACGCAATTGGGCTTCAGAACAACAACAAACCGCATCTCTAAAAAATATGGGGGGAGGGGGAATTGAGGGGGACAAAGGGAAAAAGTCCTCATATCACCGGAAAATTAAGAGTTAAGTCAGGTAGAGGAGTTGAAAATAAACTTCAACCGGACGGGAGGGGAAAGGGGAGGGGCATGATCATGACCGAAGCAAGGATAAGATGACTCCAAGGGTCCTTACGGTGATATAATCCTCCTCGATCTGGTATGAAAAAGGGGGATTTGAAAAGTAAACGTTGTCTAGAGACAATTAAATTTGTTCTAATTTAAAGGAGGGAGTCATCACCGCCAACGAAAGAGTCATCAAGACTGGAGTCGAAGGGGACCGGGAGCAGTGGGAAGGGGACATGGGGAGACTGCCTCAGGCCAAGGACTGATTAATAAAGTCCAGATGACCTAATCAACTTCAGGTCTGGGGGAGGGGATCAAATGGAAATAAATCAATCGGAAAAGAACTTTTTGGGAGAGGGAACGGTAACGGGGGGACAAAGCGAAAAATGCCGCGCATAAGGTCAACAAGGAAATAAACCTTTTTCAAAATCAGGACCAAAGCCCAGGATAAAAAGAGTGAATGAATGGGGAAGGAGTACCGACCTATGTAAGGCTTGGAGAAGGACTGGTGAATCGGACGTCTGGGGGTCGAAAAAAAGTAATTCACTTTTTCTGCCGAGGGAAAAAGATGAGCTTAGAAAAGAAAGCTTCTTGATATAGTTAATGATAGTGCAAGGGTCATTAGAATGATGAATTCGGGGACCAAAGTCCCGGGGGTTTTGCAAGGGGGGGGGGCGAGCATGGAAATGACAAAATCTAACACAGGGGTGGCTGCCAGGAGATGAAAGGCCAGAATTGTAGGAGGGGTCACACGCACAGGGAATGCACCGCGAGGGCTAGAACTGGCGGCTGGAGAAAAAAGGCCGAGGGCTAGGGGGGCTCACTAAGCAGCATCGGGGAACTAAGTGTGTCTCCGGCGCCAAAGAATGGCAGAGAAAATGAGTCCAAAGAACGCCGAAAATAAAAATGCTAGCAAAAAACAGGGGATTTGGTGGGGAGGTCAACACTACCGATACAATCGACAAAAAATCTTGTAAGGAGAAAGGGGAAGGAAGGGCAAGAGGAAGGTTTAGGTACCAATCGAAAGTAGAAGTGTGCTCTTTTACGTTGTATTGGGGGAACCAGGCGTCAATAACAGAAAGAAAAAGGGAAAGAGACTCAAAGAAACTGCAACTTGAGTCTAATCCAGATCGGGGGAAATGACAAAAAAGGATCCAAACAACTACAAACAACAAAAAAAAAAACGGAGAAAACAACAAGACTGAAACGCAGCATCAGAAGACAAAGTTTCTTGGACAACTGTCACGAAAGAGACGCGGAACGTAAAGGAAAAACCAGGGGGGAAAACAAACTGAAATGGGGGAACCAGCCTGGAAGCCACCTAATCTCAGCCCCTTCGGGGGACATAGGCATATAAAAGGGAAAAGGCAGGAAAGATTAGCATCAATCCCTCAGTGGGGGGGAATCTCATTACGACCTCCGTCGAGTAGGTCAGGAATGAGTCTGCAAGAGGGAACAGAAGTCGCGAAAAACAGTTAGGGGAAACAAGGAAGAACGCCTCAGGAAAACTTCACTTTCATCTATTCCCCACAGAAGAAAGCTGGAGGGGGAAGATTTACCGGGGAGGCATGGGGAAAGTCGACTACAATCGACCCTACAAGTATAAAAATACAGGGGACAAAAAAAAACCTAGAAGAGCAAGGTAAGCCGTGCTGCACTAGTCCTCTTGAGAAAAAAAAAAGAGATGCGCGTGATATCGTGGGTCAAAAAAAACGGTGATGAAGGTGTAGTCTAAAAAATCAGTACGCCCGGAGACCTTTCGACACAACCACCCCCCCAGGGTAACTTACAAAATAAAGGCTGGTGGACTCAACGGACATTCGTCCAACAAGGCTTGGTTCTGAAACTAACGAGGGAGGATCAAGGGCCCAAACTGCACAAAAGGAAACAAGGACTTACTCTCAACTTAGCCCTACCAAAGAAAAACCTGGGAAAAAAAAAAGTCTTAGGCGATAAAATAGCCAAAGGAAAAGGGAGGGAAAACGGAGTCCGTCAAAACTGTCCCTCATAGTAGGGTGAATAGAGATAAGAAAGACAGAGACCAAAAAGGAAGAGGTAATGAAAAAAAAGGCCTTAAAACGAGAGGGGGATATCCTTTGAAAATAAAATCGCCACCGTGAAAAACGGACCGTGCGCCATCATAAGACTGACCAGGGGACCGGCAAAAAAGAAGAGAAAAAGCAAGTGAACAATTAAAGTGCAACGTGAGAAAGGGGGGATAGAATACAAGTTAACCCCTTCTTCAAAGGGAGCAGAGACCCTTCTTTGGCAGCTCAATTGGAATAATCTTTAACGGCCACCGCACGAGATCTAACACGCCGAGGAAAGGGAAAAAGGACGGAAAAGCTGTAGATTAAAGTCGAAAACATATGACTACTAAGTTGGGGGTAAACTGTAGCCTCGGAAAGAAAAACACGCCCGAGCTGGGTTATGTGCAAGGGGAGGGGATGGACAAACAGGGTATTTGCACAAACATAAGACAGAACTGAGCGAAAAGGTGACACAGAAACGCTCCGGTGGTAATAGGACAAGGGTCAAAAAGGGGGCCTCAGAGAGAACTCTCATAAAACAGACTAGAAGGCAGGGAGAAGGTACTGCGATGAAGTACGGTGGAGGGGAGGAACCTTCGGGGAAAAGGTTTACATCACCTAACTGGGTTCAGGAAGAAAAAAGTCACTTCAAAAAAAGATCGTCTGAAAGGAGGGGGATCCAGCCAACAAAAACATAGATCCGCCTCTCACCAGTTAGAGGGGCCATCCAAAAAAAAGGCATGAACTCGAACGGAAAGCCAAAGAAAAAAATGACAAAGAGAGCCAGGAAAAGAAGAGAAACATTAAACGTCTTCCATCAGAGAAACATCAACCTCGCGACCTCAGAGGTGTATCTGGGTAATAATCAAAAGACTACGTTAAAATCGAAAAAAGAAAGCAGGGGGATAATTAATTCTCAAAAGCAATTGTCGAAGGGGCGGGGAAGGAAAATCCGTCAGTCAGGAGCGGAAACCAAACTGGCAAAAGTAAGATCGAGTCAAAAACAACAAAAAACGGAGGAATTAATAAGACTATTTCAGGTTGCCAGGTGTCCGACAAGGAAACGGTCAATCGAGGTAGGAAAAGCCGGGGAAACTTGACCAGAACTCAAAAAAAAAACAAGGCGTATACCTTTGGGTCCGTCGCCGAAGGAGGAAGGATACGGGAAAAAATGCTCGATTGGGGGGGGATCTCAAGGCCGAAATGTAGGGAATTGGAAAAGATCCGAAGCTAGGCTCACCCCGGGAATCTGGAAGTCCGAGGGAGGTGGCCCACCGGGGCTGAGGGGGAGTTCAAAAAAAAAGTTGGCTAAAAAAAAAGGGGGGGGGGAAATGGTAATCAGGGGGTGAGGGGGGGACAGAAGAGAGAACTTAGTGGGGGAACCCGTCCAAGGGGAGAGCGGAACAAAGCATTTAGGGGGTCGAAAATTGTGCCGAAAAAGAAAGAGGGCTCCCTTCTGACCGACCCTTCTCTAGAACAAAGGGGGAAAAAAAAACCAGCCACGGCTGGCCCTATCAAAGAATGGGAAAAAAAACGCTAAAGAAAAAACCTAAATCGGGCTAAAACTAAAAACCTAAGACAATAACAAGTCTGTCAAGGGCAAAAAAAACTCGTGACCCATAAAGGGCTACTGAATACGGAAGGACTCCAGGGGGAAGACAGATTCACAACCTGCAGCTGGAGATCAAACAAATGGGGCATAAATTTCACAATGGAAATCGAGTAAAGGCTTGTCTAAAAGGAAGAGTAATGGGTACAAAGGAAAACATCTCAAACCGAGCAGGGGACGTCTGGGGCAAAAAAAAAATAAAAAAAAATCAGGGGGGAAGGATCAGAATCCACTTAACTTCCGAAGGCTGGGAAGCGCAAAAAAAAAAAAAAAAAAAAATCGGGTCTAAAAGCAGTGCAATTCCGAGGGGGGCGATATGAGTGAAATTGTGTACCTTCAAAGCACGCTTCTGAGAAAAAAATTGGAAAAGCGGGAGAAGAGCCAAAAGGGGGAAGGGGGATAAGAGGAACGTGGGAACGAAGGATGTTTTTACCAGATTCAACTATAGATCGATCAATTCAACCGCATACACGGAAAAAAAAATAGAAAAAAGGAGGGGGAGCCGTTTGTAAAAATCGCACCAAGGGACGCCACGCGCAGAAAAGCAAACTTGAAAGGGTGGAAAAACGACCAAAAATGACTCGGGAGAAAAAGGGGGGGAAAAAACATCAAATAGGGCCAAACGAAAAAGAGGGTCAGAGGAGAGTGGAGGGGAAGGTATCAAGAAGAAAATGTAGTCTTTTAATAACTCGCCAGGAGGCAAAATATTGCAAATAAAAAGAAAAGGATCGGGGCAAGGAGAACGCTCGGGGCAGGAAGCGACGGAAACAACAGAAAGGAAGGGAAGAAAACCAGAAGGGTCTAGTGACAGAACTGTCTTGGGCCCTGAAAGTTTCAGATCAGATCAAAAAAGATCAAATTGAAAGAAAAAAAAAACTAACTGATAAATTCCAACTCAACTCCCAAACAGCCACAACAGCTGAAAGGAAAAACACCAAGGGGGGGACAGTACTCAGAAAAATACAGGTCTGCCTACCTTCAGAAACTTAAGGGAAGCGCCCAAAACAAAACGAAGGACACACTAAAAACCAAGACGTTGGGAAAGCAAGACGGGAACTCTGATACTGCCGCAAAGGAAAAAAAAAAAAGGCGGAAAAGATCACGGACTGAAGAGGGAAGGTAGGAAATATGGGAGCAAGACATGTTTCTGGAGCCGTGAGGGGAAAACAATCGAAACCGACACGAAAAAAAAATGTCACGAAATAGTTAAAAAAGGCATGGAAAAACTGAAGGAAGGTGAAAGAGCGTTACTCCTATGGGGACCCCCGAACGAAAGGGAGGGGGTATTCCAACGGCGCCGAGAAAAAAAAAGAGAAGAGGGAAACCAACGGAGTCTCAGCAAACAACACGTTACATTTCAGATGGGAGGTCGAAAACTCAATCTGCAGGGTAATGAGGGGGAGAAGGGGATGAGTCATGGGCTAGGAGGAATTATCATAGAGGGGGTACAGGACCGCACTGGGGTATATAAGAAAAAACTGCGCTGCGAGCTGGGAAAAAAAAATTTTGGGGGGGAGGAGTAGGTACAAGGGGGGTTCTTCACCGGATCAACTCTGGGGGTGGAAAAGAGTGGGGGGGGGGGTCGGGGTTCTCGTTGAAAGGAAATCAAAATCATCGATGAAAGGGTCCCATAAGCCCACCGAGAATTGAAAAGAAAAAAAAAAGAGAGGATGGGGTTTTTACTAATAACCGTTAGAAAAGAATGAAGAGAATAACAAAGGGGAGCCACCTGCGCGGGTGGGCCTCAGAGAAAAAAGAAAGGGCAATGCAAAAACGGGCAAGGGCACAGTAAAAAACGGGTGGGAAGGGGGGGATGGTACAAGGAAAAAAGTCTCGACAGAGGTTCCTTCTTCTGGAATGTCATTAAAAAGCAAACTATTGATCTCAACGGAAAAAAGGGGAAAAAAAAAAAAGAGAGGGGAGAGTGAGACGAATCGAGGGAACGGTGATGGAACAAAGAAGAAGTCGTAAAGAAGGGGTTTTCGAGTGCGTGAAGCCAGGAAATGAGGCTAAGAAGAGAAGTAAAAAGGGAAAAAAGAATCAAAGGGGGGGGGGAGAGTAGACTAGAAGCAAATAAAACAGGAAAAAACTACGTGGGAAAGAAGGTCAAAAACTCCATTCTGCCAGGGGAAGTAAGAATTGAAAAAAAAAAAGAGAAAAAAGCTACAGGTCCAGGGAAAGTTTGTCGACACAAATCGGAAACATTCAACTCTACTACAGGATCTCAGAAACGGAAAAAAAGGGACAAAGTCGGGTCAAGCAATAAAGCTGACTGAGATGAACAAAAGCAAGGGAAGACAGCAGTTTCAGGGAAAGTTAATGAGAATACATCACGTCTGTGCTAAAGGTGGGAGATTTTTGGGAAATGTGGGAACAGGGTATGTAAGGGTCCGTCCCGCGCGCCGGGGAGTCAAGAAAAAAAAGAACCATAAACCCAATGGGGAAACTATCACGGACAGGCATCTAACACAGACATGGGTCACGCAGGAACGACATAAAAAAAGGGCAGCAGGAGAGAGTTCAAAAGAATCATCAGGGGGGTACCAGCAAGCCGAAGGGCGGCACAGAGAGGATTAAGCTGCCAAAACAGAGTAAAATGAAAGGGGGGGCTACTAAGCTTAAAGTTACGGGGGGAATAAGTCAAAGATAGAAAGGAGAACATTATGGGAGGAACTAGACAAATTTAAGGGGTGGTTGTGGGAGGGGGTGGAGGGGTGGAAACGGGAGGGGGAGAAGGGAGGCGTGGAGAAGAAGGGAGGGGAAGACCGTAGGGGGAGGGGTGAGGTGGGGGGTTGGAAAGTGAGACGCCCAAAAAAAAACACAACAACTTCCTGGGGTCCCGCCTTCAACACGAACTCTACGGGATGAGAGAGAAACCACAAAACTGGAATCGTCAAGAGTTAAAAAAAAAACTTGTCAGAAAAAAAGTTTCAAAAAAAAAGAAAGCACCGCAAGTCGAAAAGCGTCTGGTAATAACTTACAGAGGTCCAAAGGAAGAAAACGAGGTCCTGAGGCGGGAGAACCGAAAGGGGAAAGGAATCGTAAAAAAAAAGAACGAAAAAAAAATCGTAAAAAAACAACAATGGAGGAGGAAAGAGGGGGAATAGGCGTGGTGAAGGAATAAAACAATGAGGTTCACGGAGACTAAAACCACCAATATTCAATTCCCTATTCGAAAAGGGAAACTATTGTAAAGTTCAACTGGGAAAGAGGGGGGAGGGGGCGTAATTAAAGAAAAACCAAATGAACGCGGCCCAATGGGGTATAAATCTCAAGTCAAGAAGAAGAGGGAGTGAGGAAAACAACTTCTTGTGAGAAGAGGGAACAACCACAAAGAAAGGGCGCTGGAATGTCTTCTCAACCAAAACGCTTGCACGAGACGGCTGCAAAGAAAAATGACCCGGAAAAAGGTCAAGAGAAACGTGGGCCAGATAACGGAGGCTGCGGCGAATAACTAACGACAAGAGAAAAGGATACATGAAACGCGGCGTTGCATGGGTGCCAAAAGGCCGAGCCAAAAGGTTCAAGTTTCTCAAAAAACACATTAAAAGGGGGGGGTAATCATTCGAAAGGGCCCAGATGTTGGGCAAAACCTTCCACTACCCTTTTGTTCACAACACGACCAGCTCAAAAAAAAAACTTCAAAGGAAAAGAAGTGGCTACAAAGACCGGTAAAATGAAGTCCTAAGGAATCACTGGCAGGGGTCAATCAAAAATGTCTGGGAGGGAAAGACGAGTGACGTGGTGGCCCGACTAAAAAGGGAGCGGGATGGAATGCTGGCGCAAAAAGAAACTCGTTAGAAAATTAGGAGCACCAAAGTAGAATCGACAAATGCAAAAAAACAAGGAAAAAAAACAATGGAGGAGGGGAAAAAACACGTGGGCGTTTTTTCATGTTGGGGAAGTTGTTCTAGCCCAATGAGGAAAAGAAAAACTGGGGTTGCTTGCTTCATGCAAAAGGGGGGAATTAAAAAACAAAAGGGAGGGTCAGTAAAGAAATCCCCGGAAAAGAAAGACGAAGTTGACTGACAGGGGTGAATCCAGGGAAAATAAGGGTCAGTTCAAAAAAGGGAAACCAGAAACCGGAGGGATCAAAAATGCGAAAAACCCGAGGAAACTTTGACGCAACGAACTACAGAAAAAAGACTGGAAGCACAAAGGTAATTGAGGTCAAAAATATCTACCGCTGAGAAGGGAAATTTCATTGGGGGGGGAAGGCAGGAACAGAATTCGAGGTAACCAAACGAAGGTCACTTTGGTTCGGCGAGACGGGAGAGGTCCAGTCGGCAAAAACCCGGAAACTCAAAAAAGAAGAACTCGGAGGGGGGAAATGAGGGGCCCGAATGGATCTAAGATATAACAAAAGGTTAAACCCTAAAAGAAAACTCACAAAAAAAAACCTCAAACCTAGGGGCGAAAGGAAAAGGACAAACTAAAAGAGGCCCAGACAGAAGAGGAAACACTTTGGTCGGGGTGCCACTATAGGGGGAAAAGAAGGGAGTATGTAAGAAAAAAACGCAAAGAACAAAATGCTGGCACCAAAGGAAAACGAACGGAAGTAGTAATCCTAATTGGAAGGAATCCGAATAAAAACAAAAAAGCAGTGGAAGAACTGAGAATAACATCGACATCGGGGGGTGGGCTGGGCGAATTCCTCATCACTGATCCTGTAAAAAAAAACAATCAAAGGAACAAGACTTTAAAAAAGATCAAGTCAGTAGGGGGGGTAAAAAGGGGGAAGAGG
>Ga0179591_1263521_pt1 | contig 12002 bp, 8 predicted proteins | sample CZOMad2_1_08_16f_FD_182891 | JGI IMG/M metagenome (GOLD analysis project Ga0179591, IMG submission 182891) | Vadose zone soil fungal communities from Angelo Coast Range Reserve, California, USA - CZOMad2_1_08_16fungal (PacBio error correction) | ecosystem: Environmental > Terrestrial > Soil >...
TTTTCTTCTCCTCGCACAGGGGAGGTTCGGGGTCTTCCCTTCGTTATCATCAGGAGGGAAGCTGCGGAAGCCTCTATCTCGAGGGGAAAGCAGGTAATAGTCAGTTCTCGAAAATACATGAAAGGGATTTCTTGAATCGACATCGAGGAGGGGGCTTAGTTAAACTTTCTTTTCGCAGAGATTGTCGCGCAGGGTAAGGCGTCATGTTCGAATGAATTTAGGAGCTATCCTCCACTAAGGCCGAGCCAAAAACTGTCCCGAGCGAATTTTCACGATATTTAAAGGCGAGGGGTTAACTTTCGGATTGCCGGAGACCTTCGTGGATCGAGTTTTTTTGCGAGAGACTTGACAGAGAGGAACTGGTCCGGGAGAGTACCTATCGCGACGGAAAAATCCTTGGTGGGTGCGCGCCGGATTCCAAAGGCGCCTGGTCCGTTTTTAGCTAACTTGGGCGTGGGCGATAAAAAGGAAGTCCGATCAGCGCGCCCTTGGCAGGGGAGGAAAAAAAAATCGTCAAGGCGAAGTCATTGCATCGAGGGTTCATCTATCACACGGGATGAGTCCGTTGGTATCGGGACCGGCCGTTAAGGAACTTGATTTCGGATGAAATTTGGGGCGCCTGCGAGAAGCAGAGCAGGCGGTTATCAAAGGGGAATCTGCAAAAAGCATGAAGCGGAAACATCGAAAGGTCTTGGTCGATGCTGGAGGGGGGAAAGGGGGGGGGGGGGGTAGGGGGATGTTTCTATTAAAGAATTGGGCGTCGTCGGGGCGGCATTGAGGAGGTAATGAATAGCACGCCACTTGGTGGGGTACGTGGTAAATGCGCAAGTTAGCGTTGAGTCCTCGCGCAATCCTGGAGGGGTTAAATTATAATGGGGTTACCATCTATAGCAGAGAAGGAAACTGGACCTCTATACCACATTTAAAGCAATTACTTCCCCCAATGTAATTTTCGTGAGTCGAAGGGAGGACGGACGATAATTTCCGCTGCGATTCAACTAAAAAACTAGTGCCTCCGATGTCCATAAGGCGAGTGCTTTTCAAAATCTTTAATGCGAGCATGAGAAACAAGAAAGAGAGAGGGAAATGGACAGAGACTATTTCAAAGAGCTTAACGCTTTGGACTCGGTTTGCCCAGAGTTGTGGCCTCCTCACCTATAATCGCAGGGGCATAATCTAAAGTTGGGGCAGGAACCCCAAGGCGGCAAAAAAAAACTTTTCAGAGTGGGGGGACATGTCAGTTTGGGAAAATTCAGACTGTGGCAAAAGATAGATAAAAGGTGGGAGCAGAATCACTCTGCAAAGCGGTGGGACGGGACCCTATGGCAGAGACGCAGATTAAAGACACCAAGGTTTGTGTTTAAAATTCGTCGGAGACAGATCAAAGCTAAGAGAAGACCGAATTGAAAATCAAAGTGATACTAGCCGAGAGATAAAAAAGTAAGAAACCGATGTCAAAAACCGACCTTCAAGCCCAGAAGGATTGGACGAAGTAAAGGCACGCCACGATTAACTCGGGCAAACCTCTCTTAATCAAGAAAAAAGGAACGGCCTCGGGGGTATTTCTCCGAAGCGCGGTGGGTTAGAAAAACGCATAGGAAGAAGAGCCGTAAGAGTGGAAAAGGGGTTCTGGGAGGGCGGACGAAAAAAAGTGTCATGCCGCTGTCGCTAGTCAAGAAAGGAAGAAGTCTGCCGTTATGGACCTGAACGAGAGATTTTGTGCAGGCGATCGCCAACAAAACAAAGGGAAATAAGGAAATATAAGGCTCAAAATCGAGGGGACAGGAGAGACCGCACGACGGAGGAGGTCGGCAATAAGTGTCGCCAGAGAAAGCACAACGAAAGGGCTTCGTCTGGGGCCAGAAAAAACCCTGGAAAACCGCAAAGTAAGATTCAACCGCTTTCGGGGAACAGCTGATAGAGCCCAGGGATAAAGAAGAAAGGGAGAGTGCGTTGTTGACAAAAGCAGTTCATTACGCGGCCCTTAACCTTACTCCACCCTGCCTGAACTGGTTTGCCTTTCTTGCTAAGGGAAGTGCGTTTTTGTTCTCCTTCTCGTGGTGTAACAAGAACTCGGGCTATTTAGAGTGATTGCTGATTCGGAAATTCTTAATGTTAGGATGAAATGTAAAAAGAGGGAAGTCTAAAAGCATTGACGTCGTTTGGTGTATTCACGACGGTATTGAGCTCAGGATGAACCGCCATTCTGGAAGAAGGGGAACAACAGCTGTTTCTTGGCTGCAGGCATCAAGCTCGGGCTACGGGTGTTCGGGAGATTAAAGATGGGTCCTTATAGTGAAGGGGGAAGTTAAAAACCCGGGAAACTGGTCCTTCCTGACTGAATTAAGACATGCCTGGGAGGTCACGCTGGAGAAGCCAATGAATCGATTCGCACAGTATGGGGGGAAGGGAAGTGTGGAGAAAAAAAATTTGGGATAGAGGAACACGGGGGGGTACACAACTGTTCTATTTGAACTAACTAAGAAGGAAAATTAGACGAGTTGGCTCTTACAGACAAAATAAAGCTGTGGGACAGCCCGTGAGACCTATCGCGAAAAATTGCGAAAGATCATCATGGTAGTACAGTAGAACAGCGCCTGAAGTATGAAAAGGAAAAAAGAACAGGAAAAAAACGGGAGCTAAAGTTTACGGGGAAGGGAGGCGGTCGAAACCGGGGAATAACGAAAGAGAAAATTGCAGTTTGCGGGCGGGGACCTCACACTGGATCATTGGGGAACCCAGCGGGGGGAAGGCGTCTGGGATACAAACGGAGCGGGGGGGTAGGCTGTAAAAAAAACGTAAAAAAAGGGAGCTATATCTACCGCATTCGCCAATTTAGGTAAAGTCCGGCACCTCGGGAAAGAAAATCCGGAGGCATCCGAATCAAATCGTGAACACATTAGCTCTATCGCGGTGTTAGAAGAGCGGAGGAAATCTCTAGACCGAAATGGAAAGAGCTTCCTAGCAGGCGCCAGACGGGGGGGGAACGGACTAGAACTCAAGTTCGAAGAAGTCAATCAGGGCAGTGGGGAAGAGGGAAAAACTATCCTCTTTTTATACGGAGGGAGAGCGATGGCGGGGGGAACTACCTTGGAACGCGCAAGCGCGAGCCGGAAATGACAAAACGGGGGGTCCTCTCCAAACAACGGTGCTCGGGAAAAGGCAAGTGAAACTCGGAAGCTATGGGAAATGGACGAAAAGGATACCGCTGAAGACAGGATGAGTGAAAGGCTCGTGGCGACGACCGTCAAACCGGCGTATCCAGCAAAAACAATCAAGGAGACTTCACTTAGTTCGGTCGGGGGATGTCACCTGGTCAACTGCAAGGCCTCGCTTAGTGAGAAAAAAAGAAAGATTGGAGACGTTTGGTGACGCTTGCCTCTATCATCTATGGAAATGAACACACTACCTGGAATGGGAGTCGAAAGTCGCTTCTTCCGAGGAACCGGGAGGACCGACTACCAATTCATTCTATTTGGCAACGATAAAAGGGGGCCGAGGGGGTCAAACCCTCGTTGTCAATTAGGGCGCATAGTCTGGGGCTTCCGAAACGTTTCCAGTCGAACGCCCGCCCGGAAAAAACTCTCTTAGTAGGGCGCCAGGTATCTTCCCCCAGATTAAAAGTTCTCTAAACAACGGCGACGAGGAAAAAACCGATACCAGACCCAGTGATCCGAAGTCAACATAAAGGCTTATGGAGGAAGAAGTATCAAGGACTGGATACTCTTTGAAAACTCAAAGGGGAGTGTATTTCCATGCGGCTCGAACTTGGAAACTGTTTAGCCTGTTCGCATCGGAGGGGTCAGGGGGAGCTTAGCCACCAAATATCTGGGGTCAGAGGGCCTGGCGTTGTATCGGAGTGAAAAACGGAAAAGGAATCGATGCAGTCAAATCCATGTCAGGGAGTTTGCGCTATTCCTTGAGCTCTGCAAGAGGACTTTTCATGGAGAGGGGGGTCGGGGAGGGAGGGGGCACAAGTTGCAGTTGGCGAGACAAAGGGTTCTTTTTGTTCGTATTTTGAGATGATGCAAAAGGCGGCCAAAAGGCCTTGCCCGCACGCACCGACCATGGGTTTGCCGAACTCAGTCGGTGTGAAAAGGGGGGTTCGAGGGGGGGAGTTAGGGATGCCGTCGACTAACCTCAGTGTAGACATGACCTTGTGGGTTCGGGGGTCTATAGTAACAAAAAAAAAAACCTTTTCTATACATTATATTTCTCTGAAACAGATCCACTGATTGACGGAAGCTACTGAGAGGAAGGCCTTTGTAATTTGTCTTCGTCAGAAAAAGGTTGGCGGTGACGAAGACTCGTACTTGTTTATACCTATCGGGATAGCCTGAGACAAGAAGCGTGGAAATGAAATCATCAAGCGAAGCTCCTGTTCTTCCGAAATAAATAACGGGGGAGGGGGTTGGGCAGAGCAGTAAAATTCCCTTTAGTGGCCTCTAAAGTTAGGTTGTAAAGGGATGTGGGCAGGGTTTTCGGCGCCTGTACGGAATAGCCACTCCTAACTTACCATTCTGGGATGAGGGATGAGTGACACCGACGCCTCGAATGAGAACATCAGATAGAGACTTCATTATTGAAAGGCTTATTGAATTAGAAAACGAATATTGTTTCTCTTGACAAGGGGGTAAGGGGGGGAAGCCCCGGAATTAGTCTAGTCGAGGGAAACCGAAAGGACAGAAAGGGGGTCGGTTGTTGGCCGTCTCATAGGGGCAATTCTTCTCTGGTAAAAAGGAGTGGCCGCGCTGTCTGAGGGGGGAAGGATAGCAGGGTGTGACACAGAGAACGCAAACCGGGCAAAAGGACTATATTACGACCGAAGGTTTCCCTTTAGACACCGTACAAGGGGGGGGAGCTTAAAAAAACCTTGTGCGTTGAAGGATGGGGAAAGAACGAAAGGGGCATAGTGGCCACGGAAGGACCTAACAGGACGATTCCCCTTGGGGCCTTCAAGTTCTGAGGACTGGGGGATGTACCCAAAAAGGAAGCTTGGACGAAAACAGGTCCGAGAAGGTGGCAAGACTCGTTGGTCAAGGAAGAAACTTTGACAGGGAAAACTAAGGGGGGGGCGCTAATCCACACTTGTAAAAAAAAGTTCCTTTACTTGCGTGTGCAGAAGATATAATGGGGTCTAGAGAAGGGAAACGGAGCAATGGATCTACACGTTTCTGGGAACTCAGAAGGTTGAAGACCGAAACAGAGGAGAAAGTATCTCGAATGAAAGATAGTTTCACGAGCGTGAAGAGAGGGGTTTCAGATATCTCAACGCAGCGTCCTACGAACAAGGGGTCGTTAGTATGCAAGAACAAAAGACTGGGGGGTGTGTTAAAGTTGAAGTATGATTCGCTGGGAAGTAAATCTCAAATAAGGTTCCAAATTATCATTGAAGCGTCGTCCACTATCGCAGAGATAAAAAGTCCTTCCTCGAGAACCTGTCTAAAAAAATCAAAGTAAGCCCTACATACTGAGGAAGTTGGAGTAATTTCCAGCCGGCCGAGACTAATCTGAGTTCGGGGATCTCTTGAAAAAAAGAAAGAATTTAGGGGGACTGGGAGGTTGAACTTGGCGGCCGATATTGGGCAGGGGTTTAGTGTGGAAGACTCAGAGGCGACGGACCTAAAGGGGGCGGGTAAGGGATGGAAGGGAGGGATTGGAAACATTGTGCGGTGTCTGATATGGGTGCAGCAAGAATTACTGGTCGAATTTGATGTAAAGACCGGAGAATGTGATGACTTATCTCGGACAACAACAAAAGTGTTATGAGTAGAAGAGATGGAATAGACGAGTGAGTGAAATTAGATATCCGGGCGTAATCGAATTCATCTCTGATATGACAGAAAAATAAATTATGGCTGGTGATAGGTACATCCTACGCTCTTTTACGGAGACGAAAAGTAGAGTACGAAGATGAGAGCGATATGCCATCCTCAATAGAAGAAGCAGAGGCTCAAGATCTTTGGGGAAATATTCAATATAGACCAGCGATTTTGTATAGGAATTTTCGAACCTCCTGATGACTGGAAGGTAATTTGTCTGTAGGGGTTGGACAGGATCATTCATGAGCTACGTCGACGGTGAGAGAGCGAGGGAAAACTTACTCTTCTGAGAGAGAATTAACCGGAGAGGGATTTCAAATTTTGTGAAGACTACTTCTTGTTATCCCTATTCCTTTGTAAGGAGGTCACCTTTTGACAGATGTGACGCGGAAGTCCGCCGTGTGATCTAATTGTCCGTAAGCTGAGGTCTCAACCTTCCATGCGGGAAGGGGAAAGGTCCCAGACTGGGAAACGGAGATCCAACGATGAAAAACCCAAAAAGTCGATATCACACGGGGGCCACAGTGAGTCATTCAGAGGGGGAGTGGGGTGGGGGGTTGGGTTGGCGGGTGGTGTTTGGGGGGTGTGGGGGGGGGGGGGGGTGGTGGAATCGGGGGCGCCCAAAAGACATTATTGGGACACCATTTGAGTGGGGTCTTTGGAGAGAAGACGGCCGAAGTCAACCTTCCTCTCGTTGTTCGAGGTAATGAAAGGGAGAGAATGCTGAGGGGGTTAACATCACCTTATAGTAAGTATCTAAGGGTATTGAAAAGTGAGGCAGCGATTTATTCGAAACTGAAGGGGGAAATAACCGGGATAATTTGGAAGGCAAGAATAAGGAACGTTTATCAATAGTAAGGGTGACGTTAATTACTTACGTTCCTCTCTGATAGTTGGGCTTTCGCATGGTAAACTGAAAAACTGAAGAATCACGAATGGGAACGCTCGCTGCTAAACCGGGGGGGGAAACTCGAAGGGCAGAACACAAAAAAACGCAAAAAAAAAAACGCAAAATAATAAAGCCCTTTGTCACAAGAACAAACACCTAAAACACACCAACCAAAAAGAGTCAACACCCACACACACAATTGGCGCTCTAGATCAAGAAGTAGAATCATAATCGACTAACAGGAGGAGTTCAAAACAGCGTCATTGAACATCCCGCCTGGCATCCTAAAAAAGAAGGATAAGGAAGCTACTATCGGGATGGGGGTCGAGGAAAAGCTCGATGCGCTTCATAGGCTAGACGGGAAATGGACCCACCGAGAGAAGAGGTACCGGAGAGCTAACAAAAGGGCCTAAGCCGGCAAAAAATCGGAAGACTCAAGAAGGGGAAACAATTCTCGGGGACAAATCGCGTGTGATGAGGTAGCAAAGAAGGAGGAAATGAAGTATAAAGTTGAAAACAGCAGGGGGCTCGCAAGAGACGGCGCTTGGCATTCCAGAGGGGGGAGAAAAGAACAACTTATGCCCAACGAAGAAAAAAGTACAGAGAGAAGAAGAGGCTATCGTCATCCACCAGGAACTTGGGAACTCTACTACCGTGGGTTCCGAAAACATCTTTGACAATCGAGACAGAGGAAGGCCAAATAAAAGAAAAAAAAAAAAAAATCGGAATTTCGATGGCAGGACTTAAAAGAAGACCGGTTGCCGCAACAGGAAGAGGATGGAGTCGTTACGCTGTAAGGCCGCGGAATAAGCCACTCCAGATTCTTCGTGGGGACTCTTAGAAAGAAAAGGGAAAGGTCTTCTAAAATGCCTCATTCGCAAAAGGACGCCTAAAAAATTCAGAAGGAGGGTAACCAATGACGAACGTTTCCTACTATCCTTACTAGCCAATAAAAGGGGGGGAAGGCATCAAGAGTCTACAACGAAGAAAGGGAATAAAGGAGGCATCTGCGGAGGAGCCTTCCTGGTGGGCCGCTGATTATACAAAAAAGGCCAAACTTCCAAAGCAACCTAATGATGGAGCGGGGAGGATCCCGCCCTGTCCCCCAATCTCGGAAAACCGCTTCCATTTACAGGGGAAGACAGAAAAGGAAAGGAGACGCTCCAAAGAAAAAAACAGGAGGGGGCACACAACAACAATCGGGGGATTATATCGATATCCGGGTCGGACGCCGCGTTCAAGAAGCCTGAGGGGAGTGGGCGTGATAGCAAATTTAAGGTATTGCGAAGCGCGGTGTCAGTGCTTGAATGGGAACCGATGAGCGGCGTGGAGGCGGCCGGTTTATCCCAGCAACGAAGAACACTAAGAAAGGGAAAATCAGATGAAGCAATTGAAACTGAAAGCTTAGAAGATATGCCTGTGAACTCTTAAGGGAACCATAGGAAAAATGGATTGCTGAAAGGTTTCTGGGGAGTGGGGCGGGGGTCTCGACCTTTTCAATGGGGGAAAAGGGGCGCAAATGATGGCAATCGCGCAGAGTAATCCTGCACCAAAACGAGACCAATTCGTTGTCCGGGGAGGCACATACGAGGGGGTAATGGGGAATTCCGGGGGGGGTGGGGGAAAATTAGTCGTGGACGGTCTTTATAAGAAATAATGAAGGTTGATGAGAGAAAAGTATGGTGGTATCTAACTTTCCTCTATAGTTTGATGGGGGCGTGAAAGGAGGGAGTAGCCACGCTTTATTGCAGGGAAAAGAAACCAGGAGAAATAGCGCGCCGTGGTACCAGGGGAGTTCGGGGGAAAACTTTTTCTTTTGACAATTCTTGTTCCAAGGAGAGAGAAGGGCGAGTATCAGAGTGGCGAACTAAGACGAGCCGTCCTGTGGATTCATGATCACAACGGCGTAACAAAAAAGGAGTACAAGCGGGGTTCGGCTAGATTCTAAATTTAGGTCTTTAAAATGCAAAAAGTGAGTTCCCATTTTGGGGTTACGGAGAGGGGAGCTTAAGGAGATATAACCCTGCATGTCTGTAGAAGGGGAACGTGCAGGAGGAGGTGGGGGGTAAAAAGGCAGATCTCAAATCTTGGGGGGGGAGCGCGGGCGGATGAGTCTTGGATTGGGACGGGTTCCAGGAATTTTTGCAGTCGGGAATAGGAAAGAGGAGGAAGTTGTTGGGGACTTTAGTCGAGCCCACTTTGGGGGGAAAGAAGAAAAAAAATGGGGAGAATTGCGTTAGCGCAAGGCTGATTTGGACAGGGGGAGCAGTTGTGAATTTGACAAGCAAACAATCACCTTGTGAGAAACCAAAGGGTCCTGATTCCTGTAATGTTCCACACGTCAAAATGGAGAAAGACCCCGGGAGTTAGGCGAAATTGGGTGCAAAATTCATGCTTATTAGTTCGATGTAAAAAAAGGAGGGGGGGAGAAAGGAGGTTCAGGAATAAAAGGTTATAGCTAAGGGTGCCTGTTCACCATAACCGGAAGGGACAGAATGTCTGAACAAGTGAGATCCGGGAGGTTGAGGAAGGGGGAAACCTTGCATAAACTAAAAAAAGGCGGAAGGAAAACAACATATGGTTGTAAAAGCACGCAATATTAGGGGGTCAGTTCATAAAGAAAGAATGGGTGTCGAAGGGGGACCTCAACGATGAAGAAAGTCAAGTCAATGGGACAGGACAGTAACCGGGAGTTGGGTTCATACATAAGGAGCAGAGGAAAAAGAGTCCTATCGAAAGGGGGAAACGTAAAACTGCCTGCGAAACAATTTAAGCTGTGTTCAATTAGTCGCCAAGAAGGGTTCAAGAGGAAAATGTCGGTCTCAAAAAGTCTTTTTTGTTGAAAACGCTGGCTTGATGCTCTGTAAGGGAGAGGAAAGAAGAAAGGGTTCGATCGGCAGGGAAAAGGAGGAGACAAACTATTCGTCATTTGGGATCCTGGGGTCCTCAGAAAGACGGCTCCAAGCGGACAAAGACTGAAAAAAAGAAAAGCCTTTTTTCGAAGTTCATAACAATAAGACTGGCACTAAATCTGGGCAGTCTAAATAATATCAAAGGATCCGCCGTTTGAGTCCTTTCGGGGGGGACCAGAAAGGCCTGTGGCTCGGTGGGGGTAGAGGCGCGCACTGCCGAAAGTATTTCCCGACGAGTTGACGAGGGTCGGCTGGCTTATGTCCAAAGAATTAAGATTTGTCTGTTCCGTCTTGGGGTCTCAATACATTCAAACACGGGAGCTGGCATATTTACCGGCAGGGGTAGGGTAACTTAGATCTCTCACAACACGGAAAGGAAGAAAAGGGGATGGGCTTCATCAAAGACTGGGATCGAGGGGGGTTTAAATTTCACAGACTGGAGACAACTGAGCGTGATGCGAATATACGAACAGTACATTCTTTGTTGACAGAACTCGCAAGCCAGCCGCGGGGTTCAATCTAGGAGAGTAAAGGCAAGTTCTATACTGCAGAGGTAAGAAAAAAAACCGCGCCAGAGGCGGTCAATAAAAAGACCGCATCAACGAAGAGGCAGGGGGTCCATATATCGCATTGAAGAATGGCGCGGCCGGGGGGAAGGGGAAAAGTCTTGGAAGTTATGGATTGAAGCTCAGTATCGGATAGGACTGCTATCTTCAGTTAACGGGGCGCTAAAAATTTCTCCTAGAAGGCAAGGAATTGATGGATTCGAATGAATTGTATGAGCACTCCTTATATTTTAAAACAAAACTTTTACGTGAACGACTTCTGTCTGTATGAAGGGCAAATAGGCAGGGAGTAAGGGAACCGATTGGTCAGTGGAGTTATAGGGCCCTCTTTTACGGGAGATAGCGGGGAAAGGAAAAGATGAGGGTCGGAAAACTCCTCAGAGGGGAAGGAAGTTCCCATACTGAATTGCGGTAATGAAAAATCCCGGATCCCCTATAAAACCATTCTGCAGAACAATTAATTCAATGGTTGGGAGACATCATTGGGGGGACAAGAAAGGGGGGGGGGAAGGGCAGGTTAGGAGGAGATTTTGACTAGAAAAAGTCCGCCTAACCTGTTTGTTTCTCCAGTCTAAAAATAAAGGGTTGAACACACAGTAGAGGAATAAACTTAAAGCTTCCATCGCCACTTGTAGTCTAAGAGAGGGAACATAGAGGTCAGTGTCGAGCAAAATTTCGCACGAACCGGGAAGAATAGAAGGGGGGGTTAAAAAGGGAATATTCTTAGCAACTGGGGGCTTCCTCCGCGCACGTTGTCGATGGAAGCTGGTCGTCGTTTATCCGATCATTGAACCATCTGAAACATCTGAGGGGGAGGAGGCCGACATCCACGTAGCAAAGTCACCGCACCAACTGGAGCTATCGCATCCGTCTTTCGCCTCTGGAGGGCAATTCAGGAACAAAAAAAAGGGGAGAGGTAAATCAAGGAGGCAGAAAAAAATCTGACCAAGTCTAAAAGACCGATCTTCTTGGACAGCTCTAGAGCGGCAATAAAGAGAGAGGCGGAAAGGAAGGGATGCTCAAGAGAGAGAAGCCGGGAGAATGGAGCCTAAAAAACTGGGTCCTAAAGAAACGTCCATAACCATAGGAGGACAAAAATCATTGCCGTTTTAAGTCTCGAAAAGGAAACTATAGCATCGGTGTGACGCGGGAGCTGCAGGAGGAGAGGATTCTCCACTATATGGCTATCAGTCTTCGTCAGTAAAAAATACAGATGTCAACAAAGAAAGTCAAAAAAACTAAATGAAACCAGCTCGGGCGACTCAGAAAAAATGCCGCTTCCCACCATAAAGTTTTACCTGACTACCGTAACGTCTCGACAAAAGCGTTTGGGAAGACCTGAGGGAAAAAGGATCCCGCAACAAACAAGTGGTGAACTGTGCTAGGGCGTCGCCGAAAGAACACTGGGAAAACGCATCATCTTCAATATCTTTACATCTATGCGCAGATAGACGCGGAGAGGAAGAAGGGGGGTGAATCTGCGGAAGGGGGCTCGATGAAAACAGCTGAAAAAAAGCGACGAAAAAATCGAAAGATCACATCTAAAGTTTTGCCGTCTAAATACCTTTCCTCCTCCATGCAAAGAGTGTTGCAGAAGAAAACCGGCGACTGAAAAGAGGGAAAGGTGCATGGCACAAATGTCGGAAAGAGGACTAAGGTCTGTTTCCTCTTCATTCTGAAAGACAAAGTCTTCACCCTTAAAATCCCCGAAGGTCTGTAGGCCTCCCTGGAAAGGCCCAAAAGAGAAAGAAAAGACCAACAGGCCACAGTCTAGACAGAGAAAGGGAGCCTCTTACCAGAGCTTACATATAAC
>Ga0179591_1363496_pt1 | contig 12002 bp, 10 predicted proteins | sample CZOMad2_1_08_16f_FD_182891 | JGI IMG/M metagenome (GOLD analysis project Ga0179591, IMG submission 182891) | Vadose zone soil fungal communities from Angelo Coast Range Reserve, California, USA - CZOMad2_1_08_16fungal (PacBio error correction) | ecosystem: Environmental > Terrestrial > Soil >...
ACAAATCTATCAGGGGGGACTCGAGGTTACAGGGGGAGGGAGGATAAAACAAAAAAAACGGGAGAGGGTCTCGCCAGGCATAGCGCTCGGAAACTCCACACAAACGCGGGGGGGGGGGCGACTACTTATCAAAAGGTCAGCATCGATAAAAAAATCGCGGTCCGGTAACCAAGGGGGGGGGGGAAAGGGCCGGCTTGAGCGGTTGGGAAGCCGAATTCAGCATTTTCAGAGGACTACTGTTTGAAAGAGGTGCAAGCTCTGAGTACGAAAAGTGCAGGCCGCGGGGAACGAGGGGAAGGAAAACGGGAATCATCCACTCAAAAATACAAGCCGTCGCATCAAAAGGGCAGAAAGGTCGAAGGGAGATCCAAACAAAAGGGGCGGGGAACTCGAACACGGTCGACCTCCTTTCACCTTCGTAGTGCTTAATTTTGAGGACCAGGTGTCTCCAAGCCCTCTAAAACACCCAAAACCCGTCGATCCACCAAAACAAAATTTTTGCCCGACGTTATGGGGGGAAGAAAACATCGCCCCGGTGGGGGCTGGCCAGTTGAAGGGCGGACAACGGGGGGGGGCAGAGATTCATAGTCCTTGAAAGCGACAGTCGGGAACTTTCCAACAAAGAAAACCCGCCGAAAAACGGACTCGAGGAAAGGGGGGGAGGCAAAACACGAGGCCTACTGGTTGTAAAACTGAAACCCATTGGAGAATGAGACAAAAAAAAAATATGGCGACCTAAGTGCGAGAGGTGGGACAGGGGAAAAAAAAGCAAGCCCGCCCGCCGTGGCCCTCTCCGCTTCCGGGAACCCGAGTTCGCGGGGGGGGGGTTCCCCTGCAAAAACAAAGGGAGAAGAGGGGAGGATCGCCACTCTGAAGAACCGGCCGAGTGAAAAGAGCAGACGGTTGTCAAAAAATCCAGATGCTCAAGGGGGGCAACAAACGGCACTGCTTACCAGAGGGGGGGGTGTTCAGCCAGGGCACAACGAGGAAGCAAGGGGGGGTTAAATGAACGAACGGAACAAGAAGGGGGGGGTGGACACAACGGCGGGGAAGGGTCACGGGGCAAGTTTTGGTTCTGGGATGAGGGGTTCTATCTCTAGACTGGCGGGACGACGTGTAAAGAAAAAAAAAAGAACAGCAAAATGAAGGGCCAAGGCAGAACAAAAAGGGGGGGGGGCCAAAATTCCAGCGGTTTTACGGGGGAATTTTTCCATCGCAACAGGTATCCGAATAAAGGAGGGCGATGGCCCAGGAAGATGTAAAAGGGGGGGATCAAGCGACTATCGAGTGAAATGCGTCCAAACAGAACGCTAAGGTATGCACCACTCGAGGGACCTCAGAAATCTTATCGATGAGGTACCCTCATCCCAAGGTCCCATTTATTTAAACAAACGTCCAGGTGGACCAAAAGGGCCGCGAAAAAAAAGGTTCCCACGCAAACCAAGGGTTAGACCGAAAAAAGGGGAAACAGGGATAAGGGTACCAAAAAAGAACTGCCCAACGATTGTGGAACCGCTTGAAAAACTACATCAAAAATCTGGTACGCCGAAAAGCCTGAAAATCAGAAAACTGACTTTGATTGGATCAGGGAACTGTCACCAAAATGGCAGGGGGGGCCGAGCTGTGTGAGCACTGAGCAAGGACGCGTCGAACAAGTGTTCCCGGAAGAAAAACCAGAAAGAAAGAACCCCGACGCACTAGCAGTATTAAACCATGAAGCTTCAGGTGGTTAAGAGAGGCGCCGCCGGAAGTGAACGCAAGAACTGTTCCGGAAAGAAAAAAAAAGGATTTTTGGACGGGTCATGAACAAGAAACAACGGAAGTATGTTGTTACTTACTTGAACCTCATAGAACCAGTATGTTAGATGGCAATGGTCGTCAAAAAACCATTGTAAAGGGGACCAGAAAAATCAGAACCTGGGGAGTGGGCCCATCTTGTGGACACTTTAATGGTGAGGTGGTCCGCGTCACGGACCTCAAACTGGTAACATAATACGGGGGAAATCGTGACCAACTTTTAGGAGAAGAAAACCTCCGAAGAGCGAGTGGCGGCGGAATCAAGCAGGTTGGGGGAAGTAAGGTCGGGGAACAGTGAGTTTGGCGACCGTGTCCCGCAGAGGGAGTTATTCATAAAGAAAAAAACCATGCGAAAAAGTTTGGGAGAAGGATTGGTTTGTGGGGGACAGAAGAGGTTGTTTGACACAGTTGACCCTTTGCGACCGGGGAAAACGACCACACCGGCCGTACTAAGGTTCTCTTCCTTACTGGGAAGCGGACCCGACGGACCGAATTCAAAACCCGCAGGCCTTGTCAAAAAAAAAAAACAGGTCGATAAGGCCAGTGTGAGGATGAGGCGTATGTCCCAAACCAAACGAGCCATCAAAAAAAAAAAACCTCACAGGTGCGCGTCACGAGGCGAAAATAGTACACCACAGCACCCTGTAAGTAAGTCAAGGAGGGGGTAATAATCTTTGTGATGGATAAAACCTTCGGATAAAATAGACAGACTCAGACCGAAACAATAACCGAATCAGAGAAATTTGGAACCACAAGGAAAAAGGGGGCCCTTTTTCGGGCGTCCTCCAAACTCCAGCAAGACACAGCCCGCAAGAAACTGGTCGAAAAAAAGAAACTGACACTTCTGGGTGAATGTCCAATGCATTTGGGTCTGTTACGAAGTAAAAAGGGGGATGGTAAAGGAGAAAATAAAAGGGCCATCCAGACTGTCATGGGACAACCGGGAACATATGAAAAAACGGCAAAAAAGCTACGGACATGGCAGGGGCGGCCCCAGGGAGCCAGGAGTGCTCAAAGTTGGAGCCCGGAAAAATTGTTTGCAAGCCTCTGGGGGGGAAACAACGCCCGTAACCGCGGGGGTAGGAGCTTGTGGGGACAGAGGGGAAAAGTCACGTTTTTCGGGAAAATACCAGACGGACAAACCTTGGATGCACTGGAGCAAAGCCTTCCTCTAGGAACTACAGGGGGTAAGTCCTTGGGCGAAAAAAAGGGGTCCGTACAAAAAAAGGAAAAATTTGGAAGGCTCGTAAATTCTACTCATATTGGGGGGATCAGCAGAACGGAGCGGACATCCGAAATCCGCCGGGGCCAACGGGGGGGGAAACAGCAACACGGGGGGGAACGGGAACTGGACGGCAGGGGTGTTGCGTTCGCCTGGGTTTGTTACGGCAAGCCCAAGCAAAAGAAATCAAACGCTAAGACGCGGTTCACGCCCAAACACAACTGCAATCGGGGTGAAAAGACGGAAAAAACCGTTGGCTTCAATCGGAATACTCAAAAAAAAACATGAGATGGGGAAGGAGGGACTATCATTGACTGCGCCAAAGGGGGGGTTTTTCGCGGGAATGACTATAATTTGGGACTGGGCCAAAAAAAAACAAAGGGAAGTAGGTTCACAGGGGTCTTTGGACTGCGTTCAAAAAAAGCTTACTCACGATAAATTGTGTTGACACAAAAAAAAAATGGCTCAGGGGCCTCGAGTAATCGGGTACTGTACACCGCTCAGAGTATTCACCAAGGAGGACGAACTCGACGAGCTCCAAAATGGACAGGAATGAAAAAGGAACGCACTCATCAAAGCCGTACAACTCGGGGACGCTCCCTGGGAATATTAAGAACAAGGTAACCCAGGCACCAGGAGTGTAAGCGGAAGGGGGACCTTCGAGAGCAAAATAAATCGGGTCGATTAACAACAGAATCGGGGGAACGCGTTGGAAAAGAAGAAAAAGAAAGCAACCTGCATCAACTTCAGGCAAGGAAGCGCGCTGTCAGGAACGCAACGAATCGGCTGGACTGGGTGGGAGGAAGTTTGACAAAAACGAGATGACTTGACTGCAAAACTTAGGCAACAGGAAAGACGTGCGGTGAACGAAAACGGGGACACCATCACACAACAGAGGGGAGCGGGAAGCCCTATGGCGGGGGGGACACAGGGGGGGAAGCCAATCGTCAACGTGGGCGTGGGGAGCAGAAACCCGGCCTTTGGGGGGGTCAGATCCGTATGGCACGGGGGTTTTTAAGAAGGTCTGACAGGGGGCCGTGGGATTTCTATGGTTGCAAACGGAGCAGCCCAAAGACCACAAAGCCGGTGCGGACCAAAGGGGGAAATTCCGGCCGTGAACAAAAGGGGGGAACTTCGACGCCCTACTGAGTTTCCCGTGGAAAGGTTCTGGGCAAGGCGAATCCTTAGGACCGGGGAACTGCTACCAGGCTTGCCTGGAGGGTGAAAAAACGTGTTCTTCCGAGAGTGGACAGAGGTTGGGGTACAATGAGAAAAAGCGGACCGCGAACGAACCAGAAAAGAAAAAACAGGCAGGAGGCGCAGTCACCTAAAACGAAAAACTTTCGGCAGCAAAAAAAAAGTCTGGAACTGAAGCGCAAAAAAACGTCAGGGAATACCGATAGCGGAGGAAATCAATATCTGCCTGAGAAGCAGCATCAGGGACTCCGCATCAGACCACTGGGGCGTCCCGGCAAACAAAACCAATAATCAGAAGGAGACCGGAGGGGACAGAACTCAGGGGGGTCGGGGGGAAACGGAAGACTCAAGGGGTTGCAGAAACCCAACCGGAATACTCTTTGTACAAGATCAGCAAAAAAAGAAGGAAGGAGATGGGGATTGGAACCTTGAAGGGGTTGAAAAACGCAACTAAAACCTGGGCACGTTATCAGAAGGGGGGGCTAAACAGCACCCGGCCGGTAAGTAAAAGAAGAAAAAGGCGTTTGTTAATACCTACCAAAATCAGTGGGGGTCGTACAACAGGTCGGAAAGGGGACAGAAAACATACTCCCGGGGGGGACTAAAGGGGGGAACATAGCTAAGGAATATTTTGACATCACGAACACGGAGGTTAAATCTTAAATGGGAAGTGGGGGGGGGCAGGGGAGGGTGGTTTTTGGCCCATGAAACAAGAACCCCTCATCGGATCCAATGATCCACTCATCATAGTTCAGGGTTTGGTGGAAAAGAAAAACAATATCATCCTAAGTCCTCATTATCAAAGGCAGAATGGTTACCAAAAATAACGGTGGGAACTTTTAAATTTAGGCCCTCAGTTCGCACTTCTGTTCTTTTAATAGGGTCAAAACCGAACAAAAAAAGTGTTTTGCCGGTAAAAAAAGACAAAAAAGTCCTGGCGAAAAACCTGGACGGGTGGGGGGGATAACGAAACCTGGAGCAAGGTCGATCCGCAAGAGGAAAGCAGGAGTGGGGGACCTCCGTATGAAAGTCACTACGCGGTCAGGAAAACTAAAAAATATAAATAGAAATATGAAGACGTAATGTGTCAAGAGGCATGTGCCTCAAAGCCCAAGAAGAACCCCTTGCGAAAAAAAGGACCCATAACAGGAGGAGCCCGTGAAAAGGACAAAGGAATTCCAGGACTTAACAAACACTGTCCCAGGAAACTAATCTGACTAACAAGCAGAAATAACAAAAAAGGTGGAACAAAAGGAGGACCCCCAACCGGGGGGGGACTACAAAAAACGTGGGTTTAGGTCCGTCTGTTAATGTTACCAACAGGGAGGTTGTCGACTTTGGTGGGGTTCGAACAAATGGCTGGAGGGGTTTGCCAAGACCGAACCTAAAGCAGGCTGTGGAAATGCTTGGTATCGCGCCCTTTGATGATCCACTCAGACGGGGGGGCGACCGTAGACTCGGGGGTACGGAGACAGGAGAGAAATAAAAAGCCCGGGTTGGAAAATCTCTGCGTAGAAGGAGGGAATGGTTCGCAAGTCCAAAGAGTACGGGGAGCCGCGGCTCAACAAAACGAGTTGGGGAATCATCGGGCGATCAGGGCGGGCAGGAGGGGAGTTTGTAGCTACGAACCCAATTAAGAAAGGAGAACCTCTTCCCAACGTCAGGTGGACGCAGCATCCCACCAAGATGGCCGGGGGCTTCACAAAAATCACTGTAAAGGATTTGGTGGGAAATCGGGCTTAGGGAAGAAGAGAGTAGAAACTTACCGAAAAAGGGTAAAAAGGTCAGGGCAAAACCAAACCTTCAGTCAGCCCACACGGGTGAATTTCGCGGGAGGACAAACAATATCGCGTAATGCAGAGGGGGTGTGGGGGGAAAGACCCTAGTTGAGGGGGGAAGTCGGGGGAACCAGAAACGAAACAGGGTAGTCGAGATCGGCAGGAAAAGCGTAGGGACGGAAGAACGGAACCACCTGGGAAAAGGGGGCTCCAAAAAGAACACTTTTCATTAAAAACGGATGTAAGGGAAAGATTTAATGCCGGCAAAAAATACATACTATCCTTGTCCAAGAAAAAACGACCAGGCGGGTGATCGAAAAAAAAGAGGAACGCCGCGAGTTCGGCCGTTGGGGGCTTCGCGTTTGAACCAAAGACACGGTACCCTAAAGAGGGGGTTTAGGGTAGCTAAGCACAAAAAAAAACAACAACGGAAGGAGGAAAGAAAGAGGGAGAGAAGAGAAAAACACAAAACCCAGAGAAGCCAAAGTCCGTCGGAAGGTTTTTACGGTGGGGGAAGGAAGAAACGGACGACAAAAACAACAAGCAAACTCGCGGCAGCAGCAGAGCCCGAAGAGCACACAAAGGGTAAAAGGACTTACGGACTAAAGGCGCGTCCATCTGGGAAAGAGGAGCAAGCCGACTGGGGGGGAAAACAAAACCACGGTACATCAAAAAGGGCTGGAACAGGCTGGATGGAGAATGTCAGACAGGGGAAGAGCAGAAGATCTCGTAGAAACGTAGGGGGGGAACAGCGGGCCCGACTGAACCGGAAAGGGATCCAAAAACCCAGAGAATACCGCGTCCACCCATAACAGATCCGCGGATGGGGGTACTAAGAAAACCGGAACAACAAACGGCGGGACAGGAAAAACGCTTGCCAAAAAAAGGCTACTCAAGTGTCTTCGCGGGTGAAACCGAACGCTACTTCAGTCCACCAATGCATCCAGTTTCCCCGAAATGGGTGCCCGGGGTACCAACAGTGGGGGGACCGCAGACGCGTCACGGGGAACTCGGCAGAAACGGACGATTCATGGCAGGATACTATGCGCAAAAGGAGACCACCGCGATCTGATCAATGCGGGACGAGAAATTGAAAAAAAAACCTACTTTTTGTAAAAATCCAACATCCGCCCTGACCCTTCAACAACGGGACTACTCGGGAGGGGTGGGAAACCAAAAAACGAAACAAACAACAGGGCCAAACACAGGGGCGACGGAGGGTTTATGTACTCGATTGGACCAATGAAAAGGGGAGAACCGCCGAGGACCCGGGTAAAGCCGCCGACGCGGTGGAAAAACGTCTTGAGGGGGAAAAGAAACCCTGACAGAGTGCATTGCCACCTGTAACCATCAAAGGGGCCCCAAAAAAAAAACCAAAGGCTTCACAAGCTTCAACGTCCAGGGGGGTCGTGACTCCAGAGATTCAGCGACACCAACGGACAAACAACAGCGGCAAGACGGGGGTGAAATGTACAAAGGAAAACCGCAACACCCCAGCTGTTGGTAGGTCCGGACAATGATCAAAAAAACCGAGTAGAGGGGTATTTTGTGAAGGGAAGGAATCTGTCGCTCGTGGGATAAACCCCCAGGCTATCGGGTAACGGGTTTGCTAGAAAATCTATGCTCTCTGCCGTGTTAAGGAAAACGGGGGGGGACCAAAAAATTAACCGGCTTTTTTCGCAGGGCAACAGGTTTTTGTTAAACAGTCGAGGAAGGAGAGCAGGCGTTAAAACGAAGGGGGGGCCCGTCTTTCACAAGAATCGAAACTCGAAGTGGCGTGGGAAAAAGAATACCTCTTCTCACTGTCACTCGCCTAAGGAACACCTCAACTCAAATCCAGATTCAAAAGCCAGAGACTACAGCACCGGCAGAAAAGGATATTGCAAAAAATTCCCGTTGGAACACACACAAGTCGACCGATTGGTACCAAAGACCACGGGGACAGGTCCAGCACCAGGGAAAAAAAGGAAAAACGGGAGAACTTCGTGCACTGAATTTAGCCCTTACACAAGGAACTATACAGCAAACACTAGGAAAACCACAGACACCGCCCTAAATCACATCGGGACGGAAATGCGATCGCTGGCACACACCACCGGAAAAAGGCGAGCCCATGAGTGTGGATGCAATGGAGATGGGGAAAGTGTGACATTTGGGTTCAAAAGGGCAACCAAACGCCAGGGGCCAGATCATCAGACGCACACCCGGGGACCTGAAAGAGACCCTATTCATACTTACATGTGAGGCGGAGGCGGGGGGAGGAAGTGGACACGTCCCCACGAAAATTAAGCTCAGCCTCGGAAAAAAAGAGCAGTATGAAATGTCCTCGCACCGGAACAAGGCGGAAAAACCCAATCCAAGGAAGGTGACAGATCTTTTAAGAGGAAACAGGGGAAAAGAGTCAAACCCTCATGAAAACAACAACACATCTTTCTCTTGGGGAGGCACCAAAAGCGGTTCACACCACCCCACCCACATTCTCAAACTACTCACACCCTAAGCTCACGTTGTTATAAAACAGAATGGTTTAAACAGAGGGCGACCCACCAACACACCTTCCGGGGAATGAACTGAACTTTCGCCAGAAAAGACGTCCTAAAGATCAAACTCCAGAACCGACTCTCGGAAAAAGTGGCCCCCCAATGCAGCGAGCCAGGGGAGGACAAGGGCTGACCAGGGGAGGTTTAGTGAGCTACGTGGGCAACCGGAAAAGAAGAGCAGACCTTGGGGGCAAGGAATACGGTTTTGAAAGGGGATCGTTGGGGGCGAAAAAGCAAGGCTGGCGGGCCCAGCAGGGTGGGGGGAAGGGGGGAAGGCGTACCTCAAGGACAGGGAAAAGGAGAAACTCCTGGAAAAAGGACAAAGCCCCGAGACCTTTTAAGTCCGACTAAATCGCTGGTAAGAAGACCAGGTCCCATAAGGGGGGGCATCCCGGGGAAAGTAAACAAATCCCGAAGGGGATGCTGCAAAACGACCACCAGTCCGAGGGAAAAATCTATAAAAAAAGGGTCGAATCTCGAGGAACGAAAGTCGAAGAAGTTAAAAACTCCGGAGTTTCAGCTGGTTTGCGGGGGGGGGGGTCCGTCATCGGGTCCCAATAGATAACCAAGACGCCCGGAAGGGAAAAAACAACCTAACCGATAGAAAAAGAAAAACAACTTTTGTTCCGTGGTCTGGATGATCTTAAACCGCCGGAACTAAGGAGGCCTCCTGCCACGAACAGGGCCCAGGGAACCCACAACGGGTCTAGGGAGGGAACAGGGGGCTGGATTGGTAACTGCTTGGGTATAGAAAGTAAGGTGACAGTGCCAGGCTAGTTCAAATGGGGGGTTGCAAAAAATTGCAACAATCCACTTAAGCAAAGGCAAAAAACGATGGATGCCGAAGAACAGACATCTTGGGGAGAAACAAGTTTGAAAACTAGGGCAACTGACGGCGGTGGGAAACTGCAGCACCAAGACAACGAATGAGGTCTAAGTGGGGATATCCTACCCTTTTTGTTACTGGAGCAGACTACTCCATCTGACGCTAATTGTTTGTCCCGGGAAAACGTTGAAGCTCAACTCGATGGCGAAGAACTTTGGGCGAAGGGAGAAGATATGAGGTTGTGACAAAGGGTCGAAGTGGAGTCTCGCGGTCAGCCCACCAGGGGTTGAATCGAAAGAGGCCAGTCCGTGGAACGAAAGTTCCAATGGGGGCAAAAGTGAGTCACTGGACTAAAGGACGTAGGTCTTCAGCGGTGTTGGTGACCTGTCCGAGAAAAAGAAAGTCAAACCCGGGGAAAATAACTCCTGCGGGTCTGGAAAACTTCCACGGAAAACGGTCATAGGAAAGAAAAAAAAAAGGAATACGCTCAGAGAAAAACTAGTTGGGGGGACAAAAACGAAGGGGGGAGGAATTAATAGATAAAATTTATGATTTCAGCCGGACAGAAAGGGGATACATTTACCGTGGACGGGCAGACATCGAGGTTTCTAAGGGGTTTGATTGGTGTATTAAGGATGTTTGGTGTGTTGGGGAAAATAGAAGAAAAAGGTTCATGGCACAAGACACCGTTCCAAGGTTCCAAAAACCGTGCAAAAAGGAATGCCTCGAGGGACAGATGGCCGAAAACTGCAGTGATAGGACCTGACCAGAAGGAGAGGCTTACATCAAAACCCAGGGGGAGGGGTGCGTCAGGCGCATCCGCCAAGGGGTTGGTTCGAAAAGGCGGACTACGAACCCAAATGAGCCAAGAAAAACGCGTGGGAAAAACGATTCCGTTCACGATCTGGAGCCGGCACACCCCCAGTAGGGGGGAAGGAGAAGCAGTCATCCGATCCAAGAAACCGGGAGGGGGGGGCTATAGACAAACCAGACCCAGATGAAAATGTGAAAAAAAACAAGACAAAATAGAACGACCAGGCATTCAGGGAGACATTGCCGCGCGGACAAAAAAAGAAACAAGAGGCTGCAGAATATGGGGGTGGGGGGGGGGGAGTTCACCACGTGGTTGAAAAAGTTAAATACTGGGATTCGAATCAGGCGGACGAAGACGTGCAAGGGAAAAAGAAAAAAGGAAGGGAAAAGACGGATGGGGGCAAGGAACCTCCCAATTGTCGGAACGCTTCAATTGGGCGCATAAACAAGACAACCTTTTGGGGGCGGATCCCAGGGTGGGGTGGCTTTGGGCCGGCGGCTGCTTGGGGAAAGGTTTGGAACCGTCGAAACACACCCCCTACAAACCGTGAAGGGAAAAGAGTGGAAGCCACCTTAATCTGAGCGAGGGGGACAAAAAGAATCCCAAAAAAAATGCCCAGGACTAGGGCGCTTAGACGATTCCAAGAATGTTCGGGGGTTGCGGAAATGCCAACGGAGGCCTGTGGTGGGGCCGCCTCGTCTGTCACTTTGCCTTCTGTGAACTGGTTATTCCTCACCTTGTCTGAAACCGCCAGCCCCGCATTCTGGGCCTAAAGGCGCAAGCGGGGAAGAGCTTGGCGCAACAAAACTGGAACCACACCAAAAAAAAATCGTAACTAGGGAGGGATTCAAAAAAAGAACTGCGAAAATCCCCCACAGAGAAAAAAAACGCCTTTGTCCGTACGTTCCCTTCCTGGGGGATCGCAGAATAGGATGAGAAAAGGAAAAAAACGGCAGTCAAATGGGTCAGCGATCACAGAAACTTGCGCCCCCGACATAAAATGGGTGGAGTCAGAAAGTGGGGGAAAGCCGAACTCAGAAACCACAAAACACCAAACAAAACCACAAACCCCACAACCAACACAAAAACCAACCCGACCGCAAAAGACAAGGAGACCGGGGGGCAACTACAAACCCTGATACACGACTGGTTCTAACACGAGAAGAAAACACGCGAGTGAGGTGTGGCTTTGCCCAGGTTAAAATGACTCAACGACAAAAGGATAAAAGAACTAACACGCACCTACCCCGAACAGGAAACACAGAAAACGGAACTCAACGTTGGGGGGCATGAACCTGCCCAAAATTGAAGCCGGGGCGCCGTAAGATGGATGTAAGTGGGAAAAATTCCCCTTCGGATTGACAAACAGGAAATCCCTGGGAGATAATCAGGGGGGGGTGGACCTGGCTCAAGGGGAATGTCTGGCTGAAAAGTGGGGAGTTAAAAAAAACTTTAACAGAATCCAAGGCTCACACATCCAGACTCACAACTCTGTTTGTCCATCAATAAAAAAGAACCTAGTCCGGCAATGAGGACGACCTTTGCCCTTTGGGGAAAAAATCCTGAGTGGAGAAGATACATCTTGGCGACGAAATACGGGAAAAGGAGGAAGTGTGAATGCTTCAGCAACCAAACGGGGGGGTTTGCGGGTAAAAAGCGTCTAAGGTCCGGTGGGAACAAAACAGGGGGGGAATTTGAAACGGATTGAGGTAGAAGAAGGGGGCGGCAAAAAAACCTGGGTTAGCCGGAGTTAAAACTGTCCATCGACGCCGAGAGGACTCGAGATAGTCGTGAAAAGAGGGGGAAAACTGCCGGGGGAAGAACCGTC
>Ga0179591_1176042_pt1 | contig 12001 bp, 10 predicted proteins | sample CZOMad2_1_08_16f_FD_182891 | JGI IMG/M metagenome (GOLD analysis project Ga0179591, IMG submission 182891) | Vadose zone soil fungal communities from Angelo Coast Range Reserve, California, USA - CZOMad2_1_08_16fungal (PacBio error correction) | ecosystem: Environmental > Terrestrial > Soil >...
CGGAAAGGTTCCTCTTCCTTCCGGGGTGAGGAGGACCAAAAGACTGATACCTATTCTCCAGGAGGGTAACTTATGAGACGGGGCAAGCCGAAACTTTCTATTGTTCTACTGGCTGCTTGGGCCAAAGGGAGGATACCAGGTCAGGGCACGAAGGTAAGAGCGTCACGGTTTCAGGACGACAGGACAATCACTGGAAGAAGAAAGGCTGAAGGGCAGAACTGGACCAGAGACCTATCAAGAAAAAGAATTCCTCGTGGTCCCTGGGAGAGGAAGAAGGCATCTCGGAAGGGAAAAAATCAGCAAGCTGGGGAGAGGGTCCTCTCCAGCTCGCCTCAAGCCGGTGGAACAAGGTAAAGGCAAGGGTTGGCTCCGAAAAGGGTCTCCACTCTCATGAAAGGCGAAAGCCGAAGTCGACCGAGACTTGCGGTTTTCAATCATTCATTTGAAAAAGCCTAGGGAACCACTCTGCCTGAAAAAGCTGGACAGTAAAAATTCACTTTACCACTTCGTAGAGAATAAAAACCGCGGAAGGGACTGCGGGGAAAGGGAAAATCTTTCCAGGTCTATCTGCAAAAGTGCAAAAAAAGTTCTGAATTTTTATTATGCCTAAGGGTGAAAGGGGGAAGAAGCAGAGAAAAAAGCATAGACCAGATCTCCGGGGAGAGAAGTAGCCAGTCTCAGAAGCGGACATTTCCCATAGAGTATAAGACTGGGGAAAACACCACGGGAGGAAGAAAAAGTAGAGTAGGAGGACAGAAGAAAGTATCATTCTGGAAAATGAGAAAGAAGAGGGGAAGTCTAGGCTTGAATCAGTATCGGCAAGGGAGCCCCGCACCGTCGAGAAGAAAATGAAGAAATTCAAACAGCTGAGAAAGGGGAAGGGAGCCAGAGTCAAGGAGACAGGTCAGAAGGGAATGCAGGTGGGGAGAAGATTGATGGGTCCAGTCACAAAGAGGGACGGGGGAAGGAAGTTAAGTTCAAGTAAGTGTGGGAGTCTTAGGAAAAACGGGACTAATTCCAACGGGAGATAGTGACGGTCTCCGGGGGGGCCTTGCAGGGGGGGCGTTGACTCAGCAGGCGTCAAAAAGGAAGAGACTTTAAGGATTCAAGTGGACGGAAGGGAATTCCTGCTACACACCCGTATGGGGTCGAAAAAAGGAAAGGGGAAAGATTTCTCATGCTCTTTTCCAGGGAAAAAAGGGCCGCGGAGATAACTTACGCTGGCAGCTTGAAATGACCAAGAAGTCCTACCAGGGAAACCGAAGGGAGGAATGGAAAAAGGGTCGGGCGGCGGGGTGGACCCAAACGGGAAAAGGTGAACCGCCTTTTATCGAGACTAAACGGGGCCGAAAGCAAATAAAGGATTCCATCGTTATTGGAAGGTTCGGTTCCAGAGACCTACTCATTCTGAAAAGAAAAGGTGTCGGGAGAAGGACCAGTACGGAAGAGGACGTAAGCCGGAAAAAAAACTGGGAGCTGGTCTCCAAAGAGGGAAGATTACGTTCACCTGTTACTAAGAAAAAAAAGAGAGACTAAAGGGGAACAGTTTTTGATTTAGGAGGAAGACCGCTGCTGTAGGGGCACTTGGGAAATCCTCGGAGGAAGCGAGTGGACGCTTACACGCTGACCGTAAAGGCAAGAAATCGAAGAGAAGAAAGGCCTTAAGCTTATCCAGATACCGGGCCTGGAGGTAGTCTAAGCTCGCATCTCCAAGAATAAGAGAAAATCGGGAAAAGATCGTCACTGTTTTTTGATACCGGATGAACTACACCCTGGGAATTAGGGGTAAAAAAAGGGAAACTTGCTGAGTAGAAGACCCTACCCGTGCTGGCAACGCTAGGGACAGAAATCAACGCCTCATACTGCATCGGAAAGGAAATGGAAGTCGTCGACAAGTTCCATGAATTGCGCCTGACTCGCGAAGGTGCATGAACCGGGCCATTCCTATGAAAAAGCGTTAGGAGAGGGTAAACGCTGCCAAGGGAGACGGGGGCCTTCCATCTGAAGAGAATTTTACGCCGGCCGATGATGAGGAAGGGATTAATGCTCGATCCGGGAAAAAAATAAAAAACTTCCAATTCCCGAAAAGGAAAGGAAAGTCGCAAATCGGGTCAGTTATTCGGCAAAAACTGCTTCGAATAGCCTCCTGGGGGGGGTCTGCTGCCTGAAAAAGGCCAGCTCGACTAGACATCACCGACAGGAGCTCGGGGAACCGATCAAAAAGAAGGACAAGAGATAATCTGTACGGTTATTCAAGGAGAAGATACTCAGAAATCCTGGCAGAAACTCCGCTATTAACCTCAGACGGAGCGCAAATGATCTACCTGATCCATCAAACAGGGGGGGAATTCCCGCCCTATGCTAGACGATAAGGATAGCTCTAGGAGTCAGGGACAAGCCGGACTCAGATTCAAAAAACCTAAAGACCCTGACCAGAACAGATCCTTAAAGACGGGAAGAGGTAATTTCGTCCACAATTTCGTCGATGGGACTGCTGGAGCAACTCCATTGAGGCAATCCGGTGTAGGACGTGTAAAATTACATTCTTCTCCTGAGAGCGAAGCCTTAACAGAAGGGGGATAGTTCCGCTGCTCCGGGGGAAGGAGGGGCCGGCTCTGAGCCTGAAATGAGCCGGAACCCTTAGGGCCTACCATAAATACCTTCTCCGAGAATCAGTCCAGTTAGGGGTCAAAGACCGAGATCCGGTCGAATTTCAAGGCTGGGAGGAAAGAAAGGGCAGAGGGGCAACATCGGGGAAAGCTGGTGGTTTACCTAGGACTAAACGTTCTGGGAAAGAGAATGTCGTTAAACAGGCATGAGAGAAGCTATTCCAGCCGGGGCTACAGTGAGCAGAGCTAAAAAAAAGATTTCCTGACAGAGGAGTTAGCACACCATATCAAAATATTGGGCTGGTCATCACGTGGCGAAGGGGAAAAAAAAGTGGTCTTGGCGGGGGAAAAGTTTCCGATGATTTGGCAACAATTCCAAAGGCTAGACCGTTGTCATCTTTGTACCCAGAAGTTCTACTACCTTGACGAGGAAAAAAACGCTACAATCCGTGGCAATCGGTCTTATGGGCGCGCATAGCGGAACCCGTACTAGAGAGGGTCCATCCTCAGGCAACCGCCGTTAAACCTTATAGGAAGGAGGGGGCCGGTCTGCTCTAGGGGCAAAAACTCCAGTCGAGCACAAAAGCGACACGATAGCTGTCGCCTACTTAGAATGGGACCCAGGTCTTCTCTAAGGCTCTCTTAGCTACAACTCGCCCGGCCTTAGCACCGTCGTGAAAAATCTCCAGTTGAACTCTAGAAGTCGGAAGAAAGGAGCGTCGAAACTACTAACTTCTTCGACTCAGTCACACTTACATGAAGAAATGGCAGGGGATAGCTTCTCAAGAAACAATATAATCAATCTCCTACGGGGGTTCGGGGGTCACTCTGGAAGGGAAGGGCCCGAGTAGGTTCTGGGTGACAAGACATCGCTGTGACAATCTCAAGGAAAAAGAAGAGGCCAATCAGATGTCAGAAAGGGGCAAATCGCCTGGCCTGAAAAAAATGTCCAAAGGGACTGTTACCCTGCATATCGTGGGAAAGCAAGACAGGAGGAAGCATTCGCTAGCGGAATTCGAGGTCCTGAGGGGGGGCGGCCAAAAAGACGCTGAGGCGAGAACGGGGCGACGTGCGAGCGGCGGCGGCGGGAGGTAAACCACCTCTGAGGACATCCCCGGGCAAGAGCGATCTGGCCTAGTTAAAATTAGAAATCCTTTCCTCAACTCAATGAACATCCAGTATCTCTTAAGGTCCGTCGGCATTTCCCAGTGTCCTCCGACGGCGATCGAGGGGGGATCTAGGGGGGGGGGGGGTGTTGGGGAATGGGAGGTGTGTGTGTGATGAAACACCGTCATCTCGGGGTTTTACTTTCGATGACCGCATGCTGAGAGACGGACAGGGGTGGGGTTGGGAGGTCTTCGACCTGGCCCTTTCACGGATATAAATGCAGCCCTTCCGATCTGGGAATAAGAGGGAGGAAACTCCAACTCCTATGTGGGGGAAGTCAATCATCGAGCTACTTGGTTAACCACTGCTTTCTCACCTGGCACTTGAAAAAGGTGTCCTCCACAATACCCGGTAATTTCTCAAGGATAGGGCTGCATCAATTTGAGAGTGAAATCCAGCTCTGAGCTCGAGAGGAAAAACGACCAAGGGGACAGATGCATCGTATGTAGGGCGTCTGAAGGGGGGTGCCAGCTGTCGTAAACACCAGGGAGCCAGCCTTGCTTTCCGAGAGGCAAAGAATCAGGCTCGAAACTTCCAAAAAGGCACGCAGTTGGTGAAGATGGCAAAGCGATCGTTCCCCGAGCCAACCGACTGTACTTTGTGGGAACAGGCGTCGCAAAAAACGGTACTCTCCGGGATAGAATGAGGAAATCCTTAGAGGCAAAAACGGATGAAGGAAGGAGAAAGGAATTTCGCCGTCTATATAGCGCGGTAAACGTGTTTGGATCCTGACCTAATGACGACACCACGGACAGCTTTTCTAGAGGAAGTATCTCTGGGGGCCATATTCAAGCCCAGAAGTCTTGGTAAGTTGGGAAAAGGGGCGAAAGGTCTAGAAAGAGGCCATCAAGTGCAGTGTTCCTTCGACCAGGGGGGTGTTCCAGGAAAGCTCGACGTCCAAAAGAGGCAGGAAGCAAGAAGACTATCGCTGAAGGGGAGGGTGTCATTCATGCTGGACGAGTTCTGGACAAGTCAGGCATCATCTAAGGGAGCCCTTCCGTGTAGTCTTCGCAAAGGGGGGACTTTGGGGGTCCTAGGGCCCCGGAGGAGTCTGCAGTCAAAAAACTAAATGAGGTTTGCTGAGGTCTATCACTCATTCGTTTAGCCTTATAAGACGGACCATTTCTGGAACAGAGAAAACCAGCTTCCTGGTGCCTCAAAAATCGGGAACAGCAAGAGCAAGAGGAATTAAGTTGTATCCCTTCTCCCTGGAGAATGAGAACTAACATGGACAGTCGAGTGTGAAAGCACGCCACTATCAGGGAGGGTGTCATATGGCCTTTTCGTCACGTCAGTGTCTCAGGTCCCTCGCGCACAAGGATCTGAGATTCGAGCGTAGGGGATCGGGGAGGGTTCCCAAAGCTCCGTCTAATCGAAAGACTAGTAAGCAAGACTCCGCTTCTGGAATCCTCATCCTCCTTCTCGCGGGCGAGACGGACCGGTCTCTTTAGTCTTTAAAGAGTCTTCCAAGTTGTCCATTGCCAGAAAGGTCGAGTATTCCATGAGAAGAGCTGATTAAAGGGGAGCTCTGAGGGGGGTCCGGGGGGGCGCTTCGATCATTTGAAGTAGGAAAAGTAGGACTTAACCCCTAAACCAGGGGGGGACAAAGATGTCTGAACCTCAGGTTCACATACGAAAGGAAAGGTATTCTTCTCAGGTAATTAGATGGCGAGAGCTCGGCATTATTAGAGGCAAAGGTGACCTTGGTCCTAAGGAGCCTTATTCGTCCCTCTTCAGAAATAAGTTCTGCTTTCCTGGAGAGCGTGCGGAACAACTCCGGTGAGCAGACGTTTGTTCTGAGGAAGACGCGAGGTCGAGAGCCGTTGTCACATCGCTTGGGCAAGAATGGTGTTAGTTCCGCTTCGCGGGATGAAGGGGTCAGGGGTCAAGCCTCGGGAACGCCCTGACAGACTGCCTATCAGGGAAGGCGGCGGTGCCGGGGAGGATTGTCTAGCTGCGTTAGGTTTTCCATCGGCGTGCGGGAAAAATCAGCAACGCTTTCCAGATATCAGTTGACACCGTCACGGGGAGTCTAAAGGAGAGAGAGGGGTCTGTCCCCATAGCTCCAGTCCTCGGCAAACTTGGACGGGGGGCACACCGGGCGACCAACTACGATGGCTACAGAAAAGTATACCTTAACCTCGCTGAACTCTGTTAGTCTCCTCGATCGGCATGAGAAACCCTAAAGAAGCTAACTTGAGGAGCCGTCTTCAGGACTTCTGCCACGTTAAGAACAGAGTAAAAGGGAAAGTAAAAGGACTTTCTGGGGAAAGAAGGAAAGCTCCTCTCTTACCGACTTGACCTAGAAAAAAAAAGGAGTTCTAAGTACGAGTTGAGTTTCCCTGAGCTTGGTAAAGGCGGGGAGCGGGATGAGGTTTCATGGTCGGGAAATCGGTTTCCGAGTGCAGGACGAGGCTAAGATCGGCACAAGAGGAAGACTAAGGGAGGACTCCTCGATCAAGGGGGCTGGTCAGGTCGGAGGGGACTAGTCTATACGGAATGATCCCGGGGAACGCCACCTTCTTTCAGGACCTTACTTGCAGCCAACGGAAAAGAGAAAAACTGGCTGACAGAAGGGTACACTAAGAAAGATGGTAATGATCGCCGTTGGCCTGCAGGGGATTCCTGCGGACATTATGTGCCATTGGATAAAAAAGCAGAATCGCTAGCGGCGGCTGGGCCGAGCTCTGGAATGGGAATCCCATACGTGGAGAAAGAAAAGTCAGCGCATGGGAGGGATATGAAGGGAAAGAGTCAGAAAGAGTGCAGGATGCCGGCGTAGGGCAAATCGGGAACCCGGAAGCGATGAGAGCTGGGGCGACGAAGCCCGCGGGAGGCACAGCCTCCTGGAAGGGTAGTCATGATCTGGCAAGAATTTTGGAACGACGAAACTTGGAGCAATCCGGGGTGGGAAAGAAGAACCAACCCCTGGTGGCCTCCGGGAGAGGTTGACATGTTTCCGTGACTAAAGTATCTATCATCAGCCTAAGGACCTCTCATCTCCGGAACGATATTCTGACTAGGTACGTGCCTTCTATTGCATGTGGGGGGCGATTCGCCGTGTTCTGGTAGGAGACTTTAACGTCGGGGGTCCAACTTGTCCTTCACCGGAAGAGTGCATTAGGAAATGACACTCCCTCAACTGGAAAGCGTCCATCACATTCCGAGTGGCTCTTCACTGACTTCGTTCTATGCCTATCAGCCGGAGCGAGTCACAATGTCTGCCAGGGACATGAGAGGCACAAACACAGCTCAATTCAATTTTGTAGAAGATTCGGTCCGGCAAGAACCGGAAGGGATCAGTCGTCGTTACAAAATGGAGGGATTCGGCATAGGCCAGGAGGGGCCGAGACTCTCCAGGCCGTTTTTTCGAACCCCGCGGTATAGGGGGCTTGATTCTTAGCCTCCCACGGGGCGAGACTTTTGGCCTGAAGCTTTGAATCTGTGCAGGGCCCTCCGCGTCAAGTATGAAGCAAAAAAATGAAATACCACGCAGGGAACTGGGGTTTTGGACTAAGCAGAAACTTACATGTCGCGTAGGAACCATGGATCTACCTGGGACCAGCAGACGCGGCCGCCAGTTGCTCAAGAACAGCTTCTTTTTCAGGACGGCAGAAAAATACGGAGGCCCTGGGAGTCTCCTTCCATATGCGAGACAGAGGGGAACGTTATATTCAGTATACGCCACTGACGAGTCTCAGGCTCTCAGTTCTAGGCAATTCCAGAGATACACCATTTTCTGGTAGATGCGGAGGCCTTTTTCAGACTCCGCAGGGCGCTCAACTTGCCTCTGCCGGCAAGGATAGGCAGAATTTCCAGAGTAAAAGAGGCCGCCAAGGCCGGACGCGGTTAACCAGCAAGCTGCGGGCAAGCGCGTCCTGGCGGCTCAGACCGCACATACAGGTGGGGTGGATCAGGACAAAACGAGGAAGCTCACAGGTGGCCGCAGTACCGGCCAGTTTTCTCGAAATCCGAAGACGTCCACGCTCAGGCACGCGTCAGGAAAAACGGACGGACCTTCAGAGCGGACGTGGTCATCGGGCATGTAGCCGGCCACGCAAACCCGGAGCATGAAAGGCCTGTCCGAGCGTTGAGGACTTGGACCCAAGGAGCGGGTCATAAACAGTGCGGAGATGGACCAGCCGGGGGTGCCGTGCCATCTGTCCAGTTGCAAACAAAGGAGACAAGCAGGTTGAGCTTGGGTCAGGAGGGTGCCTACGTTTAAGACCGTTGAGTCTCGAAAGACTCGCGATCTCCGGTCGCAAAGATAGTAGAAGTTCAAACGCCGATCAGCGCCAGGGCCGCAGCGGCAAAAACTATGGCGATATAGAGAAAAATAAGACAACAACCGAGGAGCTGTAAAAAAAGAGAGAAAGTGTTTCTAAAACTCTCGCTCGGGAAGACTGCAGGACAAAGGGGCGCTTACTTCAGAGAAGGAAGAGCGAATCGCCAAGGATATCTTCTATAGAAGTCTTTCCCGGGCGCACCGTTGAAAAACAGCAAGATAAAATTCGCGTAGAATCAACAAATTGAGCAGAGAGGACGGAACCGGTGAACAGCGCTTGCCAGCTGTCCAGGTCAGCACCGATTGGAGCTAGAGGTTTCCGAATACTATAGGGACTGACGCGGCGGAGAGTTTTTGGTGCGTGGCCTTATACCTTCCTTCAAATTACAATGTCCTCGGCATTCAAGGTTCTAATGTCCGGAAAGGGACCGAGGGAGGACGTTTACTCCGCGTAATTGAAAAAAGAAGAGGTGCCCGTAAACTTCTTCTAAAAGTGCTAGCTTTCGAGGGCCTGCGACAAAGCCAACGGATGGGTCTCGCGAAGGGCCCAGTAGCTGCCCTTCAAAGGCTCTGGTACAGGTTAACCTCTGACCTGGAAGTTCGGAGGTAGCGGAGCTGGGAAGTTGGCCAGATTAAGCACTCCGGATTTAAAATGGAGCTAAGAGGGGGGGGGACCGTACCCATTCCGGGGGGAACTCATATGAACTGACCGGTGGTGTATATTGCTTTGAGGCCTCATCACGCAGAGACCGAGACTCATTAGGGGACGGATAATTTGACTCTCCCTGTCCTCAATCTGGTCGAAAAGCGGATGCCCTTCTCCCGGCAAACAAAGCGAATCTTTCAGTCATGCGACAAAGAAGGTGGGTAGAGTCTGGCAACTGCTGGGAAGAGGAAGAGTGGCCGGCCGGCACCCTCCCGGGAAATCGGGCGACTACTGACAGGGGCGAGGGAGGCGTAACATTCCCGGGGAGGGCTTGGTAGGGAATTTTACTGAAATGGGAGACCGAGTGATTGAACTGACCGGGACTTCAAAGAGCTGGGTCCCAAAACTACCGACTCTTGGGCTGGGGCAAAGTTCCTTCCTTCCCTGAGATCCCTCCGGAGGGGCGGACCACCTGGCCTTTTGCGCTTGTCCTAAGAGGATTGGTGCCGGCTTTCCTGGGGGGGGGGACTAAGCCCAATCTTTAACATCTAATAACTTAACGTGGACTACTGACTGAAAATCCGTCGAGAGCATGCAAGCTGTTCGGTTGGCACTTTAGTGCTGATAAAAAGGGCCGACCTTTACTAGGCTCTGGAGACCATCCGAACTCATGACCTATCTTTATTTAGGAAGAGGGAGAAGTCATTGTAATTCGCCAAGTCTCGGCGCTTGCATTAAACCTGGCCCTTCCGTACGTGGGTTCCTGCCTATCCCCCTGCAAAAAGGAATTCCTTACCTCTCCGAAAGCCCTTGCGCCGCGTAGTCATAGGAATATACGGAAGGGGCCCGAGGATATTGACATACACTTCCAAAAAAAAATCCAATGAGCAACGAGATCATTTCAGGGGATTCTGCACACCACCGGCGGCGTGATAGTCAGCTGGGGGGAGAGTATCTGTTCGCGGCCAGGAATCGAAGGAAACAAAATCATCCTAGGGCTTCGTTCCTCTAATTGACCTTAGGACCGGATCCCTAACTAAGAAGAGGCCTTGTGAAAAGGGGGTGGGGCGGAAAGAAGAAGATGCCTGAATCTTCAAAAGGTATTAAACACTTCCGAAGAGAGAACCTGCGAGACACTGGGAGAAAGAAAGTGTGATAAAGGACCGGTCTGCCCTCAGAAGGCTTCGATCTGGCCTGAGTTTCAGAAACTTACATAAGCTGGAGCTCTAATTTTCAGAAGACGAATAAGGCCCAACGGCGATAGAACTTACAACTCGAGCGAGCGGGATGGGGGGAAAAGCAAGGTCGAGACGTTGCCGGATGGATACGAGAAGGGAAAACTGACGAGGCTGTACAGGGAGGACCGGCCGCTTCTCTTAGATACAGAAAAAAGAAAATACCGAAAGGTATCTGAGTCGTCCTCAGATCGGGGAGGTCAGGAGGGCAGTCTAGAAAGCTATCAACGAAGGAAAAAAACCTGAAGGGGGACTCATACCTACAGTCAGCACGAAGACACGTCCACTGTTCTGCAAAAGAATTCTTTCACTTCGGGAACTTTGCCTTGCGGCATCCGGGAATCCTGCTAGAAGATACTTGAGTGGAAATAAGCCAGGGGCGGGACGTCTGGCTGGGGGTAAATGCAGAAAAATTCGGCTAGACTAATCTGTCTCATGGTCTCCGAAGGAAATGCAAAATTTTAATCGCGTAAAGGGCTGGAGCACACCAGAGACGCTATGTTCATGTCGGATGATGGAGACAAATGTCAGGCGGCAAAGGATTCATTTCTTATGGGACAAACCATTAACCCAAGAGGGGATGGTAAATGGATCTTTTGAGATCCATGTTGTCCTGAGGCGGTGATCTTGAACGAGCTGGGGGTGGAGACAGGGAAAAAAAGTGCTTAGGCTGGGCAAGAAGAGGGAAAAACGCTCGGGGCCTCCGGGACCTCGCAACCTCCGTATCAGCTGGGAAAAGGCCGGCTGTCCTTTAGGAAATCTAGGTGGGAAAGCACCTCCTGTACCGCACTCTATCGGACAGAGAAATGGATCTAATCAAAGGTGCAACCGGGAGCTACTACCTAGAGAAGGGGGCGCAGCCACCCTGCTGAGGAAATCTTTTTCACGCACGGAATAGAACAATTTTACCGTCCTACGATGCGGCGCTCGCTCTCAATAATAAGGATGATCGGGAAGAGAACTGACGCGGGAAGAAGCAAGTCATGCAGAACCTTCGCCATCGACTCCGTCATTCTGAACGACCAACGGTTTTCTTGTGGGAATAGGGAGATCATTCCAGAGCGGAGGTCGGTCCGAGCCTACAAGGAAAGGGGAAATCTCTAAGCCGGCTTGGGGAACGCCTAGGTTCAGATTTAGCCTCGACTTGATAGGGGAATTACGCGACTAGGTTGGCCTCTTGCCACTTTGAAACAAGGGAAGGATCGGTGCCATCCTTGAAAGCGCGCTTCTTAGAATGAAATCCCTGCTAGGTCGATTTGCTTTCGTACCGAAAGGAACGCTCTTAGGCTAGCAAGCTAGAACGGTCTATTGATACTTGGGTCGGGACACCTAAACCCGGCGACGGGTGAAATGGGGGGATAAGAGGCATCTATCTGGCGAGGAAGGGGGGGAAATCTCGAACGGCCAAATCAGCTGAAACCGGCAGAGAGCGTTGGAGTTGTCAAACGTACCGCCGGGTAAACTTTTCTACGAAGAGATCAGGGGCATGAGAAAACACAGTAAAAGATCGGGGAAAGGAAGGGACGCTGCTTGCAGAAAGGGACTAAGATGGTGTGTGGGGTTTTTGGATCCATGGGACCGGGTAAGTGTTCATAACTCATAGCGGAATCGATGGGTAACGGTCAAAGAATCGGAATGTTATAGCCAGGAGAAGCCGAAGGGGACAAGAAATTCTAACCACCTCTTCACCAAAAAGAAACTGTTTGAAGAGGAACCCTGCCTTTTTTCCTGAAAGCTTCTACAGGACGGGGCTAGGAACTTCGGTAATACTACCGACGCCCAAGAAACGCAAGCGCTCTAGCGGGAGGAGGGCAAGGGGGACTGAAGGCTGGCGTAAGAAACCCCTGGAGCATTCAGGATCCTTTCAGGCGAGAGCCGGGAGAAGAGGTTCCTCTGGCCCCTGCCAAGAATCAAACTGAAGTGTTTGGTGGGAAGGGGAGGATGGTCCCACCGCGAGGCGGCCCTCGGTCAACCGCTTGGGTCGTGGGGGGGGGGGGGATATCCCGAGGGTCCTCTGCGCCACGCACCATGGTAAGTCGAAAAAGATCGACTCAGTAAA
>Ga0179591_1275323_pt1 | contig 12001 bp, 12 predicted proteins | sample CZOMad2_1_08_16f_FD_182891 | JGI IMG/M metagenome (GOLD analysis project Ga0179591, IMG submission 182891) | Vadose zone soil fungal communities from Angelo Coast Range Reserve, California, USA - CZOMad2_1_08_16fungal (PacBio error correction) | ecosystem: Environmental > Terrestrial > Soil >...
AGCGAAGCATAAAATAACTACAAGGACCAACACAGTCGAAAAAACAACATCTGTCGGCTGGGGGAAAAGGGACTAAGGCTCATCGCACGGTAATTTCAAAAGGGGCGGCTAAAGGAACGGACAACTGGAAAAGCACGCCGACTGGACAGAAAAGTCTGATCCTCAGAAAAACTCCAGAAAACCAAGCTGAGAAAAGCACCTTACGTTGTAGCCGCAGCCGGGGGAAGGGGGGCCTCTCTTCTGCAGTTGCCCTAGACGCCTGGAACGGCGATCTTGACCGACCCATAGCTGGGGGGCAATGCCTGGTGGTCTGGATTCACCGAGAAACCTGGATCAAAAAAAGTCGACGCAAGAAAAGATGTGGCCAAGGAAACTGTCGCTCCACTGGGAGGGGAAGGGAATATCTCTAATAGAAAAGGAAGAAGGTTACGGAAATAAGAAGTCACTAACCGCATAATAGACCTCAAGTGTGGGCGAGATTGGGCTGGTTCGGGAGAGGCTCACGACAGTAATTTGAGTAGTTTCTTTTCTTGTGTAGGAAATCATCTCTTATTCAGGGAGTGCGGACGAAAATGAGTGGGTGAAGATCATCACGGTGCATCACACTCCACCGAAACACCACCATCTACGTCGAAATGGGATTCAAGCAGAAAGGTTGAATTCTCACCAAAGGACATCACTATAAAGACCGCGCACAGTGGAATATATCTAAGTCCGGAAAAGAGAATCTAAGGAAGACAATCTCAACTTGAGAAAGAGCATCGACACCAAAATCTTTAATCATTCAACACGACCTACGGGTATTGCATACGTGGCAAGGGAATATACTTAAGACTACGAACGGGGGCCGGGGGGCCTGTCCTCAATGGCATAAAAAGGGTGTTGAATCCGTCAGGGAGGGGGATAAACACCGTGACTTTAAACGAGATCTCTCGTTCAGGTTCTACTTTTTTACTGCAAGAAAAACCCCTACACCCAGCAAACCTGAAGGGCGGCCATCGGGCGGCGATGTTGGGAGTGACGCGCCGAAAACCCGTCTAGAAAAAAAACCTTCCATCGCGAGCAGCCAATAATGTCTTGAGGTACCGACCGAAGCCTAGGGACAAATCCAACCGGTGAAATCGCCAATGGGACATACTACTCGGGGGGGGGGGTTACTGAGAAGAAACTTCTGCATAACTTTTTTGGATACGTCCTAATTCCTCGCAATGGCACGGTCTACACAAGACTGGCGGAGGTGTTCTGGCCCGGACTCTTACGCCAGGACTAATTTTGAGGGGACATCTGGAGAAGAAACTACAAGCACCAGATCAATCTGAGGGGATGTATGAATTGAAAAAAGACGACTTCTAACACTCCCTTCCGTCAATCCAAGGGAGGAAGACGATAGGGCAAGCCGTTTATGAAAGAAAGGCTGATAACGTCATTCATAGCCCGGCCTCAAGCGTTAAGATCCGGAAACAGGGAGCAATGAATTTCGTTAGGACATCGATAATCCCATCTCTTAATACTCGATGACTATTATGTGATAGGAGTCGTCCAGTTGCGGAAGAAAGAACTAAAGGTGGGGCTCTTAAGGAAAATGCATGCCGGCGAGAAGGAACCGAGGGTCAGGTGTCCGTAAACTCCTCGAGCTTAAGGAGATTCACCTAAGCGCGAGGGGGGCATACAATTAGTCGAGCCGTGTAGAAGGGACCGACGGGAAAAAGATCGAAAAAGGAACGGCTTACTTTCGATGGGGCGGTGCTGAGTGGGATCATGGCAGCAAGCGACAATCGCATGGTTGAATGGCTGGGGGGTGGGGGGGAAAGGCGGGGAAGACGCGGGTTCCAAACCGACAAAAGTCAGAGGAAGGCCGGGAGGTCGACGGCAGCAAGGGCACGGTAAGGACGACTCATGACTCTCAAAGCGACACCAAAGTCATGCGGCGCGGGAAAAGCAGAAAGATCTAAATTCTTTGGGCGTTCGGCTTCATGAACGACCACCAAAACTGTGAAATACCAGTTATCAGGGGAATAGCGTCCCGAATTGCATAAGAGAGAAATAATGAATCTTTTTTATTAATATACCGAAGCACCATACTTCCCGCTGACTCTATAAGAGCGTTCCGGTGAGTGAGTTGGTTTTAGATTAGTCTCCACGCCTGTAGGATGGGGGTGGCTTTGGGGCTAAAACCATAGAAGGCTGTGCCGGGGGACGGAAAAATTATGGGGGTGTGCGGACAGAGCACCCAGACACTTGAAGGAAAAAAGTGGAAAAAAGCAAAACGTCTAGCTGAGGCGGCATTCTTAGATATCTTGAGGGGGGTAGCCATCCTCTCCTACCGTAGGCTGAACATCCTAAGGGGTCGGGGGAAATTTCGGGAGGGGGGGGGGGGTTACCAATCTTTTCTAGAGTTAGGGAGGAGGGTCAAAAGAATTTCGGCATAGGGGTCGAGATGGTCTTTTTGCGAAAACAAAAGGCCGCTATTAGGGCGATCAAACGGCAAAGCTTGAGCAAAGAGATTCTGTTCAAAATCCAATGAGGCGGATCACCGCGGCTTGCCGAGGGTGGGAACATCTGGGAACGAGTCCGTTCGAAGGGGTCCCCATTATACAAAAACGGCTTGCGCCGCGTATGTTAAAAGGCTTTTGAATTGGACCAACTCGCCAAGCACACGAGGTCCAAAACACGGCCGATTCCACAACCTGGCGGTTTAAAGGGGGGGCAGACACTGGACTGTTGAGGGGTGAAAGGTTTTCAAAAAAACGAATGCGCGCAACTGAGGAGGCATGGGCGCCGGGGGCGAGAGGGTGAGCAAACGACTCACTTCCTGGACCCAAAAATCAGGGCGGGGGCGAGAATACGGTGCAGTGAAATTTCAAATGGAAATGGCAGCGACAGTAGTTTATGGGGTGGCAAATACAACCTTTGGAATCATGGGCGTTAACGATAGCATTTAAAGTTTTTCCTCAAAAGCACGATTCAAAGCTTCAAAAAAGGGCACCGGAGTTTTGGATAAGGAGACCAGCACCTCAGCCTGAAATGGTAACTCGGCAGCACCAATGACAACAAAAATGAGGCGGGGGGGGGAGAGCTCAACGGAGTGGACGCTATACTTGGGGGACATAAGTTCTTCCGGATTAAACACAAAAGTGTTCTGGGGGGACTACGCTTGGGCACAACAGGGTCCCCTAGCGAAATACAACCATCCTAGAAGGGGAGGGAGAAGAGATGTTCCTTCAGGTCGGAGGGATTGGGATGCAGGTCTCAGGAACGACGGAAGGGGGACCCGCCACGTGTTTTTGCGGGAAGGCAAGCCATAAAAAGCAGCTTAAGGTCAACCGGAAAGTGATGGAGCGAAGGAAAGCATTTCAAAGTAGGCACCAAATGGGGGCGGAGGGTAATTTCCACGGAGGGCAACCGTGTGGGATCGGAGCGGGAGGATTATCGGGCCGCAACGATAAAATAGCGCATGAGGGGCGTTTCATCTCCTCGTGGAAGGATGTTTTGAGGGCAAAGGCACTATTATAAAAAAAAAAGCTGCATCCTACACTTATAACCAATGAATATACAGATGCCTAGAAAAAGCGCAAAAACTGGGGGGGAGTCTATTGTATAAAAAAAGTTGGGGTCGGCGTAAACAGGCTGGGAGGGGTTGCGTCGCAGGAGGGGGGGCTGGTCTGAAAAAAGTTGGGGGGCCTTCCTTGATTTAAGAAGCTATAGGAGTACTACAATAGGCGAATAATGAAAGCATCCGGGAGAAACTTCATTAGGTTCTCCTAGTTCCTGTATCTATCACAACAACAGGGAGGGAAGGAAAGAGATTGTCCCTTAGAGAGGATGCAACGGGATGCCTTCTCGCTGACCTGGGGGGATTCTGCAGTAGGAAGATCGGATCGCGGTAAATACGGTGGGAGCGGACAGCCGAGGGGAGGGGACAGGCCGGCGAAATAAAAAAAACGGTGAATCTCAAACAGGTTGAAAACGAGCCAGAAAGAGAGGGCTGCTCATGGTAGGAGCGCATCTCACGTGTAAAGCTGCTCTAAGGGATAGGGAGTTTCGCGACCGCAGTGGCCGACACTAAACGGAACCCGAGGTTGAGGCTCTAAGAGGAAGGGGGGAGCCGATCTATCTAGAGAAAAGGGGGGGCGAGTAATGCCGATGGACGGGAAAAGAGAGGAATCACTACCTTTGGAAATAAACGGAGCAGACAAGGAGACTAAAGGTTTTTCTCGGTAATGAGAAAAAGTCTTCATGGGGGGGAGCGAATCAATTCTAGGTGATGGAAAGGAAAAAGGGAACTCTTTTTCGGGAGAGGTTCAAGCCAAACCTCTGGAGAAGTACTCGTCTATCAGGGAAACCGTCGCGAATACCAGAAAGAAAGACAAACAGAAGGACAAGATCGCTTCAGGAGTATGGGGCGGCTTTGATCGTCCTTTTAATGCCGGGGGTAGGTGTGGAGTAGTAGAAAGATAGGGGGGTAGGGGGGGGGGGAGGGAGGAAGGATGGAAGGGGGGCGGGGGGGGTGGGGGTGGGGGGGTGTGGGGTGGAGGTGGAGGGAGGTGAGGGTAGAGAGGTAGGTGGGGGGCGGGGGAGTAGGGATGGGGTGAAGGGGATAAGGGGGGGGGGGGATGGGGAGCGGGGAGGGGGCGGGGGCTGGGCTGGACCAAGCATTTTTTTTTGAGCCGTGGAGGTTCCGGGCCTAAAGGAAAAAAGGTTAGAAGCGGGCGTTCTTCATCATCCATAGGGAAGAAAAATCCTACGCAAGACTCGGTCGGGTTGCGAGGGTCTGGTCCGAAAAAAAATATCCAAAGGGGAAGGTGGGGTGACGGAAATAATAGGTGGTAGGGAGGAAACTTGAAAGGAGCGAGAATTGCAAGGGGATGAGGAATCGTTTCTCCAAAAGGGGAGGTAAACTGGCGTTTGGGGAAAACCAAATTGAAGGGGAGAAAAAGCCGGAGATGGACTTGAGGGGAAAGGCAGGAACTCAACACGACCATCTGGGGGGGGTAGGAAGGGGACCTCTGAGATTGGCCAAGGGCCGCATTTGCGTACAATTCCGAGACCTCAGGTAGCAGCGTTGTTAAAAGCATAGGATAGTCCAATGTGCGCTCAAGCGAAACCGAAGGCTTGGGGAAAGTCGTGAAGCGTGGGAACTCAAAAGCTGGCCGCGTGGTCTCTTGGAACTGGAAAATTCCCGAGGCAGAGTCCGACTGTGTGAAGCCTTCTTGGGGTGGCATTGAGGCGGCATAGGACAAGGCCAACTCTGGAGTGCCTTCACAAAAATGAACGAATAGAGGAGTAAACCAGATCCGGTTTCGGGGGCATCTGTAATGGCTTGACGTCCAGGAAAAAAGGTTCGGGTTAGATACTGAGTCTAATCAGGGAGGCTCAAAGGGGGGTTGGGGAGCTAAACTACTTGAGGGTAAACAAGCGAGTCTACGAGAAGGGCAGCTTTCCCGAGATCACTATCTTTGAAAGTAACACGAATAAAAACTACCTCTAATTTTTCTGGACATGATTTCGGCTTTCAACGACTACGAAGATCCGTCGCGATGCATCTACGTGGGGGGTTGGGTTTCATCAAATAGAAAGGAGAGTTTGAGCGAGGGCAAAAAACATTTCAGGGGACTCAGGGAAACGCGATGAGGGTTTGACAAAAGGGGCGCAAAAAATACGCCTGGGGTCGTAAAGGGAAAGACCAAGATAAAACTGACCATTCTAAACTAAGAGGTAGACGTGTCGTAGGGACTCTAAAAACACTGGAAGTGGGGCTTCCCACGGGAAATGTGGGCGGTGGGCCCCGGCTTGGGGTGGGGGGGGTATGAGGGTGGGGTGTGTTCGGGAGGCTTGTTGGCGTGGAGGGAGGGGGGGGGGGAAAACCCACAGGAATGGGGGCGCAAACCAGAAAGTGGTCTTCAAGACTGAAGGTACTCTGATCGGCGACGGGGCCGCCGGGATGATGGTAGTGAAAAAAAGTAGCGACGGAAGGCCGGGAGGACGGACCTTTACAGTCTTTAGAGGTGGAGGAGGTCACCCTACACCACGGATAAACCAAACGGAGAGGGCTGGAGATCTGTCGGTTGGAAAAAGATGGAAGGCATTTCCCCACCCCATCCCCATGCATTTATTGTGAATTAGGCTCTTCAAAAGGAAACGGCTTAGCTCCGAAGAGTTCTGATCCAGTGAGTTGTTCGACGGCGATCTTTGGGATGATCTGGAGTTAGCCCCCGTCGGACTTCTCGGAGGCCCGAAGTGGGTAAACAGTCTCTGAGCAGGTTCTAATCCTCCGATCTAGAGCTTATAAAGCAGCGGTCGCTTTCCGGAGACGATCTCAAATCCAAAAGTTTTTTTAGAGTTAGGGCTCGTTCTGTTGGTTGGGAAGCCGAGACACGGTAAAAGGTTGTTGGTATCTACAGAGAACTCTTATCAGGGTGTCGGCATGTCTTTCTCGCCGGGGGGCTGGTCAGGGAATACGGCCCTTAGAAGAACCTTGCAGAGCATTGAATTTGACGCCGGAAGGAAGGTATGGGAAGGAATGGATCGACTGCCCGTAATAAGAGAATGTGCATGAAACCAAAGGTAATGCTCTCGAGAAACCCCCTCAGATTTTGCGAGATAGGGTTCTTGAGAAGGGGGACATGTCCAGAAACAGAAAGAACTTGGGGGGGGCGGAAGTTTCGAAGATGGCGACACCGGGAGTTGCGCCGAAAAGCGCCGGCGAAGAGAACGGATCGGTTAGGAACAGAATTGGAATATAGGAAGAACCTTGCCTAAAGAGAAAGGAATCCATGGATCAGTCTGCGTTTCATTCCCCAGTCTGAGACGGGTCGGAGTTGAAAGAGGATATGGGCGTTTCGATGCTCAAAAAGGGGGAGGGAACGGGAGGAGGAGGAAGAAAAAAGACTGTTTTCGGACTTCCCAGGGGGTATGAAGATTAATCGCCGGGGTCGCCGTGGTGGGTGAGGAAGGAGAGAATAGACAAACCGCAAAAGTAGCGGTCGTAGGAGGGGGGTGGTCCAAATCGGGGGGGAAAAACTAGAGAAAAATAGGGGCAAACCTTGAAAGTCGTCCAAAGGAGATCCGGAGACATATTTTATTCGAAAAGTCGCAAAGCTGGGAATCCGATCTTGCTGGAAGGAGTCTTCACCTTGCAAAGCAGAAAAAATGCAGAGTGTCGGGCTCACATGAATGCAGGGGAACATGGTGTCTTGGAAAATCGGGCTTGAAAAAAATTAAACTTTCGGAGGTTGAAACTTTGATAGAAGTTCCTGTCGATCTTAGTGTGCGGGCCTTGAGTTGGGCTGTCGGTCAGGCGCATTCAACTGGGGCGCTGCCGAGGACAGGGGCTGGGTGAGCTGGCGGGCGTTAGCAGTCGGAAAAAGTGACCTCGCAAGAAGTGCAACCCATACCGTGACCGGACGGAAGGAACAGATGAAGCGGCAGCCCCGAGAAGCCCACCCGCACAGAAATAGGAGTAATGTCTTAGAAGGTTGCCGAACGTTTCCCTCCTGAAACATTGCGGGGGAAACAGTCTTCCATTGCGTGATGGGCTGGGTCGGTAGGACCTCTTCAAGGATCGTAGATCTGTCCTAACATTTGTTCTGACATCATGTGTACTTGTGACACGTACGTTGCGATCTGAGAGGCAGAGTTTCCTGGGTCAAAACCACAGGTCATTGAAGGGGGGGGACTCCTCGAAGGTCAGGCGTTGCACGAGCCGTGGCGGCTTCGTCCTGAATTTTGAAAATCTACATTCCTAACTAGGGGGGGGGGGGGGGGGGGGGGGGGGGGGGGGTGGGGGGGGGGGGGGGGATTGGTGCCGAACCGTTGAGTGATCGCTTGGTCTTGGAGTGTTTTCATGGCTGAACAAAAAGTGTGCCAGTGAGGGCTGGAGGCTTGCAGACGGACGATTGAAAAAAAGAATCGCCAATGGTCACTGAAGGGCTAGAGGTCCCGCAGCGGAAAAGGGGGGTGTTTTTACTTGACGTCGAGTATTGGTCGGCTTACGTTGGTTCGGAAGGGGCAGGCGAATCTCGTCAACACAAGACAAAGTATTCTTAACAGAGAGAGAAGGCTCCTCAAAGAAAACCAAAATACGCGAAGGGGAAAAGGCGAGGAAAAAAACCGCTGTCGGGAACCTACCAAGCGGGAGAAGGCCGGTTCACAGTCAACCCAACAACAAAAAAGGGGAAACCGATCGTGCAATCAACCGGCACGGCCAGAAAGCCAGTCCGCCCGAAAAAAACGAAACGACATTCGCGCCCGGAAAATTGGTCGGCAAAGAAAGAGTCCGCCGGCTGAGAGGGTTTCTATCCACGAATAACTCCGCCACTCGAAAGAAGGGGACAGGACCTCCCAGCTGCGGACTACGTCGGGCCTGGTAGTCCTACCGACACCTTCATCCATCGTCCCGGAAATTGTGTCCTAAAACCGAAAGTTCAAAACCATAAGAGAAGAGAATGCTCTGGTTCAAAAAAGTGGGCTCCAGAAAACACAAAACGGGGCATCAGCTAGGGCCAAGAGGGGTGGGGGGATTTGAAAAGCTTCTTTGTCGCGCGATTCGCACGGCAAAAATGGGGCGGCTGGGGAGCTGGAGGACTCATAAGTCGGAGCCGCAATTTGGTGCGGTATTCGATAGAAAAAAGGGTTGACGAAGAAGGGGAAGCAGGCAACAATACACACAGCTACGAGGGGGCGGCAGGAAGAAGGGAGCCCTTACCACGATAGGGAGGAGCTCAATTAAAACTTTGTAATGAAGGGCCGGGCAATTCTCAAGCGGTAAAAAAAAAAGACAAGCAAGGCAGCAATATTTTCGCAACAACAGAGGACAATCTGGACGGCAGGGGAGTGCGTCCGATAAGTGGAGTGAACCGGTTTCGGAGGGGAAAGTGGGGGAAAACTAAATCAAAAAAAAAAAAAAAAGAAAAAAAAAAAAAAAAAAAAAAAAAAAAAAAAAAAAAAAAGACTCTCATCACGATGAAAGGGCACAATGTTAATTCCTACGTCATCTAATTGGGGGGAACACCTGGTAAAGGAAAAAAGAGAGGCTCTTTCGTTTGCAGGTCAGGGTGGGACACAACCACAACGAAGAGAAAAGGACCGCACAGCGGGGAAATCTTGCGAGAGGGCAGGCGACGCCTCCACCACCAAACCGAGACCGCCGCAATCGAGGAATCGGCGATACAGGTAGGACGCCGAGGGAGGAGGACTACTCGAAACGAGGTCTAATCCAACAGACGCACCAGCAGATTAAAGGAAGCCAAAGGGGACCTCCTACAATTCGAAAATCGGGGGGAATTCACTACTAAGCTTAAAGGGATTGTCGGAGGGACCTAAATGCCTCTCGAACAAGGGAAGAACCTCAACGATACTTTACTTCGAGGGGGTGGGCAGCGGCGTTCAAGACATTACAAGGAAGCGGGTCCAAGTCTAGAAAGTCCCCTGGACCCTTATAAAGCTTAGAGTTCTCGGACGAGTATGCGCACTCATATCCCGGACCTATCCACCAAGATGGCGGACGTGGGGACTATCTTCAACCTTTGTACGCCTGCACATGAGAAGAGAGGGCAGGATACATACGCTGAAACGCATAGGGAGAATTGTATCGGGACACTTCCCAGAGTCATTAGGGGTCAGGACAGGGGAAAAAACGCTCTGCTCTGAGAGGCTCATCATGGTTGAGTCGCAACACTTTTCTTACTGGGAGCGTCAACCAACCAGAACACTGTCCGGTGGAAGCTTCATGGACGAAAATCAGGCTAGGCCGAAAACCGGCGGTCACGAATCTCGCTGTGGGTTACTTCCCCCCAAATCCTCTATGCTCAATGGGCGGAAAGGCCGATGGGTCAACTTCAAAGGGCCGACTGGTCACGGAGGGGGCGAAGAACCACCAAAGGGGCTAATGAATATTCGGCGTCGGGAGCAGAATTCCACGGGGTTAGAGAGGAAGCAATATCGAGAGGTGCGGGGGGTTACTAGGACGCTGTGGAACACAAAGACAAAAGAGAGGGAAGCGCGAAGGACGTTGGAGTTAGGGTGTGACGGAAATAAGGGATGTCCTTTCCAGCCGGCCTCATGGAGATCATTCGACACCGAAATCGTTCAAAGTAAAGAGATCCTACATCGTAGAACATAACAGAGGGTACTACCTACTACTCTGGGAGGAGCGTGGATCGACCATCTGGGGTTTACGCCCGTTCTAACAAGCTCCTCCTCCACCTGGACCGCGAAGTACATGCCTTCGTTTAAAGAAGCCATTTGTATGCGTACCGGGAAACAATGGACCGAAGCTATGAATGAGTGAAGTTGGGTTGGTTTTAATTCTGATAACAGTGCAGAAAGGTTTGAGCTTTGTTCGAAAAAAAAAACACTGGGTAGGATTGGGCCCGGCCCTTGGGTGGGTTTTCTCAGGGCCGAAAACCCATCATCAGGGCTTCGACAGGCTTGTACCACCTGAACAACGGCTCGAGGCGTTGCTAGCTCTCTTCGGGGGGGGGTTGGGGCCAGCCTATCCGCCGGGGAGGTGCTACCCAACCCATCGAGGGATTGGATTCAGTATGTTCGGAAATCTCAAAGTTTCTAGAGATGAGGAAATTGGAGTCCCGCGGAGAGCCAAAATTTTCTTAGGAAACTAGGGGTGGCGCCAAAGGACGGCATCTAGATAACGAACGTAAAATCAGACCGATCAAACGAAAAGGAGAATTGAAGGAAAACTAAAGATATTCTTTTTACTCAATCGAAATTCTAGGAAGTAGTTTTTTGAGGCATTCTCCGTTTGTAAAGCATGTAGGCCGGAGCTGTGGCTAGAAGAAGCATGTCTCAAACAGAAAATTGGTTATGAAAATCCTGGATGTTCTTCGGCATCGAATGGTTTCATAACATGCAAAAAACTCACACCGGGGCTGCCGATGCAGGCAACCCAGAGTTAGGATGAAGGAGGGGCGACTTTTTAAATTGAGGCGAGTAGTTTTCACACCGCTGCCACGCACCGCGACCTGGGAATGAGACGGCGCGGCACGCGGAGCAATTGCCAACTTCGACCAATCAAAGCCCGATGGCGGTTTGGGGAACGGGGCGCCTAAGGGTCCCGACGACCGTAAGGAGCAGCAGATTACTTGTAGGGTTTGCGCCAGGGTCCGCATTTGGGCCGATGACACTACCCGTGGTCGGTGGGACGAAGGGCTCTGCGCAGGTTCCAAAGAATTTTCTGACTAGAATTCTAAGCCCCTGCACTGCCGCCGAAGAAGGGGAGAGAACAGCGTCGGAAGAGAAACGAAAATTTCGGCGTAAGACTGGTTCTCGAACGGACGTGATTCCGGCAGAGGGTTTCTGCAAGACCTTAGCGGCGCCAACCAATGGCGTCGCATGGAAAAGTCTTAGGTTGGCCGGCAGTCCCGAGCCCAGAAAGGGCCGCTTTCGGCGGCCGAGATTCCTGTCGCGGCTGTAGGTCTCTGCTGGTCTTCAGGGCCTACGCGGGAAGACGCTTTGTGAGTAGGGTGAGGGAACATCGCCAGACCAATAAATCTTCGAGAGGGAGAGTTTGATGGTCGCAGCTCCATCAATCATGGGTCAGGCTCGCTGAGGAACATTTTCGTTAATTGCGGAAGATCCCTGTTTGCCGATTTGGACCACACGTGTCGTGAAAGGGCGAGGGGGTAATCAGGCACGCCGCCAGAACCTAGCTCGCTCAGCCGCCGAGGACTGTAGCTCTGACAGCGTCCATCGGGGTTCCTTCCCTTAAAAGGGGGGGGCTGTCTGTTAGAGAACTCCTGATACGACAAGAAGGACGAACTGCCGATTAAAGCTTGCCCGCCGTCCATGGGGAGGAACTGCGCTAGGAGGGGGGGTTCTGTAGGGGAGGATGCCTGCCTGCACCTTTCGCAGTGACGGCGAATCCTTCGTGGTTTCAAGCGCGTCGGCAAGTAGGCGCCGTCCTTAGATTTTCTGTAATCGGGATCTCCGCCGACTTCAAATGAACGGCATCCTAAGAAGGCAATAAAGGTTCAAGATCGAACAG
>Ga0179591_1327304_pt1 | contig 12001 bp, 14 predicted proteins | sample CZOMad2_1_08_16f_FD_182891 | JGI IMG/M metagenome (GOLD analysis project Ga0179591, IMG submission 182891) | Vadose zone soil fungal communities from Angelo Coast Range Reserve, California, USA - CZOMad2_1_08_16fungal (PacBio error correction) | ecosystem: Environmental > Terrestrial > Soil >...
GCCTGGGGAAGGAACAAACACGAAAAGCTTGGTCGAGGACGCTAGAGGCGAGCCGATGGAGCGAGGCGAAAAGAACACGAGGTCCAAGATACGAAAGACTCAACATTAGGATGGTGTGGCAGCACCTCTGAGACAGAGGTAAGCGCAAATAAAGGGGACCCAATCAAAAAAACGGGATCTCGAAAAAAAACCGGGCATTTTATTTTCGGATCGAAGCCCAACTGGGGGAGGGCTCGTGCAAGTGAGCGCACATCAGGAAAGTAGAAAAGCAGGCGGGATGGTCTCCAAGCCGCTGCCACTTAAAAAGCGCCACCTCCGAACGGCAGCTAAAATCCCGTTAGGAGGATGGACAGAAGAGGGGGCGCGAAAGTTGGCACCGTGGCTCCGGCTCAAGGAGCTCAGAAAAAAAGATTGGAGGGACCGTACTCCATCTGAAAGAGGAATCAGGGGACGGAAGAAGAGAGATAGGGAGGACTTACTATAAGTCGGCACCCAACAGGAAAAAAATAGGAAAGGTTTTCCTCTAACCGAGAAAGGGGGGCCTAACGAGGAGGGAAGCGGACCCTTCTGGCTCGATCTGGAAAAAGATCCGGCAAGATCCTCAACGACCCAAATCGAGCAAAAAGTCGCGAGAACGCGAACAAAAAAGGGGGTCGACGAGGCACAGGCGGATCAAAGGTCGATCTAAGAAACGGGAGAAAAAAGGCTCTTTGGCTGTCAGCAGCCGTCTACGTGCTCAGGGCGGGCGAGGAGGAGGGAAGTAGGTTGGGCGCTCGTGAAAAAAGAGGAGATCTGAAAAGGAAAGGATGGACCATTCGAGAAACCGGCTCGATGGCGAGCCAAGAAACGTCCAAAGGAAGGTCTAATCTAAAAGTCACTCTTTCCACCGCCTGAGGGTGCGAAGAAACTAGCCCTAAAAGGAAGGTGGAGTACTATCTGTTCTCCACAGAGAAATGCTCAAAGGAGCAGCGTCTTCTGGAAGTTATTGAGGGTGTAGGTGCTTCAAGGGGTTTCCTACGGATCTGAACGAGCTTAATAAACAATCTAAAAAAAGAGAAGAATATTACAAGTGTAAGATGTAGGGAAAAAGCTCGACAGTCCGTATCATAGTCGGCTACAAATGAGAACAGAGTCAACCCTTTGGTGTGCCCGAGAAGAATTACTACCCAGGGAGGCTTAGACCAGGAAAGGGAGAGAGACGGACTAGCGGGTCAAGGCCTTCCCCCGCCAGAAGCCCCGGCGGCCTCCCTAAAGGAGAGGGAACGTAAGACACACGCCCACTTAGGGCCTTGGGCAACGTGCGCAGATATCGAGAGGGAAGGGGGGGGGGGAGGAAAAGATCTATTTGGGGCTTTCTTCTTCAGACGCGAACTGGAAAAGAGAAGAACGGGAGCCCATGGCGGTTCGAAGACGGCAAACCGCGGTCAAACAGTATCAGCGAAGGAAGGAAGGATCGCGAGTAAGGGAAGGAACTGGGGGGCGCCCGACACTACGGAAAACAGTCTCAGCTGGGATCAGGGAAACAACCTTCTCTATAGCGCCTGGAACCGGATCAGCTCAAGGGTGGGCTCTGGGGGGGGAGGGGGATATTGGTCAAGACCTCAGCTTCGTTCGCGAATCAGACTCTGGTCGACCGTGTTATTCCAACCGAACGTGAGGAGGTGGGTCTAGGGGTGTGCTGTCTTTGGTTCGTTCGTGGTTACAAGCAAAAGAAACGGAAATAGACGCATTGAAAAAACCACAAAAAGGGCTAAAAAGCCGGGGGGACACTGTTAAAGAAAAAAGCGAGAGACATTGAGGACACCAGCTCGTTCGTCGCTCGTCGCATCGTGTAGCAGGGAAAAGGGAATGGAAAGGCCAAAAAATCTCGAAAGAGGGAATCAAGAAAGGCCTGAAGCAAAGCAGGAGAACGGAAAGTGGGGGTCGGCGCTCGCCGCGCCACGGCTGCGTGGTCCACCCGAGCTTCAAAGGGGAGTAAAAAAAAGGGTCTCTCTACCGGGTGCTGCTCGCTTCGCCGCCAAGCTGCAAAGACCTCGTCGAAAAATCTTCCTCCGCTTGGGAACGACACCCAAGGGCGACTCGCGGTCCGACGGCCGGGCACGCTGGGAGTTAAGACAACAAAAAGGGGGAAAAGAGAGAGAGAAAGCGATCGTGGAAGCAGTGACACGTGAGGACCGCGCGTAGAAGTGCTCCGGAAGAGGGGAAAAAAACTGGAGAACGGGTCCAAGGAGGAACAGGGAGAGGGGGACATAGCTTTTAGGCCGAGTCGAGCAGGACCACGCGGCAGTCAAAAACTAAAGGGAGCCTCGGCCACCATGAAAGGGGGCCGGCCTGGAAAGAATTGGACAAAAAATAATCCAGTTTGGAGGGAAAGGGGAAAAAAACACCCGGAAGGGAGGGATCTCTAGCTCTAAAGATACCTCTGCGCCGGGAAAGAAAGGAGGGGGAAAGATAAGACCTTCCCATCGACATTCCATGTACGTAAAAGAAAAAAAAGGAAGGCGAAAGAACGTTGAAGGTCTATCGAGGGGGGGGTCCTCCGGAGAAGAGGGGACCAATCGAAGGCGATGCGACCCAGGTGCCGGAGCCACTTCAGAAAAACCTCTAAAGGAGTGACGGTTGTGCTCGCCTCGAAAACCACGGCAAAAAGCCTCCCAAAGCTCGAAAAGAAGAGAAGGGGATGCTCACCGGCGACAGCCGGCTGAGAAAGGGCTCGGCGGTAGCAGGATGGAAGGGATCCATCCATCGCCCGCTACTAAAACTAAAAAAGGGGGAAGAGGTTGCTGCGCTTCTGTGCTCGAAAAAAATTCAGGGGGGCGGTCCAGAAACCGTCCGGTCGGGGGGGGGGGGGACGGAGGTTCTGCTATCAGGCTAAGAAAAGCGCTCACCAGGAGAAAAAAAAGAGGGGAGGGCGACGGAAAAAAAGGAGGGTGTTCTTCACCGCTTTGGGCCGAGTCGGGAGGAAAGAAGGGAAGTAAGGCTTCTCTGCGCCCCCCGACAAAAGAGGGGTCGAAGCGAAGGAATCTCGACCGGGGCGCTGAAACAGGAGTGAAAATCCATTCGGGGGGGGGCGGGGTGGAGCTGCTATCGGCGCAGGGAAGAAAAGAGAAGGGGGCTCGGGGTGATTGCCGCCTACAAAAGGAGCCTCTGAACTTAAGAGAAGGCTGTATATCAGCCTAAAGGGGGACCATGGGGCGGGGGAAAGGGAAGACGTTTAACGCTCATAGGAAGTGTTCTAAGAAGACTGGGCTTCGTAATAGGGTTGGCCGAACGAACAAAAAAAGATGAAGAGGGGAGACGCGGAGTCATCTTGGCAGAATTTCTATCAAAGGAAAAAATACGATACCACCTTGAGCCGGGGCGCAGCACACTCAAAAAACAGGGGGACTTTGAGCTCCCTTCTCTTTTCGACACTCGAGGAAAAAACAATCAGAGGAAAAAAAAGACCGCATCCGATCAAAACGGCGCTCGGCCCGGTCTTTGGAAAGTCTAAGGAAATAAAAAGGAAGGGGGGGTTACCCTCTAGCACACGTTGGGAGGACTCTCCATAACGAAAAAAAATGCGTCAGAAAGAAGCCCGATCTTCGCGGCCCCAGAGTTTGAAAGAGAAAGAGAGGGGACAGCTGAGCACCTGAGGGCCTCATCCGCTGCAAGGATCTGACTATACATGGAAGGATGCGAGGCGGAGGCAAGGGGGAGGTTTTGAAAGAAAGGGGAAGCGCACCATTGGTCCGGACTCTTTCAAGAGCGAAAAATCGGGAGGGGGGTCGCTTAAAGGGGAGGATATGTCAGGGCCTTCTCTTTTAGAAGAAAGCTGAGGGGGAAACCGGGTCCTTCTAAGAGCCAGCTCGTCTGGTGAAACGGGGAAAAGTTTAGAAGGGAGAGGGAAACGAAGGCCTTCCACGTCAACTGGTTGGGAAATCCAAGGACCAGAGCTTTATCCCTGTGAAGGAAGAAAGGCAGGGAAAGATGAGGAATGTCGCAAGGAGCTCGGGGAAGAGAAAGAGGGGTCAAAGAAAAAGGCTTATGGACGCTGCGCACGGTTCAAAACGGTAAGGCACCCCAGCGGCGTTGCCCTTTCCACAAAGAAAGTTGGAACGATTCTGGTTGCGCCCTGCCACTTAAAAAGAAGTTGATAACCGCCTGAACTGATTCACGGGCTTACACGGAGGCTGAAAAAAAAAAAGCACCGCAGGTCAAGGGAAAGTGATAGCGAGGTCTATCCTCAGGGGATCGGAAAAAGAATGCGATCGGACTTTTTTTCGAGCGTTGACCTAGGACTTTATCAAGGGCGTCTGAGGAGGGGAGGAGTTGAAAGAGAAACCTAATGGCGGAGAACCCTGGGATTTTAGTTAAATAGGACGAGTAAAAAGGAGGTCTATCAGTGACCGAGATCCTGCAAGGATATCCCAAGAAAAAAGCAGCTGGTCAGGGGGGATCCACAAAAGGTCTTCAAAAAAAAAAGGGGAAGTGAAAGAGAGAGACCCTGGAATGGATCGAGACACATCCCGCCCAACAAGGTCTGACAAAGAAAAATGAAAGACCGAGCAAAAAGAAAAGAGAAGTTCACTACACTCCGCCATTGGCTCTCCGAAATCAGGGGGGAGTGAAAGTCGCGCGTACCAATCATTCTGAGGGAGGAGGTTCCCAAGAAAACAAGGAAAAAAAAACGAGAAGACCCTTTGTCTGTATCAGCCTCATTTAGGGAGGAGTCTCGAAGAAAACGGGGGACCACGGGAGTATCTCTGCGAGAGGGGGTCTACGCGAAACGAGACTTGCGGGGAAAGAAGTTTAAAAAATTGTGCTCAGAGATCAAAAAAGCACCGTTGGACGTAGGAAGTTCTCAACCCAGGGGACTCGTGAGATAGAAAAGTTAGGATCCTGTAACCTTTCACCTCAGAGGTCTAATTTTAACTTAAAGCCGCTTCCAAAGTCCGAGGGGACACCGATTCTTCAGCTACTCCAGACTAAAAAGATCTCTCGGGAAAAGGGTTCCGAGCGGAAAGGATGATCTGATAGGGACGTAATGTGGAAGGAAACCCGGAAGACCGCGCTGTTTGTCCTAAAGAAGTCTCAACAAGGGAAAAAAAGATCTGTGAGAAAGGCCGGCTTCGCATAAAAGTCAGAAACCTACCGCAAACGAGATTGAGACAAAAAAACGACTGTATAGCTCCACCCGCGGAAAGGGTCTAAGGGGAAGAGACTGTCCACCTTTTTCTCTAACAGAGGGCATAAGTCCCGAATAACGATCGAGGGTAGAGAGCATCTTTAGACCTTAGAAAAAGAGGTAGAAAATCCTATTCTGTTAGAAAGGGGGGAGACTATTACAGGGAGTGTCCAAGACACAGAGTTAAAAAGGATCTCTTCACCATCTAAGGGACTTAGGAGTGCTGCGAGGTCTTTCCTTCCTAACGAGGATAGGCTATACGGGGAAAAAAGGAAGGTAAGGGGAGACGAGGACGATCCACTGGCCAGCCTTAGAAAAAGGAGGCCGGGGTTCGTTTGTGCGTAAATTGTCAGAAAAAGGGGGATTATTTCAGGCGGTGCTGTGAACACTCATAAGGGAGAGGGGCACCGAGGAAAAAATGATGTTCTGCGTTTTCTATCTTGGGAGCAAAGAAAAGGGGCTCAAGAGATTCATTCAAGATCTGAATCCAAAATCTGCTCGCGCGCCTCCTTGTAAGGGAGGGGTTCCAGAGGAAAAAAAAGAAAAATACGCCTCTGGACATCCAGAAAGAGTGCGGAGGAAAATTCTTGCAAAGAAAAGACCATTGGTCCTTCCCATCCGTAACCTTGACTAAAAGAGGGAAAAACAAAGATTCGTAAGACGCTTCTCATCGCCTGAGAAAGGCTCATCACTTCGAGCTCCCCAAACATCTACAGAAAAGGATCAGAAAGGACCGACCGAGGCGAGGGTGGGAGATACTAACCCGAAATCCGCCGTGAAAAGTGCAAGATTTCCTCATCGTTATTATGTTCCTTGTTCTGATGCGCCTATTAGGTCCTTATCTAAACGAACTTTCAAAAGGAAAAAGAACGTCTAAAGTGCAAGCGTTGGAAAGAAAACAAACTTCACTCTGGCGGGAGGGCCTCAACTGAAGGAATGAAAAGGTATCTCTAGAGTGCTCTCGACTTATCGAAAAAGAAGGAGACGTGCAAGCGTGGGTACATTTAGAAAAGGGACCGAAAAAAAAAAGTGGGCACACCGGATCATCTCCTGACAGACTTACTGGCGCAGGGGGGGGGATAATGGATAAAAGACTTCTAAAAAGGGTCAATAGAAGGCGAATCCTTCTTTCTCCGGGTCCCCATCAGGGGGGAGAAAGAAGAAAGGGAAATGGGGTCGGCGGGGCGGCTTGTTTTAGGATGGGAAAGCAGACCGATCAGATTGGAGAGAGAAAAAGAGCCCAGGGTCAATCAAAGAAATTATATGGAAATCCAAAAAGAGAGGGGGGGGACGCCACCCATCATCGTCGAGTTCGCTACGGGTTGTCGGACGGACTTAGGAAAAAAATGTAAAGATAGACACGACTCACTCTAGAGAAAGGAGTCATCGGGGTGCGCTCGCGATCCTCTAGCCGGTGTTCTGTGAGGCAGAGGGCCACAAAAAGTAAGCTGACTTAAAGTGTGTTCCCGCGCGCTTGGTCGGGAGGGTCGTGGGGAAAAACGAAAGGGACAGCGTACGCCTTTAAGTGTCCCGGAAAGAGGAGGGGACATGATTAACGAGGAAGAGAATGGAGCCCAACACGAAGTCAGACGCTCGGGAAGAACGTAAAGGCTTCTTTAAGAGGGGGAGGAGAAAACCTATCTAAAACAAAAAAAAGGGGAAAAGAGAGATATATAAACGCGTAAAGGTTCCCAAGGGAAAATAGGAAAAAGGGGCAGGCTGGGTCTTTCGCCTGCAAGCTGTTCAGAGAGGGTCGACAAGAGGAAAGTCTGAACGAGGGACAGCTTGGGAAGAAGTCTGCAGCAACAAGCAGGGGGACCCGAAAATGAGGGGAAGAAATGAAGTGCGCGGAAAACGGCCTATCTCTTTGGCAGGACGCCTATAAAAAGACTAGGAGAGGCCTGAAAGCCCCGGAGGGCCCTCTGCTCCTTACAGAAGAAGGACTACAAAGGGGAATATCCAGGTAGCGGCCTTCCTTCAAACCCCTGAAGACAGATGATGGTTGGGCGCACCCGTTGTCTCCGAGGTGGACGAGAGGTTTAACCGGAAATCTCCGAGGCGAAAAATGTGCGCGTGTAAGAGTCAAATCTACTCAGGAGGGAGAATCTGTGAGAGTCGTACACCACAAAAACTGCCTCCAAAAGGAGGGGAGGGAAGTACTATCAAAACTTAAAGAAATCAAAGAAGAAGGCCGCTGATCGCGCCTCTCTTCGGTCACGATCGGCTCGAGAAAGACCTTCCCGGAAACGAAGACTCAGCTGTGGAGCTATCCGTTCCACAACAGCAAGGGGGGGTTCAGGAACCGTAAGAACGTGCGAGAATGGCAGAGGTGAGTCAGAATCATAAACGTCACGGAGAGAAACATTCTTAACGACGAAAAGGTCGCGAAGGGGGGTGCCGGAGGCGGAACGCTCTTTCCTGAGACAGGGGATGAGAAAAGAGAGGAAAAATCTTCCAAGCGCCCAACAGCCGAGGGGTCGAAAGGAATCGAAGATCAAATCGAAAGCACACCGTGAACTTACATCTTGGCGGGGGGAGGGACTCGAGAGAAGGGTATGCTTGCGTCGGAGAAGAAGGGTGCTTATCCGGTTTTTAAGGGAGGCGAGAAGAGTGATCTCGAGAGGAATCGAAGAAGAGGGGGGGGGGTCGAAAACTTCACGGGTGGAGCGGGAAGTACATTGCTTCGTACCAATGGTTGAAAATCGGAAGTGTGTAGAAAAAGCGAAGACGGATGTCGTCTTAGATTGCCGCGACCTCAGTGAAAAAACGAACTAGAAGTCAGAGAGGAGAGCGGGGGGGGGCTGCATTTTCGAGCCGTGCATCTCGAAGAGATCGAGGAGGACACGTGAGACGGGGAGGAATCACCGGCCCCACAGCTCCGCCGCTAAAGTGGAAACTCTCCCTTCGAGGGACCGTCCAAAGAGGATCATCATCAGAAAAGAAACTGAGTCAGACTCATTCTAGGACCAAAGGAATCTGGGAAAAGGAGGACAATAGTGGATCTCCTAAGGAATTCGCCCCTTTAAGGGGGGAAGTTCTCGCAAGAAAGGGGACCTCGGGCAGGAGCAAATCCTCGCATAATTGGCCGACATCACCCTAGGGTGGAGAGCCAACCAGATGTTTAAGACGACATCGACAGGAGGGGGAAGGACGAAAAAAACCACGTAGAACCCGAAAACGAAATCATCCCAACCGCGCCGGTCCCAGTACTGCAAGCGAGAAAAACAAGTTGATCGCTGGTGGTTTTGAGGGGGGAAGGGGTTCGAGATCGCGAGGAACGATGAGAAAAATGGTGGCGCGAACGGCTTTGTCTCGGGATCAGGAGGGGGAAAGGGCGACGTCGCGAGAGAGAGTCTCCGCCTGTTCGACATCCGGGAGCCCTCGAGAACTGAGACGGTATCAAGGAAACCGTAAAGAGAGGGGTCCTAAAAAAAAAAAATTTGTGGTTCTCCCCTTAGATTCTCGCGCAGAGAACATAAAGAGCTGAGAAAAACAGTCTATCGATTCCTTGCAGGGAGTAGCAGCCTGCTATCGTTCACGAGGGAAGGAGGTGACGGGACTTAGAACGGAACAGACCCTTGTCCCCTCCAAATAGTATGAGTAAACGGGAAGGATGCGAAGTGATGAAAAGAAGTCTTGTTGAGCAAGGGAAGGATTCACAAGCCCCGCCTCGAGTTCTGGGAAAGAGGCAGTCCAATAGACCTTATTCACCTCTCAGGGGAGTGGAAAGGCACAACAGCACCGCAAGTGGGGCCGGATCGAGCGCGAACTGCTACCTTCAGGTTGACAGCTAAAAAAAAGCAGTCGGATGGTCGTGCCCTTAGGGGAGGGGAATAGGCTCGAGGGAGGGGACTGGCCCTACAAGAATGGAGAGGAGCTCAGCTTTCTTTGGAGGCTCTCAGTCTATAGAGGAGGGGAAATGGCAATCGCGCTAGAGGACAGCCTCGTCCGAAGTTTCGCTGAGAAACCCGCCCAAATCCTCTAAACAACAACGGGTATTATTATTGAACTATGTAGTGAAGGGGAGTGGATCTCGACCACGTTTGGGGTCTGGTAGCAGAAGGGGATATCTCGAAGTCCAGGGGGAGAAGTGTCGGGCTCAACGCCGCCATTGGGACCTGCTAGTAATCATCTCAATTATTCTGATGGCCACGAAGGCAAGAGATTCGTCGGGAAACTGGAAGGGGGAGAGAAGACTCCGGGGAATATTTAACCTCAGGGTTTGTTTTGTGTGGGGTTGGTGGTTGTTGGGGGGGGCATATGGTCTCGAGAGCACACCGTCACCCCTGGAGATAAAGTCTCGGGAAATTTCGGTGGAGCCCGACTACCCCTTATAGTGGAGATTCGGCCCAGGTGGCCTAATCGAAGCCCCATCCGAGAGGAAAGTTTGGGGTAATTGGCAAACCAATAAATTCTTCTGGCCTGGTTTATAAGGTTACTCTTTCAGCTGCAGATGGGATGTCAGTTAATTTCTAATCTCCTCCCAAAGAAGTGGCCTGGAAATACTCGCGACCTGTATATAGTCCTTGCTCCTCGGAAAGGAATTTATGAATCGATGGGAGGCTCTTAAGGGAATTCGAGCAAACCAGAGGAGGCCTGCAAATTGATTGCAACTCTCTACCGCTCAGACAGGTGTCGGCGAAGAGAGACAGGAGTTCTGAAGGTAGTAGGAGGTACTATAGAGATAATCCGAAAAAAAGATAAAGTGGGGTGGTCCTCATAGAAAACCTCGGGGAAGACCACCAAAGGAGATAATCGGGGTCACTGAACTGAAACCCTCAGACCTCTTCAGAAAAAAGTCTATCACCTCGGTCTGAAGGGACCTACCTGGAGAAACATTATTTAGTCGAGGGGACGCAGCCTCTTTCGTGGGGAAACTCTGAAAAACGGGCTAGGTCGTCGAGGATTGGGGGGCTCGCGCTCGGAAATAGTATTTTTATCAGGGGAGGCTTCGACGAGTGGCTCGAGTCTCAGATGAGTGTAAAAGGAAAAGGGGGGGTTCAGAAAGGCGGAACGTATTCCATCCCTCAAAATCTCTAGGGGAAGGGATTTTTCAGGAGGAGATAAGCCTACCTTTGATCCGAGATGTTTAGCCAGAGACCTGACAGATCGAGGATGATGGTTTCTCTTAGTCAGGGAAAAGGTCTGGGGGGGAATAATCGAGCTTCCTCTCGAAAGTCAGAAGCGGAAGACTCTCGGAAATGGTCAAAAGGGTCCTGAAAGACTATCCGGGAATCCGAAGGAGGGGAGACTATACCAAGGACGAACGCAAACATTTTCTTCCGAGAAAAGAGACCAGAGGGTCAGTGGGAAAAAAGATCTGTCGCGAGCGAACGCTCAGGCTACGCAGTCGTGCAAGAGATATCAACTTCGGTCTAAGCCTCAGAACAAGAAAATTCGCGCTGAAAAGACTGGTAAGTCAAAGAAGGCGGTTCGAGCCCGTTGCTTCTCAAAAAAAACCCCGTTTGGGGGAGGGAGAGGGTAGCAGGAGCTTACTCTTCAGAATAATAACCTTCAGGGACGGCGTTCGAGAAGTCCCTCGGGAAGGGGGGGAGAACTACAGAGAAAAAAAAAAAAATCGCAACCGAGCGCGGGTGGCGCTCATCTGAAACCCGAACGAAGAAAAAAGGGAAAAAGCGCGGGAGGGGTAAAATGTTAACAAACGCGAGGCTTTTAAACCCAGTATCCTCGTCCGGGGAAAGGGGAGGAAACGGGGGAAACTTGAGGGAAGAGACGGGAAAAGGCGCCTCCTTGTCGGAAGATCATCAGGCTGAGGGGGATTCGACACGGAAGAGGAAATCTGGGCGGGGGAGAGTGGGTTTACTATTCGCGAAACCTCAATACCTAGGATGCGTCCAAGAAAGCGATTCGCATCTCAGGAGATGGTGGCACGGAGATGAAAAAACGAGAAAACTGGTTCTCCACCAAGCTTTCGAAGAAGTCCGCAAACGGGAACTTACGCAGCGTACCGTTTCATGGATAGGACTTGAATGGAAGGGAAAAAGCTGCTAGGAAGAGGGGAAGCTGGGAAGGGGGGGCTAGAGCGGAGCGGAAAGACCGGGGCTTCTCTGGGGGGGCCGCGGTCCAAAAATCGGACGTTGTCAAACTGATGTCTTCCAACTCGGGAAGAGACGGGCAGGGGGCGGAAGGGAGACCTACTTCGGCATCGAAAATCTGTCAGGAAGGAAAGACCTTACAAGAAACATTAGAGAAAACTTGCAGGGAAGGACACTTCCCTGCACTTAAGACTCTTGAAAATAAAGAACTTACTGACTAATATCAGGACAGTCAATTGAGGGAAGAAGAGAAGATAGGTTAGAAAGTGGCCAAAGGAAGGGGAATCTTACCTGCGCAAAAAACGCCGGGAGAGGAAGGAGTCCATGAACGACTGCTTTCAGATACTGACGCGGGGTCGAGGAATCGGAGTACTTGGCGATGGGGGGAGGTCGGGGGTGCAGCACCGTGGAGGAAAGCCACTCCAACCCAAGGGAGTTCTTTTTGAAAACTAGAAACTCTTTGCGAGAACACACCGGTTCCTCTAGGGGGATGAAGCCGCCTTCATCCAACCTGGAAAAGCAATCATCTGAAATACAGATAAAAGGAAAAAATGTTCGCCAGACAACCACGCTCTACTAGAAAAAACTTATTCGGTTTTTGGCGAAAAAGGAGAGTTGACCCGGTCGACCAGAAAATGGGTTGCCGGAGGGGATGCATCTCCAAGGAAAAGAAGTTATCAGGAAAGCAAGGGGAAAGAATAGGACAAAACCACTCCCTACCTCCGCCAAGATAAACAGTCCCGGAGAGGGGAGTCACACCCTGCGAAAAGAATTCCTT
>Ga0179591_1283049_pt1 | contig 11999 bp, 12 predicted proteins | sample CZOMad2_1_08_16f_FD_182891 | JGI IMG/M metagenome (GOLD analysis project Ga0179591, IMG submission 182891) | Vadose zone soil fungal communities from Angelo Coast Range Reserve, California, USA - CZOMad2_1_08_16fungal (PacBio error correction) | ecosystem: Environmental > Terrestrial > Soil >...
ATACAAAAAGATGGGAATGGAGATCGCGCTTGATCACACGAAGGAAAGAAAAAGATGGAAAGAGAATAGTAATTCTTGATACCTATTGAGAGAGGGGGGAAAAATAACGAAGATTTGGAGTTGGAAGGCTAGCGGGCTTATAAATCTAAATCAGAAGATTAACCGCGGATTATAAGATTTCAGGGGGTATGGGGGGGGACTAGTCTGGAATAGAAGAAGAGAGGCAACCATCTCACAGTGCAGGGAAGTGGGGGGAAAAAGGGCGGGAAGCTATTGGTGTGCTGGAGAAAAAACGAAAGTGCTTACATTTTTGCTCGGGCGCTAGTCAAATTGAAGAAAGGTAAACACCTACTGGAACATCATTTTAACTAGGGTGGATGGGTAGGGGGGGGGGAGAGGTGTGTCACCAAGGTGGGCCAAGTTTAACCGAGTCAGTCTTACATAAACCAGGGGGAGAGTTAAGGATGAGCCTTGTCCCTTAACAAAAGATTCCTCCCGCAAGAACGAAACATGGTAAAATTTCTGAAACTTACAAAGTTTCAAGCTTCCGGGATCAGTAAAGGAGGGGGAGAACAAAAAGCGGAAAGGAATGTCGTTCATTGGGGTACATTCGCCTTGTGGGGGTTTGCGAGAGGGGAGTCAATTGGCCCCCAAGATGACCTTATGCTCCCTTGCTGGTCAAATATTGAGAAAAGCTGATAGACGAAGGGGGGGGAAAACAGGAGTGAAGCTCATACCGGCTCAATCACTCCTACTCAGGGGGGGCGACCAATATTTTATATAAGACTAGCAAGGGTGAAGGAACTGATCAACGTCGGGGGGAAACTGTGGGAGCAAGACTTAATGAAAGAAGGAAAACATTAGAGGCCCTGGTGTTGTCCAAGAAAAAATTTCATATTCTATTGGCACACGGTGCCAAAAAAAACAGGGAGGGGAAGGGGTGTATAAGGGGGTGCAGGGTCAAGAAAATAAACCCCAGAAGGGGCCTGTGGGGTTCTCGAAATTGGGTGCCCTATGACCTCCAGCGCAAAAGGCATTGAAAAGGGAAGGGTTTGGGAAAGGAGGAGGAAGGAGATGTGGCATGAAGAGAGCTGTCAGAAAAAAGTAGTGGGCACACGCCTTTCCTGGGTTCAATGACAAAAAACTGCTTGGGTGTTATTCAAATAGGGTGTTGGTTCGCGCCCAACACGCTCATTGAGGACGGGGGGAGCCTCTTCCTCAGAGGACACACGAAATGAGCTTCTGGGGGCTAAAGAAAACCCGTCAGTCAGCAGTGAAGGAGTATGTGTGATCGGTGCTTGCATGGCAAATAAATAAGTTTACACAAGCACTATAATCTAGAAAGATAATGAAAGGCCTGTCTAAAAGCTGCACCCCTCAAATGGTGATATGAAACAAATCCGATAAATGTATGAGGAATCAGGAAGCGGAAGTTTCTAAATCTCAACAAACGAAAAAGACGCCATATTGTAGTTCCACATACACCAGAAGTAAATGGAATATCAACAAAAACTTGAGTGGCAAGAGGCTAGCGGTGGATTGATAGTGGGGAGGGGGAACTCGGGCATCATTTCCGTCAGTGGCAAGGGAAGCAGATATACATGAGTATGGGGGGGGAGGAGCCATACGTGCAAGATTGGACGGAAAGGGGCACCGAGTTGAAAAATGATGCATGTGAGATGGACAAGCTAGAGAATGAAGCAGGGGAAAAAAGTCAGGACACCAGATCAGTCTGGGGGTGATTCTGGCTAAACAAATGAAAGCGCATCCTATCGAAGGAAAGACAAACGGGACGAAAAAAAGTTGGGAAATGAGTTTTCGATTCAGGGTCTAGCGGTACCAAAAACTCGAAATCCCGAAAATGGGAGGGGGAGGAAGACTGGAAATAACAATCTCGCCCTTGTTTGGGATGGGCTCGCATGCGCACGACCCTGGGCACCAGCCATCAGGGGGAGAAAGGGGGATTAGCAGGGGCGAAAGGGATTCATTCAAATTTGGTAAGTCGATGATATTGATCAACCTGGGAACAGGGGGAGCAAACGAATAAGGGACGAAAGGAGAGAGATCGTAAACTAGGAAAAGATATGACAGGGGGCTACATTTGGGGGGCAGTTAACGGTCCAAACAACCATAATGTAAGTTACAGGGAAGGATGGAGAGCGGGAACTGAAAGGGAGGCAGATAAGGCAGGGCATTCAATGTTAACCGGGGTTTGGGAAATGCGGGGATCTCAAAGGGCAAGAAAGGCGGGAAAAAAGGAGAACAGGGTTTGGGGAAGGAGATATCAGAAATTGTTACTCAAATGGGGAACACACAATCGAGAAAGATAAAAAAGGGACATTGACGTAACTGGGCCCGTTCTTCATCAGGGAGCCTCGCACACCTGGGAAAACTTGGATTAGGGGTTGAAGAACTCACAGAGAAGGACTCGGCAAAAAAAAAAAAATTTGGCACAGCAAGCGCTTATGAAACTAATCTGCGACGAATGTAAGCAATAAAAAAAGAAAGAAGAACAGACTCAATAGAGAAAATCGTTGAATCTCTTGATAGTCGCCAGATCAAAAGCTCTCTAAGTTAAAACGATTTAGACTCTGGATCATGGGAAAAAGAGGGTGTGCGGGATGGGGAAAGTGGGAGGGAGAAAAAATCAGAGATCAATTAAAAAGAAGGGGTATTATTTGGAGGATTCTGGGATGTTGGGAGTGTATGTGCGACGGAATTGAAGGCGATCCGGTGGCTCGTGGGGAGGAGCGGCGAGAATGCACCGTAAGAAAAGTAGGGAAGACTGGTAGAAAAAAAAGTGACATCTATGGCATATTCAATGAGGAAAACTATTAGAAAGGGAAGAGGGAACGGGGTTAAAAGCTTGAACAAAGAACCATGAAGGGGGGGGCATCACTCAGAGGATTCAACACTATTCTAGTAGTCACCGTAGGGGCGGGGGGAAGGGGGCAAGGGGTGGAGAAAAAGGGAGAGGAGAAAAAGGTTGAACGGCTCCGCACCAAGCTCAACGACCAAAGCTGAAACATACCCGCCAGGAACGAGTCCGGAAGGTGGAAGCGAAAGGGGGGCAAGGGAGTAGGACCGTTCGGCGCGCCCAAGTGTACCTCATTTGTCCTCGGGTCGCAATTCCTGGGACTAGATTGGGGGGGGATGTAGATAAAAAAATCGGAGGACGACCAAGAGGAGACGGTGGACTGAAGTGTCGCGTAGCCGTCCTAAGAAGGGCGTATATCGTAGGCAGATAAGGTGGGGGGAAGGGGGAGGGGGGGAGTCTATCTGTCATCTTGCAAACCACGATGGGAGCGGCATCAACTGGAGGGGGGAAGAAGCTAGTAGCAACGCTGCAGGAAGGATAGCTTTAGAAATTTTCAGAAAAATTGACTGAAACTCTCACAATGTTGGGTAGGAGGAGAACCGGAGTAAGGGAAGGGGTTGGCAGCTCCGAAAAATCCCTTGGGGTGCCTGATCGAGCCGGGGGGGGGGAGTCCTTAACGACCACCGGAGGGGGAGGCTTACAAGAAGCCCTAAGAATAACGACAGGGAGCTTTCGGGAGGGGGGATGACGACGTGACGGGGGGGGAGGGACAATACCAAAGTTGTGCAGGAGGAGTACCTGAACGAATGCTCAAACTCTTTTGCTGCCCAAAGGAGCAGCGAAAAAAAAAATATTAATTTAAACCCGCCGGGAGAGGGGGGTCTGTAAAAAAGGTGCTCGCATGAAGATAGAAAGTCCGAGTCAGGGAGGAAGGCTGGTGTGGGGGGAACCGTGCTTGGGGGAGTAATTCATCTTTACTCTGAAAATGTTTCTAGACAGCAATCAAAGGATCAAGCGAACGACGTATCGAAGAAAAACATTTTAGCGCCTGGAAGGGGTGGGCTGACATAACATGACAGCGGCGACGGGGATAACTGAAGGGAAAAAGACTGCGTCGCCACGTCCAAAAGGTTCTTATTGCGCCGCGGAGGAATCAGAAAGGGAGAACGATACATATCGGCCCGAACACTGTGCCAGAGGGCCTAGAAAAAAATAAGGCATCCGCAAAAAGTGGGACATGCGTAAGAGAAGGACCAGACAGAAAGAAAGATAGTTAAGCGTTTAGCTCATCGGAAGATCAAATAGAAAACTTCTTTCAGGAACGTGGCTGTCACTCAGGGAAGGCATCAAACCACCGCGAGGAATCGCCGGAAACGGGCGGGAGGGGGAAAATGAAGAAGCCAAGAAACCGACTCACCTTGTAATGGAAGCCCTTCCCTCGGCGCGAAAGTAAGAAGGAATGAAGGGGAAGGTAGGGGAAGGAAGGTCTAGAGGTCATCGTCGTTGAGATGTGGAGAAGAAAGAAAATTCGCAACCTTTCTTTCCTAATTCCGACGCTCTCTGAAGGCGACTAGCTGATTCATCTTCCGCCGATCAGAGGGTCCAGTAGAGAGGATCTAGGGGGAAGGAGGGAAATGGGGGCATATCAGAAAAAAAAGGAGTGGAGGATGGCAAAGGTAACGGCAAATAGAGAATCATATCTCATGCTCTTGAGCCCAGTTCAAGGGGCTACTCGAAAAGAGCAGTAAACCTGGCGAGAGCGGCACCGAGGCCACGAACCGGGATTAATACTGGGAGGGATGAGACAGCCAATCCGACATGAAAGAGAGGAACTTGAGGAGGCTTCTCACCGTCTCCTGTATCAATAGCTAGGTACCGCGACCCATTCGAGCAGTCAGGCGGAAGTAAAGGGTCTCAAAGGGGGCGTCAACGATTCTTTCATGCCCAGAAATTTAGGCGGGGTCAAGGCGATTTGGTCTCGGCGTGCATCACGCAAAACTTTTAAGAGAGTTTGATCTACATGCTAGACGAAGGGGCATCAACAAAAAGCGACCCTCAATCTCTGTAGGGGCGGGAGGGGGAGACGCCGGGCACGAAGGGAAGGAAAAACAGGGGGAGAGAGATAAGGCCCGCGCGTGACGGAATGCCAATGGGTTCGGCAAGACAATTGATCAGTGATTTTAACGATTCTGACCTCCCCCGGAAGCAACGAAACAACAACGGGGGCGGGCGGGGGCACAGCAAGCGCATGTGGAAGTTGGTGCCCCTCTCCCTGGTCTTCTGGGGGGGCCCTTACACAGTTCCGAGACACGTCTAGCTGAGAAGAGCGGCAGGGGAGCAACCGAAAATTCTCGTGATGTCCGGATAAAAAGAAAGCCCGACAAGGACCTTGCCGACATCCATAAAATCGGAAAAACAGGCCTTAACTAAGCGACTAAACCGAGGTACGACTGTAAGAGATCGGTTCATCTGTCGAAACGAAAGAAAGAAATATCATCACCTCGGGGAAAAGGGTCTAAGAGAATGCAGCAGGAGATAAAAGCATGCTTTTCGTCGACTGCGTGCTCGGTAGGAGGAATGAATGACAATGGCCGAGCGGGTCAACCGGGGGTGATACGAGAGGGGAAACGAAAGACTTCATCTACCCGGACGAACGGGGGGAGGAAGAGAGGAAATGGTACGAACAGAAACATGGCTATGGAAGGAACTATAAAGAGAGGGTGCCTACAATGCTTATTAAACGAAGGGTGGGCAATACCAGTCTGACTCGGCGAAGGGGTCGCACAAGAAGGAAGAAAAAACTAATGGGGTCAAAAAGGGAAAAAAAGTCACCGACTCCTACCGCCAAAGGCTGCCAATTGAGCCGGAGGGCGGACGTTACAACTACTTATAGAAATCTATGCGAAAAACAAAAAATACTCCTTCTTGCCGCAGCCATCGCGGGTGAGCAAGGAAGGGAAAACTGTCGGCGTCGCTTAGCGGCACAAGTTCTCGTCAGAAAGACTCCGGCGCCGATCATCATTCTAAAGGAGGGCAAAAGTCTCACAAGATTCAAGGTCACGCGAGACGGCAAGAGCAAGTTGGGGGATCAAGACTCCACACGCTACCTCACGAGAACGGGCTTCAGTCGATAACAGAGGAAAAATGCCAATGCGGCGCGCAGGTAACAAGAAAAGACCTCTAAGTAGAAGTACAAATTCAAGGAGGACGGCAACGCACTTCGAATCCTTGTAAATCGAAGTAACCAAAAGGTGAAAGCGACACCTTAACAAAAAGGAAAAGTGAAGGATACACACCACAACACTCAACACCACTTAAACGTCACCACCTCCCGACTTCTCACAAGTAGGAAACCATCAAGAATGTTGAATGCGATATAGATTGGTGGGATGAAGAAATGGCATGGGTATGGAATCGAAGAGTGGAAGGAAACCTTAAATACGAGTCGTTTGTCTATCTCGCTTAAAATCATTAAAAAGGGGAAAAATCAGGAGCAAAATCGGGGGAAAAATACTGAGACAAGATTGTTAGCTAGAAATTGTTAGAGAAGGGGAAAGAAGACGAAATCGAAAGCAGAATCATTAAACGAGCCACGTTTCCACAAGTCATCCTTCAAGTCGTCCCATCCCAGGCCTAAAGAGAATAATCCTCCCACGCAATACCAGCTTGGAGAGAAGATGGGGAGGAACGAACAAGGTCGTCCAGCCCCGAAAACCCATGACCACTCATCGTTCCTGAAGGACCCGAGGGACTCGGGGAGACCATAAAAGTTGCTCCGTGTTCGATCGGGAACATAGAGAGGGAAGGGAAAGAGGATAGGAAATCAGAGATCTGAAACAAAGATGGTAGAAAAAAACAGATTTGACGGGGTAAGGGATTTTTTGACTAAGGGATTGAGTCAGACCGGAGTCGCCGAGAGGCATAAGAGATGCTGGGCGGGAATTGCGTGTGGAACGCGTTAAGTTGCGGTTAGTGATGGTCTTAAGAGACAGACCGACCAGGACGGGGTTTGTGAGGGAAGAATGGAGTCGAGCCAGAGAACGGGTCACACCAGTGAAAAAACGCATTGTACTCAGTGTGGAGGTAAGAGGGAGAAAGGTTTACAGGGTCACCCATTGGAAAAAAAGGGGAGGAAAAGGGGAGGGGGACGAGTCAGAGAAGGTATTTAGCCACAAAATTTCGAACTGAACTTCTACCAGGGTCAGAAGGTCAATGGGGACATTAAGCATCCAATTGCCGCCGGGGGTGAAATTATCTGAAAAGTGAGACAAGGGGAATTGAGAGGAAAGATCAAGCCCGCAGTTCAGAAAGAAAGGAAACCCTGTCCCAAGGCTTGATGTGGGAAGAAAATGCTCCCTGGGGGGTGGGTGGGACATCTCCTCTGTTACAAAAAGGGAACCCCTTCGAATCAGACATTTTCCCTTGCCTGTTCCTAGCCGCAGCTGAAGACTGAAGAAGGGAAAAGGGTGAAGGAGGAAGGGATGATACGTGGCTTCATCAAGAAAAAATAAAGTTGGGGGTGCGAACCCAAATGGGTCGATAGATCATCGGACTAAGGGCATGAATGACGAAGCACGTCAGAGAAAAAAAAAAACAGGGGGGGTCTACTCACCTTTCGCAGGAACCATTGGTCATATGGGACTGGTGGTGTTTGTCTTCACAGGGGAGAAAGGGCCTCAGGAACGTGCATCAAAACTTCCAAAAACAAGGGCGGAAGTATGGTAGACAGTCAGAGGGGACGGTGTCACTGAAAGGATTACTAAAAACTCCACATGGGGTCGTTACTGAGGAAGCAGGCTCTATTGTTGACCGCACTATAGAAAAGGAATAACTAGAGTCTAAAGAAAGGGAAAAAGGGAATGTTGATGAAAGGGGACGGCAGGGCAGAGGGTTTGGAACAAGGAGCGCTTTCAAGCAATTAGGGCAGAAAGCATCATCCACTACATTTTCTAAATAGGGGGATGGAAGATCGGGGGGCACCCCCCAAACTTGAACGGTTGGAGAAACGGCGGACATGGAAGAAAGGGTTGAGTAGAACAATACAGCTTACACTGGGGCATGTTTGTGACAATCAGAAAGGGAAAGGGGGGATAAGACGCAATCTGACCACAATCGGGTATGGCAATATCTCCACCTCATCTCCCTCATCCTTGCTTCAGGGGGGGGGGGGGGTTTAGGCCTACGATGCTGGGGCAGGGGACAAGGAGAGAAGGAAATGATGCAGCAAATGTGTACAAGCACGAGAATTCTATACATAACCCTAGTCCTCTCCCCAGTTGGGGGGGGGCCAACAGAAAAGAAATACCTGGATTATATACCAATATACGGAGGGAAAGGTGGTAGAAATAAAAAGAGAGATCAAAAAACAACGTAGGGGAGGAGACTCTAAGAGAGTGATCCCCTTCCGCCGTAATTGGATTCTATTCCAAAGGGGAATCAGGTGATTCAGGGGGTGGGACTATCACCATCACTTTGGGGGAAGAAGGACTAGCCAGGTAGTTATAAGTATTGATATGAGGTTAAAACGGTTCTCACTGTCAACACGGAAAGGCTCCCTGTCCAACGAAGGGGAACCACAAAGAGCTGCAAGTCACCAAATGAAGTGATCAAGGATGGACTGGAGGAAGTGGTGCTAGTATCAAAGGACCGCTGATGTGGATCGAGGTCGGCAAAGGATCACGTCATCGATTGGAAAGAAATAAGTGGGGTAGATGGGTGTCATTGGGCCTAAAAATCAACCAGAGGGAAATAGCATTTCTAAAACTTTGTTGGGGGAGAGAATAAACAAAAAAGGTATGAAAGGTATGAGTGGGCTAAGTACTTGATGAAACGCTTCTGGCTCCTGTGCAAAACAGCTCACGAAAGACAATGGAGAATCAAATCCGTTTTAAAGGCTTGGTTCCTGAGCAGGTTCGATAGTGGAAAGGGTCAGACAAGAGGGAGACGATCCTCGAGAAAATGTACGAGGGTAGGGGGGGGTTAAAAGAGCATTGACCAACCCGTTTGGTATAAACTCATCGCATTGGGGTGTTTTGGGCAGTAAGTTGGGATGCGGGCACTGTGTGCCACGTCCACTGGTGAGAATCAAACAACCCAATTCCCATAATCGAAAAATGGTTCAGGCCGAATTTGATGACACACAGGTTTGCAGGACGACGTTAAGTAAGTAATGAATTGTCATGCATGGAGAAAAAGGGGCAAAGCTGGGGCGTAAACAAAAGAGCTTGTTAATGAACCAGGTATGCGAGCGGAGCAAGGGGAAACTAAGTGATAGAAGGACGGACCGATCAAGAATGGGGGGATAACTGTCAATATAAAGTGGGTGCCAGTGGGCATACATACGAGATGTCCACAAACCCAAAAGGAGGGATTGAACAAATGTAAGCCAAGGGTGGGACAGGGCATCGGGGGGATATACCTGAGTGCTGAGGTATTGATACGAAGCGAACTTTAGGTCCATTCAAATGTTCAGATAATGTTCACGAAGTTGGGGGGGGGGGGGGGAGAAAGTGGCGGAGAAAGAAGATGAGTGTACAACCAGAATGAAGTGCCTAACATTTTTTTCGACAAAAAACGGCAAACTCGCGAAAATTGGACGCCACAAAACTTGTTGGGAACCACCTGTACAAATCAGAAAAAACAAAAGAAAAAACTGCTTACAATGCTGACGTAGACTGGTGAACAGGCTGAAAGGGTAAGCGAAGCCGGCTACGTAAAAAGGTCGCACGGTATATCGGGGCTCTTCCGAAAAGCACTCAAATCGCGTAACAGTTCAAATAATGCACTCAGGAAAGCGATTAAAAAAAGGACACGCAGGAAGACTGCCCGCAGCAGTACCCAACACCCCTATAAAAAAAAGTCCCAAATCTTGTAGTCATAACGTTGACGAAGGGATTCGATCTCAGCCATCGCTCGAAGTGCAACAGCAGAGAAAAAAGGAGACCTTAGGGAGGGGGGAAGAGGAACTCTGATCATTGCATAAAAAACGATGATATGGTGGCAGAGGGCTTTGAGGATGGGGACTTGGGAGGCAAAAGCGGCGACTGGACCGAGGGGGTAAAAGGTTTTTATGGCTGTTGCGATGGAGGGAAATGGGGGGGGAGACGACCTTGGGAAAAGGAGAGCCGTTGGTGTACAGTGGCTATTTTAAGGAAGCTGCATGGAGGGGGGGATTCTAGGAGGGGGGGGGGAAGGAAATAGACAGTATAAATAAAATAGGGTATCAGTTGAAAATCTATTTGAGAGAGTCATATTCAATTATTGAAGCGCAGTGAGGGAGAAACGAACTCGTGTGAGGAGGTTTGAGCCTTCAATGAATTACAGAAAAGAGGTGGGCTTACGAAATGGGAGATCTAATTCAAAGATATTGATGGCTCTTGGCAAAACTCGAACTTAGACTTGAGGGGGGGGAGGGAAGTGGCGGAGTGGTTGTTGGGATCAAGGCAGGTTGGGGAAAATGGGCACGCGGCACCCGCCACCGACGTTAAGGGGGGACCCAGACGTAAAGTAGAAAGAGAAAGCTCCTGCGGCGATGCCGCGAAGTTGGAAAGGGGAAAAACAGCCGAGGTATGCGGAGGGAGGGGAGGGGACGTGTAACCCTTTAAGCAGGGTGGCCGCAGTTCTGCCGTCACTTGTGAATTCCGGGGAAGTCGGTCATCGCGGTGGCGGAGGAGAGAAATAAAAAGTGAACGAGGCCAGTCGATCGGGGACCGACGCATTGGGCCTCGAAATCTCTGGGGACATCTTGGGTAGAGCCGTAGCAAAAACAAGGGAACATAGGACTTTGTCCTCGAGCGCGCAGACAGAGGTGAGGCATAAAGGGGAGGAAGAGAGGATGCGGAAAATCATGCTCTGGGGAGTGGGAATACGGAGGGGAGAAACTGCTTTCACTCCTGACGTCGGAGACAATTGAAGCCGTTGCGAGATCCAGGTTAAAACGTTAAAACAAGGATTTTTAAAGGGATGGGGGAACAAATGAGAAGATTCCTAAAAGACAGGTGCTTGCCAACAACTGAGGTAGAAAGCGCAAGGGACAAGTTGACGACGCGCCTATGCTGTAAGTTAACTTAAAAGTTCCACCTTCGGGTGGGGGAAGGGGAGACCCGACCGCGATTACAACGAGAAAAATTGGGGAGGCGGAAGAGAACTGTACGGCGGTCGCCTCACTCACTGGAGGTGGAAAAAGTCACTAGCCAATTTGGCGGACGGGTGTCAAGAAGACGACCGTCGCAGTCACGCGGCACAAGCGGGGGAGGAATCAGCCGTCTCGACCCAGCGGCCTAGTATACGGTAACCCTCCGGGGAGTCAGAGCGTTAATGTTAATAAAAGGTCGCGATGCACAGATAGTGACGCGGCGGAAGGTAATCCAGGAAGGACTCCCGTTGGCAGCAGGAGCAGCTCGGGAGCGGAAGGGGGCTTGGGGAGTAGCCTTCAAGAAAGGGACTAGCGCGCAAACGGGATCTAAACGAAGGGGGCTAGACGGGGAAGGTGTCGAAATCCGCAAATGGTTCCGGGCCCTTATCCCTGCGGACCAGAGGATAGGGTCTTCAGGGAAAGGTGAAAAACAGTCTCTGCGGGAACACACAGGGTTAGCGTATTGAAAAACCAGTCGGTCGTCCTCTAGAAGGAAAATCATCGGTCCAGTACTGTCCCTAAAAGAAGGTGGGGCATCCGGGGGCCGATCACGCGCAGTGCTACTCGACGCGCGGTGGACAATCGAGACGGGAGCAGGAAAAAAAAAATCAAGACATCCGAGGAGATTTAAAAGTGTGCGGGAGAGGGACGTCCTTGGTCCTATGATCATGATTCAACTTCGTGCGGGAACTTCAACGGGGAGGGGAGGAGCTCGAAAAATCACCATCGCTGAGGAAAGCGGACACGTCGGTCATTGGGAATGACGACAATATACGAACGGAAAACGCGACCTCACACAGTACCGAACGAAAGGGGGGTTTCACTGGATACAGCGAGGTATGCAAGGAAGGGAACGGGGATCAAGTCAGGCTCGGGCGTAACGTCCTCGGTGGAAAGTGAAGGTTGGCATCAAAAGATTCGGCCCCGTTCTTAACCCCGGTGCCAAGGAAGAGAATCGACAAGGGTCCTTCACTATATCTGATAGTCCGACTGCTCACCGAGCAGTCGTAAGAAGTCAGGGAGAAGGGATAAGGGACACGTCGGAGC
>Ga0179591_1339124_pt1 | contig 11999 bp, 8 predicted proteins | sample CZOMad2_1_08_16f_FD_182891 | JGI IMG/M metagenome (GOLD analysis project Ga0179591, IMG submission 182891) | Vadose zone soil fungal communities from Angelo Coast Range Reserve, California, USA - CZOMad2_1_08_16fungal (PacBio error correction) | ecosystem: Environmental > Terrestrial > Soil >...
AAGTATCGGGGGACGAAAGAGAAGGACGGCTTGTAATTACTAACGTAGGAGGATCACTGGGGGCAGTACCCTCCTTTCTTGCGGGACGTGAGTGATGGGACCGAGAAGAAGAAGTCGGAAAGAGGGAAGTAGAATGTAACTGTAACAGGAACTGTCAGTTTGGGAAGGCGAATCAATGTTTAACTTTGGTACCATCATTAGGACTCTTGTATTGTGTTCATGGTGTTAGGGCGGAAGAATAAGGGGCTTAGTGGAAAACACAGCCACTGAGTTCTAGAGGGGAGGGTATAGAGGGGAAAAAAAGACTTTCCAACTATCCTCTAAGAAAAAGAAAAGACAGGAAAAGGCGCAAAATTGAATACAGGGGGGAGGTGGTGGGCGCACATCATCAACCTAGGAAGCAGAATGCACGGGTTAGATTCGGTCTTGGGTGAGGGGGGACCAAGTAAAGTTTCGAAAATCCTGTGAACATTAAGTTCGTACCTGACTAAGGGACATTTTCAGGCGAAAAAGAGGAAGAAAAAGGAGGGGAGTCGACAGTACGGGAAAGTCAGGAAAGTTGAAAATATGGACTGAAAGGAGACACTTAAGAAGAGTTAACGAACACGACCCAAATGCGTATCGCTCCGCAATTCGTCCAGGGGGGTAACGAAAAAGGGGGGGAATCTGAAGATTAACAAACGCCGATTGACGGATCGAAGATAAGATCATCCTTAAGGAGGGACTCCTCAGAAGAAAGCGGGATTCTAGGTCCAAGCAAAAAGACTAAAGTTCCTAAAATAGGCGAATTGTCGGCACACTAGGAGGGGGAGTTGGCAGCGAAATGGGGAGAAAAAAGCGTCGCAAATGATCCGCCCGCAAAAAATGGTTAGGCTCGGAGCAAGGCATCCTTTAGGCTCAAACAAAACATTAGACGCAGACGAAAAAGACAACTGCTGGAATAAGTATGCTGGCGTGTTCGGATAAGAAGCATAACAGAAGTTCCTCTCTCGGGTGAGAAACTGCCAGAAAACTTGGGGGCATCGATCCGGCTCGGGCAAAAAGGAGAAAAGCAAACAGAACGCTCCTAAGCTTTTCATCATTTAATCTGTTGGGAAGATCAGAGGAGGGGGTAGGAAAGTCATGTATGCCAGGGTCAAGCTATTTAATCGCTAAAAAGCCGGTGATGGGCTTCTCTGTTGCGGGTGTGGCGAAAGCAGGTATGTTAATCAAGAAATGGCACTTCAGACACGAGACGGCCTCAGCCCTCAGATCGACCTGACAAGGACCAACAAAGCACAATGACGCCAACATGCGAGAGCCGATGTATAAAAGTCAAAAGCAGATCCTGGTAAGAGAGAAAGAGTGTGACTACCTGAACAAACAGTCGATAGAGTCAGGGATTCTCGCCACCGCGGAGATGGGGCTAAAAAAGAAGCCTAGCAACTGAACTTTGTGCGGGGATATTGACCTGAAAAGTGAGACCTATGAAAGGGGGATCTAGAAAACGGTCTCTCCCCAGAACCTAAAGTGAAACCTCCTACTGGGAGGTCTTGGGACTACTTTTAAAAAATCAGATAAAAACTGGCGAGAAGAAGGGAAAACAGTGACACGTTAAGGTAAGAGCGGAGACTGACTCAGGTACGGGAGCACTAAAGAGCAAAGTGCCGCTCTGCAAAAACCAGGGCGTCATTGAATCACTCGAGAGCATCTGAGAGAAGGTCCTTCTAGTAGGGTCCCATCACCTACTGAAGCATCTAATGGAAAGAGGGGGAAGGCAAGAGGGGGATTTAAATAAGTACACCGGCTGAGGGGCTTGGTGAAGACGTGGGAAGGGAATCAACGTCGGTTTCCCTAAGCGAACTGATCCTTCGCATTAGCGAAACGCCGCTCTGTTAGAAAATAAATGGAAGCTAAATTATCCAGGCGGCCGACCATCTGCTCTGTGATGAAAAAAGAATCTCATCAATCACGCTTCGCTCTTCTTCAAAAACGTTTAGAGAAGTATAGAGGAGAAGAAGCCCAATTAATCAGAATGGTTTAAAAGAAAAGGGACAAATGAGGTTTAGGGGGCTTGGAGCGTCGCGCAAGACGCTTCTCTTCTAGGGGGTCTCTGTTATCAGGGCGCAAGAGAGAAGGAATTTTGAGAAAGGAAAGACAGAATACTAAAGGCCGTAAAAACATACTTCTGATGGTGGGGGGTTTAGGTAATCAGGCCAAGAAGTAAGATAGGAGTCGTTTTACAGCCATATCTAGGCGCAATTTCCGCTTCACGCGGGCCGCCATGGAGATAGAGACAGAGGGGGTCATAGGTGGAGTAAAAAAATAGTACCCGGAGAAGTAAGGAACGAACCGACGAGAAAAAAGATAACGCGAGAGAGTAGGGGGAGATCTCGAACAACACCCGTAGGAGTAGGGGATGAATCAGAACTTTCTCTCGGCGGAGGAAAATGAGATAGAGGAGTGAAGACGGTCTAATGGAAAGAGATCTACAGCAAAAAGAATGGGCCGGCGCTATCTAGGTAGGTTGAGCGCAAGCCACGAAAGTAGGAGCTCCTTGAGGAACAAAAAAGACATCGTAAAGAAGGTCTGGGAATGGGGCCCCAACATACTAAGCGGACTTCATATAAGGGGGGGATAGGGTAAGTGAAAGAGGAGAAAAGAAGATGACGACAAAATCAAATAACTACTAAAAGATGGAGTCTCGACTAGCCACCGAAAAGAAATAGAGGTCTAGGTTGTAAATTCAGAATTATGTGAGGTGGGCTGGACTCTAAGAAGTAGCCCGTTCCGCGCAAAAACAGTCAGTGGGGATATAAATAAACTAGCAAAAATACACGAGGAAGGGCCGGGGCGTAAAATGACGAATTGCAAGGTAAACGATCGCCCGAAGAAAAAAATGGTTGGAGGCATTTAAAGTTCTACTCATTATAATCGAGAGTCCTTATTTCAATACGGCAACACTCAGAAAAGAGCGGACATTTGAATTCGGTGCCTGTAGAGAATTCAATGCCGGCGTGAAAAAAAGAGGTCTCTAAACTAAAGTTGGACAGGAAACAAATAGAGAAAGAGATGGGCAGATGAAACTCCTTAAAACAACGCGCGTACGATTCCATTCCAAAGAGAGGAGGCTAAATCTGCCGTCCGTTGGACGTATTGCACGAGCACTGAGGACTCGCTTGGACAGGGGGAATTTGTCCGGGGAAGATTAATCTCCAGCTTCGACAGGTCAGTACTTTAGCCCGGGCAGAGCGAAGGAATTGAAAAGACGGGGAAAAAGAAAAGGATGATCCGGTAGGCGAAGGTGCGCGCAGTTTGCTCTCGGCAAGAAGCTTAAAGCTCAGGGAAATAGTAAAAAACGTCCGAGACAGACCGTGGGCGGGCGGTGGATAGACGAATATGGAACCCAACCAGCTCAGGTGGCATAGAACACCGCAGGATTGAAAGCATCACGTTCAGGCCCATTTAGTGCAATCGGGAGCTTCATCTGGCTTAACACGGATAATTATATTCTACAGTGGGGGTGGAAGTCGTACAGGAAGAGGTGAGGTGCTCGTAACCGAGCCAGGAGACGCAGGGAAGTAAGGACGTCCTAGGATAAAGGCAAAGATCGACTCAAACAACCGACACATAAGGGTTACATCTTCAAGAGGAGACAAGCCTCGCACGAAAAAATAAAATCCTACTTAGGATCTAACAGAAATGCGATGTAAAAGTGAGGAAAGAGGATGGAGTGTGGGGCTGGTTGTGGGGAGACAGGAGACGGAGGGCAAGTTTGCCTCAAAAGAACTAACATTCTATGTCTTCTTTCGGCTCTGAGCACCTCGAAAACATAGACAGATCCTAGGAAGTATGAAACCGGATCTTTGGTACGGCGGGAGGGAAACAAAGACAAAAGGGGGTGGGGAAGCAGAACTGCGAGTTCACATTTCCGTAACAGACCTGGTCTTAGAAGGGCGCAAACAGAAAGCGTGCGTTACTTAATAACGGCAAAAAGCTAAGTGTGCCGAGAAAAGGGAAAGGCCGAGTAATCACTGTATGAGTCATTCGTACTGCTCTCCAGCATCCACTATCTACCACTGAGGGGGAGACAAGACCAAAGGAGGAGCTGCATATTACACGTTTACCTCGGGGGGGAGAGCTCTACTGGGTAAGAGCAATTGGGGGGGCACTTTACAGCCTCCGGCGAATACGCAGAAATTCGAGTAATAAAAAAAAACTTGCAAAGGAGTGGGGTATCTAATTCTTATGGTTCAAAATATCTACTGACCCTACTGCTTACGAAAAGGCAAGGAGGATAGGACAGGATAAGAAACCAAGAAACCGCTCGATGGGAAACGTACTTTTTTAGTAACGGGCAACCTAGAGAAAAACGAGAAAATTGAAAAAACACAACTGCCCGCTGGTAATGGTGGAGGAGGGGTCGAAAACATCCGCAAGGTACCTGGAGACCCCAGGTAAGAAGCGGGGTAGCTGCTTTAGCAAGAGCTCTTGGATTACCGCTTTATAAAAAAAGAAAAAAGAAATAAATCCGGTATGGGGGGATGATGACCAGCCTCAACGCTTTGGAAGAGAGAGCTTAGGGGCCATAACAAAGCATCAAAAAATTTTTCTCGACCCAATCCTACTATGCATTAAGGGAAATGAAACAGGAGGAAGAAAGAAAACAGACAAGCCGTACAAACTACCGCGCAGGACGTGCAAAAGTAGCCGGGGCTCATGTTCAAAGAAAAAACTTCCCTCCTCATGCGGGGGTAGAGAAACGTTCGATCGACCTAAGGAAGGAGTAGTAAGTCAAAAAAGAAGCCTTCCTCTCGATTGGGGGAAGGAAGAAAAGTACGGATCTAAAACGGAGAAGTAGAAAAGAATGGAGAGAAATCTGGGGGGGGACGTAATGGATCTGGACTTCTAGGGGGAATCCTAGACTGAGTCGGCTCTTCTGGGGTGCCGGTCAGAGAAACTGAGCATGAGATTGATGAAGGACAGGTCATTAGAACATCTGGTCACGAAAAGTGGTGAAAACGGGGAAGATTACGTTCCCGGCACTGTCGTACTGTCATCCTGTTTATGGAATCTGATTTTTTTGGCAAATGATGACTAGGGGATGGGGGGTCTGGAGGTTACTGCGCTCAACGAAAGGGGAGGGCGTGGGGGACAGCACTAGAAAAAGGTCTGGAGGTTTCCTGTACTGAAAGAACCAAGAGACGGAAGATGCAGGAACACAAAAGGAAAGGAAGGGATACGAAGGGGATGAGTTTTGGGGGAGGAAGGTCCTCCAAAGAGTCCAGCTGCACGGGGTGCAGGTAAGGAGGCCTTTCGGTGACCATGTCTCCGAAAATCCTTTCAATTTCGACGCGTACCATGAAGGAATGGGTAAGAGGACCGGGAGAGCAGGGGGGGGTGCGCATGGCGGAGAGAGGGTGCAGAGTGACATGGGGCGTACTTCGAACTGTACACCAGTCTCCTGGAAAGACGGGGGGAAGGGTGTGAGGAAAACGAGACGGGAGTATCAATCGAAAGGGGGGAGGGCAAGGATGGTGAGGACAAATTAAAAAATCCAAGAAAATATGGACCCGATTAACGGGAGCGATGCGATCCTCACGGAAAATGGAGATGTCACTCAGGAAGAAGAGGTCGGCGCGGAAGGGGAGAAGAACTAATAGAAATACCAGTGCCTACTTCTTTGTAGTTCACAAAGGTCGGCAGGGATTGAAGATGGGGGAGCACGTCCTGGTTGAGCAAGGGAAAGAGGAAAAACGGTACGACATGGGAAAAAAAGAGGGGATGCGCAAAAAAGGAAGCTTACAGAGCTGACAACGGGGGCTTAATCTGACTTCGGGCGATTGTTGGACTCAGAAGCAGAACGAGTAAGGCCGGAAAAAAAGAGATTAAAGGAAAACTTCCGATTCCGCGCGAATTCTCAAAAAAAAAGGCTCTAACTCCACGATCCGCAACAGCTTTTACCATTGCACTGTGGTGACTGATCGAGAGGGTTCCACGGGCAGTCCCGAGGGCGCAAAGTTTCGGGGAATAATGTGCAAAAGATGGAAGAAAGGGCGTGTTTTCGGCGGGGATTTCTATCAAAGACTCATTAAGGTGCAGGAGAGAAAAGCAAGGAATCGGCGCAAGCAAAGAAAAGATAAGGCGGAAATTGAACTCAAAAAACGCGGAGCAGTTCGATCTGCATAAAAAAAATTCGTCTTTCCCTATTGAAGATAGAAGAAATAGAAACGAAAAAGGAGAGATAAGACAAGGGGCGTTGGGTAAGCGATCAGGAAAATTCCGCCAAAGGCGAATGGATTCGTATTTCAAACCTTTTTCTCAACTTTCCTGAAGTATGATAATAAATAAAAAAGGGAGATCCTGAAAACGACCGCCGGGAAAGACGGCCTTCTACGTTGGACAGACCTGTCGCTCTGCTAATAAAGTACGTCCTGCACTGAACTTTCAGGGGGGGCATGACATTGAAAATTACGGGAACGCGGCGCCAGCCGAGGCACTTACTTGCAACAAGCTGAGAAGCCGAGGAGGGACCCATGGAATAGCGTGGTGAATGGAACTCAGGGAACGATGGTAGAGGTCCCAAACCGAGCAGGACTCTCACCGAATTGGTCAGGAAAGAGATGGAAGGTCATAAGGAAATTAAAAGAAATTGGGGTCCTGGAGGAAGGGGGCAAAACTTGATACAGGGAGGTCACAGAATATGAGCTAAAATCTTTTATCCAGATCAAATTGGAGAGGAAAACCGGAGGACGCTATAACTCTGCTAGGGGGATGGGTAGAAAAGAAATCGACGAGGCAAAAAACTCCTTCGGAGCCTTATCGCTTCAGCACATACCCCAAACTCCGTTTTGAACGCCACGAAAAAATGCAGAGGGGGGAGATAGGGAGGGTCAGGAAGGAGCTAAATCGCGATGAAAAAAAAAAGCATTGATGGCTGGTGAGAGACACAAAGTTCTTTTCTCCAAGAGGTAAAAAAACGACCTACCCTGAAACCGCAAGCAGCTTCGATTGGTTGGCAGGAGCAAAACAGGTCAAAGGCGTAAAAGGAAAGGAGGGACTAAAGACGGAAATAGATAAACTCAGCGGTGAGGAAATCGGCGCTTCCCGGCAATCGTTTTGCCAGCTGCTGTCACAGCGGGGAAGCACGGGGCGGGCACAAAGGAGGAGTAGAAATAGCCGCGAAGGAAACTGATTGAGAATAATCAAAACGGGGGAGATGATGCGGCAAGGGACTCCTCGATTGAGATCGCGGGCGAAAGACTTGATCATCAGCCGGTTCAATCTGGAAACTTGCCGCCGATGACCGACGCGACGAATAGGAAGAGGAAGGACAAGCACAAGAGAAGACAAGCCGCGACAGAAGAGCAATTAAAAGCCGCTGGGGGGCCTGTTGGAGGGCCCCACCCATACTAATCTGTTAGACATGTACTTGGTAGGTAAGGGAACGGATGCAAAGAGTAGGATGGCGCGCAACGTCAAATCTAAAAAGACAAGACATGATCGAGCGCGCATAGGACGCGCAGGAAAAAAAAAAGTCAGAACAGGGGGGGGGGAAGGTTGCGTTCAAGTATTATCATGGGGGCTGCGGGATAGAGCAGAGCGTATACGACAAGGGGAAAACGAAGAATAACGCAAAAGTCACCGATGGCGGAGATCGAAAAACAGAGCAATTGCCAAATGGCTCATGCGCAAATTTCAGGGAGCTCTCACCTATCTTTTTGGAGATAACTGAGAAGGAGGAGGATGGACTCTAAAAAGAAAATTGAAAGTGGAGGATAAGCCGGTCGTTCACTCGCTGTTCAAAAAAGAACGTAGATTCCTTTATCATCACAGCAACGGGAACTGCCCCACGTAAAGACCTCTTCCATGGAGACTTAGAAGAACTGAGAGGGAAGCGACTATCACTGTTAACGTACAACAACGCGAAGATGAAGGGGGGGTGAAACGATGGCGGCCTGGTAAAAGGGAACACCTGCTGAACCGCGCTTGAGAACTTTGGAATGGGAAAATTCTAGAAAAGCAAACAAGTTTCCGACGGTAAGGAAAAATGGACGATCCCTGGAAGGGACAAGAACGGGCGTAGGCCGGAGTAAAAGGACTTATTAGAAGGCGGAGCTGTCGTCGCGAAGAATTCTGTGGCGAGAAATACGAAGTAACACCGGTCCGAGCAATCCCGGCAATAGGCTGGTTATCAACGGAGGACGGGAGGTACGCGAACTCGCTAACAACACGGCGGCGGGGGAATCGTTAAGGCTACATTTAACTCTTTCATCGTAATCGAAAGCAGGGAAGAGTCCATCACAAGTTAGAGTTCGCGGGTTGTTGCGATGAGGAAAGAGTTAACCGGGGCCTCGAAACGCTCTGATTAAACCGCATTTGCCATTTCCTAGTCTTAGTTAGCAAGCATATCGCGCAACAAAGGAAACAGCGACGTGGGACTCTAGAAGTGCCCCGCGATCCTAGACGAAACGGGGGAATCACGTACTGCTCCAGAAAAAAGACCTAAATTGCAGAAAAAAGATGAAGTCTTGCCAATCTGCGCCGGAGAGTTCTGTTGGTGAGGACATTGAAACGAGACGGAAAAAACCGATTTGGTTCCTTTTCAGGACGACAGTCAGAGAGGGGGCAGTACTCGGGGAGTCCTGAGGTCCATCGCAAGGCGCGCCGCTGGGAAGGGGACGGGTGCATCCTTTGGTGTAAGAAGGTCTCTTTTGGGCCAAGCAAGAGGGGAAAAAAAGGGGGGCAAGGGAGTGAACCAAAAAACAAGAACCGAATGTCGGGCACAATAAGGCTCTCTACAACTATTGCCGGTATTCTCCTAATTATGCAAGTGTGAGGAGGAGGGTCAGTGGGAGGAGAGAAGAGGAGGCACTGATCAAAGGAGAGGCTAGAGGAGGAGGATCCAGCTTGGGAAGCAGGATTCGGGTTCCATCAGCATTCATGAAAGAATTTGTTGAACAGCCCAGCTGAATCGCAGAGTCACGGTGGGCGATTCCAATTGCTTTCCAGAGGTACAGTGTCTAGTTCGAAGAAGGAGGGGCTGAGTTAAAGGTCGGGAGGACCCAGGGACATGCTTTATAGAGGGAAAAAAGGGACAAATTCATCGTACCCTTCAGGACATTATCTCATGAAATGGTAGACGGCTTTTAGGAGAAAGTAAAAACCAGAAAGATCCTGAATCAGGGCGCACCGTGCAGCGGGAGAATACGGTGTGGGGATGTAGAAAACAACCTCCTCAGATGTCAGTCTTTCAAGGGAAGTGTAATGTAATCTTGGGGGTCCGGAGAAAGGATTCGGCTCGTTGGAGGAAACGTCACCAAAAACCTAAACATATGACAGGTAGTGGGGGAGAATCTTTAGGAAACTAAACTTCACGCAAAGATGTCCAAAGTGCGCGAAGACATCAAGAACCCCCTATTTCATCATATGTCTCACCCAACTCTACTGAGTTAAACAGAAAGAGGCCCTAAAGGAGGGTAAAAGTAATAGAGGACAATTCTGAAGAGGTCTAGGAGAACCCGAACACGCCAAAAATAGATCCGTCGCACGTAGAGTACCGGGCCCAAACCGAACGCGACGCAGGAATGGATGAGAAATGAAGTAAACGATCGCACGTCCTCAAAAATTCCGGCCCCTATCGTATATCTACTCTATCACAAACACAAAAGCGGAGAGGAAGAAGCGGGGGGGGGGGGAAAGGAGAAGCGGGACTTTATCGGACCTTTTACGTTATTATTAGGAATTAATTGTCAGAGAGTAAGTTGGGCGAGAAAGTGTAAGGCGGGGGATTTTCATTGGTCTTTATGGGGGGGGGAAACGTGTAGAAAAAGATCAAACTTGGTTTTTGGTTGGTCTCTCTATTTAACTTTTGTAAAGAAGTCTTTTGTGTCTTCAGGGATTTCTTAGAACGATAGAGTGGGTGGGAGACAAGAAAGGATGGAAGGTGTTTGGGAGCGGGGATACGAGGGACTTAGGGGGGAGGCAAAAAGCCAAAGACCGAGGCTAAGTGCACCGAATTTACTGTAACTAAACGAGCAAGAGAAGCTGTAAGGGAAGAACGATGTAAGGAAGCATGGAAGAAAGGGAGGTTTTGGGGTCGACCCATCCAAAAAACCGAAGGCACTTTTAAGTCTTGACAAAAAAGTCGGGGACACCGTACTTTGAATCGAAAGACGTGCCAGTTCGAAAAGAAAACTATGAATGGTTGGGGCAGCCCGGGCGATCATCCTGTCTGTCAAAAAAAACTTTTCCTCATTTAAAAGTAAGAGCGACTGAGGAAAAGAGAAACGTACCCGTGGAAATTGGTGAACACGCTGACCTTGCGTACCTTGATAAGATTAGTCTGGTAAAAGGGGTCTCTCTCCAGGCCTGATGCACCCTATTAAACGGCATCACGTTCATCTCACGGTTGACCAGGGAGAGAAAAAGACCGCAGTGGAAAAATCGACAGGGGTATATCAGACCAGAATAAAACCATAGGGAGAGGAGCAGGTAATTTGAGCATATGCTTTGACGCTTATGGGGTCAACGTCTGTTCTCACGGTAAGCCCGGTATGGTCTAGGCAACCGGGGTGGAACTCAGAAGAAACAAGAACAGTAAAAAAGACTAGCACAAACGGAGGATGCCAGGAGGCGGAGCGTCTGTTCGGAACAATACATAAAATCTCTACTCACACGCGGCCGCAAAAGGGAGGCGCAGAGAGGGTCTCGAGAAACTAGAAACTCCAAAATCATGAGTCTTGGCAAAATTGATAGTGATGTAGTATCGGGGGGGATGAAGCCTTCCGTTGTCTTCACTTTCTCTAACGGGTATACGAAGGGGACAGTAGTATTGGAAAGGCGGGGTTACTTGTTGCGGTCTGGAATCCGTAATACCATTTCACGGACCCGCGAAAGAGCAAGAGCGAAGAAGAAAGCATGAATTTCCCTATCTAAAACCAGAAAAAAGGGACAGTCCCCTCTCCCAAGGTAGGGAACTATTCGCTGCCCGAGTCAAAAGGCCTTTCCTATCGCAACGACGCAACCTTCTTTATTCAGCGATGGGGGAAAGAGAGGAGATGAGAAATACGGGGAACAAATCCAAACTAGAGCAGGGGGGGGGTGCCGCACCGGCAGTGGTCCGGGGGGCGATTTCCTGAAAGTCATCAAGCTTCGAGCAATTCGAGCCTACTTACGGAAACAGGACTGAATAAGAATGATAAGAACGGGGGGGGTTAAAGCGAGCAGGATGGTGGAGACAGTGGAAATGGAGGATTAGAGAATCGCGACCATTGGACGGCCTTCAAGGCGGCCACGCATTTCCTCGGCATTACGGAAGAAAGGCACGGGAGGAGAAAAAGATAAAAAATGGAAGAAGTGTCACCGTAATTACGAAGTAAATGATTGAAATGTACGTATACTAACAAAAGAGCGCGGCCAGCCGAAGTTGGCAGCTTATTAATAGACAGGTCGATTAAAAAGGAAGTGCTGGATAGGTGAAGACGGGGTAGTGGTGAACAAAGAACAAGGCTTGTTCAAAAAGACGGGAGGTAAGGCTCTAGGATCTTCCACCAGACGGGGGGAAGAATGGGGGCAGGGTTCAGCATGAGAAAGGACCGGAAGAGGGACAATCTTCTCTGGGAGAAAGGACATCGGGGAGTGAGCAGATGCGCGGGGTACGAGAAGTCGGCTCAAATCTTTTGTAGACAAAAGAACAGTACAACTTCTGTACGATGATAGTAAGGGAGGGGAGTTCAGTGGATAGAGAGCTAAGAAGGCGCGATCTCGAAGGATCGGAGAGAAAAAGGGACACTTACGTGGAGCCAGTTCACTTACTCCCGGAGAAAAAAAACTTACCATCCCATCATGTTGGGCACATTACACCAGTACCCAGAGGCATGGGAAGGAAGGATAGGAGGAGTCCAAAGGGGTAGCAATTCGAAAACTATCGGTCGACATAAAAGACTCGCGGCGCAGCGCTGAAGATGGATGAAGATACTGGAAGCCCGAGAAAACGCGGCAAGCCTTCCTGCTTTCTC
>Ga0179591_1351875_pt1 | contig 11999 bp, 14 predicted proteins | sample CZOMad2_1_08_16f_FD_182891 | JGI IMG/M metagenome (GOLD analysis project Ga0179591, IMG submission 182891) | Vadose zone soil fungal communities from Angelo Coast Range Reserve, California, USA - CZOMad2_1_08_16fungal (PacBio error correction) | ecosystem: Environmental > Terrestrial > Soil >...
GGGTCCATAGAAGGATGAGGGAGACAAGGGGGCGGCCGCCGGGAAAAACCAAAGGGAAGTTGGTATGGGGGGGGACAACCGTCACCGCAGCGTGCGGCCTGGGGAAGGACTGACAAACACATGAATGAAAAAGTCAGCAAAGCGGCGGGGGAGCAGCAATAAGTTACCCCGTCCGTAAATCATTTCTTTGGAGAGGGTTTTTAAGAACGAGACTTTCCGGGGCCAAGGGGAAAGCGGATGGGAAAAGAGGGTCCGTAAAATTCAAGGGAGACCTTCGACAAGCAGACATTCACGTAAAAGATACCCCCTTTTAGGGGTAAAGGAAAAATGAAGAATGATAAAACACGTGCCAGGGGGGCAAAAGCCGGCCGAGGGGAATTTTCCGAAAGTCTAAAGAAAAGTTTGACAGCTGGTTTTGCCTGGAGGCGCTGACTATGAAGAGATATCCAGCATAAGGGGGGGCGGGTAAAAAAAAAGCGGGATCCAAATTAATCAGGGGGATAGGAAGAGAATCGTCTGCACCAAACAGCTACTCCTACTCTTCCTTCAGTCTCAGGGGAACGCTGAGGGGGAAGGGAGAAAAAGTAGGAGAGTGCCTTGGGGAAGAGACGCCGGGGGAAACGCATACGTCTACCTGTTTCAAGAGTGGACAACCTTTGGGCCCCAAGAAAGGAGGAATTTTTTGGTCCGGAAAGAAAAACGAGGAGGATTAAAAGAGGAAATGACAAACAAAAAATAAGGAAATTTGGGAAAAGACAAGTCTCGCTTCTCGAATTTGCTTCCACCCACGGCATCTTCGAAGACAAGACTTCACTATGACGAAGGGGAGGAGAGCACTTCACTGGGAAGAGTCTTCAAGAGGGGCCTCTTGCTGGGGGGCGTATGAGATATCACCTATTATAACTGATCTTCCTCACCCGCGCGGTGTTAAACTCCACAGGAAGAATGCCTCTAGGTTCTGAAAGAAAACTGACTAAGAGAGAAGAGGCTGGGAACCTTCGATTGCCAACGGAAAGATTTTGCCATAAGAGGGGAAGCTTTTTATGAGATGCTCGTCTAAATTACGTGGGAACCACTGATACAAGGTGGTCAATGAGGGGGGCATTGAGAGGAGGGCAAGACGAAGCACTCTTCATCAGAAATTAGTTCAAGCCGAACTTCTCGAGACCCAACATATACAATCCCTCTGGGTGGGGGGAGGATACCTCCGAGCGTGCTGGAGAAAAGAAGAAGCGGGGAGATTATGGCTGGCTAGACGTTTTGCAGCATAACATCGTCGAAGGAAGGAGAAACCACTTCCGTAATAAAGCAAGGGGGGAACAACCTTAATTTCGCTTCGATAAAGAGCCTCCTGCGGCCTCCCTTGGAAAGGGGGAAAATCAGATATAAGCGGGGCATACTAACGTGAAAAAAGTCAGATCTCGACTCGATAATAGGGAGGACATCAATGGGCACTGATCTAGGGAAACAGAGAAGACGGGTCGTAGGAAGAAGAACTTCGAACGTGTTTAGTGTAAAAAATGGGTGTACTCACACGGAAAGTCCTCGCTCAGAATTTCTATCGAGAGGGTAATGTCTCAGATGAAAGCGCGGCCCTGAAACTTACAATTGCGGAAGGAAGGAATGGAAAAGGACTTTTCATGGACGATGGACTTTCCGTACAGGAAACCCTTGCGCTGACCAACTGTAAACGGCTGTAGAGATAAGGCGACGTATTCAATGCCGTTAAGGAAGCGCTTTCTTCCGCAGGGTCGAGCCCCTTCTGGAGAATGGAAGCTTTACTTAGGCGGCTGTTTACCTCAAAATCGGACATGCCAGGGGCCGTTAGGGGCGATTTTTGGAACCACGTCATCCTGCCAAGATATTGTTTACTCCCGCCCAGTGGCATCTTCAGAGATAATCATCTAGGAGGCAACCGAAAGAGTCATAAACGGGAAAAAAGTAAAAGGGGCCTCGGAAGGAAAAAGAGTAAGCAGTCCGGCAGCACTGACGGGGAAGAGCGAAAACAGAGACTGTCGAACTATGTAATGTCAACAAGATCTGGATCAAAGGCATCATCTGAACGGGGGGGGAGAATGGGTTAAATCCGGACCAGGGTTGCTAATGGTGGGGGAAAGGAAAGGCGGGGACAAAGATGACTCTTCTCGAGTCTGTGCGAACGACTTAATTCGGTTGGGGAAAAAGGAATGTGTGAAAGGGCGCGAGTGAGCCCGGGGTTAGAAATCGGTCCGCGAAGCGATCGCGGAGGCATAGCGCAGGGGCTGTGGGCACAAGTTCGACAACCAAAAAGTCAACAGAATACTAGTCCGTCTCGGCCGAGGAAAAAAGAGAAGAAGGAAAGGGGCATTCGGGTAAAATCAAAAAGCACGGGCGGCCGTTCCATGGCAATAATGTTGTCTCAGAAGAGCTCGATTTTCGGGAGTCGGACAGGGGAGAAGGATCTGAGATTATAGGGGGGCTTCATGGACTCATTCTACGGAAAAAAGAATACATGGGCACCATCAGGAAAACCAACGCGTCCTCCTCAAGATTTTGAGCTGAGAGTTTGCAAAACTAGGGGGGGACGGCGCGCCAGCTAAAGGGCGATAAGGGGGACCTTCATACTATGTACGACTACAGGAAGCATAAAAGTGAACTTAGGGAGGGAGGCTGTAAGCAAAGGAGGGTCCAAGAAAAGACATAGGTGCAATGCACCGCGATCGGAAAGACCCGATAAGCGGATTCCGTCAACAAAACTGCTCATATTCAGATTAGACGCCGCGGGGTCTAAAAAAACCGGGTAAAGGATTGGGTCAAAACCGCTGGCCAGACGCCAGGGAAATCAAAAAAAGGCGAGCTTCGTAGGTTTGTAGTCGCCCTTGTCCCGGGGGGAAAACGGGGAGGGAGTGACGAAAGCCGAAGACGGTCATGCGGACTCTAAATCACCGTTCAGAGCAGAGTACTCCTCCTTTTAAGAGAAGGGGGGGATGAAAGGCCTAGTAACCGAATTCGAAGCTTGACTCCAAAAGTCTTCATCAGCTAACGACTTAAAGAGCCCGGGGGGGAGGTTGCAAGGGTTTTGTGCGGGGAGGGGACGGAATAATCCCCGGGAGAATAGTCACAAGTACCCGAGCCCCAAAAAGGTTCGTTCTCCGAACGTCCCCATAATCGTTGGGAAGAAAAAAATCAGAAAGGGAAGGCGGAGTGGCCATTTGGAGTCTCGCATCTGATCTAGTCAGAGAACACGCCGAGCATAAGGAGGGAAAGGATGCTTGTCACCACCAGAAAACCGCCTATGAAGAATTCACAGAAGAAACACGAAGGCTAGGGGACACTAGGAGTGAATAATGAGGGGACTATCGCCAATCTCTCTAAAAAGGAGGGAGAGCAGGAGATCAATAGCTCAGGGGACTGCTGATATCCTCTGCACGGGAGGCGCGGGGGGGGGGAGAAACCAGACTTCCTCTCGGTGAGAAAGCAGAGAATGTTTTCATATATGAGGGCAAAAGTTTTTCAAAAACGTCTCAGAGACGAGGAGAAAGGAAATAAGGGGGTCTAGAGAGAAAGCAAAGGGGACGGCTCTCGGAGCCGCCCAGGGGGAAATGTGGGAAAGAGAAGTCGGGGACGACAAGAAAAAGAAAAAGGTCCGAGAGCTCGACCAAATCATCTAAAAAAGTCGTCAAGTCAAGAAAGAATAGAAAAGGTACGGAAAAGGGAGTTAGGGCAGCATTTCGAACGAAAGGAGAAGCTGTGTTACAGAGGATTCGCTATGAAATCCAAACTCAGGAGAGAAAAAGAGTACGAGGGAAAAGCTAACGTGGGAAAAGGAATGAAACCAGCAGGTGTGAAGAGTCATGTACGCCTTTGTCAAAAAAAAAACAAGGTGAACGTTGAACTCGGAAGCTCTCCTTCAGGTTGGATGTCATGAGGAAAGGCTGTCCCTCCTTGGGGGAGGGAATGTGGGGAAAAAGGTGAAGGATAACCAGTGGGGAAAGGGGGAGTATCGAGGACTAAGGTACTTTTTGGACGGCACCTGAAGGGGGGGGGTATTAAAAACGGGAAATCAGGTGCCTATTACGAGGGTACGTGACACGGTTAATACTTCAAGGAACTCGAAACTGACTTTCTTCTCGAGTCTTTAAGTGAATGTTTTAATATAGTACCGGGGGGAGGAGATTTTCTGAGGAGAAAAGAAGATATTTATCTCTGGCAGCAAAACGTTAACAAAGAAACGTAGGAAACGGAGGATTACGGAAATGAAGTCTTTTCGCGCATTCTTCGCTAGAGAAGAGTCGTCGAGAGCATAACGCAGCATACGGGGAAGGCATCCGGGCGAACATGAGAAGGAGATCCACCATCTTTGGGACGCATCTAGAACCGTAAAGGAAAACTGGAAAGAGAGAAAATGGGAAGTCTCCGCAAATCAAGATCGCTAAAAAGCTAGGGAATTGCATGTCTGGAATCTAGATGCGCTGTCCTAACTGGCCGATTACTTACAAAAAGAGAGAGGAGAGGCGACGCCAGATATAGCGAAGACGAAGTACAGCAAAAACCGGACCTGTTTGATCACCCGACTAAAGGGAAGGGAGAAACGTTCAAATTCTCTAAAAGAATCCGTAATCGAACAGCCTAAGGTTCAGAGCTACCGCCGGACGGCGAACACGAAGGGAGTAGAGTGAACCGGGGAACGAAATGCGGGGGGACACCCTCCGGACATTCTTAAATGCAGCGGAAAGGGGTGAGAAAAAGCGTTTTGCCGTGGGGTACCTAGGGGCGTCTCCGTCGCGGGTCGCAAGTTGGAGAAGAAGGAGGACGTCACAGGAAGGAAAGGCCTCAGAGAGAAGGCTAGTTCGCCCTTGCGGGAGGGGGACTCGCGGGAAATGAGGTGCAAGACCTCATAGTGATATATGAGAATCGAGAGGGGAACCAGGCTGCGCCACATGTAATGAAAAGGGGTGAGGGGGGGAAAAAAGAGAGACGCACCGTATAGGCCTTCACGCAACTGAAGTATGAAGGAGCCGCCTTTCGAAAAAAAAGAAGGAGGGGAGAAAAGGGGGGAAACCATTCGCATTTGGGCTACGGAGGCGCCGGTCAACGGAAAAAGAGGGGGGGAGATCAGGGGGGGGAACTTCAGAACGGCATCTCCTATTTAGACCATCTATCACTTGGGAGGACTCGTGACAGGGGGGAAAAAAGTGAACGGGCAAAGCCAATTAAACATAGACGGGGAGAGAAAGAAAGGGAACCAATTTGGGCAGAGGCATCTCACATTATGGCCCAGGGGGGGGGGGGGAGTCGAATAGGTAAAGGAGGGAAAAAAATTCGTGAGGGAAAGAGAAAGCATCTCGTATCTGAGTACACAAGGAGTGGGAGAAAAGTAAAAAAAGAAAGGAAAACGTATACTACTAGCTAGGAAGTTACCTCCACTCTCCACAATCATCTCCCGTCCCGGCGTGAGAGAGAGGGAAGCAGGGAACCGGAGCAGTCTATTAGAGAGAGGGAGATATTGGGTGAAAGCTGAAAAAAGGGGAAAAGGGTTTCTGTATCATTTCGACTGATGGCGACTACTCGAACGCTAAAAGTTTTCAGGGAAAGGGAAAGTTAAAAGGTCCTCTTAGAGGGTTGAAAAGAACCTAGAATCTACTTTGTGGTCAACTAGTCACTCACAGCAAGAGACGCAAAAAAAGAGAAAGCAAATCAGCCCGAGCTGTTACGCGCCGGAAAGGACGTTGGAAAAAAAGGGGGATAAAGTGGAGCGATAAGAAGGGCTGACATATTGAGGCCGAGGCGGTTGGAAAGGGGAGAGCCGAGACTACTAAAATTTGTGGAGGCACGTACCAGGGGAAGTGAGCAGGATCAGTGTCAGACGACACAGTAGGATACCGAAGATGAAAACTTGCCAAAAAGAAGGGCCGGTACTTTTGACCTAAGGGGAAAAAAGCTAGGAGGTCGACGATGAAGTTTTCATATCCGGCCGAAAACTATGACGAGAGAGTCGTCTAAAAGTGAAAAAAGCGTTAGTCTAATACAGGGGAGAGGTCGGGGGAGCGGCCACCCCGCATCACATCGACTACTTCGCAATGAGAAGTTCGAGGGGAAAAATTCGCCTGAAATAGTGAGGCCGGGGATCCTAGCCTTTTTTTTTACCGGATGATCACGCCGGGGCGGGGAGAGTTCCGAGAAACCCTGTCGATTGTTGTGTTACTCGGAAAGAGGAAAGGGGATGAAGGATAAAAAAAAAAATGGCCACCTTATGGGAAAGAGTCAGAAGTTCTCTCTGTCGTTGCTTCCAACACGGCCATCGGCTAAGAAAGGAGAGGAAATTTCCGCGAGTCAGCTACGTCGCCTGGAATCTCAAAGAGGAGGGAAGCGGTGGCCGATAGAAGAGGTATCAAGTTGAGTCCACAGGGGGATCGGTCACCAGGAGACCACGAATAAGGACAAAGTAATCACTCCTTTGGGTCTATTACGAGGCGAGAAAGGGGGGAAAAAAGGCGATGGGGGAAGAAACGGCTTTTTCATACGGGGAAAGTGTTGATTTAAACGTCTCGTCGATCATAGTCGTCGGACAAAGCAATACCCGGGGTAATGGGGACAATCCTGCGGTGGGGGAGAGTTCTAGAGGATTCTAAAGACGTCCCACGCAGAACGCCTAAATTCTTTCCCCATCAAAAATTCTCGAACACACCATATCACAAGCCCGAAATGAAGGGCCGAGGAAGCCCGGGCAGTGCTAATGGAAGGGCGGGGGGGATGGGGTACCATACCAAAGGCGATCGCCTTCATTCGCGGAGCGTAACCTGCGAAGTAAATCAAGAGGAAAGAAAAGTTCAAGGCTGAAATGGGGACTGGGTACTTCTTCTCGATAAAGGGAAGTTCGCCAAGAACGGGAAATCAATAATTAAGCTGGAATAAGTACAATCTGATTAGATTGAAGAATGGTCAGTTCTCCGGGGCAGAGACAAAGGAGAAAAGAGTGGGAGACCGGGCCTGCCGAGGGCGGGTACTAACCGGGGACGGACAGTTTACTGTAAAAAGAACGGGTCACGGAAAAAAGCGAAAGCTACTGATGTCTCTGGGAGGCTTCAAGAGGGAGAACAAAGGCAATCCTAAGCCCCGAGGTGCCATTGCGGATTTCAACTGGGGAGTGCGCTTGGGGAAGTTCCTTACGCTTGCACTGACGCCAAAGAAAGTAACAAGGGGTGGATATTTCCTAGAGAGCTTAACGGCTGGACGGTTCAAAGTAAAGAAAAAACGCGTGAAAAAAGGGCATTCTTGCCAAGGAACTTTAGGGGGGGAAAACATCATTTTCCCCGACAATCTTTCTCAGAAGGTGGCCGCCGGGAGGAAGTAGGAGGCGGGCGTTTTTTGAACCAAGGAAAAACGAAGGGGGAAGAAAGAAAAAAGATTGGGGGGGCTGGTCTCTTCATCTTGGCTCGAGCTATCTCAAATACGGGGAAGGAAATAATACAGAAAAAAAAAAGGGGGAAACTCCCAAAGTAGAAGTCGAGAAATCTCTTATGAAAGGAAACCTGCGGAAGAGAGAAGGCTGTGACTAAAAACTCGCGGAAGAATAATGGTAATCAACTTCAAAAAAGGGGATCACAAATGTGCAGCTCTGCAAAAGAAAGGGTGTTATTCAAGAGACCAAAGGTCGGCGTTTGCTCCTGTAAGAAGGCTTTTTAAAAAAAAAGGGAACGATGAGGGGGTGTCGTCAAAAAATCAGAGGCTGTGCTCAAAGGAAAGGAAGGAATTTTCGGGGTAGAGTCCTAAAGAGAGAAAGGGGAAATTCTGGGAAAGGGGCATGGGGGGGGGGGGGCTGGAACTACATTTCATTCGCGGAAGGCAGACGAGAGATCTTGGAGGAAAAAGATTTCGAAACATTGTTTTTTGTAAAGAGGAATCGGAAAGAGAGGAGCTAAGACTCAATTCGGGAGGAGATATTAAGACCATTCCGTGGTCCGCGGCATTTGAAAACGCTTGGGTGATATGTCTTGGGATCACGGGGTCAATGGGTCAGGTCTCGGGAGGGAGGGGGGGGGGGGATTCCAAGGAAATTTCTGTCATTTTATGGCGCACGAGACAAAAAAGAACGAGAGGAGAAATTGGAACTGAATGCTAATCTCAAAAAGAGAAGCAAAACAGTCCACGAAAGAATCTCAATAACTTTTTAGCTTACCCGGGGTCAGAAAAACTGGCTCTGCCTCGAGAGAAGGAAAATTATTCGGGAAACCTTCAAGATGTTGAAACGATGCATAACGTGTGACTTCTCTTAGGGACTGCGTCTCTATTTCCCGGGGAAGAAAAAGTGATGGAAGCTAACTACTCGCGTAAAGCGAAAGAGAAGCCACAGAAGGACCGGGAGAAGGCCTCTATTAGACCGCAAGAGAGTGTCTTACTCTCAGGAATCCGAAACTCGAAGGGACGCCACTAGGAAACCAAGCGAACTGAATCCGTTCCAAGAAAGCGAGCTTTGGAGAAAAAGGGGGTCAAAGCACATTTTCCCGGGTTGGAGGCGTAGGCGAAAATTCAAGGTGCGGGTAGTGAAGTCACCGGGGGAAAAGGAAGGCCGCTAGGGGTGGAAACTGGGAAAAGATTACTCAATGAGAATGAGAGCAATTCGCTACAACGCAAAAGGGAAAGACCCGTCGCTTGTGAAGAAATTACCGAGGAGAGGGCCGAAATCATCACGCTTCGACGTAGCCCGTTATGGGGTGAGAAGGACGGCGGATGATTTGGGGGGGGTCTAGAGGGAAAAAGGAAAACCCGTTTTCGGAAAATCTCGCCAGAAACATTACCCAAAAGACCTAAGGGTCTGGAAGAGAAGAAGAAGGAACGTCGCAGATTCTCTTAGCATGCCACCCACAGTAATCGGGAAGAGCCTGGAGGAGAGAATCGGAAAAAAAGACGTGAGAGAGAAAGGAAAAAAAAAAATAAAAAAGAGAAATTCCGAATCAAACTCAAAAAAGCCGATTAAGTCGAGGCACACGAGAAACAGATAGAGAGACCATGGGAGGTGCAGCAGCTGAAAATTAATAGGACTATGAGGAAATCTCGCAAAAAGGGATAAGTATTTCGAGAGGGACCTAGAGAAAGGAAGCTGCTGAATATCCAAGTTGTCAAGGAGAAAAAAAAAATGTTGACTAGGAGAGTATTACTCGGCGGGAGGTTGACAAAAAAAGGTCTAAACGGGAAAAGGCGATAGCCCTTCAAAAAGGTCAGGCCGGGGATCTCGCTACGATCGAACAGGCCATTCATGAGGTTGGAGATCTGCAAATAAAGGGGTTAGAGGAGAAGACAGTCTCGGAGGAGGGTTAGCAGGGGAACACCCCTTGAAGAAACGGGATTCAAGACGCTCGACCAAATTCATCGTCTGGGCAAGAAAGACGCACCACACACGAGTCTTACGCAAGTCCGGGGAAGGCTTTCGGAAGGCTGAGACAAATGAAAAGGTATCTCGGTCGGTTACCTATTCAGGGAAGAGGGTCCGTGAGGCTAAAGATAAGGAATGAGTAAGAAAGGAAAGGCTTCTACTCAAACTGGGGGGGGAGGTCAGAAAAAAAAGGAAAACAGGGGGCGTCCGAAACACCGTGTCATTTATCGCCTACGGCAGAAAGGAAAAAAAAGAATTAAAACCGAGGGTTTGAGGGGGAGTGGGGAATTCAGTGCCAAAGCGGAGTGGAACGGGAGCGACGTGGGTGTGAAAAGACAGGATCGGAACCGGAAGGCGTCTCATCGAGGACAGAGCATTACGGTGGAAACCGGTGCTTGGGAAGAATCGAGGAAAGACAGTTCCGAGAGCCTCTGTAAGGAGTAAGAGAACTTTTAATACTAAAGAAGGTCTTCTACGTTCGACAGGAAGTTGGGAAAAGATAGAATGGCAGGAAAGATTTTTCTCTTCTCGCTACAAGCGGAGCTCCAGGGAATAAAAACCACAGGGGTCACTATGATTACGGTGGAGGAGTAAGGGGAAAGGAGGAGCGTGAGCGCATTCTGCCATAGAGGAAAGGGCCTCGGAGAAAAAGACGTGATCACTGGCATCATTCCGCCCGAAATGAGTCTAATAGAGTGAATTGGACTGAATCGGAAAAAAAAAAGCCCCTTCGGGGAACACAAACTTCACATCTTCCATCGAGTAATGCGCGAACAAGGAAGAGATTAAGAGGAAACGAGACTTAAATTGAGTAGTAGGGTGAGGTTGAGGGAAACGCCGGCGATCTTTACCAACAAGGTAATCGAGAACGCGAATAGTTCGGCAGAGAAAGAGATAGGAACCTTCGCGAAAAAAAGGAAAAACCCATACATTTAATCCGAAGGAGATCGGAAGGAAAAAAATCAAAAAAAACACAGGAAAAGACATTCCGTAGGTGACGCACAGCCTCAGGGCAAGAGGGTCTCGATCGGCAGAGTCTGGAAAAGGGAGGCGACTGCCAAAAAGGAGAGAAGGAATGGTCCACAAAAGAGTGTCGAACAAAAGGGGAGAAGCGAGGGGAGACAGATCTTGTGCATACTATTTCGCACGAGTTTCGCATGATGGCTAAAGAAGAAGGCGCGGAATTGCGAAAAAAGAAAAGGATCTTTCTCCATGCGTAAAGGGGGCTTCTGCTCTAAGAAAAAAGTAGGGCTCGAATCTAGCCGAGACGCAAACCAAAGGAGTGACATTGTTGGGGGGGGGGGGGGGGGGGGGGGGGGGGGGGGGGAGTTGGGGGGGGGTGTGGGTGGGGGGGGGTGGGGTTAACAACCGTCAGGGGGCCGTGGGGGGCCTCAGCACAGACAAAGGAACTCACGGCACGAGCAGAAGATGTCCTGGGGGCCACAAGACTTGCAAAGGAAAAAGCGGGGGGGGAAAAAAAAATTTTCGAAACTTCGAACGGGAGGGGAACAGGGCGCGGAAAGTTAGCAAATCGTGATCCTCTGACTACGTAAAGACGGGAAAATCGCCAAATGTGTGGGATTTTTTGGGGTTGTGTTCACCAGGGTTGGGTTTGGGGGGGGAGTGAAGCTAAATATCGACCTGGACGAGGGGAAAACTGGGTCAGAAGCCTTAAGTCCGACGGAACGTCCTCGTAGAGAACAAGCGGGGATGTCAAAAGTAAAAGGGGAAGAATTGGCACCGGCATGTGAGAGAAAAAGGCATTCAGGTCCTACCTTCATGGAAATGAGCGGGAGATCGCCCTCAAAGAGCTGAGTCTAGGGAGAGCGTGAGGGAACAGGTGAAAGAGAAAAACGAGGGAAAAAAACTGTAACATCCTCAGACAGGCCCCTAACGACCAAAAGCTCGCTAAGATTGAGACGTTACGGACCGAGGAGTACTCATGGATTAAAGAGGTCATCGAGTCGGTGTGGAAAGGACTTCAGTGTCAAACTTTTTCTGAGGGAATATGTCGGGAGAATCTGCCCCGAAAATTCGGAAAAAATAGTTGAAAGTGAAGGGACTTATAAATTGTCCTAAGAGGGCGGACCGCTTTCGAAGAAAAGGTGGGATGGCAACAAAAAAACTCCAGCGGCCGAAATGCATTCACAGATCAAGCCGCCGATCAGTTCTCAGAGGCTCGCGTACCCCCCGGAAGGAGGTAGAGGGAAGAAGAATGCTGGACCAGGGAGTTCGGATTCCGTGGGCCTTATTCGAATGAGGTCGAAGACAGAAAACGAGAAAGCAGCTTTGGGGGGGGAAATAAAACTTTTTATTACTTCAAACAGGGCACGTATAGAAAGAAGATTGAATCATGCTTGATGGCAAAAGAAAAAGGCCGTTTGGCCTCGAGAAAGCAGAGTCTCGAGGAGGGAGTTGGTTCGAAGAAAGGGGGGAAGCCGCAGCGACCATGCCTGTCTGGGGAAGAAAATAAAAGCAACACCTGGAGAAAAAGGGAAAAGAGGCCCTCAGCGTCAAACATTTCTCTTCCTGGACGCAGGGCGCTGATGACCGACCCGGCGGGACGCGTACAAAAGGGGCTTCAAGCAAAGGGGTGGGAAGTGGGAAGAGGCTGAAAGGAAGGATGCATCCGGTAAAAAGAGGGTGC
>Ga0179591_1172597_pt1 | contig 11998 bp, 11 predicted proteins | sample CZOMad2_1_08_16f_FD_182891 | JGI IMG/M metagenome (GOLD analysis project Ga0179591, IMG submission 182891) | Vadose zone soil fungal communities from Angelo Coast Range Reserve, California, USA - CZOMad2_1_08_16fungal (PacBio error correction) | ecosystem: Environmental > Terrestrial > Soil >...
CCCCTATCATCTCTTCCATCGCTGAGAGCATACCATCTTTAGAAGGGAATCCTCCACTGTTCCCGAAAGGCGTCATCGTGAATTAGTTTTCAGGGGGGAGGTAGAAGGCAGCCTGGGGGCTGACGGGTCCTTGGGGGGTCGCGAGCCGCCGACTGGAACTTAACTTCTATTAGGGTCTGTGACTGAATTCAGACTCATCCGGTCATTGGGGTGGGGTGTGGGGACGAGCTAAGCCAGTCCGATGGGATGCCGAGTGTAGGAGTTCTGGATTCTCTCACAAACCGAAAAAAGCTTCCTCATGGAAGATTCAGAAAAGTCCCCTGGAAAAATAATTGCGAACTGACTGAACATGCACGCCTTTTCTTTCAATGCGGGGGAAAAAATATCTTCATCGTCGAGTGTGGTTGGGTGGTCATAAGGGGGCCACGTGGGACCTGCCGTGTCGATAGGGGGCGAAATCAGGAGGGTGGGTTGCTGTGGCAGCGATCCCTTCACGCCTGAGAGGTCCGTCTACTTTTTCCGGGCGAGGCAAATCGCGGTGTTTCTGTGGAACATCGCACTGGTGGGTTTTTGGGGGGATCTCTGCTGGCCGGTAAGAGTCGGCAAACCAAAGCAAACGCTCAACCGCTTTTGGAGGGGAAAAGGAAGGCATCTACTTCCCGTTTTAAGCAAGGAAGGGAGGACTTCGCCAGGATTTACAGGGGGCAAATTACGTATCTCACACAAGGAATTGGCAGGTAAGCTGCACGCAGAGCGGTGAGTGGAAAAAAAAGGAGGCGGAAAAGCGGTTTAAAGCCTCAGGGACCTGGCATCAACAAGAGGAGTGCGCGCCACAAAAAAAAGATTGACAGGGGGAAAAAGGTGAGCGGGTCAAGTACTTTCCTCGGGGAAACAAAAGCATCGAACACGAATTAGTTCTGAAACGATAAGGGGCGCCGGGGGAAAATAAATCGAACCTCTCGAGCCAGTCAATTCCGGTTCTCTTATCATGTCTCGACCAAGAAATACGTCGCCCGCGGGGTGGGCTCTCGGTGTCTTGCTTCTTAATTCACAAGGCCTGGGCTCAGCTTTTTCTCTTGGGGGGTGGGGGCCTATCCATGTAGCACTTCAGGGAAAGGCGTCCACTAGCTCCTACTTGGCGCGCCACCACCCGACGGAACGATTGAGTCAGGGGGAAGAAGGACAGCTCTATCAAAGAACAAAGTTTGGAGGATTTTTAAGGCAGGGGCGGTTTAGGGGGGGAAAGAACACGAAGGAGGTTTCCAAAAACGATCCCTCCGTAAGAGAACGGGTTCCGAACAACCTGCAGAAAATACCGCTCAGGTCACTGAAAACCAGAAAATGGACGTCAAACAAAGAAAGTGACGCCCGGTTTGCGTAGCACACATCGGCCCTTTGGAAAATCGCCTGAGAGGAAAAAGCTGTCAACCGTGAACCTCCCTTTCTCTGAAATGGGTGTGGATAAGTTGCCGCTGGAATTCAAGGAAAAAATTCGGGAAAAAGAAGACGGGCCTTCTTCAACCCTTCACAAGAAAATGTGGCAGGAAAATGACTCAAAAAAAGCAAAAAGTCCCCTGTCACAGTTGGGAAGAAAAAGAAATGCCCCCACAACTAGGCGCGGCAAACTACGAAATAAAAGACCAGAGTTCAAAAAAAAAAAAAATACTGTCACGCAGGATGGGGAAAGGGTACTCAGTTGTACAGGGTTCCTTTCGGGGGGAGAAAAGGCTGGGGCAACTCAGGGGGAGGGAAGTGGGCCAAAAAGTTGTTCGCTGACGGCGCAACGACTAAAAAAACGAACACAGGGTGGAGTACACCCTCTTAAAGAATTGCTACACTCATCGCCTGGGGGTGGCGCACGCCTTAGGTGGGAGGAATGGAAGCCCGTGAGAGCAACGTCGCGCAAAGGGCGCCCTCTGCCAGAAAATTCGAGGAAGAAGAGAACGCCATCAAAAAGACCGTTCGTTTTAAACTTATAGGAGGGGGGGGGGAAGGACGAAATCCATGTTCACGAAGCAAGGAAACAAATCTAGAGGAAGAAAAAGGGGGCGGCGGACAAAGGGCTTCTTGCAATTAACGAGATGTTCCCTCGGGGGAAAATCCGCGAACTCGTGAAAACTTGCCTGCACCTATGATGGGGGAAGGCCGGGACGAAGAGAACGGGACCCACTCGTAATCGCGGGGAGGGTTGGGTCACGAAAACTTCGGCTACTACAGCGCATGTCCGACGAAAGAAAAGCGCGCTACCGGTAGAGTCTGCTCCGGTGAAAAGAACGGGGGGGAAAAAGGGCCTCTGCACTACACATTGAATCTTATGAGCAGGAAAACGCCCAAACACGCATCTAGCTGCGGTAATGCTAAGGAACGTGGTCTGGTTCGAGGGTGTTAACCTGAAACGTGGGGTATCGCGAATTACAAACGCCCCGCCTGAAACGGGAGGGAAGCCCAGTTTTGTGCCAAAGGGGAAAGCTGGGTAGAACCATGTTGGTGGGGCTCAGCTTGGAAGCGACGGGTAACAAGTAAGTGGCCACCAAAAAAGGGGGAGGTAGGGATCAAACTTTCGACTAGAAATTCTAAAGTATTAAAAGGGGAAGTCGCATCCCTAAAGCTTATCGTCCGGCTTGCAATGGCAAAGCAGCGAGGTGTGAGGTTAGAAATGTTTTTCGTTCCAAAAAACGAATAGAAGCTGGTTCTTCCCTCCATCCGGTGGGGGGGGGGGATGCTGCCAATTTGCCAGGCTCAGGGTTTCAAAAGGGGAAAAAAGGAAGACGAAAAGCCGCCTAATACTTTGAAGTGGTGTCGGATGGGAGTTTTTGGGAACTCAGCAAGGGTCGCAAGTAAGAAGGCAGGGGGGAGGGGGAAAGGAAAAAAAGGCAGTCGGATAGTCGAAAGCAATTTCTCACAGAAAAAAAAAGAAAAGAAAAGAAAACACCACTTGGGCGGGAAAAGTATATAGCATTTTGGAGGACCATGCCTGTTAAACGAGAGCCACGAACTGGTCCTTCTCAAGGCCGCCGGCACGTTTGTGAATGTGCTAAAAAAGGCTGGAAAGTCAACCAAAAGCAACCAAGAGAACAAAAGGCAAGGTTCTTAAGGGAGTAGTGGTTCGTCTTAATCGTTGAATTGTGGGGGAAGAAAAATGGGGAAAAAAACTCGTGTTCATAGAAACACACACTCTAGTTTTGAGGAAAAAGAAACCGAATAGGGGAAGGGAAAACATCTTCCCTACCGCGGGCTGGGAAACAGTTTCAAGAAAACGGAAGAGAACGCGGTGCAGTCAATTCATACGCACAATCGCAATTTAAAAACGGAAAAAAAAAAGAAACGAGATCTGAGCAAAGCACCATATGCGTGAAGGGGAAAGCTATAGAACATAGAGGGGCAAAAGCGGGAACCACACAAAGGTCCTACACGAACGAAGGGGCAAACTGGTGGCCATAATTCGATTCGGGAGTAGGAGGCTGATAAAACAAAAACGCTGGGGCATAAGGGTGAAAAAAAAGAAAAGGAAGCTATCATAACTACCAGCAAAGTGCGGTGGAAAGGGAGAAATCTGAGTGTCATGGGCTCCTCAGAGCACAATGATTTCAGAAAAAAGGAGTCCCAGTCGCTGAACAGAACGAAGAGGATTAGAGGAGAGGGTGGACGAGCGCATGTTGGCCGATGTAGAGAGGTTTGGCGCGAAACAGAACGCGCGCGGGAAGGTACCCAGGGAGCTGAGACAAATATGGAGAAAGCAGTAAGGTGTGACACTGAGTGGGGGAGAGTAAGCGTTCACACCGGGAGACCATAACGTACGGCCGCCGGTTTAAGGAGCAAAAAAACGGAGAAGGCCGAAGGTGGGGGACCGGGAGATGGAGAGAAAGGGGAGGAATCAAAGAGACAAACCTGGAACGGGGGGTTGGAGGGGGAGGTAGAGGAGAAAGATTAATATATAATGCATTGTAGAACCAGCGGGACGACGGACGCGAAACACTGTCTGCCTCATCTAAACCGGAAATGAAATAAACCAGCGCTGAGTGGGGATGAATAATATTCCGGAGAAAAATGGTGGAAAGTTTGGTAGAGAGTCAGGTCATGAAGAATTGGTCCCGAACGGCTTTCTGAGGAAAGAATAAGTACGAAAAAGTCTGGACACCTGAAAAATCCAAAAGCCACTAGGGAGGGAAAATGATTTTTGGACGAGCAGAGGCTTAGGGGGGAAGGTCCCGGGGGGGGTGGCATTTTCGGGGGGAAGAATAACTGTAACTGTTATAGTGTGAGGGGGAGGGGGGATCGAATGCATTTGGCTGGGGGGTTAAAAAGAAAGAGGGGTTAAAAGAAAGCGCCGTCTTGGTTCATGTTGGCCAGAATGTTGGACCGAACTCAAAAACCGTCACCAACATGGCGACAAGGGGGAGGAAAGGCACCAGATGAAAGGACGTCAGGTTGGGGGGGGGGGGGAAACAGGAAGAGTGTTAAAACAAAAAAAAACGGGCAGTACTTTTGGGGGGAGGCAAGGACGGGTTTTCCGGAGACGGAAAAAGCGCGGGGTCTTCACAGACGGGATTCTTTAACGGATTGGGAATCGAGAAATTCGGAGGGTAAAAAAAAAGCGGGCGGAAAGGAAAGAAAAACCTGACCGGGGGGAGATATCTCCTGAAGCTATAACACATTGAGGTAATGTTCGGTGTGTTTGGAGTCTAAATCGGGAAGCCTTCGGAAGATAACACGAAGGTATAAGCAGGGTCAAAATCCCAAACTATAAGCTTCGCCTAAGAAGGGGCAACGAAATCTAGCAGGAGCGAAAGGGGCAGCCGAAGTTCTGAGAGAAGTTCGAACCTCCGCGGAAAAAGAGGGAAGGGAGAGGGGGGGTGGGATGCTAAACAGAGAAAATACGGCAGAGGTGTTCCTAGCTGATTGACGATTAAATTGTCCGTCAGCAACGGGAAAGGAAGATTGTGGTCAGCCACACGGAGGGGGGGGTTGGTGAGCCAAAGGAGAGACGTAACCTCGGACAGGGGAAAGAAAATGGAGGGCAGCTACAAACAGAACAATGGTCCTTTTCCATTACAAGAATGGGGGGAGAAGAAGGGCGGAGGAAGCGAGTCGTGAAAGTTATTGAAGGGAACGAGCAGGGCAGAAGGGGCATTGGCATTTGGGGGAACAGCCGAAAAAATAACAGGAAATTAACGAGATCCCCCAAAAGGGAAAACAGAAAAACGCGGAAAAGAGGCAGAAGAGATGGGGGAAAAGGGAAAGAATATCGGGAAGGAAAATGCACTCTTTTTCCTATGGGGGAAGGGGTGCGGCTCCCAAACAGCTAGAGACCTCTCTGAGCCCGCCTGACCCGCCACTGCGGGGAAAGAAAGGGTCGGGACGAGGAAAAAAGGAAGTAGTAATTTTAGGGAATATTGCCATTTGGAGGGACATCGCGAGTCTAGCAAGGGACAGAGGATTCAGGGTCGGCCACCCAACTGCCGTGAGTAGAAATGGGGGAACGGGAGGGCGTCCTTAGCGGGGAGGGGATCAGAACGTCATAAGGTGAAAAAGGGTAAACAAGACCAATGCGCTTCGGAATCTTTCTCAGAGAATCATATAAACAAAAAATCAATGAGGGGAGAAAAAGAAATAGATAAGCGAGGCGAAAGTCGAAAAACGAATGGAGCATGGGAGATCAAATTCGCGACTTTTTAGAAGCACTCAAGACTGCGACTTTTAAAAAAAATTACAAAATCGCGGCAGGGGGGGGCCGGGAAGGAGAAGATGCCTTGCTCGAACGAGGGTGGTCACGAAAAGGGGTCGGTTTAACAGATAACCAAATTAAAGTCATTTCTATCCGGCCTGCGCGGGGACCTCCTGGGAGGGGCAGGCGGGCCGATGATAGGAAGCGCTCAGGAGTTGGGGGGATAAAAAAAGGGCTATGCCACCCACCGCGTGCAGCTAAAAAAGAAACGCCAATTGGGATGAGGAAGGGAGGAGGAAAAGCGGGAGGGGAAAAGTTTCACTGGGGTGTTGTGGGATCTCTTAGAGGGGCAGGAGTCGGCACGGGCCAGACCAAATGGAAAACAGAGAGAGGGTGTTTCTGAAAAGGAAAGCAGGTCATCAAGAAGGGGGGAAAGAAGAGCGGCACACAGAAAACTGATTTCTGCCCAACTCGGGGGATCATTGGGGAAAGGAATTTGACCCAGGGGGAAATTCCCACTCAGCTCGGGGAAGGGGGGAAAAAAATGAGAGCAAAAGTGGGGAAATCGACGTTGAAAGTAAGAAACCCAATAGATGAGAGCCACCACTCCTTCCCTGGACCTAGTAGACGGGACTTTCAACCGGAAAAGGACAGAATAAACCCCTCATGCTTCTTAACAATGGGACGATCAGGGAGAAGGGGGCCACAGCAGAGGGGAAAATCTCGATAACAAGCCGAGTGGCTAGGGGCGGAATCCGGATCTCCAGAATCGCAGAAACACAGATCGCGTCGTGCGTGCAAGGCCTGGGGAAAGCGGGTTCCTAGGGGTGGGAGGGCACTCGTTAAAGAAGGGGCGCTCACCCAGAAGGGGGCGAAACAATCAAGGGATCTCCCAAACTAACAAGAGAAGAGGTAATTTCGGGAATGAAGAACGGTCGCTAACATCAAAAGTCAGGGTTTGGAGAAGGGGGACTTGAACGCCAGGGTGGAGGGGAAAAAAAACGAGTTCAAAAACGAAGTAAAGGCAACGCTAAATTTTTGCCGAAAAAAAAGGGAAAAAGATCAACGGGCTCCGTAAAGACCAATTTCCGAAACAAGACTTTCAATTGTGCTGCTAGTCGCAGCGTCCTGGTGGGCAACAGAAAGCCTGAAGGAGAATGGCAAAAAAGTGCCCGTACAAATTCCGGGCAAGGGGTGGGTGTCTACGGTGAAGAGCAAAAGGGGATGTAAAATACGGACCCCTTGAAAGAAAGCCATTCTTCAAAAGACGTCAAGGACAAATGGGGTGGCAGTTCTAAAAACTCTAAATAAAACCACGGGACTCCGTGTGCCAACTCAAAATTGGGGGGAAAAAACCAAATCTCAAGATAAGGGAAGGCCAAATCCGCATTTACAAAAGAGGTGAAAATCCTAGAATTGGCAGGAGGGAGAGATGTGGTCAAAATTCCTTCGACGTACGACTAACGTCGAAGACGGGTGACCATTTCTCTTCGCAGGAAGGAATCAGCGAAACACTCGCAACACAGGGAAGGACTGTCAAACAGTTGAAATTACTCCTTTGCCGACTCGAAGTCGCAGGGGGGGGCGCACTCTTGATGTTGGGGGAATGAGATAAGGTTCTCAGGACCTAAGCCGGAGGGGTCGCATCCAGAGGGTCTAGAAGGTCTAGGTAAGAAAACTACGGGAAAGACCCGCAAAACAAAACCGTGTCCGGTTTTCGAGGTAGGGGATGAAAAGCCATCGCATAGGAAAACGAAGACCTGACAAAACAATAGTCAGGAAGGAACTACGGCAAGAAACCTTCTTTAGCCTTACAGGATGGCCTCGTGGCACTGAGCCTCGAAGAATGGTCCAACTTGCAGGCTGCCGAGATTTCTTCTTGTAACGGCGAGAGAAAGAGAAGGGGTACCATCCGGAGCGACTTTCTGGTTAGTTTCGAAAAACTGGTCTCATACATCAGGGGAAAAGAAAGGGGAACGACCACGCAGGGGGGAATCACATTCTCGTCAAGACGACAGCGAAAGGGGGAAGGATAGGTCACTCAGTGAATCATTCTTCAGACCATGACACGAGGAGATCGGAACTGCCACCACGCACTAGCTTCTAGGGGAAGAAATCTTTTGCGGTCGCGGACCAAATTGAGTCAAGCGGGGGGGATAGGGAGCATCCGCGAAGCAAGATGTAGAAGCCCCCAGTTTTCCCCAGGTGTCCCGCAGGGTGTTGGATTGGTACGCCGGTTTGCTAATCTGGGGGAGAAAATCTACTGGTTTCCTTGACAAATGGCCCAAGCACATTGGGTTCTGTGGGCTAGAATAGACCTAGCGACCGAAAAAATTCTCAGTTTAAGGGGAATTGACTGTCGGTCTCCAATAACGGTCGTAGCTTCAGGAGGTGCAAACTGGCAAAGCATAGAGTGAGGTAGGGGAAGTTTTTGGCTCCGGCGTTGTCACTCCAACTATCGGGGGTGAAGTGAACTCCATGGACATCCTCTTCTTGGGGTGTTGGGGGTTTGTCGAGCTCCAATGGGGAAAAGAGAGGGGTTCCAACTTGGAAACAGATTCCTCCGACCGCCGCCAGCCAAGAACCTGCCCTTGGGGGCCGAGTCGGGTGGCGTTGGGGTGGGGGGGGAAACGAGCGGAAAAGCAAACGCCTGGGAGGGCACGGAATCAAATTCAGGCGTGGGATCTCCGAACAACAATCTAAAGAAAAGAGAAAGGCTCTAAAAAAAAAAAACAACGGGGGAAGGTCGAAAAGGGGCCGGGTGGTCGCGGAGCATGGAACTGGTCGAGGAGCAAATATGCCGTATCCCCGTGACCGTCCTAAGGGGTGGGAGGGAGGGACCATAATGCCGGAACAAAAAAAGAAAAAACAGGTATTCGAACCACATCAAGTTGGGGAATGGTAAGAGGTGTTGGGGGGGAAAAAGAAGGCTCTTTAAAGGGGGGGGAAAAATGAGCCTTTCCTAGTTTCAGATCCCCCCACAAAAAAGTAATGGAGGGTAAAGAACCCGATAGATGAGAACCACCAGCTTGACCTATATAAAAGATGGATTTGGGGGGAAATTGCCTACAGGTCTAAGGGGAGTAGGGATTGACCGTCAAGCAAATAGACCGGGGTACGGGGAACGGCATCTTGCTAAGCGACACCTCACCGGTCGGGGGGAACAGAATTAACAATTCAAAACGTCCCAAAAGGAGACCACAAGCCTTGGGCTGTACCTCACACCTCGTTGCCTCGGGGGTCAGAAAAAACATTTGGCCCTAATGGGGGATTCGGATTGCTTCGGAGTCTAGAGACAACACTAGGCCTCTTTTAAACTAAAAAAGCAAAAGAAAGGCATAACTAAAAATCATTATTTCGTGTTGGAAGTCTGCGTTCATGTACATATTCAACTGATGGGAGATTACTTCCCAGAGGAGTGGAAAACGAAAAAAGGACTAAAGTAAGGAGAAAAGCGGGGGAGTGCGTCGACATGGTAGGACAGGATTTATATAAAAGTGTTTAGTGAGAAGCCAGAAAGCGCAAAGGTCGTTACAGGGATATTAGAAGGCGCAAGAAGAAATTCTTCTGCGGATTTTGCAAAGGAGTTGGTCGGGATTAACTTTCACGAGGACGAAAGTAGGACGTCCTTTTACGGCGACGAATATTAACAAGAAAAAGGGGGGTGTCCGGAGGACGTTAAAAAAATCAACAATGAGATGGGGGCGTAATCCAAGGGAAGAGAAAAACCAGGAACGGGGTGTTTGCGGGCGGGGGTAGATGAGAAAAGAGAGGAGAAGGAAGATGTCGACCCGAGGCGGACTACGAAAACGGCATTCCATTCACCAACATAAGAGTTGCTCCAGAAAAGGAGGGGGATAGTACAGATAAGGGAAGATGCATCAGAAATGGGGGGTGAAGTTTTGACGTCCGAGGTCGTCGAGAAGAAATTTGTCCACCTGGAGAAGGGGAGCGGAAGATAACTGGAAAAGGAAAGAAATAAAAGAAAATGAACACTTCGATGGGGGGAAACTTTATTTTGTAAGAGGAGGCTTCCGTAGCCGGGATATAGTGGGGGGGGCAACGGTTACGTTGTGAATAATAAAGAGACCGGGATATGGCTATGGGATGTTGGAGAAAATGGACCATTGGAATTGAGGGGGGGTGCCTGACCAAAAGTCGGGTTCATTGGGTGCGCAGCATTGGTTTACACGTCAATGAAGTCCGGCATTAAGCCCCAAACATGGCGACAAGTGAGGGGAAGTTTTGGCAACAGCAAAAATTCAGCTGCAAGGCAGGAGGTTGGACCACACAGTCCGGTGTGCGAACGCAAACAGGGTGCAAGTCTGGGTGAGGAATTCGGGTCTTGCACGGAGGAGGGCAGAGGGCGGCAAAAGTAGCAAAGCAGGTTACAGGGAGTTATCGAAATTCGGGGGGGGTGGTCGAACCGCGGACGGAAAGGACCCACAGAAAAAAAATGAGGGAAAGATCTCGACGTCTAACTGGCAAGCAAAACATTCATTGACCTTTTCGGGGGGGGACATCGGAGTTGCCGACGGGAGACGACGACGTATACAAGCGTGCCATACCACAAAAGAACAGCTTCAGGCCAAAGGCCGGTGACCCAAAGGAAGCGCGAGAGAGGCCGCCGATTTTCGGGGAGAGAAATAGTAAGAAACTCTCGAAGCGAAGATCAGAGGAGGTGTCAGGGAGGGGCAGGGAACACCATTCTCCCATTCGTTCAGAAGAATGATGGGTTGAGAAGTTCTGGGAGTTCCGAGGAAGGAGGACGGGACATCAACGGTCCAGGGGGGAAAGGGTCGCGAAAAGGGGGGTGATGACCGGAAACCGAATGCCTCCACCGAAGGCGAAATTGGTTTTCCCAAGGGGAGGATTGGCGGCCCTGTAAATTGAAAACCGTGGGAAGAGAAAAAAGACGAAGGGGGGGAGAAAAATCCTTGCTGCTGAAGCGAGGGGAGGGGGGGAAAAAGGAGGGAAAAAGGGAAAAAGGTTCAGGAAAAAAAAGAACGAGTTGGTCCGGGTGGGCAAGAAGAAGAAAAGGGGCCGTATCAAAGATAGGGCCCCCAAAAAAACAGGGAAACAGAACACTCAAAACTTCGAAGCGGGAGGGGTGCAGGACCAGAATGATAGAAATGCAAGAGTGCATCGCAAGTGTGGCGAAAAACTAAGATATTCGACTTCTCACGCAAGAACCCCGCACGGGGGACAATCTCAGGCAAGGAGAGGCAGGGGGGGTTGGGGGATATAGCAGGTTCAAGGGCCATAGAGGGAGATAAGGCATCGGATAAGGATTAACCCCAACGCATTCGTACCTGGGAACGGGACGAGTGCGGAAAACGAAAAAAAGTCGAATATAGTAGCCAAGAGACCATGAGGACTTAGGAGAGTAAGCAAGTCTCATTCAAACTCTACAAAAAAACAAAGAGAGCTTAAACTATAGAGCTATCGCGGCGACACAGCGTCGAAGCCGCCATGGGTTCTCGTTAAAGGATCCAAAGTCAGAAAACTGGAAAATTTGAGCCGCAAAAAGAAGGCGGTCCGGGTCCCATTTACTCCTCGGCCATTGGGTGAAGAAGGAATCCGAGGAAGGGAAAAGTCTAACAGAAGGGAAAAACAATTTCATCATGAAGAAAAAATTTGGAGACTTCCTGAATTGCGAGCCTTACGTGGAAGGGCACGCCGTGAAGGCAGGGGGGGCTTGGCTCATCTGATCTCGCTTAGTGGGGGGGGAAATCCCATTTGCGTGAAAAAAAGGGAGAAGCCCACGGGACGGGTCATGCAATTTTCAAATCAAAATAGCAAAAAATGAGGTTTCTGTGCCTGGGTGTGTTTTGTGGATAACGTGGAAGGGCCTTTGACGTCGGCGGCACCAAAAGCACCAGAGAGGACGGGGGGAAGCCGAGGAGGAACTACCCTTTTTCATCAGCGCCGCAGCAAGGGGAGAAACCTGAGATAACATGTTGGCCAATGTGTGTAGCCGGGTAACGGGAACGCATCCTCGGAAGGGGGGGAAAAAGAGGAGGGAAGAACCGGTTTGCGGCGGAAGGTCACCTCAACAAAATCGCGGGGGGAACGCCCACAAATCTTCCATGGACCGGGAGCGGCCTTAACGGTCATCGGAACTCAATACCCGGAAGTCGGGACTAGAGGGGAAGGGGCCACACGCAGAACATATCGCACAGATTTCGCGGGGGGAGGAAAAAAAGCCGGGGCTCTCCAAGGCGTCACCAGCGAGAGCTCGCCGCCGGGGGCACGGACTGGGCGAAAAGCTTTGAAGGTTGGAGGGGGGGGCACTCTGTGCGAAGGAGAGTCCAGAAGGCGGTCCACGCTCCG
>Ga0179591_1390040_pt1 | contig 11998 bp, 22 predicted proteins | sample CZOMad2_1_08_16f_FD_182891 | JGI IMG/M metagenome (GOLD analysis project Ga0179591, IMG submission 182891) | Vadose zone soil fungal communities from Angelo Coast Range Reserve, California, USA - CZOMad2_1_08_16fungal (PacBio error correction) | ecosystem: Environmental > Terrestrial > Soil >...
TCCTCCGACCGCCATGAACTATAGGGGAGTAGAGTAGGCCGATTGAACCATCCCATCACATCTCATTCATGATCTCCATTACCGGCACGCGAAGAGGGGAAGAGAGAGGAAAAGGGAGATCGATTACTTCCCTCTGACCATTTCAGGAGAAGGAGAAAGGGGGGAATCGATCGTCTCGGTCCGACTGCATTAGGTCGGAACTTGTAACCTTTCCCCGGTTCTTTGCTCATGAATTGGATGGGGGGAGAGAAGGGAGGGGGGCACGAGCTATTCGGCTCTCTATTCATTTCCTCAGACAGAGAGGAAGAGAACTCTTATGCTCAACTGGCTCTAAGCTCCGGAGGCGAACCAAATCTGGGGGGGGGGGGTTTCGTGGGGGGGGGAAGGGAGGGATGTTATGCCGGCGGGTCTGCAGCTCAGCAACCTCGATCAAGGTCACGAAAGAGGGGAAGGGGGGATCCTGATCCAGCGGAAATCACCTACTCGTCTACTTCATCTTCTATAAGAAGAATCAAATGACGAAGAAGAGAGGGAAAGCAAACTCATCCACCTTCAGTCCTACTTGCCAGATAGGAAAATGAAAGCTTGGAAAGAGAGAAAGGGAGGAGTGAGTGAAATAGGATATTTCCTTAAAAAGGGGATCGCAGATGGAGAAGGGGCGGGGAGTTGCCGTTTGCTCTTCATTGTATAGAAGATTGCGGATAGGGGAAGGTCCCTGGCGTTCAGTTTTTCGGAACGTGGAGGAGAGAAGTTGCAAGGGAAGAAGGGGGGGGGAGGAAGACTCCGGCGTTTGCCGTATTCTCCTGCGAGACCTGAATCGAAGAAGGAAATGCCGTCGTAATCGCGACTCCTTTCCAGCTCAAAGGAGGGAGGGGGGAAAAAGGAGATTGAGCCAGTTTGAGCATCAATGTGTAGCCGGAGGGGGAAGGGCGAAGGCTTGTGGCGGAGAAAGTTATTAGAACAGGAGGGGTGCCAAACAAGATAACGCCTCCATGCAGACAAGAACCGTTTGGAAAGTTACAATTTCCGCAGAGATGAGGAGCAGTGGAATTGTGACGTGCGTCAAAGGGTCAGCGGGAAGGGAGAGAGGAGAGTAGGCGCCTGATTGTGGGTTTTTGACTAGCTTCTTCTTCAGAGGAGGGGGGGAGAGAGGCCTGCGCTGTTGATCGTGAAGGGGGGGGTGCGCTGCTTATCAGGAGGGGGAGACGACGCTCCAATCATCCAAAGGGGGAAGAGAGGAGGGAGACTGGCGCATTCGATCGCTGCGGATTCCTCAGCCATGGAGAGTAGCAAGAAAAGAAGGAGGGAAAAAAAGGCTGCTTGTCTCTAAATGTGGGTAAACTTCACCTGTATGGCTCCGAATGAGGTTGAGATCTGGGTGAGACAGAGAAGTATTGCTTGAAGACTATGATAAACACCGATGGCAACTCGGGAAGGGAAAAAAGTCGAATCGAGAATCGCAGATAAAAAAAAAAAAAATACAATCGTAGGGGAGGAGGCTAGCAGGTATCCGGAGATGTAATCCAAAGAGGGAAGGAAAAAAACCTCCTCTTTTGGATCGCACTCTTTAGGAGGGGGGTGAAAAGGAAGAAGAAAAGAGAAAATTCATCACCGAGGCGGTGAGGGGGAAAGGAGAAAATCCACGTCGCGCAGAAGCAATCGCGGAGATGGGGGACAGTCCGATGAAAAGTGAAAGAGAGGAGAGATAAGAGCTTCGGACGGAAAAGAAAGAGGGGAAAACTGCATCGGAACGTCGCAGCGAGCGACTCGGGCAGCGACGCAATGAGAGAGGAGGATGAAGAGGTTTTAAGTTAAATGCTGGAAAGGAGAGAGACTGAATGGCAGATTCCGGAAGGCCTTGATAAAAGCATCCCTGTGAGAAAGAGGTTTTTCACTTAACTAACAGCCATCCTGGGAATGGGGGAGGCTCGTATCGCCATCGGGGGAGGCATCATCTGGGCCTCGTACCGACTAAGAGTTTACCAGGGAAGGAAGGAGGAGAAAAGTGATTGCATCAATTCTATAATATTCCTGCACCGGGGGGGTTTAAGGATCGGCAACAAATTCCCAGTATCGGAAGGAATGGAGGGGGAGGGGCTTTCCTACATTCCCAAGAGGGAGACCCGTGAACGAGAGGCGAGCCGACGATCAAATGCAGGAAGTGGCATTTGTAATGAGGAAACGAATGTTGAGACTCGTGAGAAAAGAAGATGTGAAGGTTTCCCCACCTGCTGCGCGAAGGGGGAAAGAGCCAGGAGAAATGGGATTGTGAGAGAGCTTCTCTGAATGCCATTGTAGGGGAAGGGCGGACTCTTGACTTCGCCAGTGGGGGAAAGGGAAGGAAACCAGCCCAGCAAAGTCGTTCATGCGGGTGAAAGCGCGTTCCACGAAAAAGGGGGGAGCAAAGTTTTTCAAAGGGAGCCGTAAATTGTTGAAATCCAAGAAGGGAGTGATTATCGCTCTCCTCTCAACAAAAGGGCGTATTCAGCACAACAAGGAGGGGGGGTCACCAATTTACGGCGCGGTAGAAAAAAAGGGAAGGGGAAGGGACCTCGTCTTTTACTTAACATTAAGAGGGAAAGACTTTTGCCATGTGGTGGTCTCACAGACCTTTTCGGGGAGGAGAAGAGAAGAAAATGAAACAATTTGATGAAAGAAAGAGGGAAGGGAAAGGTAGCCAATTTCTCCTGGCGGTCGGAGACCTGGGTGGCAATTTTCGCCGGCAGACGGGGAGAAGGAGAACAGTTTCTTTCACGAGGACAAAGGACGCCGCATTTCCATAAAACTTAGAGGGAAGAGATCTTCTTCTGTGGGGAAGAGTCGCCGAGAAGCTTCATCACTGGTTTCCTGCTAGAGGGGGAGGGGGGGGCCTATTTGGTGCCCGACGAAAGAAAGACTTTACGATCCTGGGATCTAGGGGAAGTCCTTATACCTTTCTGTTGCTTTCTTTGGGGAGGGGGAAGGGAGGGAGCTCGCTGATTTCCTCACTGTGAGAGAGGGAAGGGTTCGGGACGACAAACCAGATGATTGTCCTCCATCCTCGATGCGATACTGAGCATACCAGGAGGGGGAAGCAGGATGGCTGTTTCGTGAAGAGGGGGGGGTGCACAGGAGGCTTGGGCCAGGCATTCCGAATCTCGCAACTTTCCGTGGAAGAAACATTAACCTTAAACGAGAAGGAAAAGGGGGAGAGAGGGGACCGAGTCGTCGGGTGAAGTCCGAGAAGGTGGTCACGTTTAAAGGAAGGGTTACCGTCCTAATCCTCCTGAGAGAGGGGAAAAGAAAACGGATGTCACCCCATCAAACGGGGTCGTGCTGCTGCGCGAAGAAGAGGCCTCACCATCATCAACCTCATCGGGGGGGGGGAAGGGGAGAAAAGAAAGTTGGCAACACCTAAAGGCGACTCCAAAGATGAGGGGGGGGGGGGGGGGGGAACTACATCTCCCCAATTCGGGAGATTCTTTGTCTCCCGAAACGAGAAAACTGGTGCAGAAAAGGGAGAGGGGGGGCTCTTTCGATTCTCGATTCGGAAAAAGGGAAGAAGGGAGGTTGCCCCGGTTTTAGCTCACTTCACGCAAGACTGGCTCGGAGATCGCGGTGCGGAAAGGAGAAGACAGGTGATGTGCGCGACCCATTCGATAAAAGGAGTTAGGCCCGTTGTGTCAGTTATCGGGCTGACTCTCCATGCTTAGTAAGACCGGTAGGGAGGAGAAAGAGCCCTCCTACGCCATGACCATCATAGGGGGGAGGGGGAAAAAAGAAAGGGGGGAGGCAAAATTGAACAATCACGATCAAGGCAACCACGAAGTACCGCGTGCACGCGCTTTGCATGCAGGATAAGAGAAGCTAGTAAAAAAAGAGAAGAGGGGATCGATCGATACTCCCGCTTGACCAGGGATGAAGATGGCTGAATCGATCGGACTAAAGAGAACTGCAGTAGGTCGGACTTGTACCTTTCCCACGGTTTTCGGGGGAGGGGGGAAAGAGGTGCACGATCGGTTCACGTCTATGGGAAGAGGGAAACTTTGACTCCGCCAAAAAGGCCACTCGAAGCTCAGAAACCGATTCCGCTCCACAATCTGAGGGGAGAAAAGAAGGGGAAGGGGGGGGGGGGGGGTTGTTTCTGTGGACTCAGGAGGGAGAAAATAAAAGGCAGGTTATGCGGATGGACCAGCTCGCAACCTACATCAGGTCTCGCAGAAAAAAGAAGGGAGAAAAGATCCTTCTAAGATCACTCTCCTTCTACTGCGGAGAGAGAGGAAACACAGGACCGGACGTGGGATGTCGTACCACGCAATCTTCTATACCATGAAGGCACGAAATCAGCAAGGCCTAAGGGGGGAAAAAAAAGAGGAGGGGGAAGTACATCTCTCTAACACACAAGAGGGGAATTTTACTTCCGTTACTTCCGTCACGATTGGCTCAGCAACACTGTGCAGAGAGGGGGGGGAAGGGGAAGAGTTCTTGGTATAGTAAGATTGCTGAGCGGAGAAAAAAGAGGGGGAGCGACAGAGAGAAGATCTGAGTCAGAGGCCCGTAGGTGATCTTCGACGGATCGTGATCCAAGAAAAGGAGACCTGAATCGTATGTTGCTGTCTGGCAAGAAAGGGAAGGAAAAAGCCTTTCCCGGCGCCGGAAAAAGAGGAAAGGGAGACCATTCAACACACACCTTCAAAGATTGCGGGATGGAAGGAAGCAGATTGTGGGGTGCGTTTCCTGAGCTGCGCGTGAAGGCTCGTCTGGAAGAGATGACCGATCATTAATACTCCCTCAATCGGACAAAGAAGAAACCGGGGGGGTTACATTTCCGACCTACTGCAGTCGACCCGAGACGGGGAAAGATGGTGGGAGTTCCTTAGCAGAACTTGTCAAGAGGGGGGGGGGGGGGAAGGAACCAAAGAGTCCTCTTCCTGGATTGTGGGTGGGGGAAGGAGAGAGGGCACTTCTGTAAATTTCGATCGGGGGGAAGAGGGGGGGGGGAGCCTGCTCATCATGCTTAAGGTTTTGACGCTAAGGAAGGGAAAGGGGGAGGGTCGGAGTCTCGTCCGTCATCTGTACGTAAGATGGAGAGTAGAGGGGAGGAGAAGAGAAGCCTAGAACAAAGGGATCTATCCATTAGGGCTCGCTATTTCACCCTCTGCTTGGAGAAGGGAGGTCTCCGCTTAGTCTTGCTGAATCTTCAGATGGAGGAGGAGAGAGGAAAACGAGCCGTATTTGGACTAGTCGCTAAAACCTATTGGCAACTCGAATACACGATCGTCCGCGGTGAGAGGGAAAAAAGGGGGAAATAGCATAGCAATCTGGAAGGGGAGGGGGGAAGAGTTCGGGAGAAAAAGAAGAAGGTAGCCGAGATGGTGTCCCCCCACGTGTTTTGCAAAGGGGAAGGAGCTGGGGTTCCCACTTCTTCTGAAGCATTAATGACCGAGAAGGGGGAAAGGGCCTGTGGGGACGCGCTTCTCTTCATGCTCAAGAAAAGGGAGGGGTGGGACAGTCCGCTGATTCCTCTTTAGAGAGAGCAGAGAGGAACTCAGCACAGGGACGGAGGAGGCCTTTGAAACGTGACCTCGCTCGACTCCTCTGTCCGCGAAGAAGAGGAAAAAGGTTTAAGGTAATGCCTTGATGAGCCAGGGGGAAAAAGGAAAGTTTTGCGATATTCCGAATGCCTGAAAAGGAAGAAAGGAAGGTTTTTTACTGAAAGCCATCCTGTGCACTGAGAGAGGGGGGAGAACTGGGGGGGAGCCATAGAGATGGGGGAAGCTGGGACTCGTACCGAACTAAGAGTTCCCTTTCCATGTAAGAGAAGCCGTGAAGGGGGAAGAAAAGGAAACAAGAATCAGAACATCAAGAAGCACCAGAAAGGTAGAGAGGAGTTGAAGGCATGAAAAGGGCGGAAGGGAGGGGAGGCCACAAGCTTGCCGCGAGCGGAAAACCCGTGAAGCGAGGAAAAGGTCACCAGCATCGCAGAAGGATGAAGGAGAAAGAAGTTGGGCATGAATAACGGATGTTGGACTCGTGAAGAAAATGGGGGGGAAGGGGGGGCCCCACCTGTCTGCGCGAAGGGAAAGCCAAAGAAAAGGCGATTGCATGAGCTTCTCTGAAATGCCATGGTAGATGTGAATCAATTTGGAGGGGAAAAAGAGAGGCGAAAAGGTTCTGTGAGAAACCAAAACAAGAGGAAGGCGTTAGAGAACTATACGTGAAGGTGGGGGGGGTACTTTCAAAGTTTAGAAAAAGAAAGGGGGGGGATCCTACAGGGGGTGAGGGGAGTGCTGGATATACGCATCTCTCCAACACAGAGGAAGAGAGAGATTCTTTATCAAAAAAGAAGAAAAACGTTTTGTGATTTCACCATTGGGGTCTCGGTAGAAAAAAAGGCATAAGCTGGGAGGGACGTCTTGTAACTATTCACTCTTAGTTTCGAAAGGAGGGGAGGCCGGGCTTGTTGGGCTAAAAAGAGGGGAAGAGGAAGAATGGAAAACGGGAACACACATGGCATGTCTAGAGCGCTCTCTCTGCATTGAGGAAAGGGGCTCTACTTTGGGGGGGGGAAAGGTTGGGGGGAAAATGCACAGCATCGCAAAAGATCGCAGGTTGAGAAATTCGTTTCAGGAGAGGCGGCTCGGGGGCGTAGTTCTTCGTCGGTGCTGTAGGGAAGAGCTTCACGGTTCCTGAAAGGAGAAGGGGGGGGGGGAACGCACGGCGCTCGTTTCCATCCTTTCAGATAAGGAGAAGCATTTCTGTTTGCTTCTTTGATGGAGGGGGAAGAGAGGGCGGATGCACAGTCACGGGCGACGCTTGAAGGAGCAGGCTGACTTCAGGGAAGAGGGAAAAGAATGATTGCCTCCTCTCGATGGCGAAGAGAGAAAAAGGGGGAGAAAGTGGATGTTTCGTTCAGGGACGATTCTGAGGACGTTGCCAGGAGGATTTATCAAGGCTTCCGGATCTCGAAGGGGAAAGGAGGGGGAGAATCAGCATTACCTTAAACTAGGCCGAGCAGGGGGGGGAGGGGGAGAAAGAGTGGGAGGCCGATGAATGTTGTCCGTTTTCACCGGCAATACCGAAAAAGGGAGGGGGGTGATTGGGGGGGGGAGGGGAGAAAGGAGCTGAGAGGAGCAAAAGGGACCCCATCTACCGCGAGGTCGTGCTGCTGCTCTACTGAGGATGGGAAAAAGAAACCGCATCTTTTGAATGTTCGCCTGGAGAGAGAGGGGGGGACAAATAAGAGTGCAAAACCAGGAGGTGGGGGTTTTTTTTTTTTCAATGGTCATAGAGGGGAAAAAAGGAGAAGAATTCTTTGTCCCCTGCCCGAAACAAAATGGGGGAGAGGAGAGGACGTTCTCGATTACGAAATCCTTGTACTCACCGCGGACGAGCGTGTAGTCGAGTTGGAAAGAGGAGAGTCTTCACGCAAGACTTTCTCGGGAGAAAAAAGAAAGATGGGAAAGAGCGCAGAAAACTAAGAGCCATACATGGTGAATGTGCGCGACCCATTCTATGGCGAAAGATCTGATCGATCGTCCCGTTGTTGCGAGGGAGAACTGGGGGAAGCCGCAAAGGACCAGGGAGACTGCGCCAATTACGTACAGCGTGACGACGGAGCCTAAGAAGAAAAAGAAGAATATCGTCCAAAACCTTCAGCCTGGAAGGGAGAGAGGCGCGAAAAGTAGCCATTACCGCAGGCACGCTCTTTGTCAGCATGATAGGAGGGGGAGAAAGGGGGAGTCTCCTCTGATATCTTCCCCGGGGGGAGAAAGAAAAGGGAGGCAATACAAATCCTAGGCTTCTCTTCTGAAATCGATCGTCCTCGGTCGCTGCATTAGGGGGAAGGGGGGGGGAAAAGGGGAGAATGGTAATAGCTTTCTAACTTGGGGGAGATGGGAAAGGCTATTATCGATCCTTAGAATGTTTCTCCGCACACCGCCTTCAGCGCAGAGAGGGAAACAGGCCGAAGCTCCTTTCATGCAGACGCTGCGAGTGGGGAAGGGGGGTCGGTGTGCGTCAGCGTGAAAGGCGTCGTCCGCTACGACGGCAGTTTATAAGGGAAGGCAGGAGAATTTACTGGGACAAGCGGGGGAAAAAGCAATACGGCCGGCTAAAGCAGACTTCTTCTCTGTCCGCGCCGATCCGACTCACGAACAGCAAGGGGGGGGAGTGAAGAACGCCACTCATCAAGGCCTACATTTCCCAGCTCGAGCTGCACAAGGGAAGGGGAGGAGAGAAAACAAACGGAGGAAAAGAGAGAGATGTTACTTCCGTCACGATTGCTTCGAAGGGGGAGGAGGGATCTTTTCCTTGTATAGAGGAGGGGGGAGGGGGCAGTTGCCGTCTCAGAGACAGAGAGAAGTCTGCAGTAGACGACGGCCGTAGGGGGGGAAAGGATCTGCGTGTCCCGGTATTCCTCCTGCGAGACAAGGAGGGGAGGGGGGAAGAGAGCAGAATAACTGGGAGAGACGACGCCTTTCACGCGCTCGAACACCGATGAGTTCCCCAGAAACAAAACGGAAGCTTCGAGCCAGTTTAGCATCATATTTGGGAAAAGAGGGGGGGGGGGGGGGGAAAGGGAATAGAAGCAAGAGCTGTGCCAAGCAGACGTGAACCGATCATGAAAGACTCCGCCAGTGAAGAAGGGGGGAGGACGACCTACTGCATTCGAACGATACGATCGTTCGAAGGGAAAAGGAGAGGGGGGGAGAGGATATCGAAGAGTCAGATGGAGAAAGACCCAAAAGGTCTCTCCTGGATTGTGGGGGGGAAAGGAGGAACGTCGGTAATGGCGATCATTGTGCCTGCGCCTGTTGGAGAGGGAGGGGGAAGAGAGGAAGGTGTGGACGCGAACTGGGACGCGATCAGCATCCGATGTGGCCTGGGGGATGGCGTCTTCGATCGCTGTCGTTCGCGGTAGTAAGAGAGGGGGGAAAGGGAGATAGGAAACCGAGGGGGCTCGCTATTTTCACCCTGCTGCTTGTCGCCATAGAGGGGAAGAAGGGGGAGGAATCTTCAGATGGCTTCGCTGCGAAAACGAAAGGAGAAGAGACGAAACCGATGGGAACGAGGACAACGATCGGCCCGGTGATTACAAGGATGTTGAGAGAAGGGGCAATGTTCCAGGTGCTTCTGCACAGGGGAGAAGGAAGGAGCCGGGAGAGTGGCACAAACGTGTTTGCACTCTATGACCATTGAAAAAAAAGGGAGGAAGAGGATGAAGCATTAATGCGCGCACGCTGCAAGCGAACCTGCAACGAGAGGGGGGGGGAGGGAAAAGGATAAAACTCTCCGAAGCGCAACGACCTCGCGGTAGATGGGGACATTCCGCTGATGGAAAGGAGAGAAAAAACCTCCTTTCGCTCTATGCTCGACGGAACCCTAAGGAAGAAAGGGGGACCAACTGACTCGGAGTAAGAGAGCGGCTCGGTCCGCGACGCGCTAGGGGAGGAGAGGGAGGGAGCCATGTGCTGCCTGCGAAGAAAAGGAAGGAGAGGAACAGGTAGTCCCCGCCGCCGCATCCGACTCGTTTGGAGAGAAACATCTGCTCTCTAGGGAAGATTGGGAGCGAAATCGTGCATCATCTGGGCCTCGTCCCGAACTAAGAGTTCCCTTTCCATGTAAGTCAGGAATGAGGGGGACTGCACCGAGTCCTAGACCATCAAGAACAAGAAGAGGGCAAACATAAACTTAACCGACTGAAAGATGGCACGAGCGCTTCATGTCGTGGAGGGAGAAGAAGCGAGAGGCTAGACCGCGAATCAAAGAAAAAGCGAGTGGGGCATGAGGCCGGAACGGATTGAGACTCGGAAGAAACTGTGAGAGGGAGAGGAAAAGGAGGGAGCGAATTCCACCCATTAGAGGCCCGAGAAAAGGAGGGAAAAAGGTTGCTCGGATTGGGAGATGTGATCCTTGTTTCATTTGTCCTCTTGACGAAAGGAGGGGGGACCACCAGCCCGGCAAAAGTCCCGGTCAGGAGGGGGGGGGTTAGCGCGTTCCCTCCAAGGGGAGAGCTGAAGAGGGAGGGGGGGGGGAGGGGGTGATTAGTTTCTTGTAGAGGAAGAAAAAGGAGATTGGATATCAAGCACCCCTCACCACTAACACGTTCATGGGGGGGGGGAAGGGGGGGGGGGGGGGGGGGGAGGGGGGCAAACGTCGTAGACACTTTGCCGTACCCCAAGGAAAAGGGGGAGGGGAGGGTCCACGTCTTAGTTTCTCTAAAAGAGGGGAGGGTGGGGAAAACCTTTTCGCGTGCCTCACGGGGGGGGAGGGGAGGGAAGAGAAATGGCATTTCAGAGAAGCTCTAGAAATAGAAGAGAAGGGGGTGAGGCTAAATCTTGGGTTGGCAATTCGCGCAGAAAAGGGACAGCATCGCAAGATAAAAAGGGGGGAGTCACGGTATCCAATTCCGTTTCCGGCATTCAAGGGGGGAGGGCCCTCGAAGGGAGGAAGGAGGTTTGTAGGCGGTCTCGCTAGCAAGGACAGGGCCTTCTAGAGATTGGTCCTTTGGAACAGAAAAAAGGGGCCATCCTTTCTCGAAATGGGGGGAAAGATCCTATACCTTTTCTGTGGGGGAAAGGGTCTTTTATCTGGTAGTGAATGTAATCTTCTAAATAATTGCCTTGCGCTGGGAATGATGAGGGGAAGCTCTTAGTTGTAGGAGAGGGAGATCCATCACGAGGGGAAGTACCACTAACTAATCCGTCCCTACTAGCGAAGGGGGAGGGGCGTTCATGAAAAAAGGGAAGAAAGGGCCGAAATTTTCTCAAGAGGCCTTCCTGAATCTCGCAAAAAAGGTAAGGGGGGAGGGGGGAGTACCTTAAACTATGCGCTAGTGCCGTTGGCGAGAAGGAGGAATAAGGGAGGTGTCACGGGGTCATCAACCGTCACTCTCCGGGACTAAGGGGAGGAGCGAAAGGTGTTCTCGGATGCTGAAGAAGAGAGGAGGTCGTGGCTGCGCGACGTGGATGAGTTTGAGCAATTGAGGTTGAAGAAACGCATCGGTTGAATTTCGATGGGGGGGGGGGAACATATTCTTCAGAGCATTTGGCACCCGGGGGGGGGGTTCATGGCATATATTTGCAAACACGGGGGAGGAGACAGTTGTACGCCCCAAACTGGTGCAGAAAGCACTGGACATGGAAAAAAGAGGGGAGGGGAGCGCAACATCCTTTTACTCACCGAGGAAAGAAAGAGGGAGGGTGAGCGGATAGTCTAACGCAAGACTGGCTCGGGATATCGACTGTGCGTCGCGCGAGAGGGGGGGGGGGGGCGCGACCATTCTATGTCTACAGCAGCAGGGTGAGAGGAAAAGAGGGGTAGGGCTGCTGACCAAGGAGGAAGACCGCGACCGCATTCGATCGAATGCGCCAGATTACGACAGGGGAGGGCAAAGAAAATCGGTGCTGATCTCGTTCCCCTTGAATAGAGGAAAAGAAAAGAAAAAAGAACGAGCAAACAAGCAGATGAGGATAAGCCGTGCACGCGCTTTGCCGCAGGGATGACTAAGAAGCTAGTCAAACCCAAGAAAAAAAAGAGAGTTCTCGATCGATACTTCCCGCTTGACAATGGGAGGGAGAAAAAAAAGAAGGAGGAAGAGGAATAGGGAGAAGGGGGGGGGAGACAGGAGGAACTTGTACCTTTCCAAGTTTCTTGCTCATGGAAGAGGGGGAGGAGGGAACGTCTGCTTGGCCGAGCTTATCTGCTCTGAGGGAAGGGAGGAGAGATAAGGCAACCGATTCGAGCACAATCTGATGCTCACTGGCTGGGGAATGGTTTTTCTGTGGGAACTCAGGAGGGGGGGTGGAGGGAGGGAGGTTGTGACCGGCTGGTCGCACTAAGCAACCTACGATCAGGTCTCGCAGGAGAATACTCGACCGCAGAGTAGGGGGAGGGAGGAGGAGAGTTCTTCTCTTCGCTCACGATACGAAAGGGGGGAAGGAAGGGGGAAGGGAAAGATATTCGTAGCCCTAAGACGCAAACTCAGCAAGGCCTAATTGCCCAGCTCGAAGCTGCA
>Ga0179591_1183810_pt1 | contig 11997 bp, 11 predicted proteins | sample CZOMad2_1_08_16f_FD_182891 | JGI IMG/M metagenome (GOLD analysis project Ga0179591, IMG submission 182891) | Vadose zone soil fungal communities from Angelo Coast Range Reserve, California, USA - CZOMad2_1_08_16fungal (PacBio error correction) | ecosystem: Environmental > Terrestrial > Soil >...
CTGAAAAGCAGGGACACGTCGAGCTTGCAGACTCTATCAGACCTCATCGCCTATCCGGCGGCATCGAGGAGGATGAGCGCAAGGGGGGCATTGGACCCCTCATTTCGAAGGGCGGGGGTAAAAGGAAGGGGGCGAACCGCGTTCGGCGACGGGCGCCGGTCGTCGACAGAGGGCTAGGAGGAGAGATGAGGGGCGAGGTCTAACACGGAGCATCTTTTGCTCCAATCAAATTGGAACAGGGGAGAGAGCAAAATCTGTATTAATGAAAAAGTTCATACTTTTCACACAGAAACGCCCGAGACGCATCGTCTGAAAAGAAAAGGGGGGTCCGACTGCTTCTGATCGATCAGAGAGAGAGAAACTTGCTGTGGAAGTGCCAGGAAACGCTTTCTAATAGAAACACAGGTAGGAGGGCAGTAACTCCTTTCGTTCAGATCGCAGGCCGAGTGGGATCTCGGCGCGGGGTCCGCCGTTTTCGTCAGCGTTTGTTCCCGGCCTGCAAAAGCCGTTGGGTCGAAGAGTTGGAAGATCTCTGCTAAACGAACGAATGAATAGGGGGAAGGCACTATAACTAAAGAAAATCCACGACAGGGCGTTGGGAGTTCTCCGCAGCACGGGGGAGAAGCACACTTCCTCCTGATTGGCCGACAGTAGAACGGGGTCCTCGATCTGGGCTGTGAGTAGATCGCTATTTAATAGGGGTAGAAAAAAATCTGCATCTTGGGAGGGTCTAAGACACCTGCAGGTCGGAAGGGAAAAGGATATTTAGTTGACTTCGGTCACCAGTACTCATGAGTCGCAAAGCCTAGGTAACAATGCATACCGTGGGATCGTTCGCTGACCGAAAGAAGGTTAAGGAGAAGGTTCAAGACTACCTGCGGACAAGGGAACCAGGATGATCGAAACTGCCCCCGGTCTCGGAACTAAAGATGGAAATAAGACAGGAGGTTAGGGTGTCACTCCATGATTAAAAAAAAAAACTGGGAGGTTCCAACACCCGGATTGCTAGTAAGAGCTGCGATAAGGACAAAAATGAAAAAGAGGAAAAAAAAAAATTTCCCTGTCCTAACTGACAGGGGGGTTGTACCTGGCAGGCAAGCAGGAAAAAAAGGTCACACGGGAAGCTGCCCGAATGACTTAACGCTCGAGAAAAAAATACAAAAAGGAAAAACTAGGAGAAGGAGAATCTGGTTCTTTTAGTCTTTCGGTTGCAGCATGGGGGTCTGGTCGCGCTCAGTGGGGAGTGGAGGGGGGTAAGGGGTCGTCGGTCTCGAATACCTAAATAAATTCATCGGGCTCGTGATCCTGCGAAAATTAGGGGGGGGGAAGGAAGAGGAAAAGGGTCTTCATGATCTTTTCCTCTCGGGGGGTTACTTTCGCCGGTTGGGGAAGACGACTGGGGGGGGGAGAATTACGTTGAAAAAGTGAGGGGGTCTGGATACTGCAGTTTCTTTTAGCAGACGAGGGCGTAGGAAGGACGCGTCAGTTGGAGAACGGAGGAGGAAAAGGAACAAGGCGGGGGAGGTGAAAGGGATCGTTTTCTTTCCATTCTGTGAAGAGGTATCGGGGTGAGAGATGAGAGATGAGGAGAGAGGAGGGCTTGGTTCTCTCCGAGTGAGTAAAGGGGTCTCGGGGAAGCGGGAGGAGAGGAGAACATGTGGGACGGTTATCGCCGCGTCGGGAGTGTCTTAACCAATTAAGGTTGAAGGAGTACAGGATTATTGTGAGGAGGGGGGGGGGGGTCCCCGATACAAATGCACAGAGAAGGTGAAGGCAGCTTGGGTGCATATGTCTCCTGGGGGGGAGGTTTCACGAGGGGTCAAGAAAAGGGGAAGGTGCTTATCACGATAGCTTCTCTCCTAGAACATCGGACCTGGAGGGAAAAAAAGGTTCGCTTTCTAAGGGCGGTTAGGGGCAGGTCGCAGTTTGAATTGGGTGCAGTGCGGGTGCAAAATTGACAGAGAGGGGGGGGCTTCCTGGAGAACTGGGGGGCAGGAGGAGCAAAAAAAGCACGTTCATTCAGCTCGTCTCGTCCTACCCAGTAGCAGATGTGGTTGGCGACAAGCAGAAGCCGGAAAGAACCCTGTGTTGCCGGGATTTCCTGCCAGACCTACTAAGGAGCAGGCAAGAAACGATTAGAGCGACGTTGCATTCCACCTCATTGGAGGGGGGGGGGGGGCAATGCTCGTCTGCAGAGGGGTAAGAATAAACCAGTTACTGAAGAAGGAGTCCCGTAAGTCATCAACGATTTGAAAAGAATTAAACTCAGACATGAAAATTTGGACCGCGATACCTATTGAAGATGCGTCCCATTATTCAAGCGCCTAAATGGGTAAGGGTAAGTATAAGCATTTCTTAAACTTCCCCAAGACAACTTATGAGCTAGACAGAAAGGGGAGTGGAAAAAAAGATCACCCCGCCAAGATGATTCGGGAAGGGAGACGCATCTGAAATGAACGGTCACTAGGAAATAAATTGAGGAAAGCAGAGGGAAGGGGAGAACCCATGGGGGAAACGTGCCCGGGAGTGCATAGTCTGAAAGGGGAACAGGAACCTGCTCTTCAGACACTCGAGCCCTGTTCGAGGAGAAAATAGGGGAGAGAAGAGAACTATGACGAGATTCGCTTAATGCCAGAACGGACGGGGTGGCGGGCTTCATGAGCCAGTTTCTTGAGCAAATGTATGACCGTTTCACTAAAAGGGGAAGGGGATGAGCACAAGGTAGGGGGGGGGTCGGCTGAGCTGAAGAACTTCGCCGTCGAACCTGGGCGCCCGGGGGGAGAGAAGGAAGACCCTAAGGGTCGAGCAGCCCGTCGGGTCACAACCGCCATACCTTACCTATACACAGCTGATGGCGAGGGAATAGAAGGAACAGAAGAAGGACTGGGAGGACTGAGCAACCATGAATTGTCTTACGTCCTGGAAGTCCTTTCCGATAGTGGGCCTCTGGGCTGTCTACCTGCGTCCGAACTAAAACCGATCAAACCAGCGGAAGGAGCATTTGGGTCACCCTATTCCTCTACCAGGCGCTACCAATAGCTCCCCACAGCTTTTAGAAAGCGCGTCAGAAGTGGGGAAGTCAGCTTTGAGTATTCTCCTCAGCCGGACAACGTCAACGCAGGTGGAGGGGCATCATCCTCCAACTCCGCATAGGGGGGAAAAGGCCAGGAGAAAACAAGACAAGTCATGAACACCGCCGTGAAAAAAGATGAAAAGACGGTGACCGGGGCGAGGTTTGAGATTGCACCTCTAACCCCGTGACCCATAGGAGACGCAAAGTGAGAGAGTCGAAAAGGGTGGAAAGAAGTAAAGGTTACCCCGAAGAAAATGATAGGGCTAACAGGTCGAAATTAACCTTGGCACCACGACCGAAAAGGAAAGGGCCGTGACACACAAACATAAATTACTTGTTACAAAAAAGTAGACCCGGCCTTAGACGGGTGAGATGCTGGTCCGGCGACGATGTTCGAAGGCTGGGGGTGAAAGAAGTACGAAAGCCACAACCGGATGATATCTTGCAGGGGAGTTCTCAACGGTCACGGAAAGGGATACTGAATTCTTCAACTGTGTATCAGAAGGGGGGTTAGCCACGGAACAGAACCTGGGGCCCATGTTCGCGACGGTATCCGAAGGGGAATGCGCATAAGTCCATCACTCACTAAGAACTCCGCTTATAAAAGAATAGGATGGAACGTGGAACTAGGGCTACAAGCAGCCTACCGGCAACCTACTCTAACCCCCCTAAAGAGATCAATAATAAGGAAAAAAAAGACTGGAAGGGAGGGAGGACATTGTGGCATCTACCTCTTAAGTTCAGTACGGATGAGCAAGCAGACATGTTGAAATAAATTTAAGGGATGAAGACGTCCGTTCGGCGAAGACCTTTAATTCAAGGAAAGGGAAAAGGGACCGAAAAAGTCCGTCAGCATATCACTTTTGGCCTAAGTGGGGGGTTGAGGTAGAAGGGGAAAAAGGAGAAACCCGCTCCTCCCGACTACTGCTACCCATCGGCTTTAGCTGGTTAGCTGCTGGACAGGCTATGAACCGGTCCCTGGAAAGGGGGATGAGGGGGAGGGAGAAAAAGTTACATGCATATATAACTCTGGCCTCTCTGAACAAAAAGAAAAAAAAGAATAGATGAGGAGGGACCAGGAGCTCCCAGAATACGCGACCCCACCGACAGACTCGCCTTTGCAGAATTAACGGGCAAGCCCGGACTGGCCAGGGAGAGGAAGAGGAGGAAGGATAGAAAAGTGGGAGTAGGAAAATATATAGATCTGCCTAATCTGGGTACTGCCGAAAGGGCCAGTAGGGAGGGAAAGGGGAACTTGCCTTCCTGGTCGTGCGGCGTGGCCGTCGGCTCTGTAGATTCTGGTCATCCTTGAAACAGCCATCCTCATGCCAAGAGAGCTATTGAATAGGAGGAAAGTGAACGAGAGAGCCGTCCGACTCCATCACTCCACCGTCGGAAGGAAACGGGAAGGGAAGATCAGTTCAAAGTAAGCTTTCCCCATATACAGCGCTTGGTCGACGTCAGTGGACTTTCGGGAGCTTTAGAGAAAGGCAGGAACAAGAAAGACTTTCTTCCACGTGATAGACGGCCGGCGTGAAAGGAAAAAAGGGGGAATTAAATCAGAAGGTACTTTAGACCCCGAACTTACTTCTAGGAAGTTAGGAATGAAAAAATTGATGTCTGATAAGACTTCCTAACTTCAGAGGGCAGAATGAAAGGGGAAGAAAAAGACTAAAGGATGTGCCTCTCGGCGTCAGGAGGAGAGAATGTGCCGGGGGGGGATTATGTTGAGGTAGCTGGCCGTAGAATCGACTTAAGGTCAGAGGAGGGGGGAAGCAGGAGGTCGCTGGGGGTGAGTAAGTAGCTCATTCAAAAAGAGGCAAAAAAGGAAAGGAACAATTGCCCATGTGTCTTGTCCAACTCCTGTGGCAGAGCGGACTCAGGATGGATAATCAGTTCCAGAAGGGCCCGTAAAGAAGAACTTTACGCAGAGACGACTTAAAAATGGCTCGCCAAGCAGGGGGGGGAGGGTATCTGGTTCTAACCTATAGTCAAAGCGGAGCAGGAAGGACAGACTCTGGACGTAAGATTCGGGGGCCGGGATAAAAGGGTGGAAGCATTACTAGTTGTGTGTAAACTCAGCTCGGTTGACGGAGGAGGTGACATTTATGTCGTACGCGTAAACTAGAGATTCGGGAGGGAAAAAAAGAATGGGGCAGGAAAGGCATCTACTTCTCCACTGTCTGGCGGCGACTCTGGTTAAGGAGGAGGAAAAAGGTAAGGAAAAATCTGCGACGGGCACAAAGGGAGATGACGGTGTTCACTCGGGGTTCCTTCATGGTCCGGTTTTGTGTAATGGAAAGAAAGGAACCGCGGAGGATGATGCCTTCAACCTTGTCGGACGTTGTAACGGCCTGAGGAAAAAGAAAAAGAGGGAGCCTGCACGTCTGTCGGAGCCGGGCCGTAGGAAACTTGGGGGCGCGGGCTTGTTAGTGAAAGTTCGCAGAGGGGGGTTTGACACTTATCCATTCGCTTTGGTCGAGATGTAGAGGGAAAAGGAAGAAGCTGAGGCAACACTTGGAGGGAGCCGGTCCGCCATGACGAAAATATGGGTGAAGAAGACCTTCCCGTAACCAGTTTCCTGGCGTTGAATGGGGGAAGGGCGCTGCCTCATAAGCAAGCAGATGTGTCGAGGTAAGGTAAGAAGGATCCTTCCTTGCCCGCTCGATCGGATCTGCTTCTCAAGGGGGTCCTCACAAGTTGCCCGGCCGACGAGGAGAGAGGCTCAGAAGGGGAAAAAACGTGACTATCATGACCTCTTTACTCGTCGCGCACTGTCATACAGTCACGCAACTGGATCAGAGACACGAAAAAAGCCGAGCGGTGAAGAATCATAGCGGAAGACTGAGGACTCTTAACAAGGGCATTAAAGATAGGCCTCTAACAGGGGGGAATCAGACGTTTCGGAAGAGACGGTAAAGGTTCCCTTTCGAGCACTTTCCGGCCGAAAGACACGTCAACCCTTGAGTCGGTTGTAACTAAGGCTGAATACGGCCTTTTCGATTCGAGGGGGAAAAGCTGAGGGGAAAGAGAGTCAGTGCACGCATCTCTTTTCAGTGTTGAAGAGCTCACGCGGTAAGGAAAAGAAAAGCTAATAGGGGGACGGGCCTGAAGAAATCATATGACTAAGTACACGGACGAACCCGCCTGAGAAGGAAGGGGGGAAGCAGAGGCAAGAGGGGTGATCTCTGTCCCCTTCCTTTGGATTGCAAGAAGAAGAAAAGGGAGAGTCTGGCTGCGAAGGCGACAGGCAACGGGTTCCTTATCGACCCTCGCCGACGCGGCGGAAGGGAAAAGGGGGGGATAAAAGAGGCCTTCTCCCTCTGAGTTCCTTTACGGACGTCGAGTTCGGAAGGAATAACAGGCACCCCGCGGGAAGAAAACCTGATGCTGGCGGGGGGACAACATAGGGAAATGGGGGCGAGGAAATCCTGACCTTACTTAACTCTCTTCGGGAGATTGGCGAACAACATGTAAAAGGAAGGCTACGATATGCAAACCTTTGAAAAGCCTTCAACCTCATGTCCCTAATCCTAAAACAGAGCCAGAAGAAGACTAAACCTTGTCCCTCCCATTTCTAGTTCGCCATAGAGAGGAGAGGGGGGATAAGCCCTTTGACAGGCAGGGAACCAGACGCCGTCACATTCACAAACAAGGAGCACAGGAAAAAAAGAAGACGAAAACGGAGGACTCGGCAGGTCCTTGAAAAATCTTCAGACAAACAAGAAGAAGGGAAGATAAAGACTGTCTACACATCATCAGCTGCTATCAACGGAAAACGACTAAACTCAAAGAGGAAAAAACCCTACGGAAACTAGCGGACCCATAGCGTAGAACACCAGCCCTAAAGAGAAAGGAAACATAGGGTCAGAAAAGATCCCCCCTGTCTGAAAAATCATGGCCAAAAAAAATATCCACTAAAAACATCCTACCACACCCGTCCTGTTCCAGAGAACCGCGAACAGAAGACAAAACTACTCAGACCATACTCCCGAGAAGGTCTCACATCAAAGTACGGCAACAAAAGATTCCCCGCTCAACCTTAGTCAAACACGGTAATTAATCCTCCAAAGACGAAACGGAGAAAAAAATAAAAACCGTCTAGTCCCATATCCCTGACATACCGGCCTGGTACTATACGAGACTTCCGCAGAACGAATCCTCGAGCATCGAAGTGAAAGTACAGAAAAGAATAAGGGGGATAGGATAAATTAAGGAATAAAAACCCCGAAACCCCTCCACGCTTAAGCAAAAGAAGAACCTGCTGCACGCACAGCAGAGCCATCACCAGCAAGGGGACCAGTCCATGAAGCAAAGGCGAAACAACTCGCCGTGTATTTTCGTCTGGGCCTGTAGCGTGTTGACAAGTAGTCCCGGGGACGCTGACAATGTTGAAATCGGTGGAGGGAAAAGGAGAGTAAACCACGGGAAGGATCTAAATGTCTTACTTTCTTTCTCGATGGAAGGGAAAATCGTCCGCGCCGTCCCTGACTCCACGCGTGGAGTTTAACCGCAAAGGGGCATTGGGGGGAAAATGGGCGGATCATATCTGTAATTATGCATTAAGAGTCGCACGCGACCGGGGGGGGAAGGGGTCTCAAAATCCTTACGTTGGCCTTTGTACGCGGGGAGATGAAAGGGCATTAATCTATTCATAGGAAAGCTCGAAAAGAGCTGGTAAGGCGGCGTTTCCGGACCGCCTCGTAATGGGGACGCTAAAAAGGATGAAGAGCATGAAAGGCACTGTTCCTTTGCTCCAGACCCACGAGAGGGGATGGCGCATGACGCCGGAGGAAGATAGGGAGTTACGCAAAGACATATCGACGGAAAAGGGATCAATGGGGAGTCCAATCCTAAGGCATTAAAAGGGGGGAGGTGATCTGAAGGAAAGGGAAAAAATCCCAACGATGTTCGGTCTGGTCTGCAGTCCAGGAATTGAAAAGCAGATGACGTCTCTTCATTTCGCAGGAAGATCTACAAGAAAGAAAGGGTCGGCGACCCAAACCCGAGAACGTCTGCGGTGCGGGCAGGGAACTAAACAGGACGTGAACTTCTGAAAAGCGGTTAGAGAGAACATTCGGCTGTCTCTACCGCCATTCTTCGACTGCCGACCTCTCCGATCAGGGAGAAAACAGGCCTGGGGAAGGCCATCCATCGTCAAGTGAAAAAGATCGATCTCGACCGAGTAGGACACCATGCGGCGGCGTGAACGAGGAAGGAAGGGAGGGGTTCTGGGTTAGTTGGGCCAACGGAGAAAAAAGGCATTCCGTATTGGCGAGCAGTCAAGCATGTCCAAGCTTGCCGAAAAAGGAGAAAAATTAGGGGGGGGGGGACTCTTCTCACGTCTATCTGCGATAATAGCAGCAGGACTACTAAGGAGCATCCTACAGCAAAAACATAGGGGGTGGAGTCTCCCAACCGTTTCAAAAAAAGAAGAGCCAGGTTACATTGACTTCAGTCGCGCGACCGCCTACACACGGGAGGGACTCGAGTTCGGGAGTCCGAGGGGTCACGCGAAGCGGGGCAAGGGAAAAGAGAGATACCACAAACGAGGAGGAGGGAGTAGATGACAATATGTGGGGTAAACGCGGCGTTGTCCGAGAGGGAAGGAACGAGGAAGGGGGGACATCGATCTGAAGATAACCTAATTCAGGGGAAAAGGGAGAACGGAGTGTTTCCGGACCTTAGGGGTGGGGGTGGGGGAAACTCCTCGTAGCGAAGGTGTCGAAATGGAGAAAAGAGCAGCTAGAGAGGGAGGCTAAAAAAAGTCGACCTCTATCCTCGTTGAGCCTTCCAAAAGGAAAGGGGGACAAAATCGCCCGTAGGATCCTTTTCGACTTTGCCAACCTACGCACGACGAGCTTAAGGAATCGCATGCCTGCCTTCTGGGCGATCGTGGAGATCAGAAAACTAAAAAAATAGGCTGAACGGCAAGTAATTAGAACTCTGATATTCATTTCTTCTTAGAACTCCGGAGGGTGGAGAGCAGGGTCTCGCCCCGTTTTTCGAGTAGGAAGCAGGGGGGGCCATGCCTCAACAGCCGAAATGCGGGGGTGGAGAGAACAATGGGCGAAGGACTGGAGAAAAGACGCTCCTTGACATCGTCTTTCGTGAGAGCGAGAAAAGAACCTGAAGGAGGGTTTGTTTAATTTCTATGCCCACGGAGAGGGGGAGATAAAAATACCGCCTGGGGATTGGCGGTACAAGTAGAACCTGGGCCGTTCGTAGGGCTTTCTACTCAGAGGGTAAAAGGAAAGCATGCGCAGAAAGGAAAAGCGTGGTCGTTGAGCCATCACCTTCATGTCATCGCTTGCAGAGAAGTGAGGAAAGAAACAAAGAGGCAGAAACTCGGAGCTCCTATGAACGCAGTAAAGCCTGGACAGGGGGAACATGAGATCTAATGTCCGTCTTCCTTTCCGGATGACCTGCGGAATGAAAGTGGAGGAGGAAGGAACCGTCAAGGAACGGACTATGACTGGGAACCGTAATATGAGGTACGCATGAACTAAAAAAGGAATTGGGGGGGGGGTTTTTGGTTTGAGGTTAAAGAACAGTTACCGGGCCGGCGGAAAGTCGTAATGCACCCCTTTAGGAAAGGGGAAAAAGAAGTTCAACTAAGGGACGGGGGGGGGGACCTTTTGTTTCACAACGGGCCGAAATAATGAACACATTTCACACGGATCTGCCACTGAGGAGAGGGATAAGAGAACAAACTTCTCTTGTCGCAACAGCATAGCTGGAAAGAAGGGCTCAACTGGGGGATCTGCATTTGCGGAGCATGTGGAGGGAGGCTGATGGAAGGGGGGGGGGATGGGTTTCGTTTTCTTCGGTTCTCGAAAAGAGATAAAGAAGGGGAGGGGCTCGGGATCCTTATATGAGGCGGAAATCTGGGCGGCGTTAGAGAAAATGGAGGAGATGATGAAATCGCGTTTTTTCGTTCGCTCGTTAAACATGGATAGTTTGGAGATAAACATGAATTGGACGTCCGGGGAAGTTACTGGAGGAAATCGTGAGGGGAAAAAAAAAGATTTCTTAATGACTCTACAACGGCGTTTAGACCAAGGAAAGAGGGACTCTAAAAATTCGGGTGGGTGAACTTGGAGTGCTAGTGGAAGAAGTCGAGGGGAGAGGGGGGGGTGGATACTATTTTCGTAGAGGGGCTACTTAGAGCGGCTGGTTTTTGTCTCGGCCGCGGGAGTCCGGTGGGGAGAGGGCGGAATGGATGGCTATTTATAAGTGTTACGGTGAAAAAAAAAAACAAAACAAAATACCGCGGATTTTTCTGTACCAGTCGGGAAAAGGGGCACAGGGAGGCTGGTGTTCGTACTTTTTTGAAAGGTGACAGAGGACGAAGTGAGGAGGAGGGTTTGGCAAAGTGGACTGCCTTGTTCGGTGGACGAGGGGGTTTTTCAAAGGAAAATAGGGGAAAAGGGCGGAGAAAAGGAGCAGATTCTAGCCTTCGAACAGACTTACACGGGCCGGGGAAAATTGTGGGGGAGAGTAGAGGGGACGCGGCGCTGTGCATGGGAGTCATAGGTCATGAGGGTTGCCGGACGGGGACCGAATCCGGAGTGGCGACGGCCGGTAGGGACTTTGTTTAATCCCAGCGCGAAGGAAGGGAAGGAATAAGGATGGCGGGAATCGGGTCGACCCATGAACGATTGTTTGCAACAAATAAACACGGGAAAACAACGCCTCCTCCAGCACTTAAACCAAGGTTGGAAGGGAGAATGACACCTCGACGGAGAAACTGAAGCCTAGTGATAAGTGCGACGTGCATTAAACACCAAGGGGGGGACAAAAGGTGGCAGGGGCTCGGGTCTACGTGTCATACCCGCCGCACCCGTAAAAGGAACAGGATACCGCAGGCCTCACAACGCGGTTCCTTCTTTCACGAACCCAACGGGGCAGCGACAATTTGAAAGAGATTCACCATTATCCTCTCCTATCCTTGAAACGGGTTCGTCCGTGGGGGGAAACGGAGCATCATTCTGACGGCCTTAACAATATTCGCTATAATGACGCTGGGTGGACTCGAAAACCGAAAATAGGAGGAGGGAAGGAAGAGAAGCGGGGGAAAAAGGACGGTCAAGATCCGCGGCCAGGAAGAGAGAGACAGAGGGAAACGACTCTCAGGAATACTGTCACCGGGGGTCGGAGGAGAAAGGGACCATTAACGTGACGAAAAGAAACGCGAAAACGTTTCTCTGCGTATCTTGAAGGAGAGGTGAACGATCTACTACTCGTCCGAGAAAGAGAGAAGTCCGCCCCTAATGGTGGCTGGCAGGGACCAGTGTGAGCTGTATGACAAGTGCGCGTAATCGAGAGTAAAAGGGAGCGAAATGTCGGATGCTATGGAGAAGGAAATGTCTTCCGTCTTCACCGTGGGGCGGACCCGATGAGAAAACCCGGAGCAAGCAGGGGTTCTTCGGGCCCGGAAGTAGTCCCTCTCCGCCCAGGACCTGCATAAACCTGAGGGGTCTATGTTCATCGCCCTGCCGGACAGGACGCAGGACGTAAAACAATTCCTTCAGCGTCGTCAACTTTACGGCCCTGCGCTCCCTTGGAAAGAAGGAGAGGACGGGGGCCTAGAAAACCTCGGGGACTGAGAACAGCGAATGGGGATACATTGGCACCCGATCAAACTATTACCTGCGCGAAAACACAAGAGCGAAAAAGAGTAAGACGGGGGGAGGGGGGCTCATAAGACTGTCCAGGTATTCAAGATTTTCTGATTCTCAAATACAAGATGACAACTAAAAAAAGGTGGGGTTGCCGATCATCCTAACAATTAGGAAGAAGGTGTGGCTCCGCTGGTCAAGGAGACACAACCATTGAGAAGAACGTGAAAAACGGCTGAAGAAAGGGGGGACCGGTTAGCAGAGGTTCATACCTGTTGTCACCTCGAAAGATGAAAAAGGTTT
>Ga0179591_1262866_pt1 | contig 11997 bp, 8 predicted proteins | sample CZOMad2_1_08_16f_FD_182891 | JGI IMG/M metagenome (GOLD analysis project Ga0179591, IMG submission 182891) | Vadose zone soil fungal communities from Angelo Coast Range Reserve, California, USA - CZOMad2_1_08_16fungal (PacBio error correction) | ecosystem: Environmental > Terrestrial > Soil >...
TAATGGCTCGACAAACGGTCAAGGATGATTCGATCTACTTCGCCCAAGCAAAAACTCAGTGCAGAGAAGAAACAAGAGGCGATCTACCTGCTCTACAAGGGGACCAAGGGCCAGAGAGCGTCCGGACCGGAAAAAAGTTCCTCTATTACTCTGAACATCGAGAAGAGCCGGGCATCAGAGATGGATGCGACCGGAAAAAAGGCACTAGAAAGAAGAACACCGCTAAATCAAACGAACCAGAACTATCTCGCAACCGAACATGCCGCCATTCCGAGAGGGAAGGGCAGCCGCGAAAAGGAAAAAGATGGGGGCAGCCGTTACGATCGGCCGTACGAAAGAGTAAACAATGCGAGAACTCGTCGAGAATCCAACACCCACCCCAGGCGGAACGGAACCCGGCCGAAGGGCTTCGAAGCAACTTCGGGGAACTGACGAGTTTAGAAGGCTCCGAAGGACTAGGGGGGGTCGAATATCACGGAATACCCAGAGCCGGAACGAAGGGAGAAGAAGAAGCAGTTCGACATATACTCCCAGCTTAAGAATCAAGATGATCATACGAGATAGGAACATAATCGTAGTCTCTATGGGAGCGCTTCGACAAGACAGGGAAACTCTTTTTGGCCCTAACAGATCACGTCTCGCTGAAAAAAGGAAGAGGTGAGTCGCCACTCATGAGAGAGGAAAGAAGCCGCAGGGGGAAGGAACCCACTACAAAGATCTGAGATCAGCGTGCAGAGTCCCTCGCTAACGATTCGCCATAGTAGAAAGCCCTAAATTTCAAAAGTTTCCTGGTAACGGAAAATTGGATAGCTCGTCGACCTAAAAAAAGCATAAACTGAGGGGACGGCCGTACTCTCTTAAGAGGCGCGCCTAAACTGCAGTCCTTAGGACTCGAGACGAGAAAGGCCTCAAGACAAGGAGGGAGAATGGGTTCTCGACCCTCAAAGAACAAAAACCTTCCATATTAGCCTCCGGCAAGGAGCGAACATGTTAGGGAAAGGAGAAGGATGGTGTATCTGAACCAAATAGGACCTCGGAATCTAATGGAAAATCATACGCTAAAATAAATCAGACCTGCGCAACGTTCTATCCACGATGAAAAAACCTGCAAGAAGGATCGGGATACTCAGATCTGAAATCGGAGAACTTCGTGCAGAGCGCGGGGAACTCAGACCCTGAAGACGATCGGGAAATAAGTACAAGAAAGGGAGGCTCACGAGAAGGCAGAAGGAAGAGCTTCCTCGGGGCGCGACTTTCAGGGGGGGGAAACGAGGTCCTAAAAACTGATCAACTATCACGCTTTCCTTTCCGACCTCGACACCAAAAGAGTGGAAAAAAGAGAACTAAAATCAGGCTTCATGAAGTGAAAAAAACTACCTTGAATTCAAAAGGGAAAAAACATTTCTCTTTTCGACTGGGGGGGCCGTAGTCGAAATCGCACAGGGTATAGTCCGCGTGCAGCCATTGGGTGTTTGTGGGACAACGACGTGGAAAAGAAGAAAAGGACTCAGTCTTGAAGAGGGGGGGGAGTGTTAAGAAGAAAACCCGATAAAAAAAAGGGAAAAAAGAGGAAGCTAATTCAGCGTTAAGGTCGAGACATTCTCAAAAACAACAACTTAGTATAAGTAAATCGGCACTTGAAGGAGAGAGGGAACTAACCTAACCGTAAAGGGGGTTCTGGGAAAAGGAAAGAAACGGGAAGACACATCAAAAAGGAGAGCTCATTTGTAAACGTAAAATTTGGACACAAACACGGCGAAGGCTGGAGGAAAGAAAGAACCCGCGAGCCGACTACGCCAGAGAAAAAGAGACCATAATTCAATTGGAGGGGGGGGGGACCAGGTCGTGTGAAAAGAGAAAAAAAACTTCCTTTTTATAACGGTTCTCTTTCTCTCAAAGCTTTTGGACAAGGGAGGCGTCTCACAAAAAGGACGAGGGACGTAGGAAGCCGAGGGGAAGCCCAGAGACTCGTTCAACCCGGCAGAAAAAAGGGACATCGCTTTAAAGCTGGTGAATGTTACAGGAACAGATGGTAAACAGACAAAGAAATGGGCTACAATAGACAATGCTGAGGAAGACGCTTCTAAAGGGACGGGCGGCTGGGAGCACGGAAGTCAAAAGGGTGGTACTGTCTGCAGTGCGACGTATAGGTGAAGAAGCGTGTCGGAAGAGGGTTAGCCACATCGTATAAGAAAGAAAAAAAAGAGCTGGAGGTCGGGGTAGCCGGCGTTTTCTTACGGTGGACTCTCAGGCGTGAGGAAAGATTGATTCTCTTTCGGCCGGGCGTCGCAATGTGGCGTGCCGAATCAAAAAAGTGTAGGGACAAAGAGTGAAGGTATAGACGTCCCAGTCAGGGGCTCCCTCAGAAACTGACTCCTCCATTCTCAGGCCCGGTCCACAAAAAGGACTTGGATGGAAAAAATATGAAAAAGGAAAATTTTCTCATCTTCGAGGTAAGAAGCGGGCCTACGGAGCGTCTTAGCCATCGGGCGGAAGGATCAGGGTTCAGGTTAGAGTCTCTCAAAAGATGACGGACCTCAATGGGTGGCTTCACGATCCCCTAAGTCAACGCGTGCCGGGAGGGAGAGGGGTAAACAGAGTTGAATAGGAAGGGGGGGAGGGGGAAGCTAGGAAATCGTAGATCTAGCTCTCTGAAATGTCTCCCTCTCACGCATCACTGCTAGTGGGTTGACGAACTCATTAGTACACGGTGTCGAGATGCTAAAAGGGAAAGCAAAGTAAAAGCGAGGACTGTATTCAGGAATCACACAGAAGAGACTTGAATACGAACCACGTTTTCGGACGTTACACGTCGTTGGACGGGCAAGGGGCGAGAAAACTCAGTATAAAAGTTTCGCCATCCGCGGATTATCCGTGCAAGCCTCCAAGGTGACCTTGAGGAAGAGGTAAAGTCAGTTCTGTAACTAATTTCAGGGACTGTGGGTCCGTCTTATTGGTAAAACAGAGGACCCTGAAGAGCTCCTCTCTTCAAATGAGGTGGCTGGTTGGAAAAATCTTGTAAGAGGGAGAAGTAAAGACACAAACTTATCTTGTCCGTCTCAGCTTATCCTTCTCTAGACCGGATCAGTCTATGCCTGGGTGGAGGGGGAAGGGAAAGAAAGGAACAGATGGAGGCGCTGGGAGAGAAATCCTGGGAAAAACTCCTTTTAAGGCCTATCGAGAGATCAGGGGAGATCGCTGGGTCCAAGAAAAATCAGTCTGGAGTGGGTGGCTTCATCGGGGGATTAGCATAGAAAAAAAGGTTTTTCTAAGACACTCTAAAAAACAAAAATTAAGGAATAAGAGATGGTAGTGGGGATCTAACAGTTCGGATTGAAAAGAAGTCTACGAGTACGGGACGAAAGACTCGAATGCCCAAAAACGCGGACAGAGAAACTTATTTTACCTGGCAATCGCAGGGAGGAAAAGGGTTCCTTCCTAAAGTCCAAAACTCAGAGGACAGGATTTCCTCTTCAATCCTCATACATCGGAAAGGGGCTTGCAGGGCTAGCGAAGTGTGGCTAGAACTATCTACGGCAGGACCAAAAAAGAAAAAGGGAGTTAATTCTCTATACCGTAAAGAGCGAAAAAAAGCTCACAGACATCCTCCAAGAATTGGCCCAGGAGTTAGGGTCCTCCTACGCGCGAACGGCGGAAAAAAAAGGGGATGCTCAGGAAGCGAAAATTAAACCTCAGCATTTCAAACTTTGTGCCCATCTAGTACTATATCCTATTGGGAAACATGGAGGGATTAGGTTCCTGCAAGGACATGAGGGTACTCTTAATTAACATTAGTAATAGCCAGGAAAAAGGAGGTTCTCTATTCCCCCATGACCGCGGGTAGTGCTGAACGATCGAGCGAGAAGAAAGATCTATATTAAAAAAAAAAAAAATCCTAGCTTAAAGCCACGAGCTTCAAAGTTACTCGTTAAGTCAGAACATAAAGGCCAAAACGAAAACGGGTCTACCCTAGAGGACAGGGGAAATAAGATCACCCATACTGTGCCCCTGCAACCGAGTTACCCGCGACGCTTGCGAGGGATCGTCGACAAAAAAAAATTCGAACTTCGAAAGGAAAAACAGGGGAGGAAACTAAATGGGACGTATAAGACCGCTATGACGCCTCGCCGAGATGAACTCGCTTGCTAGGGGGGGTGAATCAGAGCGTTCTAAAATGAAGACTCCTTTAGAACGCGTGTCTCTATGGTGGGAAGACGGACTATTTACTGACGAACGCGGAGAGCGATCAATACAAGAAGGGTACCGTCTAGAAAAAGGGGGACATCTTCCTAATTGGCAGGTACGACTCCAACTCGCGCCTGGAAACCGAAGAAATATCAATCCGACAAAAAAGCTTAATCTGAGGAACTCAAGGGGAGGGGTCTTCATACAGAATGCATTCAACCTGTCCGCGATGAAAGAGGTTAAACTCACTACTCATCCGGAAAATGTCGAAACTTTTGACTACACGACCTGAAGGCACAAAAAAAAGAAAAAGAAGAAAATCATTGTCTCTAGGTAGGAGAGGAGGAACTAACTTCGTTCAACATCTCTTTCACCGAAACTGAAGACCATCGGGGAGAACATCCTACCACCCCCAGTCGGCGCCAAACGCGAGGCCGAAAAGGAGAGCCTGGCACTCAGGGGGGGTGATGACAGCCGAGCTGGGAAAAAAGGAGGAGAAAAGATGCTAATCTAATCTTTATTTATTTCACTCTACAAGGGTACGACCAAAAAGGAGTGATCAAGCAGGGGAAACTCATGTCAAAAAAGGCGGATGAAAGGACGGGGGGGGAAAGCCAAGAACCCGGACGCAGGGGAAAGGGGAATTGTCTTCTGGGGAGAGACTGTTGGAAGTCTTCTCGCACAAGACTCCTCGTCCGGCGTCAGGAATCTCCTTGTTTTTTCATACTGTAACGAAGCGGATCGAGCGAGCTGAGGGAGGGGGGAAACTTGGTCAGATGCTCAAAAAAACCAAGTTGGGAAAGAAAGATCTGAAAATGCCTCTTAATTGGGAGAGCGAGGCTCAACAAACAACACAGGAGGAGGGAGAGAGGGGCTCAACTCCCGCCTTCAGGCGGGCGTCGAAAGGTGTCAGGGAAAGAAAAAGCCAAAAAAAGGAGAAGAAAGCCGGAGCGCTCTCCTCTTCTGTGAACGAACGTCGGTGTCACAAAGTAGAAGGAGGGGAATACGGACCTGTTTGAAAGCCGACGAGAAAGAGGGAAAGCCGCCAGAGTTTCAGCTTGGCCGGGGAGTGGGGGAAACGGCCTAGAAGACGAGTTTGATCCATTGAAAGGCGTTACTTGAGGACGATTGTTTCACGGAACGAAGGGAAGAAAAATTAAAGTTTTGAAAAATTAGGTATAAGGATGGGGACATAAGCTCTTATAAAGTCTCTTCTCAACATGCGCTCGGGGCTGGAGATCTCGGAAAGGCCTCTGGCCGTGTAAAAAAGGGTGAGGAAAATCAGAAAGTGAAGAGCTTCGGATCACGAAGGAGAAAGGGATTACGAAGATCTCGATAAAAAGATCGGAAAGAAGGGGGTGACCTAGGGGATGTCTAAAAAGGGGAAGGAAAAGTATTGCAAGGAGTCGTCTTGGGCCACGAGTCGAGACGGGGGCTGAAGTCATTGGGAAAATAAGGGGAGGACTGGCCGGGAGGACGACTAACTGTCTTATCGATTTCTTGTCTGCGGGGGAGATTCGGGCGAGACACGATGGAAAGAGGAATAGGGTTCTGTAGCCCGGTGGGGGGAGGGACGAGTTCCTAAAGTTGGCTCTCTGAGAACTGAGGCCAGGCGTCAGTCAGGGCGCGCCAGGAATATTGCTATCTCTCAAAAAAATGGACCGGGTCAAAAAGAAACTGCGGAGATAGGACTCCGGGGCGCACAGTGGATGTACCGCGGAAGAGGACTGTCTTATCTTTATTGAGGGGGGATAGGCTTTCTTAGTCAGGCGTATCGAGAAAGCTCTCAAAGTATCAGAACGAGAGAAGCAGGGTTGGTCAAAAAAAGATGCAGGGAGATCCAAAACAGAGCAGGCAAGCAGAGCATCCAGATCTTCTCATTTTCGCCACAAGTGACTGAGTATTAAGTCTGCCCCGAGAGGTCTGCGGTAAGGGAGGATGGGGGACTAATACTCTCTCACTCGTCACTGGTCTAGAGTCAAGGAAAAGAGATGATCACTAAAGAAGGAAGAATACGCCTCTTAAAGTTCCGGCGCAACGTGAGTACGGACTCGAGCCACAAGGGCTTACAAGGGAGAATTTTCCTTCTCTTGACCACCAGAACGTTGCAGGTCTCTCACCGCAGGAAAATTTGAATTCTTGAATCGTACAGAGGAAAAAATCTAAATTTTACAATTGGTCTAGAATGCAGATCAGTAAAGGGAGAATTTAGGAACGTTGAAAGGGGGTAAAACTATACCAGACTCCAGAGTGGTAATTCATAAGCGGGGAGTATGATCGAGGGAGGGGAAAGTCTTACGTTTATCAAAAAATAGAACTTCTCCTGGCTGGGTGAGTTCCGGGGAACATCACGGTAAAAACTAATCCCTGTCACCACTTAGTTCTTTGCCAGGACGGGGGGAGGAAAGGAGGAACCCATCTTTCAAATCTTACCTAGTATTAGGGGCAGACTTTAGGAGAGTATAAAGGAGAAGATGAAAATCCCTAGGGTCTCGGAAAAGGGAGCAGCTCTTTACATTAGCGCTGGCATCTGGCGTGGGGGGGGAAACTTAGTCTGGATGAAAAAGAAACGGGGGGGGGGGGAGGGAGAGAAACCTAACGAGCTAGAACACAACAATGAGTGAGGTTCGATATCTCGATATGTTTCACTTTTCAATGATCAAAGGAGGACGGCACCAAAAAAAGGACCTCAGATAAAGCTACCAGTCGATCTAGGCTCCTCGGAGGAACATCCGGGAAAGCCAACCAAACGGCACATCCTGGCGGTCCTCCGCTATGGTGGGCCTCCTCGGGGAAGCTGTTCGAAGGGGGAGGGGCCCTCTAAAGTCTAATTTTTATACTATAGACACTGAAACACTTCTACGGAGGGGGAATGGAAAAAATAAGGGGAAAGTACGGAAGAAATCTCGATCTACAACCCAGACACACTAAAGAATGGGCACCTCTAAGTTTTATGGCGTAATCTGAATCTCGGAAAGGCCAGTCCTTATTCCAAGTTGGAAAAAATCTAGAATCCGCGACGTCTTTCAAAAAAAAGGACGAAGGAAATCTTACTGTTCGGAGATAAAAGAGGGCAGCCTTTCGGAGGTCATTCAACGTGGGAGGGTACGTGAGGAAAACTAGTCAGAACTGAAAAAGGCTTCCAGGTAAAAAAGGGGGGAAAAGGAACATCTAATTAACTAGAGAGCAGATAATCATCATAGGAATCCGTCTACGAATCGGGGGCAAAAAAGAGGGAGGAGAACTTACTGGCTTCGAAACCATAAAGAACTATAAGCTCCGATCGATGTCCTGACATCAGAAGCAAGAACCGGATTAAATCTCAGGGGACAAGCGCCAGATAATGGCGCAAAGAGTAAAAATGTGCTTTTTAGTCATAGGGAAAAAACGTTGCTGCGGCGGAGGGCCCTAGAAGACAGAAGAATCCAAGAAAACTCTACTCCTCCTGAAACTCAGGGGGTACCGACTAAGATACCGACTATCGCCCTATTTGCGCTGGGGGGATCTTTGTAAAATGTCCGACGAGGGGGAAAAGAGAGGGACAACTCTGCGCGAAATGCTGGAAGCCGCCCACCCCCCCCAACACAACAAAATCCACCCGCCCCCTCGGTTTGGTCCCCCCGTAATCGAGTCGAGAGCGTAGAAAGGGGAGGGTCCTGCTAGGCCTCCCCCCAAAAGGAAACTACAGCGGCCTCTGTCAAGATCGACTAAGATGGACTCGCCCAAACTGATAGAAACAAGGAAGAAACAGGCAGGCTTCCTCAAAGAAGTCAGAGGGGAGAGGGGAGTCTATATTTTCTTCACCGATGTCTTCCTAACCCAAGACGATCCGCGTGGACAACTCAAGAAGATCCAGAAGGAAAAAAAAGGTCCGTTAAACCCGACCTGAAAGCACAACAAGGGGAGAGGGGATGATCTACGATGGGCGACGGAAAAGGGAAGGAAAAACAATCTTTCGCCGAACGGAAATAACAATCGGGAAATTAATGGCCTAGGTCGCACGGCAAGGGAGGAAGAGGTAAGAATTGTTTCAGGGAGATGAACGCAAAAAAGGAGGGGGAAACTCTCATAGCGAGAACGCTCCACTTTCTGGGTTCAAAACCTCGAAAAAGGGAACCAAATCTTTGCGCCACAACGCAGGGCTAACAAAAGAGTGGGTCATAGAACACGGACTTAAACAGGGGGAAGGAGATGGATACTTTTGGGGGGGGCGATTCTTTGTACTTTTCAGTCTAGCAAAAGGGATTCTCGGGCGGGCAAAGAAGGCTCAGTTTTTGGAACGTTACAACGAAGGAGGGAAAAAACTTCGGATCGTAAAGCGAAAAAGAAAAGTTCAGCAGGAGGAAGGAAAGGGAATCCCTAATTTCTATACCATCTCTCCAAAACAAACGGAAAAGAGAGATGGAATAGAGCCTGACCGCTGAAAAGTCGCGGCAGCAGGGGGGGGGGCCTAACAGGGGAGGTGCGCGAAAAAAGGGGGACCAAAAGGGGGAAAAGGGAAGAAACAACTTCTGATCGCGCTCGTCTGGGGACACAAAAAAGGGGGAAGACGACTAGAAAGTCCCTTGTGGAACTAAGGGGAGAATTCCCTCGCCTGATGGTCCGTGGGGCCGGGCGTTTTAGGCAATTCCGCGGAAAAGAACTACTTCTAGGTCGGGGGAGGAGGGGAAAGAAGAGTTTTGTATCATTTCTCGTTAAAAACTCGGAAAGGTGAAGAAAGACGTAAGGGAAAAAAGGATCGGGCCCCGGTCAGCCGAGCGCAAAATTTACCCTAGCTGGAGCAAGGACCTCTCGTTTGGCGACGCGTCGTTGGGCGTGAGATTTGTCGGCTGCTGTCAAAAGGGGCAGTCTGGGGACTTCGGGGGGAGGGGGGGACAGAGGCAGTCTATCCAGAAACGGTCCTGGTGGGGTGCAAGATTTCGGGGGAAGGAGAAAAAAACGTTTATGAACAGTTGAGGAAGGTCAGGAGTTGAAAAAAAAGAGGGGGGGGAGGGTTTTCTGAATAAGAAGGTTCCGAAAATGGCGCGAAGAGGTCACGTCTTTAAGAGAAGAAAGGGGTCGAGGTCGAAAATGGGAGCGAAGCGGAGGCAAGGGGAGTTAGAGGAAATCGTCGACAGGTCGAGGGCGGGGTCAAAGAGAAGAAGCGTTATTCTCGAAAAGATGGCTGACAGGGGGGAGGCCAGTCAATTGGTAGGAGACAACACGATTGGACTATCTCTCCAGGCTCAGGCCCTTACCAAGGACACAAAAAGAGGGCGATACGGAGGGCGAAGCGGGTCAGGAAAAGGGCGGCACTCTATGAGAATATAGGGGGGGGAGGAGAAACTTGAGGGACGAATTTCTCGTAGTAAAATCAGACTCGCGCGGGGGAAAGGACCCTCGGGCGCAGCTAAGGAGAGAAAAGGATCTGGTGGACAAAGCGGGAAGGGGGGAAGGAGGGGGGGCGAGATGGAGAACACCGAGCGATTAATCATTATGTCTCGAGACTGATCACAGTCACGGGGGCGAAGCTTGAGGGATAAGGGAGCGGAGTAGGATTGTCGAGAGGCTAGGAGGAAATCTTCTTCCCTTAACTAGAAGGGGAGGGATTGACCTAATCTCTCTGCGTCCACGGCGACTTGAGGGGGTACTTGTACAGCCGTAACGGCAAGGGGGGAGATCAAAGAAGAAAGGCAAAAGGTCAAAATGAACGCCTCAAGGAAAGGGAAGAGTTCATCTCATTTGAATGCGTCAGGGTCTGGGCGGTGAAGGGAGCATCCAGGAGTCCGTTCGCGAAGGTTCAGGGGGGGGAAAAGTAAAAACTACGACAAGGGAAGTCTGTGGGGCTTTAGAGGAGAGGATTGAGGCGGGCGCGCCGCGAATATCGTTGTGGGCCGTGTCGCAATCAAGAATCACAAAACGAGGGGCAAGCCAAGGCGAATGGCTGAAAGTGTGAATACGAAGGAGAAAAGGGGGCCCCGACGGACGCTACGGGAGGGGGAGTCAAGGCGGACGTTGAGAACCAGTTAGAACTAAAAAAAGGTCTCTTCAAGGAGCTCCGTGGCGAAGGTAGGTTCGTGGGCGGGGCTCGAACTGAGAAAAAAGAGAAAAAAAATCTGCGAAAGGGGGTTAGGATAACTTAGAATCTCACAAACCAGGGGAGTTAAAAGATAATTGTGTGTTCTCTCACATGTGAGAATCCCGATCGTAAATGCCCACGCCGGAAAAGACTTAAAAAATCCGTAGAGGGAAAATCGCCTCGAGTCTCAAGAGGGGGGTCGGGGGGCTCACCAGCGTGGACTTCCAAAGCGTCACGCCTAGGGAGGCCCCAAAAATTTAATAGGAAGGGGGGGGAAACAAGATGCATACATCTCTACTGGCTTGCCAGATCGAAAAAAGTAAAGTCAGAGAGCGGAACACGGCAGAAAAGGGAAGGCTTGCCTTCCACTCGAAGGAAGGAAAAAAGAAGCTACCGAAACAACGCAATCCGCAAGGGTTGGACCCGCGTAGGGAGGCGGCCCAACGAAGGAAAGAGAAAGTCAAAACTTTATGCAAAACTTGGAATAAATAATTCCTCGAAGGAAATCCCCTTCTATGCCAAAACTAGAAGCCGAGGGGGGAATGAAGTCTCAATTCTTACGCGATGAAAGCAAAAGGAAAGACGGTTAACTAATGTGCGAAGGGAGACCGCGCTTTTTTTTTCTCTAGTCACAGGGAACTCTCGGATAGCTCTAGGCGGGTACGAGAAAAGAGGAAATCCGTCGACTAAGGGTCCCGAAAATTCTCAATTACTCCTTTGAAGTGATACACGGTAGAGGATCGCAGAGATTGGCGAATAGTAAAAAGAGAACTACTCAGAGGGGGGGAAAGTCTCCAGATATTCAGCGTCGAGGACGAAGGGGTGAGATTCTCTCCAAAACAGAGGATATCGAGAGACGCTGGAGATCCACCGGAAAAGGAAGACCTCAAAATCTAGCAGAAGGGGGGGGAACAGACTAGGAACTCAGATTGCCGACTTATCTCCCGGGGGCCTGCTCTTTGAACGGGACTGCTCTTGTTATATTATAAAAAAAATAGGGGGGGAGCAGAAACATTTAAGTCCTGGGAGAAGAAGAGGAGAGCGCTAAAAGAAAAGAGAGTCCTGCGATCCAAAGTTCTACGTTACCGACGACATATCGCCTGGACGTGCACACCGCCGGTTAGAGAAAAAAAAGGTGAATCAATTCTAAGAAGAAACAAGAAACCAAGGCTCTCGCTACGAGTGGCAAACGGGAACAAATTCCACAGAATCGCGGGCACAGATCCGAAAAAATGGCAGAAAAAGGAAATTTCGACTCAACGAATGCTTGCACAAGCGACGAGAATGAAGACGCTAGGTTAAAGATAGGGGGGAGCTTTGGAAAGCAAAAGCCAACTAACTGAACGACAACGGGAGGGAAGGCTCAAAACCAGGAGAGGAAACGTGGGTCTAGGATAAGGCGCTTAGGGGAGTTGGGGTCGTCAAAAATATCTTCACCAGAGGAAGCCCATTTCCCCCTCGCTCCCTCGTCCATCTTGTTGTAGGTGGGTCACCCACGTGACGAAAAGAAAAGGGGGAAGAAAAAAAGAAACTCATACCCATAAAAGAAGTGACGAGGGGGAGTAACGGACCCCACACTTAGTCCAGGACCTTAATCATGGGCGAGGGTGCGATCTGGTGGAAACGCTTAGAAGTGCGTCCAGTCGCGCCGCCGTGGAAAGATTTACAAACGAAAGGGATTTAATTAGCGTTGCAGGGGGGGGAGAAGAAAAAAAACAAAAAAGGTTCTTCTAAACGAGAATCAACTCCGAGAC
>Ga0179591_1263832_pt1 | contig 11997 bp, 16 predicted proteins | sample CZOMad2_1_08_16f_FD_182891 | JGI IMG/M metagenome (GOLD analysis project Ga0179591, IMG submission 182891) | Vadose zone soil fungal communities from Angelo Coast Range Reserve, California, USA - CZOMad2_1_08_16fungal (PacBio error correction) | ecosystem: Environmental > Terrestrial > Soil >...
CTTGGAAGTTTTGGAAAAAAAGCCAGTAGGCAAAAGAACTCCCAGTAGAAAACACACACCTCATTGAGCCATTGGAAAAGAGAGAAGGACAGCGCAGAGACAAAAGAGGGCACGAAAACCCCAAAAATTTAAGGGAAAGTCGAAGGTGTTCAAGCAAAGAACAATCCCGAAACATGCATGGCAACGTTGAAAGGGGAAAAGAAAAGATCAGAGAGAGAGTAAACTACCAACTTCTCCTCCAAAATCCATGAAGTCCCTATTAAGGGCACACTGGAAAACATGGGATAAAGGCTCCTCCCGAGAAAGATCTTGAAGACTGAAAAAGACGGACCAGTGTCATGGAAAGGGGATTAGCCTTCCTTCAGGACTGTGTCGAACAGAGCTGGAAGGTGCTCTTGGAAAAGTGAGAGAAAAGAAGGAAAGGAGGAGGGAAATTTCCCGACTAAAAAAAAGAGAACACTCAATAACATAAGATAAAAAAACCCCGAGTCCCTATGAAAAATGATCCTGAGAGCTGCTCTGGTCACAAAAACACTGAAAGACTCAAAAAGAAAACCATCAGAAAAAAGGAGAGGGATGAAACGGTGTACCTATTCAGGGGAACACAGGACTTTTTGAAATTACGGGGACTAAAGGCAGATTGGGAAGGACAATATGTGAACAACAGGGAAAGTTTGAGGTATGCATGAGGAAGACATTGACTCCGCAATTAAGCCGCAACTGACTGTAGATGGGTTGGGAATTATGAAAGGGGGAAGGGGGGAAATAAGTATTTATTGTCATTCTATTGTACGAGGAGTAAAATGCGGCGCAAAAAAGTTGTGATTGACTCATGACCTCCTCCAGGTTTTCAATGTGTCTCATAAGGACGTGGACTGGTCGAAAGTAAGAGCCAAGAAAGGGAACAGCACCGTCATAACAAAAGGTTAAGTAAGTAAGGGGGGCATGGGCATCTCAGTATCTCGAAAATAATAAAGGTGAAATTGAAATTCCGAGGGGTGCAATTTCAAGGAGGGACTAAGGGAGGGTAGGTCAATTGGAGACAGTTCTACAATACGTGCAGGGGGAAGTGTGCACCGCAATGAAAAAGCCTCATTTAAGAAAAACCGGATAGGGTGAACTGGGGTCTTCAGTAGAAAAGAATATCGGGGGGAGTTAGCCAAACCCAGGAAAAAAGGTACTAAGCATCGTCAGAAGGGACAGCATGATGTCTCTCCCTAGTAATCGGGGTCAGCAAAGGAGAGCCGGATTCAGGGGGGACAGAAAGAGGGAGAGAAAAGGAGGACGTAGGTTGAGCTAGGAAAAAGATCCTCGTGAAATAAGTCATCAAGGAAACCATTTGAATACAGGATTCAGAGAAAAAATTCACCGAAGCTACCACCGAAAGGAAGTCAAGAAGAAAAATGGATGACTTAGAAGGGTATGGGGATGTCTATTAAAATAGCTCAGAAGGGAAGGGGGCTGATCCTTGAAGGGGGGTAAAGAAGATTTGAAAAGCCAAAGGACGTAAGTTCAGGGGGGGGAGAAAATGGGAATTCAAGTCCTCTTGAAAGGGGAAGGGGATTGTTTCTACAATCGGCGCCTCAAGAACAAAAGGGAAAAAGAGCGATTGAAGTCGCTCGGGGGGGAAAAAGCAGGGTGATGCTTCTGATTAGCCGCTTATTCCGAAAAAAGGGTGGGGAAAATTAATGAGTTAAAATCGGAAAACCAGTGATGCACTTTGGGAACCCTTGGAAGACAAAGGAGCAGACATAGAAGAGAGGAAAGAGGACGGGGGGGGGGTGGTGCTGTAAGTCTACGGGCATGGAAAAGTGAAAACAAGGAGTACGATTGCTAAACGCTCCTGAAAAACAAAAAGAGGAAAGTTGGGCACGGAGTGGGAGGGAAAAAAGGTGCCCAACCATCGGAACTATTAGGAAAAAGGGAAAAACAAACGCGAGGGTGACTCGAAGTCCGGAAAAGAAAAACCGAATAAAAACTGAAAATGAACCAAGGAAGTAAACCTTAGGGGGGGATCATCTCTCTCACAACACAAGTGAAGAGAGAGATGCTGGCCTGAGATTTTGTCCGGACTTAAGAGGGGAACCTATGGAGGGGGGGTGGGGGTTGGCCTGGTGCATTTAGGAGAGCAACAGAGCGTGCTTGCAATATAGATTTGGGAAAGCAATGCACCAGACCTTAGGTAAAGGAAGGGAAAAGGGGGGGAGAAAAGTATTCCGACTTAGGATAACGGGGGTTAGGCCCATCTGGAGCACGCATAATCCGGAACCACAACTAAGAGAAAGAGATGATGGAGGTGGGGGGGGGGACGGGGGGAGTGCTTCAATGGTGGCAAAGGGGTGGCATACTTGGTTCCGATTGAAGTTACATCAATGCATGGCAAAGGAACAAGTAGAAAGGGGAAGGGAAGCAGCATAGGGGAAGGCAACGAGGTTCCATAGAGACGATGCGCGTCGTCGCTCTTACATTAGGTTGGGGTGGAGAGTTACCTGAAAAGAACCAGTTTTTCAAAAGATGCACATGAAGGAAATCGCAGGAGGGGTAAGAAACCCGAATCCGCACAACTCCTTTTGGGAAAGGTGAAAAAAAAAACGTTCGACCAGGAATAAAAAAAGAACTGGGTAAAAAAGAAAGAAGGGGGGGGAACGGGGAGACAATGTACCGAAAAAGGGGAATCATAAATGAAATAAGTAAGTTTTTCGGTGGAATCATTCGGGGTGTTTGAGAGAGCCAGTGAAAGGAGGTTTAAGGCCCTTGATGGGGAAGGGGTTGGGGGCGGTGGTCATCTTGAATAGCTAAAACGGCATAAGGGGGGGGGGGAATGGTCACAGTGAAAAGAGGAGGTCCAAAGGAACGGGGGGGGGAAGATCTGCTTTGAAAACAAAAATTACTAGGGCAGGATAACGAGGAAGGAGGGAAATTCCAACGGGGAAAATCAAAAAGAGGTGCGTAGGGGTGGCAAGCCAATAGATTAGGTTGGGGAAGGAAAAGAACCCAGCGAAACATTGCAATACTGGAGTGTGGGAATAGGGTGGCGGAGGACGGTCCCATAACAGAGGCTTGGAGAAAAGGGGGGGGCTAAGAAAGAAGTCAATTGCCGTGGGGGAGGGCAAGGGGGGAATGAGAGGAAGGAAGATCGTTCGAGGAGAGGGAGGAGCAACTGCCCTGCACAACAATAATAATTGTTAGACTTGACGGGGATGGAGGAGGAATAAAGAAAAAAAAAAGAAACTGGGACAGGAGGTAAAAACAACAATGTGTGGGGGAGAAATGCGACAAAAACTGAGAAATGGGAAGCTGCATTTACAAGGGAAAAAGGGAAGTAGAACTTGAACAGGAAGAAAATTTGCTGCAGAATGGGAGTCGGGGCGTCATAGCCGAAAATCAAGAGAAGAACAATTAAAACTACTGTTTTAGGGTACCAAGTGGAAAGCGAGGGCTTTTGGTTTAGGACCGTCCTGTCACCAAAAGTCCGTTATTAAAGGCTTCGGAGGGACAAAGTTTCAGCAAAAAAAGGGGGGACAGGGGAGCGGGGATCGAGAATTGGACGCCTGTAGTGAAGGTTACTCGAAGATCATGAGATCAGGGACCTTTCCAGAGGGACTAGAGTGGGTGTTCAGGGCTTGCCTACGGTCCGGAATAGACTGGGGAGGAAAGGACAAGCCTGCTGGATAGTCCCACGGGAGAAAGGGAGTCGGAGGTGGCAGGTGTATCACCTCATTGAAATTGAAGGGAAAAGGAAAAAAGATGAAAAGGCCGTTGCCTCTCATCTATTAGGTAAAAAGGGAAGGTGAAAATGTGTGCCATAATTGTCAAGAAGAAGAGGGGAGGCCAAGGGGTAGAACTGTGAGGACTGCTAGTTTTGGAGGTCCAAAGAAGAGTCTAAGGCCTTGTTTGATGCTTGCTGGGGGAAAAGTGTGAAACTGAAGTATGTGGGGGAAAGACCTTTTGGGAAAAAAGGGGGTGAGAGCTGGGGATTGGTGGGGGAAGGCGAGTTAAAAGGAAGCTCAATGTGGTCCGTGAAGGGGCAAGTCATGTCGAAAGTGTCTGTGGGGGAAAAACCTGCAAAAAAATTCAAGATAAAAAAAAAAAAGAGGAGGAGTAAAGATAGAGAGAGGGAGGAAGAATGGGGAACCCATAGCAATATAGTCTGAAGGACAAATCACCCGACGCATCATTTATAGGCGGGGGGGAAAAAAAACGCTATTACGCGTTGAAAAAAAAAACATAAAAAAAAACTCTTTAAAAGGAAGGGCACCCCAAAAACAAGGAAAACCTTAGAAAAGGGCAGCAATAAGCAACAGTGCCCTAGAAGAATAAGGCACGGGAAAAGTGCCCAAAACATAATCAGAGCAAGTTCTATTAAAGAAAAAAGTCCTCTGGGAAAAGGGAAAAAAAATGGAACCAATTGCCTAAGTCAGAAATGGGAAAAAACTCCTCTTTTGGGTGTTCGAAAATTGGTGAACCGGCCACAGATCCTGAGAGACTGGACAAGGGAAAAAAAGCTTGGATGGAACCCTCAAGGAAGGGGGGCCCTGGAAAAGAAGCCTCAATAAACCTCTCAGCAATATATACCTATGGAAAAGGAACTTAGCCCGAGAAGAATAGGAAAGAAAAATCCAGCAAATAAAAGGAAACGCGGAAAGAAGGAAAAAGATATGGATGAAACTGTGGGCAGAGGTGACGAGACTAAAACTTGTTGACTATTACGTCACAAAGAATATGGGTATTCCCATCTTTTGAAAAAACCGTAAGGGAAGTGGAGCGGTATAAGTATGAAAATTGACCCCCATTAGGCACAACACTGAGGGGGGTAATTAGGCAGTGTACTTTTAGTTTTGAAGGGGAAAAGGATAGCTGTTACTCACTGCAGATGGAGGGGAGAGCAGCGGGGAAACAAAGGTTGGAGGCTTCCGCAAGGTTTAAAAGGGGGAGACAGACTGGGCTTCTTACCTTTAAAAAAAAAAAGCGCCACAAGCCGTCACCGAAACAATACAGGGTGCCTGGTCATGCTTCTGAAAAACAGCAAAGGAGACGAAGGAAGGAAGGGAAATATCTGCGGGATCGAAGAGGGGGAACTGGCCCGGCTTGAACGGAGGAGGTTAGAGAAAAGGGGGCAAGCAGGGGGATGGACCTCAGGGTACCATATCAAAACAAATAGTATAAATGAAAGGTTCTTCTTCTTCCGGAAAAAAACCCTAAATATGGGCTTTTCGCCAAAAAACTCAAGAACCGGGACAAAGAAGAAGATGGTTTGACTATGACATCATCAGTCGGGTTACGCAATGTAAAGAGGTGCTAAGGAAGAGGCACCAAGGAGTAGATCCTCTTGAAAAAAGGGGACAATCCATATGGCCCTGGATCTCGAAAAGAATAAATCTTTCCCTAATGCACGAAAGGCTAAACGAAGGTGGTGCATTCCGATCTAGAGGGAAGGAAGTATCCAAAAACCGCAACAAGGGGGTTCATCTCATTTTGATGACGAGAGGACAGTGTCTATGCCGAAAATATGAATGGACGCTGCGAGAAAATTCCAGGGGGGGAAAGAGTTGGAAAGGAAGAACAAAGGATGCAGGAGCACAACGAGCGTGAAAAAAAGCTGGGAACTCTGGATTAAGGGTTCTACAATAGACTTACAGAAAACGAAAACGCGCGGAGGATTTAATCAGGTAAAAGTATGCAAAGAAGAGTGGAAGGCATTATCATACGAAAGGGATGCCTGGGAATTTGAAGGAAGCTGCATTTCTAAAAAGATCCAAAATGAAGGCAACTGGGGGCAAAACAATTGGTTCTTGAAGGGTCAGAGAAACAAAAAAGTAAAGTAAAGTAGGGTTGTGGGGTGGCTTATGTCTTGCAAAAGGGGAGAAAGAGAGACTTGCCCGAGTCGTATGAGAACCTAGTATAATAGTATGAGAGGGTATGTGCACAAACAAAAGAGAGAAAGAAGGGGCAAAACGCTCTTTGATGATCGGCTCCAAAAACCGCCAAAAGAATAGGGTTTAACCCTAATTGAATTACAAAAATTCGACGCCAAAAAGGAATTCACAACGGGGAGGAGGAATCTAGAGAAAAGACTAGTTTTAATTCTTAAGGGGAAGGTTGAAGAGTATTAGGGCAGGGTTGGTGGGGAGTTTAAGGACCTAGAGAATCAATCGGAGGGGGAGGGAGCATGATAGGCGATTGTGGAAACAAGGCCACACATCCGTCGCAACTAAAAACTTACAAGTAGGTTGAGGTTATTAGGGAGAGCAATAACTTATGGAAGGAGGGATGCAAAAAAAAACAATAAGCACCAACCTAGATCACGAGAGAGAGGAGGGTGGGGAAACGCTGTGGTGCTTCACAGTGGGCGGCAAGGGTCACTGGTTTCCGATGGGGAAGGAGGAGAGTATGGCCATTACAAGTGAGAAGGGGAGGGCATGCCAGGAAGGTTGGAAACCATTATATAATCTTGAAAACGAGCAACAAGAGTACCAGTCTGTTGTTTAGGGGGGGGGGGAGGGCGGAACCCTTTAATCAACTGGGGGAAGCCGGAATTCATGCCATTGAGAAAAACTGCAGAAGACAATCCACTCCTTTTGTAGTGCATGGAAAAACGGGTCTTTACCATAGGCAACGTGAGAAAAGGAAGGGGAAGATTTTTGTCGCTAGAGGAAAAAAGGGGAAAAATCAGAAGGAGATGGAAGTACTTGTTCGGGGGGGGGAAAGTGGGGGGTTTTAGAAGGACTGCCATTTGTCAGGAAAGTGGTACCTTGAGGGGTACTTAGAAGAGGGAAAGAGGGCCAGCTCACATCAAGGGAATTAAAAAAAAAAAATGATTTTCGCAGGAATCAAACTTGGGGAGGGAGTTCGAATTCACAGATTGAAGGGGAGACTAAGCTACGAGTCCGGGGGTTTGGAAAGGGAAGATGGACATCTTGTGATGTGTTTGGATAGAAAATGTGGCCGGAAAGAAGAACCCAGACGGGGACCTGGGTGGGGGCTGTTAATTATGCGATCATTTGAGGGGTCAAAACTCATGCCGTCTTTGATAATTAGAAAGAAAAGCCGATCCATGGCACATCGACTGAACTAGAAAAAAAATCAAACTTCTGATTTAGGATAATGGGTAAATAAAACCGGCACCAGTATCTACGGTTTAGAAGAGGGAGCTTCAGGGGCTTTCAAAAAAGGGAAGAAAAAAAGGAGGAACAGGTTAAATTGGGAGGAATACAAAGAAAGGAATCCAAAATTTTGCGAGCATTGAAAAAAAAGATGTCAATTTCTTAGTACATTTGAATTAAATAATTATTTAAAAAGTAAAAAAGAATAAAAAAAAGAGCAAAGTTTTAGGAGAAATGGAGTAGAAGGGGCAGAAAAAATGCAGTACGGTTCGTTACAAAGAGAGTAGGTGTTTTGGGGGGGGGGGGAAGGGGCGCATAAAAGTCCTAGGACTCGTTTCCTGAAGAGGGAACCCCTAAGGATCAGTGTGGGTGCAGTTATAGGGGGAGAGAGGTGGGAAAGGGGAAAAAGGGAGGACTTTCAAGGGGGGGGACCCCAGAGTAAAGAAGGGGAAAAAAATGGTAGCATAAGTGACTATGTTGGAGGATTGAGGGGGGAGGGATCTTCCCGGGGCCAATCAGGCAGACTTTATGTTCATCGTCAAGAAAAAAGAACCAAAAATTGAAAAGCCAGGATCCTCATGGTGGGAAAAGCACCTCATTTAATTCGGGAAGTTCCAAGGAACCAACTGGGGGACGGTTCTCGTACAGCTTGCTTTGGGCCATCAAAGGGGGCATACGTTTCCGGCAACAAGAAGGCTTGGGAGGGGGGTAAGGGGGACTGTCTGCTTCTGTTTGGCATGAGGGAACTGTAAGGAGGCTTAGTTGGTCAGGCTGACCGTCCTGTCCCTGAAAGGGGGCGGGGGGGGGGGAGGTGCCAGATTTTTTGGAAAGGGGATTGGTTTTGAGTTGAAAAAAAAGCCGGCTCAAGAAGTGGGGGGGTGGGGGCATGCCTAGGAGGAGAGTGTTAAAGCCCAAAACCCCACCCCCCCCAACACCCAAAAAAAAACCCAAAACCCCCAACCAAAAACCAAAAAAAAAAACAAAAGAAAAAACAACACTCTCCCTTACAAGAAAGAAAAAGAAAAAAGGTGAGTATAAAAGATATAGAGAGGTGAAAATTGGAGAAAGTGTGAACCCCTCATAGGGGAGGGGGCAGGAAATACACTAAGAAATCCGGACCATCAATTGAGGGGCGGGCGCAGCGGTACACCACAATCCCAGCGATGGACGGGGGAGAAAAATGACTCCGGCCTTCAAATTCCAGAATAAAAGAATCAAAGAGAATCCTCGAACAATGAGAAAAGGGCAGGAAAAAACCCCGAAGCAGAAGCACAGTTCTACAATTGAGAAAAAAACAGCCTCCTGTGCAGCCCAAGGAGGTTGCCAATGGAAGTTCTCCTCAAAAAATATGGAAGGAAAAACAAGCAAAGTCCGGGGGGGAATGGTCCCTTCCGCTTTCCCTGAAAAAATGATGGGAAGAAGGGGAACAAAGAATGTCTATCCTGGCCAAATTGGGACTCTAAAAGGGGAGACAGAAAAGAGGAAAGCCCGGGAACCGAGGAGCTCAAAACGCCTTAGAACACCTCCCTATAGGTCAACCTAGGACAATTGAAAGGCGGAGCTGAAATTAAGAGAAAAACAAAAAGAGAAGGGGAGGAAATAAAGACTATCCCCTCTCCCAGGGGCATAAAAAGGGAGCTGATGAAACTGTGTACTCAAGACTGGGGACTATGACGTGGTAAACAAAACCAAGGTAATTCAATCTTTTTACCAAAAAGGAGGGAAAGTTGAAAGGGCGTTTATGTCTGAGGAGGAAAACCATTAGCAGCAACTTCTGAGGGACTCCGGGGGTGGAGTGGGGAACTTTTTAAATAATTTTCCATCCTGGGACATGGCTCTCTGTACGAAACGTGAGAAGAGTCCAAAATTGTTGGAAGGCTTAAGAAGGGCAAAGACACCCCACTTTTCCCTGGTTTCCAGCGAGAAAGGAAACCCGGGAACCTGAAATTCCGAACACAGAAAGGGCAGCGGCTAAACCATTACTGAATACTGTTTTCAGGGGACGGAGCCCAAGACTATAAGAAGATGAAGTATATCGATCAGAAGAGGTCCCTGGATCACGGTCGTACTGACTGGAGGGGGGGAATCATCAAAGAATTCATGGAGTTTATGGAGGGGGGAAATGATTATCCTTACATTTAGAAGGGGGGGGCACAATTTGAAACGTGGGGTAAGGCAAGAAAAAAATAAGCTATTTTGCTTTTACCAACCAAACACGCACAAGATGAAAAGAGGGGGGCTATGATCATGCATCGTAGGGGTGAAAAAACCTATAAGATTGCTGAAGAAAAGGAGATCGATCACCAAAGGATTACCTGGAAGCTGGAAAGGGGATCCCGTAGAGCCTGGAAAGAGGAAAGATGCCCTCAGAAGGGGCACGTCAAGGGCTAAAAACTCATGGATCGAGAGAATCATTGAACCTGAAATGTCTCTCATTTATTGAAAATTAAGAAAAGTGATTGTTATGCAGCAAACTCTGGGGGGGGGAGGGCCGAGGACTAATGAAAATCAGTTTTTAAATAAATCGGGGACCGTGCCAGGGTTATCGTACAAGATGCCATCTTAAAACTTCTTAAGGGGACTAAAAAGAGGAGACTCATACTCCCCAATCAGAATGTAAAGAGGAGTAAATTTACTCTCTCTAAATAAAAGAGGGGGATGCGTCATTGAGCATGACGCAACTTCCCCGAGGGGGAATTTGCCAAATTGAAATCCTGCAAAGAGCCCATTGGATGCAACTAGGGCAAAAAGGGGAAGCAGCCCAGCGAAAAACCAAAAATCGAAGAGAGGAGGAAGGGTTTGCTTAGGCGTACTTGCACCCGCTGGTGGAAAAAGATAGGAACAAATGAACCAAGAGGCGAAGAGAAAGGAGGCTTTACTTTGAAAAAGATGCGCACACTCTCTGAGAAAGAAAGAAGTGGGGGGCAAAAGACAAAACGCCGGGCAAAAAGGACGAAGGAAAGGTAACCACACCCGGAGTAGCAAGAAGTCAACAACGAACCGGAGGAGTCTTAGGAGGGGATAAGATGTTGTATTCCTTCGGTGGGCGCTAGGAAGTTCGTTTTGGTTTTACGTGGGGAAAATAGCATCTCCTAAAAGAAAGGGGGGGCAATATAGGCTATTGGGGGTGAAAAAAACATCCTTTCTGACTCAAAAGAGTGGGAGTCATTATGCCGAACATTGGAAGCTTATTCTTTCGCACACTTTGAGAAAAACATAAACAACCTAAACTCTCTCAGCAGGGGGGGGAGTGGAGGCTGTGTCATTGCTTGAGGGCCTGGGACACTGGGGTCCGATGTGGGGTAGAAGTAAATGGCAAATCCCCATTATTAGAAGGAGGAGAAGTCACTCTCTGCGTGTAAGAAGAGTAATCGGGAGACCGCGTCCAGTGGGGTATGAAGGGCATCTTTGATAACTTAGAAAAGATTTCAAGATGCGAAGGAAAGAGAGAAGACTGGACTCTCCCCCTTCATAAAAGAACCAGGGGTGGGAGGCCATAGCAAGGAGTCTAAGACAAAAGGTTTCTTATTTTGCTCAAAATAGCCAGGAAATCAGGATGAATAGTTCATCAATAAGGAAGTGAGACTGTTGGGGGGGTAACTATTCAGTCAGTTTGGGGAAAAAGAAGATGGAGACAAGGAGTTTTAGATTGAGATTGGGGGGAGGATTCTGGGAGCATCTGTCCTAGCGCATCAAAAGGGGAGGTCCCATGGAGCTGGTTTCAGAAAGGGGGACTCGAGTGCTTTTTGCGAAGCAATAGGGGCGGGGGGGGGGAAAATGCAATGAAAACTGAGTCTATGATGTTGACTGTGGGGGACTAAGGAGATATTGGGGTTGGCAAAGAAAAATTCGTAGAAAGGGGACATGATACTGGATTTTGATGGGAAAGGAAGCCTAAAAGTCCCATAACATGCTGCCTGCTAGGGGGGACTAAAGGCAAGACGTGGAAAGGCACAAAGAGGACTGCCTGATCCGAAGAAAGGAATCGCTTATTTAGGAGAAGGGTGTTCAAGGGAAAGGACGGGGAAACCGGTCAGTACTGGTTAGCAGGGACGGGTGTCGATGGAGGGGCTTTCTGAAAGGGGAGAAAAAGGAGGAGAAAAAGGAACGTGGGGGGAGGAAAGGGGAGGAGCATCAAGAACTAAACAGGCCAAACCAGCTGCTGTCGTACAAAAAAAGGTCAAAGCCTTAACACTTCGGAAAAAAAAAAAGGTACACAGGTAATAAGTAAGAAAAAAAGCGGGACATAGGGCTGTAATGGGTAGGAAGGGCGGCAGAAAAAACCTACGGTTCGGTTCATCTTGAGAAAAAAGAGGGAAGTACCGAAGTAGTCCAAAAAGTCCTGGAACTCGTCCGGTTTAGATCGGGTGATGATCCATGGATGAGCGGGACTGAGGGAGGTGCTTGGGACTCTCGGGGAGGACGACGGCTCAGGAAGAAAAGAAAGGCTTTTAGGAGGAGTTTGAAGGGAGGGATAAGAGGTCACCTCTTCCTCTTAGGGTCATAAAGCCTCGGAAGAAAATATCCATGATCCAGAGGCTGGGGAAAAGTGGATCACCTGGAATTGGGGGGGGGACCATTAATAGGACTGTTCCGGGTCAGAGAAAACAAAAGGGGGGAGGAGCAAGGGGGACCTTGAATACTGGGGAGGACCAACATAGTCTTTGGAGGCGAGGGGTTGTGCTTCTCTTCTTTGGTTGTCAACGGGAAAAGAGCAAGTCTGTCCTTTTTGGGCTTGCGACGGACCCAAGAAGGAGGGGGGCCTTCCTTGATTTGGAGAGTGTGGGGGGGGGGTACAACGCTTTGCCCGGTTACGTTCAAAGGGTCCGTAAAGAGGAGTGAGTTCCCATGCCAGTGGTGGGGGGGGGAGGGAGAGTGAGAGGGGTTGGTACAA